>OFFR01001297.1_pt1 | contig 11001 bp, 11 predicted proteins | sample 1521421 | NCBI WGS metagenome assembly OFFR01 (sample SAMEA3504087, study PRJEB24116) | mouse gut metagenome | biome: mouse gut; feature: mouse-associated habitat; material: faeces | place: Denmark | collected 2011 | reverse complement strand
TACATATGGCGAAAGTGAGATTAAAAAAGTGGTTTCAGTATATAAAGATGGAAATATAATTCCGTCTTGCGGTATTTGCAGAGAATTTATGATGCATTTAGGCGGAGATGTGGAAAATATTGAAATTCTATTGGATAAAGAAGGACGAACAATCAAATTGATTGACTTGATGCCCGAATATCCACGACATAAATAAATTCCCATTTATCGACTATGAAGAAAAGTCTGTAAATGCGGATACAAAATAGTCTGCAAGTTGTAGACTGTTTTGTATCCATGTTATTGGCACTAAATTGTCAGAATTAACAAGCATATGTGACAGACCATTTTCCTTTCTTGTCATGTGACGGAGGCGAAGCTTTGGGAACGAAGTGAACCATTGTGAGTGTTAGAAATCTCAGAACTGGTTAATGCATTAGAAAAAATATCTGATAGATATATCAAAGATATGATGGATCTTATAAGTATTTATATATATAAATGCAAAGTATATTATGAAAAATGTGATCGTGAGGGTAATTAAGGGTAGTTTCAGAAAGCGAATAAAGTATTATACAATGACTTGCAGAGAGGAAGAATCCTTTCCAGGAGGTCATTTGTAGTTGGAGGGATGGAGAGAAAGCCATGAAAACAGTGGGATTGCAGTGATTCAGATATTAATACGGTTTGAGTCAGAAAGGCACGTTTTACGTGAGAAATACTTTCGAATGGTTTTTGGTAGAAATGGGTAGAGGATATGCGAGATTGTCTTTTGAGGATAATCGGGATTACCCCTGGATAACCGCTGTCCTGAGCCCGCTCCGGATAGCTGCATGAATTTCTCATACAGAATCCCGATTTGGACTGTTCAAACGGGAGAAGACATGGTAGAATGACTTTATTCGAGGCAGGAAGAATGACTGATTCAGGGCATGAAGAGGCCGAGAGAAAGGATGGTAATGTATGGGAAAGGCAAAGGTTTATTTTACGAAGGAGATCACGCCGGAAGCCATGATCAGAATGTATCAGGCCATGGGGGTGGAACTGCCCGGGAAAGTAGCTGTCAAGCTGCATTCGGGCGAGGTGGGAAATCAGAATTTCCTTCGACCGGATTTGATGAAACCGGTGATTGACCATGTGAAAGGAACCATTGTGGAATGCAATACCGCATACGAGGGTAAGCGCAATACCACAGAGGCACATCTGGAGACCATGAAACTTCACGGCTGGGCGGACATTGCACCGGTGGACATTCTGGATGCAGAGGGAGAGCTGGAACTCTCCATTCCGGAAGGACAGAAAATCCGGAAGAATTATGTGGGGAAGAGCATTGAGAATTATGATTCCATGCTGGTTCTGTCCCATTTTAAAGGACATCCCATGGGAGGATTTGGCGGGGCGCTGAAAAACATTTCCATCGGACTGGCTTCCTCACACGGAAAAGCGTATATTCATGGAGTGGGAGACGTAAATAATTTCTGGAATTCCGATCATGATTCCTTTCTGGAATCCATGGCAGATGCCAGCAAGTCGATTCTGGATCTGTTCGGAGAGAAAATTGTGTTCGTGAATGTGATGAAAAATATGTCGGTGGACTGTGACTGCTGTTCCGTGGCGGAAGACCCGGCTATGGCAGATATCGGCATTCTGGCAAGTGTGGATCCGGTGGCGCTGGACCAGGCATGTCTGGATCTGGTGTATGCTTCCGATGACCCGGGCAGGGATCATCTTCTGGAACGTATCGAGTCCAGAAACGGTGTCCATACAGTGGAAGCCGCGGAGAAGATCAGTGTTGGCAGCAGGGAATATGAACTGGTGGAAATGTAATATGACATGACCCGCGGACGCGGACGGCATATGTGCGGAACATTCGGACATTGCCGGGGCAGGAAAATACCGCGCCGGAAAAGGAAAGGGACTGGGGCCGCACAGGCGGGCGCCAGTCCTTTCTTATGCGCAGGCCCGTACACAAAGTGCGACTCCTGGCACTTGGAAATATGCCGCTGAAGCGGCGTACGGGGCGCGCGGAAATCAGATTCCTTTTCCGGAGGACATGTATTTCTCCTCGCAGTATTTGCAGCGGTAAACTTCTTTGGCAGAATCTGCCAGGTAGAAGATATGGGGCAGTTCCTGCTCGATGGAAGTGATGCACCTGGGATTGTGACAGCGGATGACATTTTTGATCTGCATGGGCAGTGTCAGTTCCTTTTTTTCCACAATCTCTCCGTTTTTGATCACATTTACGGTGATGTTGTGGTCGATAAACGCCAGCACGTCAAAGTCCAGCATGTCGATATCGCATTCTACCTTTACAATATCTTTCTTTTCCATTTTGTTGCTTCTGGCATTTTTGATAATGGCTACGGTGCAGTCCAGCTTGTCCAGCTGCAGGTGATCATAAATATCCAGGCTTCTGCCCGCCTTGATATGATCCAGCACAAAGCCTTCTTCAATTTTTCCTACATTCAGCATATGATGATCCTCTCTATTTTGTATTCGTGTCAGGCAACTGCAAAACCGGATTCGCGGCAAGTCATGGTGCGGCGAAGGTTTTTTCAGATCCTTTCGATTTCCAGAAGCGCCAGTATCAGCGCCATTCTCACATAGACGCCATACCGGGCTTGTTTAAAGTACACGGCTCTCTTGTCTGCGTCCACCTCCACGGAAATCTCGTTGACCCTGGGCAGGGGGTGGAGCACCAGCATGTCCTCCTTTGCCAGCGCCATTTTGTCCGCATTGAGAATATAAAAATCTTTTAACCTGACATAATCTTCTTCATTGAAGAACCGTTCCTTCTGTACCCTGGTCATATACAGCATATCCAGACGGGGCATGACCGTTTCCAGACGGATCACTTCTTCAAAGGGGATATTTCTCTCCCGCAGCATGTCCGTGATATAGTCCGGCACCCGCAGTTCCTCCGGTGAGATAAAGACGAAGCGGATGCCCTCATAACGCACCAGGGCCTTGATCAGGGAATGCACCGTGCGCCCGAATTTCAGGTCGCCGCACAGGCCCATGGTAAAGCCGCCCAGCCTGCCCTTGAGGCTGCGGATGGTCAGCAGGTCCGTCAGGGTCTGGGTGGGATGCTGATGTCCGCCGTCCCCGGCATTGATGACGGGAATATCTGACTTTTCAGCGGCTACCATGGGCGCGCCTTCCTTGGGATGCCGCATGGCGCAGATGTCCGCGTAGCAGGAGATAATGCGGATGGTGTCGGAAACGCTTTCCCCCTTGGAAGCCGAGGAAGACGCCGCGTCGGAAAATCCTATGATCCTTCCGCCAAGCCTTGTCATGGCCGATTCAAAACTTAAGCGGGTGCGCGTGCTGGGCTCATAAAAGCAGGTTGCCAGTATTTTGCCATCGCAGGCATGGGCGTACCGCTCCGGATGATGTTCAATGTCGTTGGCCAGATCGAAGAGTCTGTCCAGTTCCTGGGGAGTAAAATCCAGCGGGCTCATCAAGTGTCTCATATTGTGTCCTCATTTCTTATTAATATAGATGTCCTTGTAAGGCGTGTTTTCAATCGGGCAGGCGTGCCCCCTGCGCCGCCCGGCGGCACATTTTCCCTCCGCGGGGCTGTGCACGAAAAAGAAGTCGAAGAGTAAACTCTTCGACTCCTGATTATGATTGATAGGATAATAATTCTTCCACGGTCTTACGTCTGGGAGCAGCGGGTGTCTCATCAGGATATCCGATGGGAATCAAAGCCACCAGCTCTCTGTCTTCGGGGAGCTCCAAAAGTGCGGCGGCATCTTCTTCGTCAAACAGACCCATGATAACAGTACCCAGCCCCTGTTCGTAAGCGGCCAGACAAAATGCTTCTCCGGCAACGCCGGCATCATACATCTGCCATCTGTCTCCCTTGGGGGTGGAGAAAGAGCCATCCCGCTCGTAACCGCTGCGGCCTTTGATCATTGTGACAGCCACTACCATGGGGGCATTGTCCATGATCTTTCCGTTACCGGGAAAGATGGATGTACATTTTGCCAGGGCGGCTTTCTTTTCCCCTTCCACGGCAATATAGCGGACGATCTGCGTATGCTTCCAGCTGGGCGCATAGGACGCGGTCTCCACGATCTGCGCCAGCAGCTCGTGGGAAACGGGCTTGTCCGCAAATTTACGGATGCTTCTGCGGCCTCTGATACATTCGTTAGCAGTCATTTCTGGAACCTCCTTAAACCATTTTTTTAATGATACCACGTAAGGGCATAAGTTTCAATGAAAAAATGTTCCGGCCCGGAAATTTTAGTCTTCTCCGGAAAAATGTATGGAAGCCGGTTTAGCGTTTTGCAGGCTGTGCCTGCTTTTCAAGGCAGACCGTCCGGCTGCATTTCGCCACGGAGGTGCTGCGGTGGGTTACCATGACAAAAGTTTTTTCCCGCACATTTGACAGCAGAAGCTCCAGGATCTCGTTTTCATTCTGATAGTCCAGCGCGGAGGTGGCTTCGTCGAAGACAATCACTTCGGGGTTTTTCAGAAGCAGTCTGGCGATCAGAAGTCTCTGCCGCTGTCCCCCGGACAGGCGTATGCCGTTTTCACCGATGACCGTATCGAATCCCAGAGGCAGCTCCCGGATAAATTCCATAATGTTTGCCCGGGTGCAGGCATCCGTCATTTCCGGCTCCGAGGCATCCTCTTTGCCGAACAGAAGGTTTTCCCGGATGGTCAGGTTAAACAGGCTGGTCTCCTGCATTAAGAAACCCGCTTTTGCGTAGACCGATGTGCGGTCCGTGAGCCGGAAGGGCTGTCCGTTCCAGAGGATTTCACCCTGTTCCGGCTCCAGGCATCCCGCCATGAGCCGGATGAGGGTACTTTTCCCGCTGCCGCTTTCTCCCACAATGGCAATTTTTTCTCCCCGCCGGAGCTCCATGCTGAAATTCTGCAGAATGGTTTCCGGGCTGTCCTCATAGGAAAAGCCGATTTGCTTCAGCTCCAGCCTCTCAAAGGTATCCAGGGCCAGGGGCCTTTCCGGCAGGGGCAGGTCCATAACGGAACGGATCCGCTTTACCGATTGTTCCTGCTCACCCCAGCTCATGCAATTGTCGGAAAGACTCAGAAGACGGTTTGTAAAGTCTCCGTAATACTCCATGAAGGTCAGCAGTACCGGCACGGTGGCAAGCTGCCGGATGACCAGGACACCGCCCAGGAGATAGAGACCCATTTTGGTAAGAAACACATCCTTAAAGGCCAGGAAGGTACGGTTCATAAACCAGCACATATGGGTTTTCAGGAAAGCATTTCCCATGGCATCCCAGAGGGATTCAAATTCTTTCTGCTGCCGTTCTCCGGAGTGGTTCGTCTTTACTTCCTTCCAGAAGTAGAGATTGTGGATACAGAAGTCATTGTAAGTGGTCTGGATATTCCGTATTTTTTCATACTCCACATTGCTCCGTCCCCTGATATGGCGTGTGATGAAAAAGGACAGGGGCAGGAGCAGGAAGCTCACAAGAGACAGAATCCAGTTCAGATACAGCAAAATGCCCGTGGTGATCAGTATGTTGATCAGGGAGATCACAAACTCCAGCTTTTTTTCCCGGAGCAGCACCAGATTTTCCGTGTCATGGTGCAGTCTTTCCTTCAGCTCTCCCGGGGAAAAGCCCTGCAGGACAGGAATGTCCAGGGCACCGTATTTCTGCAGGACCTTTTCTTTCCATTCCGCCCTCATGGCCGGAAAAACCTGATTGTAGACAATCCGTATCAGAACAGAAACAAATGTTTTGCCCAGAAATACCGCCAGGTAGAGGGAAAAAACCAGCCACAGGCGTTCCAGCCGTCTTTCCGTGATGACTTCATTCAGAAATAACAGGTAGCAGTAAGGCGGTATAAGCAGCAGGCCCTGCTTCAGAAACTGCAGCAATATGTAAATACATAATTTCCCACGGTAGGAATGAGCTTCACGGAGTGGACTTCTTCCATGGAAAGGATACTTTTCATGGAAAGAATTTCCTGCATGGAAAGCATTATTTTCAGGGAGCGGATTTTTTTCAGGACTGGGTTTCATAGGGGCCTCCTTCCCGGATCCGGGCATTTTGGTATTCTTCCCACAATGTCCGGTAAAGAGTATTCTGTTCCAGCAGGGCGTCATGGGGCCCGAAGCCGGTCACATGCCCATCTTCCATGACCACTGCCTTATCGGCGGCCAGAACGGTAGAGAACCGATGTGCCACGGAAAGTATGGTGGTATCGGGAAGCTGCTGACAGATAAACGCATTTACGGCAGTTTCCGTATCCTCGTCCAGTGCGGAGGTGGCCTCGTCCAGAAGCAGGATTTTGGGCTGACGGCAAATGCACCTTGCGATGGCAATTCTCTGCTTCTGGCCTCCGGACAGGCTTCTTCCGCCGCTGCCCATGATGGTATCCAGGCCCTCCGGGAATTCTTCCACCAGTTCCTTCAGCCTCAGGCCCTCCAGTATTTTCCACAGACAGGGATCCCGGGATTTGTCGTCGGAGAAAATGATATTTTTCCGCAGACTGCCGTGAAACAGGGCGTTGTCCTGCCATACAACGGCAATCTGGCTCCTGAGGCTGGCGTAAGTGTAATCTGTCAGGCATTTTCCATCCACATAGATATTTCCCTCCAGTGGGTCATGGAAACGGCAGAGAAGCTGCAGCAGGGTGCTCTTTCCCTGGCCGCTTTTTCCCACAAAGGCGATTTTTTCCCCGGATGCCACTGAGAGGTCAAAATGTTTTAAAACCAGTCCGTCCCCGTATCCGAAAGAGATATTTTCAAAGCGGATGCTGCCTTGTGCAAGAGAATGGCTGCCTGCGGAGGGCAGGTCCGTCTCCTCTTCCCAGGAAAAAAATTCTTCCACCCGCCGGATTCCCACCAGATTGGCATTGATGTCCGTGAGTTTGCGGGCAAGGGCATTGTAATAGGCGGCGCAGGTGGAAAAATAAGCCGCGCAGGCCACAAACTGTCCCATGGTCATGGATTCCCCGGCCACAAAGAAGGCGGCAATGCCGTACAGGCAAAGCTGTCCGGCCAGAACCAGCGCCTCGTTGACCGTCTCTGATTTCAGGGAGAGATATCCCGCGCCGATTTCATCCCGGAGGATGCTTTCCGTCTTCTCCCTGTACTGCCGCTGGGCCCGGGGCTGGGCATTTAACAGCTTCAGCTCCGTGAGGCCGATCATCATTTCCTGGATCCATGCGTCCGCAAGTCCTTTTTTGGTCTGCAGCAGCTGCTGTTTTTCTTTTATCTTTGCGGAAAAGAAACGGATGGAATATGCCATGATGGGCGTCATGACCACGGTGAGCGCGCCCAGATAGACATTGGTGTAAAAGATATATCCTATGGAGATGGCCAGCTGTATAAAATTGGCCAGCACATAAAAAAGGCTCCGATGGATAAACTCCAGAAAACATTCCGTGTCTTCCTGGATCCGCCGCATCACGTCGCCGCTTTTGATATGGGTCAGGACACCTGCCCTGAGCCGCAGCAGATGGGCAAAGCACTGTCTGCGGATATCCACCACATAGGTGATTTTCAGATGTGCCCACAGATAGTTCAGGACGCTGTGCCCGCACTGGTTGAGAAAATACAGCCCTGCATAGAGAAAAAAGCAGAGCAGGAATCCTTTCATCTGCCGGATATAGAAAATCTGGTCCACAATTTTACCTATGCAGAAAGGAAACATGGCGCCTGTGACGGTGCCGAAAATTACGGAGCCAAATAGGGCGGTCAGTTTCAGACGATAACCCTTTGTGGTGCGGAAGATATATTTCATGTTCTGCTCCTTTTCCCAGGTGGGGTTTTTGTCATTTTTTGTAAGGTTTTTGGAAGAATGCATACAGCATCATTGCTTTTTCAGTTTACCATAATATGGTGTACGGGTCAAAAGGTTCTTCCGCCCAGTGGGCCCAAACCTGGCAGAAAGCAATTTTCGCACAAGTTCCGGGGATGGTTTCCGCATCTTGTGGAATCCGTAAAAGTGCGTTTGCATATTTTGCGGGAATAGATTATAATGGAGAAAATCAGGGGCTGTCAGAAAACGGTTTTCAGACGCCGCCGGAAAGGGAAGGGCAGGAAAATGGAATTTGTGGAGAGAAAAAGATGGATGTTTTTCGGACTTCCGTTCACTTTTACAAAATATACTGTAAAAGAGGACATGATCACGGTTTCGGAGGGTTTTCTGAAAACGGTGGAAAATGACTGTTATATGTACAAGGTGCAGGATGTGACACACAGCGCCAGCCTGGGGGAGAAAATGTTCGGGCTGGGAACCGTGATCTGCTATACGGGCGATACCACCCATCCCCAGCTGATTCTGCAGCATATCAAAAACTCAAGACAGGTGAAAGATTTTATCCTGAAGGAATCCGAGGAAGCCAGGCTGAGGAGACGTACCGTGAACATGCTGGATATCGGTTCCGGGGATGTGGATGATATGGACCAGGGAGAGGATTAGGGGGCGTCCTGCCGGGCAGCGTGGGAGGCTTTCCGGCCGCCGGGATGCGGCGGACAAAGGAGTCGTTCCAGAAGCAGCCCCGCGCAGAACCAGAACGGGACAAAATCCAGGCGGATGACACGGCCTACATTCCAGCGGCTGCGCCCATAGTCCCAGGGACAGAGTTTGTGCTTTGAGAGCAGGCGTCCGGTGACATATTCCATGGAGAAAATCAGGCCCGCATAGGCGGATCCCCTGACCCAGGGTGATTTTCTGCCAAGGAGACGGCCAAATGGCGTCAGGAAGGCGGCGCTGCCGTAGATGGGAAACATCCAGAGAGATGTGTTTCCTTTCAGGGACATGTCCCGACGGCGCAGGGAATCCTTGCCGAATTACTGCGCAGGGATTCCCGATATTTTGCCGGCCGGGAGGCAAAGGACAAGGTGCATGTGACATGCAGAGGGCAGGCGATTCTGCTGGCCGGAACCTTGAAGGCAAAGGGAATTCCGGCAAGAGCCAGAAGCGGATTTGCGGAGTATATCGGTTCCGACGGCATTTACCGCGACCATTGGATTACGGAATACTTTGATGAAACAAAAGAGCAATGGAAGCTGGCGGACGCGGACTTGCACTGTCCCGACCATGAAATCACTTTTGATTTAAACGACATTCCTTATGACAATTTTTTGTTTGGGGCCGGTGCGTTTCTGGGAATGCGGGAGGGCAGGTTCAGGGAAGAAAATGTGCAGTTTGCCTCGGTGCCGCCGACCCTTGGGCTGAAGGCGGCCATGCGGGGACTGTTTTATGATTTTCATTGTCTGATGAACGACGAAATTATCTTTCTTCATATGCCGCGATATCTGTGCGATAAGGAGTTTGAGCTCTCTGAGGAGGAATACCGGGAGCTGGATGCTCTGGCGGAGCTGATGATGAAGCCTGATGTAAATTTCGAAGCGATAAGGAAAATCTGGGAGAGCAATATGAAGTTCAGAATGATGTCCGGTGTGCTGAACTGATGGAAAAAGCAGGGGTGAAAAATGCAAGACACTTTCAACCGTCACGGTATTTGTGCATCAACAGAGGGAACTGGCGGAGCAGTAGGAAAAATGAATCAGAATTACGGCAATGGAGGCATTGGGTTGTCGTCTGCGATTCTTGTAAATTTTATCATTACAGGATATAATAAAATAAAAATCAATATATTAACAGATTTTACAAACAGGAACAGGAGATGATTTTATGGCGTTAGCAGAAGCAGTTAAAACAAAGGAAAATTTTTACACGGTGGAAAATGCTATGGACGCGCTGCTGTCAAAGTTAGATGAAGCATTAGATGATGTAGAACATGGTCGAGTGCTGGAAGAAACTGATTTGTGGGATGAAATTGATGCAATTTGAAAAAGGGTGAAATATTGCAGAAGAGATATAAAATCAAATATACTTATAGCAGTAGAGACGATATCCGGAGAATGAAGAGATATATTTTGGATAATTTTAAATATCGTGAGCTGGGCGAGAACTTTTCAAAGAAGATAAAAACGGCAGTTGATGGCTTAAGGATATTGCCGGAAGGGTATAATACAACAGGGATTCGATACAGGGGGTATGACATTTACTTTAAGCCGCATCATACATATCTTTTATTTTATGTTGTAGATGATACAGCATTGGAAGTAACAATCCTTCGGGTGTTGCAGGATGGAATGAACTGGAAATATATCTTGAAACGCTGGGTGCATGAGCAGGATATGAACTAAGAATACCACCTCTCAGGCGTTTAAGGCCTGTTGTCCGGTGTGCTGAACTGACAGATAAGGCAGAGCCGCAATTACTTCACACCCGAATCCTCACGATTCATTACATTTACCCATTTAAGGCTAACTTAAGATTTGCCCTGCGCCGATAAATACATTGACAGACCCGCAGTAAGACCGATTTTGACTTATTGTGTCTGCGGGAATAGGGGCGGACAAAGGACTGTCCGCGGGATACGCAGGTATCCGCAAAGCATCTGTAGACTTGCTTAAGGCGCAGGGAGAGCGCAGAAAAGAGGTAAATGATGAAAGTTCGTAATATGTCAATTTTTATGGGTGACGACAGCAGAAGGGGAAGACAAAACGGCATCGGCCAGGAACAGGATAACAAAAACCGCAAAAGCATTTTTGCCGGCAATCTGACGAAAAAGCCTGATTTAATTGCACAGAAAAAACAGGTGGCGCAAAAACAGGCGATGGAGATAGTGAGAGACGCCTGGAACGGTGACCGGAAGGTGGAAGAAGGCATTGAGGAGAGCAAGGGAAGAATTGCAGAATATAAAAAAGCGCGAAACGATGCAAACGAGGAGCTGAGGGAATTTAAAGAAAACAGGCTGGCCATGGGGCTTAGCGAGGAACCGGAGCCTGGAACGCCGGAAGCAGAGGAATTAAAGAGGATTGAGGCCGCCATTGAATCCGCGCAGGAAGGGATTCGGGGAGAAAACGCGCTGATTCGCGAAACAAGGAAGGAGAAGCTTAAGAGCGACCCTATGGTACAGGCATCGGCGAGCGCGGATAAGGTGATGGAGGCAGCCGGCAAAGAGATTGTCGGAATGCTGATACAGGAAGCAAAGGACCATATGGACGAGGAGATGGAG
>OFFR01001296.1_pt1 | contig 11002 bp, 13 predicted proteins | sample 1521421 | NCBI WGS metagenome assembly OFFR01 (sample SAMEA3504087, study PRJEB24116) | mouse gut metagenome | biome: mouse gut; feature: mouse-associated habitat; material: faeces | place: Denmark | collected 2011 | reverse complement strand
CAACCTCTGGCATAAAAGCATTAGACAATGTAAGGAAAATGTGGCCTCTCCCTTCCTGCATAGATCCAGGGCCTCCACCCTGCCAGGATGGACAGGAACGTAGTCTTTCCGGAACCAGAAGGCCCGATGACCGCCGCCATCTCTCCGCTGGAAAAGCGGCAGTTCACATCCTTCAGAACCTCCCTGTCCGCTTTCTTATATTGATAAGAAATATGTTCCAAAGTCAATGTATCCATAAGGTTTCTTACTCCTCTCTCTTTCTCCTGCACATCCACTACTCCTTATCCTGCAAAAGCTCCAACGGCCTGCCTCCGGTGATCATGACCGCCCCGACCACAGTCCCAACCAGGCATCCAGACAGATAGCATCCTGCCGCCAATGGCATGGCGAAAGCGGGCATGAGCTATATAGAGATATTGATGAAGTTTTATCATGATATAGAGATTGAAAATATTTACAACAGCCAGGAATGAAAGTAAAAAGATGAGATTATGCCATGCTATGGGGATTGAACGCAGATACGACAGCTAGGAATGAAAGTAACAAAGATGAGATTCTATTGTGTCATGGGAATGGAACATAGATACGGCAACTAGGAATGAAATTGTGGAGGATGTTATGTGGAGAATGATAGCCAGGACGAAAAACTTTATTGATAAATGCAAGAAAGACCATGTCAGTGCGTTTGCAGCGCAGTCAGCGTTTTTTATTGTGCTGTCGCTAATTCCCTTTATTATGCTGTTTATTTCTCTGGTTCAGTATACTCCAGTGACAGAGGGAATGGTTCTGGCTACCATCAACCGCATTATGCCAACGTATATCTCTCCGTTTTTGATTGGAATCACTCACGAAATGTACAATAATTCTGTGGGGATTGTTTCTGCGGCTGCGGTAGTAGCTGTGTGGTCTGCGGCAAAAGGCATTCAGTATCTGACAAACGGATTGAACAAAGTATATGATATCGAAGAGACCAGAAATTGGATTTTGCTGCGTTTTCGGGCAATCTTATATACCTTGCTGTTGGTAACCGCTATCGTGGCGTCCATGGTGCTGATGGTGTTTGGCAATAGCCTGCAGCATTTGATTGTCCAGTATCTTCCGATTGTATCGGACATTACACAGGGGATTTTAAAGCTACGTTCCTTAATTCTGATGGCAGTTTTGATGCTGTTCTTTTGCATGTTGTTTAAAATGCTGCCCAATCGCAAAGCCGCTTTTAGAAGCCAGCTTCCAGGCAGCATTTTAGGCGCAGTGGGATGGTCCCTTTTGTCTTTTGGCATTTCTGTGTATGTGGATTATTTTCATGGCTTTTCAATGTACGGCAGCCTGACCACGATCATTCTAGTGATGCTTTGGCTATATTTTGGGATCTATATTCTGTTGGTGTGTGCAGAAATAAATAATATTTATGAGGAATATTGGGCGGAGCGGCAATAATGCGCACCGCCCTTTCTAGCTACATCATTCTGGTACTTAATCAGTCCTTGCTGTCAACATTTTCTGCTATTGTCTCTGAGCTCCCCAATGCTTTCTATAGCGTGTCAATGGATTTTGCGGTCTTTGTAATAATATTCTTTATCATGCTCATTAATTTCACGCATTACCCTGCAGGGATTCCCAACAGCGACGACATTTGCGGGAATATCGGTTGTCACAATGCTTCCTGCGCCGATGACGGTATGATCTCCAATTGAGATACCTGGAAGAATGATTGCCCCTGCGCCAATCCAGCAGTTTCTGCCTATGTGGACTGGCATATTATATTGATAGAGTTGTTCTCGGAGTTCTGGAAGAATGGGATGGGCTGCAGTGACGATGGTGACATTTGGACCGATCATTGTATAGTCGCCCACATAAATGTGGCTATCATCCACGCAGGTCAAGTTATAATTGGCATAGACCATTTTTCCAAAATGGCAGTGATGCCCGCCAAAGTTTGCGAAAAAAGGCGCTTCAATGTAAACGCCTTCGCCACAGTCTCCGAGCAGTTCTGTTAACATTTTCATCCTCTTTTCTGATTCGGAAGGCTTTGTGAGATTGTAGTCATAAAGCCTGTCTTGATAAACGACCTGTTCTTTTAAGATTTCTTTGTCACCCGGAAGATATAGTTCTCCTGTGTGTAGCTTTTTTTTCATCTCGCTCATAATTTCCTCCATTCTGTGCGCATTTCAGCACAAACTGACGCCATGCTCGTTTGCTACTTCGTATTATGATAATATCAGAACTTTAATGGAAAATCAAAAAATTATACAATTTGTTGAAGTTTCCCATTTCGTAATTTCATAGTGTCAAAAGGTTTTCATTACAAAATGGGAAAATTTTTGTTATTCTCTGCAATCGCATCAATCATTTGGAAAATTAGCATATTTCCAATCTTGTCCTCATATATTTGAAATCAGATACAGACAGGCAGTAAGAGATCGGAGGACAGCTTATGGAAGAGATTATTCATGTATTTCCAAGCGCATTAAGGCCTCTTTGCCGTGCCGGATTTCAACGGGGAATAGAGCCAGAGGAAATCCGTCTGCGAATTGGACGCCCGGTGATGGTGCTGGGGAAGGGAAAGGAATATTATTGGAATCAGAAAGAAAATAATTTGCAAAATACCAGAGATGGCAGTTATCTTTGGCAGCAAGCTGACATGAAAGAGACACTGTCCAGGATGAGCCAATATTCCATGTATGCGCTGGAAGAAGAGCTGCGCAGCGGATTTTTTACGATTCAAGGAGGACACCGCATTGGGGTAACCGGAAGGACAGCCTGTGAACAGGGAAAAATTCTTTCGTTTCGTAACATATGCAGTTTGAATATTCGTGTGGCAAGACAGAAAAAAGGGTGTGCGTCGGGCTTGGTTCCCTGGCTCGTGGAGCAAGATGATATTTATAATACTTTGATCCTATCGCCTCCAGGGATCGGCAAAACCACGATGCTAAGAGACTGCATCCGTATTATCTCGGATGGAGCAGGGGGCATTCCAGCCAAAAAAGTTGCAGTGGTGGACGAGCGTAGCGAGATTGCCGCTAGTTTCTTTGGAATTCCTCAAAATGACTTAGGGGAGCGGACGGACGTGTTGGACGCCTGTCCCAAAGCAGAGGGGATGCGCTTGCTGGTTCGCAGCATGTCTCCAGAAGTGATTGCGGTAGACGAGCTTGGAAGCAGGAAAGACTGCAAGGCTGTAGAGGAAGTGCTTCATTGCGGATGCAGAATCCTTGGGACGATGCATGCCAAAGATGTAAAAGAACTTCAGGAAAAAACGTATCTGTCCAGATGGCTGGAAAAAGGTTTTTTTGGACGCTTTGTATTTTTGCGGATCAATCCTGACGGACAGAGAGGATTTTTGGTATATGATGAAAGGATGCAAAAATTATGTTAAAACTGGCAGGCAGCTTGATAATCGTCATCGCTTCCGCTTTGTATGGTTGGAAAATCCGAAAGGAACTCCAGGAACATGTAGAGCAGCTAGTAGGAATGAAAGAGATGTTTCTGATGCTGCAGGGTGAAATCTCTTATACAAGAACTCCTTTGAAAGAAGCGTTTTTGCAGATTGCCGCTCAGGATAAGGAGCCGTTCTCTAGCTTTTTGAAAAAAGCAGCACAGGAGCTGGAACAAAATGAGGACGCCGTGGGAATCTTTTGGAGACGCTTAATTGAGCAGGAGTCAGACAAATTTTTATTTAACAGTGAGGAACAAAGCCTGTTGCAGCGTGCAGGGGAAAATTTTGGCTATCTGGACGGACAGATGCAGCTTAAAAATCTGGAACTCTATATAGAACAGACTGAGGTGCTGATCAAAAAAGCGCAGGCAGAATTAAAACAAAAACAGAAGCTTTCCGGGGCGTTGAGTCTGATGTGCGGCTTGTTTTTGATAATTCTCCTGATATAAGGATGTGGAGGAAGCTATGAGTATAAGTCTTATTTTTAAAATAGCGGCGGTAGGGATTTTGGTAACTGTGCTCAGCCAAGTGTTGAAACACAGTGGCAGAGAAGAACACGCTTTTTTGACCAGCCTTGCAGGGCTTTTGATTGTGCTGTTTTGGATTGTTCCCTACATTTATGAGTTATTTGAAACTATGAGAAATCTGTTTGCATTGTGACGGAGGCGGTATGGATATTATTAAAATCGCAATTCTTGGAATTGCGGGCGCGCTGCTTGGAATCATGCTCAAGGGACAGAAAAGAGAATACGAGCTGTTTGTGACTCTGGGCGTGTCCTTGTGCATTTTTTATTTTATCATGTCCAAGCTTCAGATGGTGGTGTCAGTCATTAACCGCATGCAGGATTATGTAGAGCTGGATACTCAATATATTGCGATTCTAGTTAAAATGATTGGAATTACCTATGTGTCTGAGTTTTCTGCCAATCTCTGCAAAGACGCTGGATATCAGGCGGTGGCAGGACAGATTGAGATGTTTGGCAAACTTTCGATACTGGTGATCAGCATGCCAGTAATCCTGGTGCTTTTGGAAACGGTGGGAGAATTCTTAAGCTGAGGACAGGAGCTTGATAAAGGGATGATCCAGGTAAGCAAGCGTCATTAAGATCTGGCTGTGGGAGGAAACAAGCATGGATGGAAAAAGAAGAGGCATGAAAAGAAAGATTAGATGGTTTTTGCTGGCTGCCGTGTTGTCTTTGTGGGGAATGTCAGGCATGGTTCTGGCAGCAGAAGGAGAAGCCTTGGGACAGGAAAAACAGCAGCATAAGATGGACCAGGAGTGGCAGGAAACCATGGAAGGCTATCTCAACGAGCTTGATTTCACAGAGATTGACAAGCTGCTGGGACAGCAGGAAATCACAGAAGGATTAGATTACCGGGAATTGGTAGAGCGTCTTACTAACGGGGAAGAAATCGAAAAAGGATGGCTGCTAGATCAGATAACAGGAGTGATTTTTTCAGAAGTGCGTTCCTTTCGTGGGACTTTGACCAAGATCGTGCTTTTGTGCATCGTATTTGCGATTCTCCATAATTTTGCCAATGTGTTTGAACATCCTGCAGTCACAGAGATCAGTTTTTATATGGTGTATATGATTCTATTGGTGCTTTTGATGAATTCCTTTTTTATCCTGCGGGATGTGACAGTTACAGTGATTTCCCAGATGATGACATTTTTAAAGATTCTGATTCCTGTTTTTACCACAAGCCTGGTGTTCTCTGGGCAGATCACTACGGCGGCAGGATTTTATGACATGACGTTTGTGCTGATTTATGGGATGGAATGGGTGATGCAGCGTCTGATCGTTCCGGCGATTCAGATTTATGTGGTGTTAGAGCTGATGAATTATCTGACGGAAGAAGAGCTTTTGTCAAGAATGACAGGTCTGGTAAAGTCTGGGATTTTGTGGGTGATGAAGGTTCTCTTTACCGTGGTAATTGGAATTAATGTGGTACAGAATCTTTTGACGCCTGTCATTGATACCTTTAAATCGAGCATGATTGCAAAGACGGCGGGCTTGGTTCCAGGGCTTGGCGCCTCTATCAATGCGGTGACAGAGATCATGGTTGGTTCCGGGATCATCATAAAGAACGGGATCGGGCTTGCAGCAATCATTGTGTTGCTGGCGCTGTGTGCCGGACCGCTGATCAAGGTATGGGTCATGACGTTTCTGTATAAGATTGTGGAAGCGATGATACAGCCTGTGGCAGACAAGCGGATCATCGGCAGTATTGGCGGCGCCGGGGAGGGTGGCAGGCTGCTTGGGAAAGTGGTGACGACAACCACGGTCATGTTCTTGGTGACGATCGCCATGATCACGGCAGCGACGACATTTAACCGCTGAGAAAGGAGCGGATATGAGTTATGTGTATTCTTGGGTGAAAAACCTGGTATGCTTTTATCTTTTTCTTACGGTGGTGTTGCATTTGCTGCCCAAGAAAAATTATCAGAAATATGTGCGCTTTTTTTCTGGAATGCTTTTGACCATTTTGGTTACCTCGCCAATATTATCCCTGATGGGAAACGAGGAGCTTCTAAAGGAAAGGGTCAGCCAGGCAGGATTTTTTCAAGAATTGGATAATTTAAAGTTGGATACGGCACATTTGGAAGATGTGCAGAAAGAACGCTATATCAGGGAATACGAACGTGCCTTGGAACTTGACGTGACGAGGATTGCAGAAGAAAAAGAATTGCTTGTGACTGAGTCCAGAGTTCGTTTGACAGAAGAGTATCAGGTGGAATCGATTGTCGTAGCCGCAGTACTGAAAGAGGATGGCGTCGTGCAGAAAGCAGATTTTTTGGAACTTGGCAGGGAGTATCCAAGAGTCCAGGAGTTGAAACAGGAACTGATGCAGTTTTATCAGTTGGACGAAGATCAGATTCACATTGACATTGAGTAGGAGGAAGCGTGATGAAGAAAGATCATTCTTTACTTGATAAGCTGAAAAAGATACCAAAAAACCAGTTTTTGATCGGAGGCCTTGTGGGAATTTTGCTCTTGGTGATCGCTATCCCGGTGGAAAACAGAGAAGAAAAAAGCAGGGAGGAGCAGCGGATTCAGACTAGGGAGGAGACTTCCTATGACACGTCTATAGATTATGGGAAACGTTTGGAGCGCCGCTTGGAGCAAGTACTGGAAAACATGGAGGGGGTAGGGAAGGTAAAGGTAATGATCACCCTGCAGGACGAGGGGGAGCATGTGGTGGAGAAAGACAGAAGCCAGAACAGCCAGGACATATCTGAGGAGGATGGGAACGCAAAGCGGACGACTGGGGAGCGCCAGTTTCAGGAGGAGACCGTTTATTCTCAGGAAAACAGTAGCAGCGGGGAGCCGTTTGTGTCGAAGGAAGTTGTGCCCAGGATAGAAGGGGTGCTGGTAGTAGCAGAAGGGGGTGGGAATGCAAAAGTAGCGAAAAATATTTCCGATGCAGTTTTGGCATTATTTCCAGTGGAAATACATAAAATTAAGGTAGTTAAGATGAATTGACAGGAGGGCATCAATTTGAGAAAAGTTTTCAAAAAAAATCAGATCATCATTACGGCTTTGGCTCTTATGATCGCCGTGGCAGGCTATTTGCAATATACGGGAAGCCAAAGTGACAAAGATCTGGCAAAAGAGGCAAGCGCAGATACCAATGAGGGTACATATGAAATTTCTGATGAAGACATGTATAGTGCAGAAGACATTTTCACAGACACGGAAGAGAGTGCGGAGACCTCTGCAGATGCGCAGGGAGCAGAAAATGGCCAGGAAGTCGCCAGCAATGAGAATGCCAACGGAGAGAATCCAGGTCAGGCAGTGCTTACAAGCACTGGAGTCAGCAACGTGGATTTTGTATCGGAAGTAAAGCTGAACCGGGAGCAGATCCGTTCCCAGAACAAGGCTTCCTTGATGGAGGTGATCAACAATGCCAATATCACAGAGGAACAGAAGCAGGATGCAGTGAACGCCATGATTTCTATGACAGATATTGCAGAGCGGGAAGCGGCGGCAGAAATGCTTTTGGAAGCAAAAGGATTTACAGACGTAGTGGTAAGCATTACTGATGGCAATGCGGACGTAGTGCTGAATATGGGAGAAGTGACCGATGCGAAACGGGCGCAGGTGGAGGATATTGTGAGGCGCAAGACCAATGTGGAGGCGCAGAATATCGTAATTACTCCGATTTCTTCTACGGCAGCAGGTCAAAATACAGATACTGGGACAGGGGGAACCACTGACGGTTCCGTCGATGGAACAGAAACGGATGGTGCAGCAGGGGAGGCTCCAGCACAAGATCAGGCTGGGGAAGGCGGAGAAGTTCAAACAGAAAATTCTCCCGAAGGCTGAGTTCGCAAGATAAAGGTTAAGCCAGAATGGCGGGCGTATCAAGGTATGCCGCTGTTTTGGCTTATCTTCATGTGTTGCGCTGATTATCAACAAGAAGAAAAGAGCGGGGTTTGATGCTTAAAGTGGGTTGCGTTAGAAAGTACCATGTGTTACCATATAGTGCGGAATGTAAAAGCCATTCCTTTACAAAAAGATCAAGAAGCTTTATGAGCTTGTGTGAAATATATGGAAAGCGAGGAATGTTATATTGGCTGATTTACAAAAAGAAATAGAGAAGCGTAGGACTTTTGCTATTATTTCTCATCCAGATGCAGGCAAGACTACTTTGACAGAGAAATTTTTGCTGTACGGCGGAGCTATCAATCTGGCAGGCTCTGTAAAAGGAAAAGCGACGGCAAGACATGCAGTGTCTGACTGGATGGAGATTGAAAAAGAGAGAGGAATTTCTGTCACTTCCTCCGTGCTGCAGTTCAATTATGGCGGTTATTGCATTAATATTTTGGATACGCCTGGACATCAGGACTTTTCAGAGGATACTTATCGTACCTTGATGGCGGCGGATTCGGCGGTGATGGTGATTGACGGCTCTAAGGGCGTGGAGGCGCAGACACGGAAATTGTTTAAGGTATGCGTGATGCGCCATATTCCGATTTTTACTTTTATAAATAAGATGGACCGGGACGCCAATGATACCTTTGATTTGCTGGATGAGATTGAAAAAGAATTGGGCATTGCCACCTGTCCCATTAACTGGCCAATCGGATCAGGAAAAAATTTTAAGGGCGTTTACGATCGCAATACGAAAAAGGTCATGGTTTTTTCAGATACGTTTAAGGGCACCAAGGAAGGCATGGAACGAGATATTGAGATCGACGATCCCAAGCTCGAGGAGGAGATTGGCGCAGAGTTTAAAGCGGCATTGATGGAAGAAGTGGAGCTTTTAGACGGAGCTAGTGCAGAATTTGATATGGAGCTGGTGTCAAAGGGAGAATTGTCCCCGGTATTTTTCGGCTCTGCACTGACTAATTTTGGTGTTGAGACATTTTTGAAGCATTTCTTGCAAATGACAAGCTCTCCGCTTCCCAGAAAAGCGGATGTTGGGGAAATAGATCCTTTTTCAGAGGACTTTTCTGCGTTTGTATTTAAAATCCAGGCAAATATGAATAAGGCGCATCGTGACAGAATAGCTTTTATGCGGATTTGTTCTGGAAAATTTGAGGCGGGCATGGAGGTGACTCATATCCAGGGGGCTAAAAAAATGCGTCTTTCTCAGCCACAGCAAATGATGGCCCAGGAACGCAAGATCATTGAAGAGGCTTATGCGGGAGATATTATCGGAGTGTTTGACCCAGGAATTTTTTCTATTGGCGATACTATTACCACGGCGGCAGATAAATTTGCATTTGAGGGGATTCCGACCTTTGCGCCGGAACACTTTGCAAGGGTGCGGCAGATGGACACGATGAAGCGGAAGCAGTTCGTGAAAGGAATTACCCAGATTGCCCAGGAGGGAGCGATTCAGATTTTCCAGGAATATCATACTGGCATGGAGGAGATTATCGTGGGAGTGGTAGGAGTTCTGCAGTTTGACGTGCTCAAATACCGTCTCGAAAATGAATACAACGTGGATATACGTTTAGAGCAATTGCCATATGAGCATATCCGCTGGATAGAGAACAAGGAAATTGATATGGACAAGCTGATGGGAACTTCCGATATGAAAAAAATTCAGGATTTGAAAGGAAATCCATTGCTTTTGTTTGTCAATAGCTGGAGCGTGGGTATGACGCTTGAGCGAAATCAAGGGCTAGTGCTTTCGGAGTTTGGGCGCAATTAATAGCGGCAGGACCGTATGAGAGAGACAGTAAAAGAGGCTGCGGCAGAAAGGAAATGTCATATAGGGACTGTCGCACGGATGTATTTACCTGTTAAAAGGGTTTACATTGCAGAGCAATGCAAACAAAATGCATTCGTGCGACAGCACCCATATGCTTCTTTCTGCCACAGCCCTTTTCATTATAGAAAGTCACTGCGTGCTTTTATTGAAAAACTTTGAATTCATATCCCTGTGCTCTTGCTTGGTCAATGAAATCTCCCAGGATCTGGGTATTTGTCTCAGATTCTGCATGGAGCAGATAAATCGCTCCGGGATGCAGCTTGCTCATTATTTTTTGCAGACTCTCTGTAGGATCTGGCTGGTTCTCCACATCGTAATCCAGATATGCGAAACTCCAAAATAAGCTCTTATAGTTTAAATTATTTAAAAGAGCGACCGATTGCTCGCTGAATTTTCCAGCAGGATAGCGGAATAGATGCATATCATAACCAAATTGTTCTTTCACATAATTGTGGTTGCCGGTGACTTCGTTGGTCTGTGTTTCGATATCTTGGGAAGGAAGCCCGTTTGCAGGGTGGGTCACGCTATGGTTTCCTAGTTCATGACCTTCTGCGATCATGCGTTTTACCAGATCTGGATTTTGCTCTGCATATGACTTGGTTATGAAGAAAACGGCGTGGACGTTCTTTTCTTTCAGAGTGTCCAGTATTCGGGAGGAACAGCCGTATTCGTATCCTTCATCAAGCGTTAAATAGATGACTTTTTTTTCAGGCTCGTCAGAAATGAAGTAGGCGTTGTATTTTCCATATTTCTCTTGGTACTGCATACAGCCCGCGGGGCGGTTGTATTCATCTAAATCTCCGCCTTGTCCCCAATCCAGGCCGGAAGTATCCAGCCCGCTTAAGTCGATCTGCTGGTTTGCCAGTACGATGCCGTGTTCCGTGGGACGTTCGTCAAAGCCTTCCGGGTTGTCCAAGTCAGCAAGAGTAAAAGGTTTCTCCGTGTCTTCTACTTCCTCTGTTTCGTCCGGTTTTTGTGCGTCCTTTTCATTTTTGGAAAGGTCTTTTCTTTCCGTGGAATCTTCATGCCCTTGGTCTGACTCTGGCAGGTCTGAAACCTCATTTTCTACATCAGAACTTGACTGGGTTTGCTGTTTTTCTTGCTTTTGGGCATGTTCGCTAGAAGATTTCTTTACGACGGCGGCAATGCCGATGATGGTCAAGATAATAAGAACCAGCAATATTACATAGATAAGCATTCGAAGATTCTCCTGGCGCCTATTTCTCCTCTTTCTTCGTCGTTTTTTATGCATGATTAATCACAGCCTTTCTATATTATAATTGTAAAAACCATTATACACAATAATGGGAAGTTTGAAAAACAGAAAATGAAAAAGAACTGTTG
>OFFR01001295.1_pt1 | contig 11005 bp, 15 predicted proteins | sample 1521421 | NCBI WGS metagenome assembly OFFR01 (sample SAMEA3504087, study PRJEB24116) | mouse gut metagenome | biome: mouse gut; feature: mouse-associated habitat; material: faeces | place: Denmark | collected 2011 | reverse complement strand
GGATAAGGAAGAAAATGTCGAGCCGGTTTTGGAGGCTTTGCATAAGTGCTTTGGGATTGATACGGCCGAGGTGAGGAATTACATAGCACAGAATCCGGAGTCTTCTTATTATGTAATGGCAAAACGTCTGGAATATGAGAAGATGATGCGTGACCCCTCCACCGCCTACCTTGTCGATGATGCGGAGTTTGACCGCCAGATTGACGAACTTGGAGTGACGGAAGTCGGCACCGCTGCCGGAATGTATATCGAGAGAGGTATGTATAAGGTGAAGAAAGCCATCAGCAATTTCTTCAGGGAGCTATTGGAGATGCTCTTTCAGGCGGCTTCACTGACCATCGACACCATAAGGACATTCTTTCTCATCGTACTTGCTATACTCGGTCCGATTTCATTTGCCTTGTCGGTGTGGGACGGTTTCCAGCACACCCTCGTCCAATGGATATGCCGCTACATTCAGACATATCTTTGGCTTCCGGTTGCCGACCTGTTCAGTACGATACTTGCAAAAATTCAAGTCCTGATGCTCCAGAATGACATCTCGGAACTCACTAACAACCCAAATGTTGACATTGACGGAACGAACAGTGCTTATGTCATTTTTATGATCATCGGCATAATCGGATACTTCACTATCCCCACCGTAGCAGGCTGGATTATTCAGGCCGGTGGCATGGGCAGTTACAACAGAAATGTCAATAATGCCGCTCTCCAAGGTGGCTCATGGGCAGGTTCAATTGCTGGTGGAGTCGCTGGAAATGTTGCAGGTAGAGCCGGGAAATTGCTCAAATAGCCTTAAATACGACTATGGACAGCAATGGTTTGACAGTGCTGTCTCTTTTCGACGGCATGTCATGCGGTGCCATCGCCCTGCGGGAAGCCGGAATAAAGGTCAAACAGTATTTTGCATCAGAGATTGACAAGACTGCCATACTTCAGGCCACTCATAATTTTCCCGACACCATTCAACTGGGAAGCGTTGTAAATCTTTCGGCTGCAAATCTGCCCAAGATAGACCTGCTGATTGGTGGCTCTCCATGTCAAGGCTTCAGTTTTGCCGGAAAACAGATGAATTTCAAAGATCCGCGAAGTGTGCTGTTTTTTGAATATGTCCGAATTCTCAATGAGATAAGAGCCTACAATCCAGATGTAAAATTCCTTTTGGAAAATGTCAGGATGCGTGCTGAGTATGAGAATGTCATAAGCAGCCATCTGGGACTACAGCCTGTCGCAATCAATTCATCTCTTGTGTCCGCGCAAAACCGACTCCGTCTCTATTGGACAAACATACTGACCGCAGCAACTCCACATCTCTTTGGCGAAACAGTTTTCACTGCAATCCCTCAGCCCAAGGATAAGGGAATATACCTTCGTGATGTGCTTGATGATGTGGCTGACACTCGATATTTTCTTTCAAGGAAGGACATTGAGAAATTGGAGAAACATATTGCCTATGAATCTGAAAACCAAAAGTCATTATCTGAGGAACGATTCATGGAACTGTTCAGAGATATTGATTTTTGTGAAACTTACTCATTGGCTCCTGTATCTTGTTTCTGTCCGGAAAATTGGATTTCAAACCATACTATCCGTCCGTCTCCCGAGATTGAGAGATTCCCGGTGTCTGCGATACAAAACGGTAAAGCAATCAGAGTTTGCTCATTGAAAACTAATTCAACCATAATTATCTCCGGGGCCATAGTGTCGCCACAGTTTGGCGGAGGATTCAGACCTATATTATCAGGTAAAGCCCCTTGTCTGCTTGCCACTTCAAGCAATTCAGCGGCTTGCCTGATTATCAATGGCGATGATATGGTGCTGAGGCGGCTGACTCCAAAAGAATGTTGCCGTCTTCAGACAATTCCAGACTGGTATGAATGGGTATGTAGTGAACCTCAGATCTATAAAATGCTCGGCAACGGATGGACAGTGGATGTTATAAGCCACATCCTGCAATTTTTATAAAAACATTTACTAATTAAATTTACGTGGAATTCAGATCACTCAAAAACATAGAAACCTCCTTTCGCCAGATCAGGCTGTTCGGGATAGTGATGCTGTGTGCTTGTGCTGTGATTGCCATTTCGTCGGTATGTTTCTCACTCAGTTTTGCAGAGAAGCAGCGCGAGAAGATTTATGTCCTTGACAATGGCAAGTCTCTAATGCTTGCCTTGTCACAGGACATGAGTCAAAACCGCCCGGCGGAGGCTCGCGAACACGTGCGCCGTTTCCATGAGTTGTTTTTCACTCTATCTCCGGACAAATCAGCAATTCAGCATAACATTGACCGTGCGCTGATACTGGCCGACAAGAGTGCATACAACTACTATACCGATTTTGTCGAAAAGGGATATTACAACCGTATAATCGCCGGCAATATCAACCAAGTTCTTCAGGTTGACAGCGTTGTATGTGATTTCAATAATTATCCCTATATAACCAAGACATACGCGAAAGAAATGATTATACGCCAGAGCAATGTGACTATGCGAAGTTTGATTACAACTTGTAGGCTCACAAACTCTTCCCGCTCTGACGATAATCCAAACGGATTTATAATCGAAGGTCTGACAATTCTTGAAAACAAGGATTTACAGACCGTCAAACGCTAAACAACAAGATGAAATTATCCAACATACGGAGTGCCATATATAATAAGGTGTGGCACTCGCCAAAAACACGTCTCTCTACCTTTCTGAAAGGTAAGTGTAATGAGTTGCCCCATAAGCAACGGCTTATTGTCGTAACCGCTCTGTTCTCGGTATTCATTCTCGTAGCCTTCTTCGTGTTTGGGAATGCCTGCTATAAAATGGGCGCACGTCAAGCCCGGCAGACATTCGACATCGAGCACATAGAAGGAATAGACATTCAGCAACCTGTAAATACTGTTGCCCATGAAGTGGATTGACGAACTCAAAGCGAAACTGAAACCAAGAAACGCCGCCGAGAAGGAGAAACTGAAGAAATACCTTATTGTATTTCCTCTGATGCTCCTATCGTGCATCGCCTGTCTTTGGCTGATATTCAGTCCTTCGTCTGACGATGATTCATCCCGTGGCCGTGCCAATACGGAATTACCTGATGGATCCTCGGAGGAAATGCACGAGCGTAAGATTGAGGCTTATGAAGCGGAAGCACTGGAAGCCGAACATGATCAACGTGCCGTAGATGCGGCATCGCTGGAATCGGTTGCTGATACCATTTCTTCTCAACCGGATTCAGTATCGTCAGAAATTGAATCGTCCGCTCAGGCATACCAGTCAGTCCAAGCGTCACTTGAAGATTTTTACATTCCCGAAGACCAGTCTGCGGCACAAGTCGCTGAATTGCAAGCGAAGATTGATGAACTGGAAATGCAGAATTCCTACGCCCAACAGCAGACTCAGCAGCCCAATGAAGTGGAGCTGATGGAGAAGTCTTATCAGTTGGCGGCGCAGTATTTCGGCACCGGCAATGGCAGTCAGCAGGCGGTCATAGTTGATGAACCCGAGAAAGAGCGTAAGGTTATGCCCGTGAATCAGGTCAACCGTAATGTGGTTTCCTCTCTCAGTGCGGCAACATCTGAACGGTCATTCTCTACCGCTGTCGGCGGCAAGCGTCAGAATTTCAAGAATACCATTTCAGCGTGCATAGCCTCTGACCAGTCGGTAATTGATGGTCAGAGCGTGAAACTGAGAACCCTTGAACCTATGTGGATAGGCAACTCGCTGTTGCCAAAGAATACAACCGTTGTCGGCTCGGCACGATTGCAGGGGGAACGCCTTGAAATTACGGTTGAAAGTATTGAGGCATTGGGCTGTATCATGGAGGTTGACCTCGCAGTCTATGACACAGACGGTCAGGAGGGTATCAACATTCCCAACTCTATGGAGTCTGATGCACTGAAAGAGATCGGAGCCAACATGGGTAGCACGGTCGGCAGTTCAATCAACATATCCACCAATGCCGGAGCGCAGATTGTCTCCGATGTGGGTCGCGGTCTCCTTAATGGCGTGGGCCAGTACCTTACCAAGAAAGTCCGTCAGGTGAAAGTGCATCTGAAATCCGGATACAAAGTGATGCTCAAGCAGGTTGAGCAATAATCAACAAAACACACCAACAACGAATGAAAACAATCACAAAACTCTTCGTTGCGGCAGTGGCGCTCTTCGGAGCAGCCACCGCTGTCAACGCAAAAACAGTCAAAAACACCGATAACAATGTGTCTTCTGACACTGAAACGGTCGCCGAACACGATATGAAAGTCTATGGTGCCAACTACACCGACGGCGATAAATTCGAGGGCCTAACCAGAAAAGTAGGCTTCGACCGGATGATTCCCCCTCATGCTTTGGAAGTATGCTATAATAAAACTACTCATATCATCTTCCCGGCAGAAATCACCTATGTGGACTTAGGCAATGAGAACCTCGTTGCCGGACTCGCTGACGGTGCGAAGAATGTGCTGCGCGTCAAATCGGCTTTCAAGTCGTTCAAGCAGGAAACCAATCTTTCAGTTATCACTGAAGATGGTAGCTATTACACATTTAACGTCAAATTCGCCAAAGAACCGCTGTTGCTCAGTATCGAGATGACTGATTTTCTCCATGACGGTGAGGCTGTGAACCGCCCCAACAACGCGCAGGAGATTTATCTGGAAAAACTCGGTCAGGAGTCGCCCATGCTTGTAAAGCTCATCATGAAATCCATCTACAAGCAGAACAAACGCGAAATCAAGCACATCGGCAGTAAACGCTTCGGGGTGCAGTTCCTTCTCAAATCAATCTACACCAACAATGGGTTGCTCTATTTCCACACCGAACTGAAGAATACATCAAATATCGCTTTCGACATTGATTTTGTGTCGTTCAAGATTGTGGACAAGAAAGTTATCAAACGTACTGCCATGCAGGAGCAGGTTCTCGAACCGCTCCGCGCCCAGAACTATGTGACGGTCGTACACGGAAAATCTTCTGAAAGAACCGTGTTCGCTCTGGAGAAATTCACAATCCCTGACGACAAGCAGCTCGTTATCGAGGTTGCCGAAAAGGAAGGCGGTCGCCATCAGTCTTTCGTGGTAGAGAACGAGGATATTGTGAGAGCCAACGTAATTGACGAACTTTCAATCCAGTAACCAATGAGAAAAGTGATGATAATCTTCGCTGCCATGCTTGCCCTTTTCACAGGGCAGGCAATGGCCCAGCGATGCCTCCCCGGAATGTCAGCCGTGGAAATCAAGGCAAATATGGCAGACGGTTTTTATACCGGCAACTCCCGCAACTGTGGCTATTCTTTCGGAGTATATTACTCCGTGTTCAAGGGTAACGCCAACACATGGACTTTCGGCGGAGAGTATCTCCAGACTTACAAACCATACGGCGAAAAAGGGCGTATCCCCGTTGCGGAGTTTACAGGCGAGGTCAGTTACAATCTCCACCTGTTGAGCGACTACTCGCAGACTTTCCACCTCTATGGCGGTGTGTCGGCCCTCGGCGGATATGAAACTGTAAACTGGGGTAAGTCGGTGTTGTCCGACGGATCCACGCTCCACAACGGCGATGCCTTCATATATGGCGGCGCACTAAATGTTCAGGCAGACTTTTATCTCTCCGATAAAATTGCCTTGACTGCCAATGTGAAAGAGCGGTTTGTGTTCGGCAACTCAACGGGGCATTTCCATACTCAGTATGGTGTTGGTGTCAAATTTATAATCGAATGAGCCTATGAGATACACAAAAGATGATGTACACAAAATCAGCATATACAAGCTATTGGAGGCTATAGGCATGAGACGTGTTGACCTTGTCAGTGATGACGTCGAACTCTATTATACTCCATATAGAAATGATTCGGAACCTAAATTTATTGTTGACGATTTGGCAAGAAAATGGTATGACCAAGTGACTGGCAAATCGGGGGATATAAGAGATTTGGCACGACTTATTGCAAAAGGTGCTGATAGAGATGATATTGATGGCTATATAGTCCGTAAAGCTAATGAATATGAGAAAATACAGGAACTGCGTGCAATGAGTCGCAGACTGATGGAGCCGGAAACTTTTGATGTAGATTATGACAAAATCCATCTGACTACTTTTATGAAAGCGTTGGGTCAACCCAAACCTCTGATGGCGGATGGAAACATTCTCTACTACAAAGCTCCGTATTCAAATGACGAGAATCGGACTATAGCTGTTAATACCATCACAAATTGTTGGCATGACACCAAGTCTAGGAAACAAGGGAACATATTTAGTCTTGCATGGCACATGATCGGTTCATCCAATATATCGGAAATCAAACGATATATTGTTGCTGAGATGTCTGCTATGAATAAAAGTCTGGCATTAAATAGGACTGAACTTGAGAAGACGGAAATCCCGAAAAAGAAAGGAAAGATGCGCCTATGAACATCGACGCTATCCGGAAAATCCCGTTGGTGGATTTTCTCAACCACCTCGGCTATCAGCCGATAGGCCGCGACAGCAAAGGACTGTGGTTCTACTCTCCATACCGCAATGAACGAAAGCCATCGTTCCATGTCAACGCGCGTAAAAATCTATGGTACGATTTTGGGAGTGGCGCTGGTGGCGACATTTTCAATCTTGCCGGAGTGTTGACAGGTGAAACAGACTTCATCAAACGGGCGGAGTTCATCGCTCAAAAGATGCAGTTGCCAGTAGAGAAACCCTACAAGCCAATGCCGTTCAAGGAAGAACCGTCATTTGAGAATGTTGCTATCTATAGACTGGAGGCTCCGGCTCTGCTTAAATACCTTGCTGACCGTGGCATATCACGCGACATAGCCCAATGCTATTGTGTGCAGGTTGATTATGAATTGCACGGCAAGAGGTTTTACGCCATCGGCTTTGAAAATAACGCGCATGGCTATGAACTGCGAAATTCCTTTTTCAAAGGCTCTTATCCACCCAAGCATATAACCCACATTTCCAATGGCAACGCCCGATGTAATGTCTTTGAAGGCTTCATCGACTTTCTCTCAGCGGAACGACTCGGATATAATGACGGCACTGATACAATCGTGCTTAACTCCGTATCAAATCTGAATAAGGCCATTGCGCCACTGAGAGAATACAGCGCGGTGAGTTGCTATCTCGACAACGACAATGCCGGACGAGCCGCCCTCGTCAAGCTCCAGCAGGAGTTAGGCGATAAGGTAATGGACAAGTCCGCACTTTACCCCAATCACAAGGATTTGAACGACTATCTAATGTCGCTCTATCCCAAACAGACAACAAAATCAAAACTCAAACTCTGATGAAAACAATCCTCAATAGAATCGGCGCAATCCGCGTCACTCCCGCCCGTTTCTTCGGATTCTGGGCAGTCCTCTTCGCTCTCGTGTTCTCCCTCACCTCATGTTCTGACGACCTCGATGTGCAGCAGTCATATCCCTTCACCGTGGAAGTCATGCCATACGCCGACAAAATCGCCAATGGCGAAACAGTCGAACTGCGTATGACCATTGTCCCCGAAGGGAATTACACCAACACCCTCTACACAATCCGATACTTCCAGTATGAGGGGAAAGGTACACTGAAACTTGTCGATGGCCCGACACTCGTCAACAATGACCGTGTTCTCCTCGAATCCAAGCAATTCCGACTAAACTACACCGCCAGAAGCACCGGCTCACATGAACTAATGATCACGGTGGAAGATAATTATGGAACCCGCTGGGAACAGACATTTGAGTTCAACGACAATGATAGCGATGACAACGACAACGGCGGTACGGGAAGTCTGGTCGTGACACCCATCAATCCCGGAACAGTAACACCCATCGGCAGATGAAGAAACTCCTGATACTCTTTGTGGCATTGTTCTCCATTGTGGGAACAATGCCCGGCAACGCCGCCTCACAGCGAACTGTCCCCGCAAGGGAGCAGAAAACAAAACGAAGCATAATGGAACTGCCGCTATTTGAGCGTGCAATCCTCATAATCAAGAAGTTTGAAACACTCCATAAGCCGAAACATTGGCCATATGTTGGATATGGACATCAAGTTCAGCCGGGCGAATCCTACCGCCGTGGTTGCCAACTAACCGAAGCACAGGCAGACGCACTTCTTCGCAAAGACTATTCCAAATTCTGCGCACTGTACGAGAAATACGGCAAAGACAAATATCTCCTCGCTGCCCTCGCATACAACTGTGGCCCCGGCGTAGTCAACAAATCCACAGTCCTGAAAAAGCTGAAACGTGGCGACCGCAACATTTATAAAGAATATATCGCCCACTGCCACTATAAAGGTAAACGGCACTCCGGATTGCTGAAGCGCAGGATTACCGAGTTCGCCGCCCTGTATGTGCGGTGATTAAGATGCAAGCCAAATGCCGCCTTTGGGCGGCCAAAATTTTGAGCAAAATAAGCTGGCGACTCTATATCACATAGGGTTGTCAGCTCTGTTTACGACTATGGCGTTGGTCGTTATTTCTTCTTGACGAGCCATTCATCACGCTTGCGTCTGCACTCGACAAGGGTGGAAGCGACACAAGAGAACAGCTCGTTGTCGGTATCTCGGTAGTCGTACATCACACGGCTTATCCGCTTGCCACGATGGGCAGAGTAGAAAGTTTCGTATTGTTCAGTGCCGGGAGCGGTGGTTGTACTCACTCCGTTGGCGGTCATTTTCGTTGCCATATTCATTGGTGTTTTAGAAATTTACAATCATCATTCGCTGGTCGAATGTCTTGGCGGTATTGCTTACAAGGCGCTGTTTTACCCAAAAGTGGTGTTTGCCATAACCATATAGGAAATACTTGTTGAAGTCGGTACGCTCGGCGCATACGGCTACGGTTTCCCTCAATTCGGTCTCATTGCGTGTCAGCAATATGCGGTTTATGAGGTCTAACACAACCGCTCTTATCTTATCGTCAAAGTCAAATATCAGACTTTCAATCGTCACGTTCATATTTGGTTGGGTGTTGTGACCTGCGCCATTGCTGACGCAGGTCTGATTAAACATTTAGGCTCTCTTTCTCTCGGCTATCATCTTGGTGTTGTCTTTGATGATTTTGGCGATGCGGTCTTGATACTTGCAGACCTTGTTTGCAAAGGCTCGGCATTGGATAATGTGAAAATCCTCCAAAGAAATTTCCACTGTTGCCACCTGCTTGTCTGCGATATAGGCAACGAAAACAAGACTATCGGATTTGAGGTAATATCTTGCAGTCGCCACGCATATATGCTGACTTTCGCCGACCATATAATAGTCGTCAATAGTGTCAAGGGTGTGGATTTCAAGTTCTCCGTCAGTCATAGCCAATCCAAAATAGCGTGATTTCAGTTCTTGGAATTTGGCATTGTCCTCGGATGCTCTTTTGCGGTCGGCTTCCATACGTTCCTTTGCACGCTGTCGGTTGAGTTTCTCCACATACTTGTCGTGTTCCGCTTTCAAGTCTTTCGGCATTATAAGCGATGGGGAGTGAATATCCTTGCCTAAGCGGTCAAGCATTGAAAGATAATCGCACCATAGGCTGATGTTCTCAATCTTGTATCCGTGGCGGTTGGCTACTTTGTAACTGCCCCAAAACTTGCCCCAATCCGAGGAGCGTTCAAGGCTGTAACGCACGGCTTCATAATCTCCCGATTTCATCAAGGTTTCGGTCATTGGGTTGGTCAATACCGACACCATAAGGTTCACGGGATTGATATTGTGGCACTCTCCCTTAAATCCGTTGCGTTTGAGTTCCGGAATTACGGAGTAATGAGGATATAGCCATTGGTCTGCCAAATGGCGGTAAACATCATTGTCACGGCGTATCTCCATAGGAGAGCCAAAGGCAAAAGAGTCTATGTAGTAGCCGATAGTCCGTTGGATTGCCCTTACCTCGCATTTGCCCTCTCCGTTAATCCAATACTGACCAACCTCAATAAAGCCGGGGGAGGGATTCAACCCTTTGCGGAGTTTAACATAGATGAAGAAGATACGCAGTACTTGATACCCCTTGCAGGTAGTCAGCACGTTGAAGCACGATTTCTGCTTGTTGGTGCGGTCAAAGGTATCAACTATTTTGAGGTCTGCTTTGCAGTTCGGGCAGATGCAACGCTCGGCGGTGTCGTCTGATTTCCGCTGATGACCGCAGTCCATACAGGTGCATTTGTGGGATTTTGGGTGGCGGTAGGCGAAATGTTCAACGCTGTTGCGGAAAGCCCATTCTTTCTGCTTGGCAGTGAGAGGGCGAAGATACCCTCCCGCTGACATTATACTCTTCTGATTTTTAGTTCTTGCTAACATATCCGTAAGTTTTAGAGGTCAAAAAGACTTGGTTGTTCAACTTGGGGTTTCTTCTCGGAGCCTTTCTTCGGTTGGATAGGTCTGCGCATTTTAGCCATTTCCTCGTCACGGAGTTTATTGATGGCGTCCTGCCGTGCCTGTTCCTTTTCTTCCTCGGTGAGTTCTACCGTATGGTTGACTACCACCTGGCAGTTGATTGAGTTGCCGACCTCTATCTCGTTTTCTTCATAGTAGTGGACTGCCATTCCGAAGATTTCATCGTCTGCGAAGCCGTTGCAACCACTTTTCTGCACTTGGTTAATGATAAAAGTACAGCAGTCGGATACTGACTTTGATGGATTGGCGTACTTGACTGCGAACAGAGCGTCATTCTCCGCCATTGTTTCAAGATAAGTCTTGATTGTGTCTTGGAACGATTGTGTTCCTTTCATCGTGTTGCTTGCCATAGTCGTAAATGTTTTAGAGTGTAGTTATTATCCAATAGATTATCCCTAATGCGGAGAGGATTGAGATTATCCAACCTATGCCTCGGAATATTCTTTTAATCAGCCAACCGATAGTCAGACCAACGATTGCTCCAATGACAATCAGTATCACTTTCGCCACCTTTGCAACCGCCTTGCTTATGCGGTAATGATAGGAGGATTGGCGAGCTTGCCTTGACCTATTATCTTTATGTTTTCTTGTGGCTTTCATATCGGTGGGGGCTTTTTTTTAACCTCATGCGTCCAAAGACAGTGTGGTTGTTTGAGTTGCTTGACACC
>OFFR01001290.1_pt1 | contig 11038 bp, 14 predicted proteins | sample 1521421 | NCBI WGS metagenome assembly OFFR01 (sample SAMEA3504087, study PRJEB24116) | mouse gut metagenome | biome: mouse gut; feature: mouse-associated habitat; material: faeces | place: Denmark | collected 2011 | reverse complement strand
CACAAGGCGGTAGCTAGGCATGAATTGAAGTGTTCTCTGGAAGATGTGGTCAGAGAGAGCGCCAGGTTGTTAAAACCGGAAGGGCATTTTTTTATGGTACACCGTCCTTTCCGGCTCAGCGAGATCATTTCAGTAATGACAGCCCACCGATTGGAGCCCAAGAGGTTGCGACTGGTCTATCCCTATGTTGACAGGGAACCCAATATGCTGCTGATCGAGGGCGTCCGGGGCGGAAATTCCGGTATGGTGGTGGAAAAACCCCTTATCGTATATGAGAGTGTAAATGTGTACACGGAGGAAGTGCGGGCCCTGTATTGACAGGGGAAAGACAGACGGGGAGAAAGAATTATGGGAACATTATATCTATGTGCTACCCCTATTGGTAATCTGGAAGATATTACCCTGCGGGTACTGCGGATCCTGAAAGAGGCAGACCTGATCGCCGCAGAGGACACGAGACAGACGATCAAGCTGCTCAATCATTTTGAAATTAAGACTTCTATGACCAGCTACCATGAATATAATAAAGTAGAAAAGGCAGACTATCTTGTGGTGCAGATGCAGCAGGGAAAGAATGTGGCGCTTGTCACGGACGCGGGGACGCCGGGGATCTCGGATCCGGGGGAAGAGATGGCGCGCATCTGTTACGAAATGGGACTGAATGTGGTTGCCCTGCCGGGAGCGGCGGCATGCATTACGGCCCTGACCGTTTCCGGGCAGAAAACAAGGCGGTTTGCGTTCGAGGCCTTTTTACCGAAGGATAAAAAAGAACGCGCCCTGGTATTGGAAGAAATGAAACAGGATACCCGGACGCTGGTCGTTTACGAATCGCCGCACCGCCTTTTCAAAACATTAAAGGAACTGTATGAGACGCTGGGAAACCGTTCCGTTACCGTTTGCCGGGAACTGACAAAGAAGTTTGAGGAAAAACGCAAAATGACGCTGGAAGAAGCGGCAGCTCGTTACGAAAAGGAAGAGGCGCGGGGAGAATTTGTGCTTGTTATCGAAGGGAAAAGCCGTGAAGAAATCAAAGAAGAGGCGCAAAAGTCCTGGCTTTCAGTATCATTGGAAGAACATATGGCGCTGTATGAGTCCAAAGGCTTTGACTCAAAGTCCGCTATGAAAGCGGTTGCCAAAGACCGGGGGATCGGCAAGCGCGAGGTGTACGCCGGCCTTTTAAAAAAAGAGGAGTAGAACGCCCAAAGGCGGCGCATTCTACTCCGGGCTGTAAAAATCACACAGATATTTTTTCAGCAGGGGAAACGGGGCGGGCCCTATGCGTATAATGGCCTGGTGGAATGCCCGATCCGAGTATTCTTCGGCCAGCAGTTTTTTTGCGTACGTTTTCAGTTCCAAAAATTCCAGGTATCCGATATAATATTTCAGATAGTGGGCAGGTTCTTCTACCACCAGTTCATAAATGCCCCGGATGGTTTTGCCGTCCGTAATCCCATACTCATTCAAAAATGCGGCGGTATCGGAAAGGCTCCAGCCGTCATAGTGGATGCCCATGTCAATGGAGGCGTAAAGGCTTAAAAGGGCGGACTGATTGTACATCAGCATATCCGCGGCAGCTTCCGGCAGCCCGGCATACCGGTAGGAAAGCATTTCGACATAAGTCGCCCAGCCCTCCACATAACCCGGGTAGTTGAACAGGGCGCGTACAGGGGTAAGTCCGGCCTGGTAGGATCCGGTGGTCTGGTACAGGTGGCCGGGAAAACCTTCGTGCGCAAGCGTTGTAAAAAGCTGGATGCCGGAGTAATTGCTGCTTTTATTCAGGTAGATGACATTGCGGCTGATATCGTCAATCGGCGCGGTCAGATAGAACGCGGGAGCAAGGGTGCCTTCCAGCGATTTCGGGATATAATTTACTTCATAAGAGGCATTGGAAGCCGGATAAAAATCTTCCTGCATGGCTTTTAGAAGATGGTTCAGCATTTCTTCCGGTTTTTGGAAAGACAGCTTGGGTTCTGGGGCATGCAGCAAGTCGGGGTTTGCCGTTAGGAGCGTATGCAGGGAGTCCATATCGAGCCTGCGCTTCTTTTCGGTCATATCCTGCAGTTCTTTTACACTTTTGCCGGAGCCGGTACTGGTGCGGACTAAGTGTTCATAATAAGCTTTTCCCTGCGGATAGTAGCAAAGCCCTGCGTTGTTGGTTCCGGTGGCTTTTAATTCTTCCAGCGTGTTTGCCAGTTCTTCGTAGGCCGGAATGAAAAGGTTTTGTATCAGGGATTGGTTTTGCTTTTTATAAATTTCTTTTTTTTGCTCTGAAATGCCGGAAACGGCGTCGATACGCGTATTAAAAGTGTCAATCAGGTAATTTTGTTCGGGATCTGACGTAAACGTTTCACAGGCTTTTTTAACGGTTTTTGCCGCATAAGCGGGCATAAACAGGCCTTTTTTCGATTTTTGCCGTTCAAATGCAATGATTTCCCGAAAGTAATCGCTGGCACAGGTGATAAGGGAAAGGTAATCCGTTACGTCACAGGGATTATAAAACGTATATTCCGCCAAAAGGACAGGCAGTTCCGACTGAATTCCCGTCGTCGGGCGCAGCGGTTCCTTATAATATGGAAAACGTGCGGCAGTCAGTTGGTTCTGGCAATAATCGTCCATAATATCAAAGGCGAGTTTTTGTTTGGTGGTCAGAGCCTCATAATCAAATTCCGAGAGTGCGGCGGACAGGTTTTCAATGAAGGCGACCGCGTTTTTTTCCTGATTTGCAGAAAAGCTGCCCAAGGAGATTTTGTGGCTCTTGATCCCGAAATCAGCTGGGTTTGCAAGCGTATAGTGCAGGTTGATGGTGTTTTTTTGCATTTCCTGTACAAAAAGCTTTTGTGTGAATGCGTCAAAATCCCGCTGTTCTTTCTGCATAGATGTGGAAGAAACCGTTCCGGAGGGAGCGCCGCAGGCAAAAAGAGCCGTGGACGCAAGCAGCAGGATAAGGAAACCGGAAATAATTCGTTTTTTGAAATTTTGTATCAAGGCAAGCGGCTCCCGGATGGTATTTGTTAGTTGCAATATATGAGGAAAAGCTTTTGATTATGAAAAAGAATAAGCCGGGAAAAATAAACTTCATAGGACGGAAGCGGATCGCATATTATAGAGGGAAATAAATCTGGAGGATTGCGTCAGCATGAATTATTTATGGGGGTTTATGATAGTAATTGGCATTTTGTTCGCATCTTTTAACGGAACTTTGCCGGAAGTAACGGAAGCGGCGATTGGTTCCGCAAAAGAAGCGGTGACGCTTTGTATTACGATGATGGGCGTTATGGCGCTGTGGACCGGGATTATGCGGATTGCGGAGAATGCCGGGATAATCGAAGGAGCGGCAAAGAAAATGACGCCGTTTCTGCGGTTTTTGTTCCCGAGGATACCGACGGGGCATCCGGCGAACCGGTATATTGCGGCGAATATGATTGCCAATGTATTTGGGCTTGGCTGGGCGGCTACGCCGGCGGGGCTTTGAGTTATAATAATGACAGGTTGAAGAAATCATTGAAAAATCAAGGGTTTCCACCGAATTTAGTCCTAATGAAAAAATGTAGTTTTGCATCAAAGCATTTCTGATTTTTCATTTGGACGGCGCCGATTCAAAAGAAAATAGGAAGAAATGTCAGTAATGTAACTCAAAGTGCCTGAAAGCAATGAGTTATTGGTTTTAGTATAGCATAAGGAGGGTAGAAGGTAAACAATTTGATATTGATGATTTAGATTAGGACTAAATTAGTGAATGGCAGAAATGCTGTTAAAACTAGCTTAGTCCTATTTCTTTTTCCAAATTCAAAATAATAGGAGGAATGAATTTATGAAGAACAATACAGCGTTAAGTGCAGAGAAAGCGATTATTTTTATCAGCGATGCACATGAAAAATTCTACTATGAGAAATTGAAAGAGGTCAGGTATCAGGACGTGTACCACAAAGCACTTGTATATTGTCTTGGTATCAGTGATGACACAAGAAGGAACATTTACAGTATCTATGATTTTAAGACAGGCTGTGTAAAAACGGAGTGCCTGCATGAAGGATGTGTTTGCACGTCAGCGTGGAGTACATATTTTATATTATAATACCTGCCGTCTCTCCGATAATATACAATGCACCAGTTTTCTCAGTTTAGCCAAATTACCGTTCCCACAGATATTATTTTGCACCATTTTTCATGCGGAATGCGACGGTAACATGAATTGAGTAAAATATAGTATTTGCCACAGAAATATGGTATACTATAAAAAAGCGAATTCTAGCGCATCGACAAATGAGAGGAGGATTTATATGACAACTTTGGAAAATACAATCTCTATGATGAAGTCGCTGCCAGAAACGGATTTATTGGAAATCCAGAAATTCACAGTCAAGTTACTCCAACGCAAAAACGGGATGACGGATGCGGAAGCGGACGGGGCTGTGGGGAGATTTTTGAAACCGATGGCAGAGGATGATTTTCTGCGGGATATAGCAATCGCGGAGAAGCAGTTCAGTAATGGAGAATACCAGGAGATGGGGGAGGCGATTGATGAAATCTGCCAGGAACTCAGAATATAAGGTTATTATTACGTATGGCGCCAAAGCGCAGCTAGCCCAGATACTGCGTTACCTCCGGCAGGATTTAAAGAGCGAACAGGCGGCGCGCAGCGTAAAGGCAGACATGGAGGATACGAAAATCCGGCTGTCCCATATCGCTGGCAGCCTTAAATTGTGTGATAATCCCAGGTTGCGCGCTTTGGGATACCGGACAATCCACCTCAAACGCCATCAATATTTTATGTTGTACAAAATCATAGATGATGATGTGGTGCGCGTGGATGGTATCTACCACGACTTGCAGGACTATGAGAACAGCCTGAAGTAGCTGTCTGCATACTGTACATAGATAACAGGAATGTCTCTGCGAAAAAATGCGCCGCATCCACCCGGAAAAATCCTGGGTTTCTGCAGCGCTGACTCATATGCTGGCTGGCGGTAGATGCCAGTCTTTGTGTCTGTTAAAGTGCTACTTGGATTTTCTTCCCATCTGTGAGCAGGAAGTCTAATTTCCGCTCCGGCAAGACGGTGACGTTTTCGACAAGTTCCCGCCATTTCGCTTCGCTAAATTTTGTATCTGCATTGCCGGATTGGCGGAGGGCCTCTGCAAAAGCAGTCTTAATTTCATGCTCCCGCAAAGTCGGGGTGCTGCATTTATCCCCTCCCTTATAACGCTCATTGCAGTACCAGATGTCATACCGTTCGGTGCCTGCGCGGTTATGCCAGACCTTGTGCCCATAAAACGCGCCGCATTCCCCGCAAATGATCTTATTGCACAGGGGGCTGCTGTTACGGATTTTCTGGCGGTAGGGGCTTCGCTCTGCCAGTTTCTGCTGTACCCTGTTAAAAACCTCCGGGTCAATGATTGGGTCATGGGAGCGCTCTACGAGGTACTGCCGCATTTCTCCATTATTTTTGCGTTTTTCTTTCGTGAGGTAGTCGACAGTGTAGGTTTTTTGGAGCAGCGCGTCACCTTTGTACTTCTCATTTTTAAGGATGCTGCCCACTGTGCTGATGTGCCATTTCTTTTTGCCCGTTGGCGACGGTATGCCGTTTTCTGTCAGATGCCGCGCAATCCCGCCGATGGTTTCGCCTTCCAGGAAAAGGCGGTAGATTAGGCGCACGGTTTCCGCCTCTTCCTCCACAATTTCCGGACGCCCGTCCGCCCCCTTACGGTAGCCGAGGAAGTTTTTGTAGGGTATGGACACTTTGCCGTCCCTCATGCTTTTCTGCTGCCCCCAGCGGACGTTCTCGCTGATGGAACGGCTTTCCTCCTGGGCAAGGGAGCTCATGATGGTGAGCATGACCTCGCATTTGGGGTCCATAGTATGGAGGTTTTCCTTTTCGAAGATGACCTCTACGCCCGCGGCCTTCAGTTTCCGGACGGTCTGGAGCGTGTCGACCGTATTGCGGGCAAAGCGCGAGATGGATTTCGTTAAGATTAGGTCAATGCCGCCGTTTAAGGCAAGGCTGACCATGCGGTTAAACCCGTCGCGCAGCTTTGTGCTGGTCCCGGTGATTCCTTCATCCGCAAAAACGGAAACGAGCTCCCAATCCGGGTTGTTCCGTATATACTGCTCATAATAGCCCACCTGCGCCTCATAGCTGTTCTGCTGTTCGTCCTGTTCCGTGGAGACGCGGGCATAGGCTGCGACCTTCTGTTTGGGCTGTTCTGTCCGCATGGATTCTTCCAATTGCTTTGTGACTGGTTCAATGACTGTTACTTTCGGGCGGTTCATTTGTCCTCCTTTCTCCCCCGCAGCCGTTCATATGCCTGTTCGCGGGCCAGCTGCCTTTTCTCTTCCGTCCAGGCATCGCTCCTTGGCGGGTATTCCCAGCGGGTTTCCGTGTCAGGGGCGTTTTTCAGCTGGAAGATCAGGCGGTGGTGCTCAGGTACAAGGATTTTACGGATTTTTTCTGTAAGGATTTGGGGAGTGATGTCTTCTAGCCCCAAAACATCCTGCGTTTTTTTGATCAGGATATTTTCCGGTATCTGGCGGGAAGGGCAGATGGAGGGGCCTTTTTTCCAATGTTTTGGGCAAATCCAGACGGCCCTTTTGTTGTTGCGGATGAACTTATACGTGCTCCCGCAGCAACCGCAGCGGATGAGGCCGCAGAACAGATGCTTTTTCTGGTTATCCTGCGGCGCGTGACAATATTTTTTCCGGCGTCTTTCCCGTTCCTGCCGGACGGCTTCAAATGTCTCTTTGTCCACGATTGGCTCATGGCTGTCCTCGACATAGTACTGGCGGCGCTCGCCGCGGTTTACGGCATGCTTCTTTGTACGGAAGTCAGGAGTATAGTATTTCTGCAGCAGCAGGTCGCCTTTGTATTTTTCATTAGTCAGGATGTCTTTGATGCACCATTCCGACCAGCCGGCCCCTCTTGGGGAAAGCCCGCCCTCAATTGTCAGCTCTTTGGCAATCTTTGCGCATCCCATCCCGGAAAGGTACATTGCGTATATCCGTTTTATGATTTCCGCCTCTTGGGGGACGGGTTCATATTTCCTGTTTTTGAGGCGGTAGCCAAACGTATGGCCGCTGGCGGGCAGGCCCTGCTCGTACAGCTTTTGAATCCTCCATTTCTGGTTTTCGCTGGCGGAGCGGGCTTCCTCCTCGGCGTACATTGCAAGAAGCGTGAGCAGCAGCTCTCCGTCCGCGCTCATCGCGTGCATCTGCTCTTTTTCAAAATAGGTGTCGATGCCGAGGGATTTCAGCTCCCGGACTGTCTCAAGCAGGGTTACGGTGTTGCGTGCAAAACGGGTGACCGATTTGGTAATGACCAAGTCAATTTTCCCGTTCCGGCAGGCCTCCAGCATCTTCTGGAAGGCTGGGCGTTCCGTGGTTGTGCCGCTGATGCCGTTATCGGAAAAGACTGCCACAAGTTCCCATTCCGGGTGCGCGGCAACGTACTTTCTGTAGTAATCCTCCTGCGCTTCCAGGGAATGGAAGGCTGCGTCTTTGTCCGAAGATACCCGTACATAGGCGGCTGCCCGTATTTTTTTCGGCTCTTTTGGTTTTGGCGCGATTTCTGTTATTTTCATGGGTTTTTCCTCCTCATGTCCATTCACCCTCTGATGGGGCGGGGAGTCAAGTCTGTTTTTCGGTGGTTTTCCTGTGTTTTTTCCACCATTCCCGGCGGCAGGCGTCCGAACAGAACTGTTGTCCCTGCCGTCCTCCGGGGGTGAGCAGTGTGCCGCAGTTTTTACAGGCACGCGCCGCCTGTTTTTCTGCTTTGGTTTTCCGGTTTCCATTCGCTTCAAAATGCTTCCTCCGGCAGATGGACTTCACGGTGTTGGGCGGTATCCCAAGCGCGTCGCCGATAAAACGGTATGAATAGTTTTCATGCCGGAGCTTCTCTATGCCCTCCATCTGCGGTTTTTCCATAAAACTGCCTCCTTTCTTTCTGTTAAAGTTCATTATTTATTGGCGCCCCCGTTAAGGGGCATGTATCGTTTTGGGAATCCCCGGCTAAAAAGCCGGGGAAGATAAAGTGCTGTAATGAAATGTTGTTGTTGTTTTTATTTGATTTTGCGTATTTGGTCGATGCCATATACGATGCCAAGCCCGGAGCCACAGTCCCAGTCGACAAATACGGTGGCCGTATCGTCAACGAAACGGACAGTGCCTTTGTCGCCGGGTTTAAGGCGGGCGTAGGGGTCATCCATCTGGATGAGTTCCACCCGTGTACCTTCGGGGTACATTTTCTGCACCCGATCCACGGTATGCTGGTTGGGGAAGTTATTATTTGCCATAATTTTCACCGCTTTCCTCTTTGTTTTCTAAAGATTCCTCCACCCATTCTGCTGCTGGAGTGGCAGGAGGCTCGTTATTTGCCATGTTTTCTGCTAAGCGTTCCGGCTGATGGCCGGCTTTCCAGCTGCTGTTGCCGGTGAGGTTACGGAGCAGGATTTTGCGGGCGGTCTTATATTCGTCACCAATAAAGCCCAGCCGGATCAGGAACAGCCTCATATCAAATTTGGCGTTTTCTACCGGCTTTTCCGTTGCTGTTACCCGCTTCTGGTTCTTTGCCATTTTACAGATTCCTGTAACTAACAGGCTATAAGCTTCAGCTTCACCACCCAATCCATGAAGCGTGAACCACGGAAAAGCGATTTTGCCGTCATGCTCTATGATTGGCAAGCTGTCCGTTTCTAAGGCCTGCCTTAACAATGTCGCTTTGCTGGCAACTATCTTTTTGAGGTTTTCCCGTGCTTCGGGAGTGAATCCGGAGTCAGGCATCTCAACCGTAAGTGTATCAGGGGGATTACTATCCGGCGTGTTTTCTGTGATAGCAGTTTCTTCTGTATTTTCCTCACCCGGATCATTCTCTGCGGTTTCAGGCTCTTCTGATTCTGTTTCGCTTGTCATGGCCTCTGCCACAAACCCGCGCTCGCATAAATCCTCAACCAACGTTTCTGCGGTTTCCGTCTGGACACTGCCAGCACAGGAGAGTATGCCGTTCCGGTCTACGGTATAATCGCCAATTATGTAAGAGAAGCTGGGCGCGCCCTGGTAGACGGCGGGCCGATCCAGTATCTGGCTGATGGCTTCGACCAGTGGCTTCCTGCCGCTGCCGTGGAGGTTGTAATTGTACTTCTCGTTCATGTTTTTGCTCCTTTCTTTTTGCTACACACATCTATCACTCAGATCGCGGATTCCAGCAATTCTTGTTTTTCTTGTACGATATGGTGTAATATGCGTCATTTTTCTTCTGGGGCTTTGCCGGTGAAGATGTAATTTACATATTCATCCCGGTGTTCTTCCAGATAAATGACTAACTCGAAGTAGTTTTCACGGTTGGCGATCCACTGTACCATGCGGGTGTCCAGCATATTGGTTTCTCCGCTTCGGCGGACAGCCTCAATCTGCTCTTTGATTCTCTCCGTCATCCTGTTCACCTCCCTCATATTTTTCCGCCAGATACGCCTCCCAGACCGAGTCCAGCACAGCCTTGCGCAGAATTTTTGTATCAAACCCGGAATCTTCATACCCCTCACGGATAGTGTCAAAATAGCTGCGGGATGGCGTGCCATAAGGATGCGGGGCTTCGTTCATGATAGCAGCCGAGGCGGTAACATCCCCGGCCGCATAATTTCTGTTTCCGGTTCATATTTGCGGGGCATGACAGCCCCCGCGGTTTTCCTGATAAAATCATGCAGTTACTCCTTTAGCGGTTAATAGAATGTCCGGACCCTTAGCGCAGCTAAGGCCGGCAGGATAGGCTAATTGGCAAGATGGTTATTTCTATTTCTGGATATTTTTGCTGTCTGTTTTACTGTTTGTTGTTAGATGGATAAGGATTTCGTAAGCAACCCTGGCTGTTTTTACATCGCACTGGACTATCGCTTTGTAAAGCACTTTTTCCAGCAGGTCTATTGCCTGGCTGCGCGTAAGGGTCATTTCCCAGTTGGTGATTTTCCCGTGTTCGTCCGTGTCCACACTCAGCGATATATCTTTCTGGGTATTTGGGTTATTTTGCATAGTCCTCCTTATGGTCATTGTTTCCAATGGTTAAACAGTTGTTAAATATGTTCTAAAAGAAAAGCATCCTTTGCCTGTTGCCATATCTTTGCCCCTTAGCTGGGCTAAGGATCCGGACGGCGGGGTCAGGAAACGGTTTTGCCGTAGCGGCCGGTCCGGCGGCATTCCTGGCTGCAGTAGTTCTTTTTCCTGTTCCCAAAGCTGATAAACTCCCGGCCGCAGCAGTGGCAGGCCAGCCGGTATGGCCTACGGCTGCGGGTCTTGTTCCACCATGCGGTGCGGCAACGGGCAGAGCAGAACGTTTTCCGCTTTTTGCCCGGGATCTGGGGCAGCGGTTCGCCGCAATTTTTACAGCGATCCGGATCCAGATCTGGTACGGCTTCAGCCTTGATGCCGCCACGGCGGCAGATGGATTTTACGGTGTTGGGGGAGAGTGACAATGCTTTTCCAATTTCTGTAAATGACTCTCCCTGCTGGCGTAACAGGATGATTGACTCCCTGGTTTCCGGTTTTATCATGCCGCCTCCTTTTCTGCCCCTGACGCCGCCACAGCCGCCGCGTGTGCGGCTTTAAGGCTGAGGGCCAGGGCGTGTACTACGTTTACGGTTACAGCGTTTCCGGCCTGCCGGTAAGCCTGGGTGTCGGAAGTTACAGCTAGAAGTTTATCAATCTGTTCCTCAGAAAATCCCTGCAGCCGCAGGCATTCCCGTGGGGTAAGGCGGCGGATTCGCAGGTTTCCCTCCACGACTGCCTGATGCGCGTTCGTGGTGAGGGTGTGGGCGATGCCGCGCCCTACGCGCGAATGCTTTTTATTCTGGCCAGCGAAGGATATGTCCACCGAATCCCCGGGCATGGCCTCACTGTACCCGCGTGCGGTAGCCGCCTTGACCAGGAGGACGCCGTCGCGCCCCTGGTTTGCGGTTATGCCTTTATAGTAGCTGGCAGTGAGGGTGCGGGCGGAATCACGCGCACCTGAGACTCCCTCGCGGCTGCTGCAACTCCCGAGGGACAGCCCCGGTTTCCCGC
>OFFR01001286.1_pt1 | contig 11094 bp, 6 predicted proteins | sample 1521421 | NCBI WGS metagenome assembly OFFR01 (sample SAMEA3504087, study PRJEB24116) | mouse gut metagenome | biome: mouse gut; feature: mouse-associated habitat; material: faeces | place: Denmark | collected 2011 | reverse complement strand
CATTCACCTCGCTCCTTTCTATAAGAGATTTTGCATCTCTGCCTTACAAGCATATAATAACATGAGTTAACTCACAAATCAATAGCGATAGCATACAAAGTTAACTCATATTATTTGTGCAATTTGTGGATTTCCTCATAGCCAGAAAAATGGTATACTTTAACCAAGGGGGTCGGGGGTATGCCATACAAGGGAACCGAGGCAGAAAAAAAGGCCGTTCGAGAATATCAAAAACGGCAAGACAACATTATGATACGCCCAAGCAAAGAAGAAGGGGCAAAGATAAGGAAGGCCGCCGCAGACACAGGGAAAAGCGTTCAAGGGTTTATCCTTGACATTTTGAGAGAACACATCAACTAAATACCGTTTGGCGCAAATAAGTGTTTTTGCGTAACAACCGAACGTGGTTATTCATCCAGAAATGGGTGAGTGACCACGCTTTTTCTTTCGGAAAAACCCGCAAAGCGGTTTTTATACAACATTTGACCGGCCCGATGTCGCAAAACTACGGGACAGCAGTGGAGGCGACCCACGCGAAAAAAGCGAAGCTGTGAAGGAGCTGCCATGACACGCGATTTTCTGAAGAACCTGGGCCTGGAGGACATCTCCGGCGTGGTCATGGCTAACGAGTTCGCTGATCTGGAAGATGACGATACTCTGGCCGACGGCAAGACCCGTCTGGATGTGGACGGCAAGGTCTACAACCTGGACATCAAGTCCGAGCTGACCGACATCGGCGAGATCCGTCACGCCTATGTCCAAAACGGCACCAAGGTCCTCACCACTCTCGAGAACCTGAATGACAGCGTTGTCAATCAGCCCGAGAACGGCAAGGCCTCCAAGGTTTCCGACCTCAGCAAGGTCAACGGCGACACCCAGTACTTCAAGAACTTCGAGCCCCTGGAGAGCAACACCTCCGAGTGGCGTATTGAGTTCAACGTGGAGTTCGTGGATAACGCCGATCTGAACATCACCAAGGAAAAGGCCAAGGCTGATTTTGAGGCTGCATATGGTGATGTGGACTATTTGAAGAGCGTTGGCGGCAGCGCGTATAAGTTCACCAAGTCCATCAAGGCTGGCAACGAGATCACTCCTGCTGACCTGCAGATCATCAAGGGCATCTTTGACTGGGCCGATGGTGAGGACATCAACGGCGCTGATGCTGACATCAACGACGGTATCAAGGGTTCCGTCTATGCCGGCGCTAACAGCGAGAGCAGCTCCAACCGCAACAAGAACCTGGCCGTTGAGATGACCTACAAGCAGTTCAAGGCTGAGTACATCGACGGCACCTATACCACCATTTCCAGCTCCGACAACGGCGAGTGGCTGAAGACCATCGACAACAACGGCGACGGCGTTGCTGATTACGTCTTCCGCACCGACTTCGTCATGAGCGTCATCGCTGACTACAACACCAAGAAGGAAACCTACTTTGTCGAGTTTGACGCTGCCAGCGTTGGCACCGACCGCAAGGCCAACGACAGCATCAAGAAGAGCGACATCGTCACCGAGGACGAGCTGAAGGTCGGCGACGTCATCCTGTACACCTGGATCGACGGCAAGTGCTATGTCAGCCATCCCGAGGTCGATGTCAAGGCTATCGACAAGAAGGGCATTAACTACAAGGCCAAGACCATCACCTGCGGCGATACCACCTATGACTGGTCCGGCATCGAGCAGGAAGCTTACCACTACTATCATGACGTGTCCGAGGCCAATGTTCAGGTCAACTACAACCTGTACAAGGATCATTTCGGCTATGTCCGGCTCTTCGCCGAGGCTACCAAGGGCTTCGTTCTTCTGACCGACGGCTTCTATGCCACCGATCTGAAGCACGCCGACCAGGAAGTCTACAAGGCTGAGATCTGGGACGAGGCTGACGAGAAGCTGGCCGAGATCGATGTGGCTGCTCACGGCGGCTTCATCAACAACGCCATTGACCAGGCCAGCGGCAAGCTGGAAGAGGGCGTCTGGGCCCGTCTGAACGGCTTCGATGAGGTCTATGACGATCACGTCGATGACGGCGCTCTCCATAATGTTGATCCTTGGGACTATGTCACCAACATCGCCGCCTATGACAAGAATGCGGACGGCGCTTACAGCCTGAGCAAGGTTGAGAACCTGACCAACCGCTACTACTATGGCGCACACGAGCTGGATATGGCCAGCTTCAAGGATGGCGACATCAAGGATAAGGACCTGGATGTTTCCGACAACCATTCCGGCGACAACCGCACCGGCGTCGAGGCCCTTGAGCGCGTCAACGCCACCGACGAGACCCTGTACTACTACGTAGAGTGGGCCACCGACAGCTATGGCGTGGACCGTGTTTCCAAGGTGACCACCTGGACCGGCTACAAGAACGCCAAGGCCAGCCTGGCCGATAACGACCGCGCCTATGCCGTGACCCTCAGCTACCGCAACGCGGACAACACCGCATGGCTGCGCTATGAGACTGCCGAGATCATCGTCATCGAGCATGAGATCGTTGGCGAGGACGGCATGGTCCTGCCCGTGACCCTGACCCAGCGCATGATCGGCAGCCAGAACAAGGTCGGCGGCACCGGCTTCACCTGGGACAGCGAGTCCGGCAAGTGGATTCTGGCCGACTTCGAAGGCAGATATGCAAATCAGGGCAGCACTCCCGTCGTGACCTCTGTTGATCTGAACAACAATGGTCAGCAGATGGCTCCCATCGACATCAGCGACCTGCTGCACTTCTACAAGATCGACGGCGCTGATGAGAACAAGCTCAAGCTGATCGATGAGGACTACAGCGACCACAACATCTACGCTGGTAAGATCGTAACTCTGCCCGGCACCGAGGGCCGTTCCTATGGCCAGATCCGTGCCCTTGACGGCTCTGTCGATACCTCCACCATGCCCACCCACGACTTCTACAGCACCGATCCCATGTGGACCATCGGCTATGACCGCGATGCTGCTCTGGAGCAGGATCAGATGCTGTGGAACCGCTATCAGCGCGAGACCGTATATGGCGACGTGGCCAGCACCTTCAGCGCCGATGAGCTTGAGCGCGCTGAGTGGGAGATCGGCGATGAAGTCATCTACGTTACCACCGGCAAGGGCGTTGTCCAGTCCATCATCAACGTGACCCAGAGCGCTATCAAGGTGGAAGGCGTCTGGACTTATCCCGGTGTGTATGGCGCTGATTTCAAGGCCGGTTTCGATGGCGATCCTCACACCAAGTCTCAGAGCGGTACGATTTCCCGCTATGCTACCACCTGGACTCTGAAGAGCCTGTACAACGACATCATTGAGGACCAGGGCGAGACCCTCACCGATGCCTGGAACATCACCTACACCTTCGTTGACGCTGACGGGAACACCGTGGATGCCACTGGTATCACTGTTACCCCCGAGAGCATCCTGAAGAGCAAGGCCGACAAGCCTGCCGAGGTGAAGATCACTACCGAGGGCTATGATGTTAACAAGGTTGAGGTCACCAGCACCAACAGTGATGGTGACAAGACTGCCGAGAGCTACATGGAGCCCGATGGCAAGTGGTACCTGAACAAGGTCACCGACAACACCGGGGTCACCGTGACCCTCACTGCCAAGGTTGCAACGCACACTGTGACCCTGAAGAGTACCGGTGTGACTCCCGCGATCGTCAAGGAGGTCCCGGTGCCCGCTGACGGCGGAAAGACCGTCGTTGTAAATACCGGTGACTACGCAGTCGATGGCTACGAGATCACTAATGTCAGCAATGGCGGCGGCAAGGTGACCGTTGCTACCGATCCTGCTTCTCCCGCCGCCGGTAATGGCGCTACAAAGGTTATGCTGAACAACCCGACCGAGGATTGCGAGGTGACCTTGACCTACACCCCCATCAACGTCAGCTTTGCTGCTAACCTCACTGCAGTTGGTGGTGGAACTGCTCTGACTGACGCCAACGTTGCGTGGTCCATCACAAAGGCAGACGGCACTGCTGGTGCAACCGGCAACATGGGTACTGCTCCGACACGTGCCCAGCTGGCTTGGGGCGACACAATCACCCTGACCTGGACTGGCGCAGAATTCGAGAACTACACCGTGTCCAATGTTACCAATTCCACCTTTACCGCTGGCGAGCTTGAGTACAAGGCCGATGGAACGTACACCATCAGCGGCGTTGTGGAGGGCGCAGTGAGCCTGAAGATTGATGCTGGCGTTGTACCTGCTGTAACCGTTAACACCACTCTTGGTGCCGGAGCGCTGGGCGCTACTATCAAGGCCGAGGATGGTACAACTGCCCTTGAGGCCAAGTACCCCGTTGGTTCCGGCGCGCTGAAGTTCAAGGTCAACGCAGCTTCTGACACCCGGATTACCGGCGTAAGCTATCAGATCGCCGGCTCTGCTCCCGTTGAACTGGAGCTTACGGATGACAGCATCTATGAGCTTCCCGAGCCCGCCTTTGCGGCCGAAGGTAACCTCAGCTTCATTGTCACTGCTGTAAGCACTCTGGGCGCGGATGTTAAACTGAAGACATCTGCTGCCAATGATCCCAGCGGCGACACCTTCTACCAGGTTAAGAAGTATGGTGATACCGAATGGAGCGTCCAGACAAAGATGGACAACACCGGTGTCGATGTCGAGCTGGCAGCTGGCGACCAGGTGAAGTTTGTCAGCAATGTGGAGATCGAAGTTGCTGCCGCTACTACCACTCTTGAAGAATCCGGCGATGACCTGAAGGGTGGTTATGAGGTCATAGTTACCATTGCGACACCCGGAACCACCGGCAGCATCACCGTGAGCAACAAAACCACCTGATATTCTCTATTCTGACCCAGCCAGATTTAGTTGATTAAATCTGCGGCCCCCGGAACCGATCGGTTCCGGGGGCCTTTTTCTCGGTTTTGTTTACAGCAGGACAGCGCCCCAATCATACAGGAAGAAGTCACCGCCCTCGTTACAGGTGAATTTCATTTCCAGAACAGTCTCCGGAGGGACCGGCTTGTCCCGCAGGAAGATGAGTTCCTGCATTTTCCTGCCTCTATCGTCCAAAATCGTCCTGGTAACGCTGGGTTCCAGGGGTTCCTTGTCCCATGCCGCCTCCAGCGTGCCTCCTGTTCCTCCGGACTGGCAGCGCAGGATCATCATCCCGCCGGTACTGCCCTCCGGCTCCGTCATGGTCCGGGAAGCGGTCATCACCCCGTTATTCCGATAACAGCTGAGTATCGTATAACTGGGGGCGTTCAGATAGTCAAAGCTCCCGTCATAGATTGCCGCCAGCGGACGGATCAGGATCGTGTAATCCGTCTCCGCATGGAGGAAGACATTAAGGTCTATGTCCAGACGGAACGTTGTGCCGCCGCTGGACGTGATACCCAGCACCTTCTCGTTTTCCCACTCTGTTTCCCCGGTATCCTGATTGATTACGCAAACGCGGCAGGGGTCGGAGCCCCCGGCGTTGTTGGAATATGTTCCGCCGATGACAAAGCGCATCAGCTTGACCGCTGCGGGCAGCCGCACATGAAGCTCCAGGGGTGTACAGGCCGACAGCTTGTTTTTGACCATTTTCAACGGCGTGACCTGCTCCACATAATCCGCAAAGTTGGAGGCAGTGACCTGGAGCCGTCCCTTCCCCGCAAACACCGCCCCGTCTATCCCTATGGTCCCGGAGATCCCGGAGGTATTCGTGCCGGTGTTCTGGTAGAATACCCCCAGCTGTCTGGGAAAAGGCTCTATCCTGCTGACAGCGCAGTAATGGTTGTACGCAGTCCGGCACAGCCGGTTCCAGGCCTCTCCGCGCAGCGCCGACTCACCCTCTCTGCGGACGGTAAGTCCCTCCTCGATATGGAGCATCGCGTCGTTGAAATCCGTCCTCATCACCCGGTCTGTCTCCTCCCACTGGGGGAGATGGTAGTTTTCTGTGTAGTTCATACATGTTTCTCCTTTTTGTTTTTGTGGCACGGTAAAAACCGTTACACACTGGTGTGTAACGGGGGAGAAGTTGCCGGCCTTTGTGCAACGGCAGCTTGCACAAAAATCCAGTTCCCTCTTGCAAGACAGAGAAAAACATTGTAAAATATTGCCGAAATATCTGCCTCGGGAGGGAATATGGCGTGAAGAAGATTACTGAAATGTTTCCAGAGATAAGTGCCGACATAGTATTGAACACTTTAGCACAGCATCATATCTCGATCGAGGAGCCTGACAAAACTCTGTTTTCCAGGGTCAACCTTGTCACCGGTCCCAATGGCGCGGGGAAAACCCGGCTGCTGAACGCTTTGCTGGAGCTTTACAACAAAGTGCTGGATGCGGAGGTTTTGTACGGTTATTTTCCCGCTCTGTCCTGCGACACATATCCCGGGGCAGGAGACGGCGGATTGCGTGATTATACCCTCTGGGAATACAGGGGATACAACAAAGGCAGTTTTCACGATTTTTTTCGGGAAATTGAGTTACAGCATAAGAAATTTATCCCCCAGCTTCTGCAATATGAAAGCGGGAGTGAGAAAGGGCAAAAGGCTGCGATTCTCAAGGAAATTTCTCACATTTTGCGAAAATTCACCGAAAAAGAACTTGTAGAAACCACAGACGGCGGGCAATTATTGGTAAGAGAGGTTGACGGGACAACCGTACCTCTGTCGGAGGCATTGGAATGGTTTTCTCCGGGGGAGTTGATGCTGTTTTACATGTCTATCTTTTTCTCTCTCAAGCGGGACGGGGAACGGAAATGGGTTATCATTCTGGACGAACCGGAGAGCCATCTGCACCCTAAGGCACTGCTCAATTTTGTGAAAGTCCTGAAAGATACCTTTCCCGGCGCAACGATCTGGATCGCCACCCATAGTCTGTTTCTCCTGCCGGAGTTTCAGTTTGAAAACATCGTCTATCTGGAGAACGGCAGGGTGCTGCGCCGCCGCAGCGACCTCTATCAGAAAGCGTTGGCTGGTCTGTTGGGAGAGGACAGCGAAAATGTCAGCCGCTTCTTTGCATCCCTGCCTCATTGGCAGTATTATGAGTTCATTACGGAGTGCTTCACCAATCCCACGGTTGTCAGCACGGTAAATCCCGAAGACGAACAGGTCCGGATTTTCATTGAGGCGCTGAAGAAGCACGAGATCACCCGCGTCCTGGACTGCGGCGGCGGCAGCGGACGGCTGGGCCTTAGCATGATGGAGACCACCGCTGCCGAGTGGGGCAGCGTAACCTATGACATTTACGACGCCTGGCCGGCCTATAACGGGCAGAAGTTCAAAGTCTATAAAGAGCTGGGAGATACGCCGGGCGGGTACGATTGTGTTATTATGATGAACTTTCTCCACGAAGTTCCGCCGTTGGAGTGGAGTGGATGGTTCCGTAAGATTTATGACCTGATGGTCCCCGAAGGGCATCTGCTGTTTGTGGAGGTGGAAGCGCTGCAAATCGGTGAGTGCCCGAACGACACAGGATACCTGGTGCTGGGGCCTGATGAGCTGCAGATACTGTTTGATTTGGAGGCTGAATTGCCGAAAATACAGATTGGAAAAAATCCCAAGTCCTTTGGTGTGCTGGTTGCATGGAAGGATTTGCTGAATGTGAACAGCGAAACCATTTTCAGGACGATCCAGCACCTGGAAAAGCGAAGCTATCTCGAGCTTGATGCAATACGCACAGATGAGAACAGGCGCCAGGCCGAGGAGAGGGCACAGAATAAGCCTGCTGCCACAGATGAAAAAAAGAAAGCCCTGGATGCACGAAAGTACGCTTTTTACTCGCAGCAATACATCAATGCAAGATTGTTTATTAATAAGATTGAAGAATTACCGGAAAATAGCAGATTGCCCAAAATGTCTCCCCCTATGAAAAAGGAGGTATCTCCAGAGAAAAAAGAATTCTTAATGGCCCTTCTGAGTGATGTAGATTTTCTAATGGCTAACACTACTCTTTACAAAGATACTCAGCGAGAGGCGATTGGCGGAACCTTCCGAAATGCAGTAGCCTCGTACTTAATGAAAGGGTACGTTTCTGAGCGGAGACTGCAGCTTTGCCGCGATATGATTGGAGCAATGGAAGCGATCAGCGGAAATAAGCGGCTGATTGGAACTCTTTTGCAGATAGGAGCGCTGCTGGGAGATCAGGTATGCGCAGGAAGGCTCATAAAAGAAGGATATCCCATGATAATGCAGTAATCCCGATTATGTTTGGGAAGCCTGGGCATTCCGTCCAGGCTTCTTTTTTATGCCGCCTGTATCCCCCTTCCCCACTCCCGCATAAGCTGTAAGAGACCAAACAAGGAGGGACGATCATGGAGATACACGTAGTACGCCCGGGGGAAACGCTGTACGGTATCGCAGTCCGATATCAGGCGGACCCGGCCATATTGCAGGAACTCAACGGCCTTCTGCCGGACAGCGTGCTGGCGGTGGGGCAGACGCTGGTGATCCGGCATGTGGATACTTTCCACCCCGTCCAGCCGGGGCAGACCCTGGCCGGCATCGCCGGCCTTTACGGCGTTCCCCTGCGGCAGCTGTACCGGAACAACTTCTTCCTCCGGGGGGACCCCTATGTCCAGGCCGGGCAGGCCCTGGTGATCGCCTACCAGGGGGAGAAGCTGGGGGCGGCCTACACCAACGGCTACGCCTACCCCTTCATCCGCCCCTCCCTGCTGCGCTCCACCCTGCCCTACATGAGCCAGCTGACCCCCTTCACCTACGGCATCGACGCCTCCGGCGGCCTGCTTCCACTGGATGACGGTATGCTGCTGGGGGAGGCCCGCCGCCTGGGGACCGCCCCCTTGATGCACTTGTCCACCCTGACAGAGACGGACAGCTTTTCCAGCGACCGGGCGGTGATGGTCCTCACGGACCCCGCTATGCAGGAAGCGCTGATCGAGCAGATCCTTTCGACCGTTGCCGCCAAGGGCTACCGGGGCGTGGACGTGGATTTTGAGTACATCCCCGGGGAGCAGCGGGAGGCCTACGCGGACTTCATCCGTCTCCTGCGCACGCGGCTGGCCCCCGCAGGCCTGCCGGTCACGGTGGCGCTGGCTCCCAAGACCCACCCGGAGCAGCCCGGACTGCTGTACGAGGCCCACGACTACGCCCTTCTGGGCACGGCGGCGGATTTCGTGCTGCTGATGACCTATGAGTGGGGCTACACTGCGGGCCCGCCCATGGCGGTGGCCCCCCTGCCCAATGTCCGGGAGGTCCTGGACTACGCCGTTACGGAAATTCCCCGGGAGAAAATTTATCTGGGCATCCCCAACTATGGCTATGACTGGCCTCTGCCCTTCGCGGAGGGCCGGACCCGCGCCCGGTCGCTCTCCAACCAGGAAGCCGTGGAGCTGGCCGTCCGGTACGGCGCGGAAATTCAATTTGACGCCGCCGCCCAGGCCCCCTGGTTCAACTACACCGCCCCCGACGGCGTCCCCCACGTTGTCTGGTTCGAGGATGCCCGGAGCATGTCCGCCAAGCTCCGCCTGATCGGGGAGTACGGTCTCTACGGCGCGGGCTATTGGAATCTGATGCGTCCCTACCCCCAGGGCTGGGCAGTGCTGAACGCGCTGTATGAAACGGCAAACGGTTAGAAGCAGGCGCTCCCGGTATGGGGGCCCTTCACAGGCAAAAAATAAACTCCTTTACCTACAAAAACCCCCTGACCTTATGGCCAGGGGGTTTTTGTAGAAAAGAGAGAGGGAGAAAAGAGAGAATTCATTTCTGAACAACGCCATGATAATATACGGGAAAGCAAATGTCAACCGGACCGGCCCACAATTCACGAAATATTCACACAGGGTTAAAAAATCATTCAAAAAACCGTATTGACTCCTGACAGCTTCTGGTGTATAGTTAGCACGCTAAAAATACGCATACTAACTATATGCCGGAACAGGAGGGAACTAGGATGAACGAGGAACCAGACCTGGGGCGCATGATCGCCTACTGCGCCCATCTGGGGATGCGGTACAATGAGAAGCTGCTGCGCCGGGACGGGTACGACGTGACGCCGGTGCAGTCCCATGTGCTGCTGTACCTCTCCCGCCGGGGCGGCCAGGCGGTAAACCAGCGGGAGCTGGAGAAGGAGCTGCACCTGAAGCCCTCTACCGTCAACGGGATCGTCAGCCGTCTGGAGGAAAAGGGGTGCATCACCCGGCGGGCCAGTCCCACCGACGGGCGCTGCCGGCTGGTGAGCCTGACCGGGGCCGGACAGGCTCGGGTGGACGCCTTTCAGGCCGTCATGGCGGACACGGGACGGCGGTATGCCAGCTTTCTCACAGAGGAGGAAGAAGCGGCTCTGCGGGATATGCTCTCCCGCATGATCGAAAAACTGGAAAACGAGGTAAACACACTATGATGAAAAAACTCTGGCCATATACCAGGGGATACCGCAAGTGGATCCTTTTCGGCGTGCTTTGCTCCGCCAGCGAGGCGGTGTTTGAGCTGCTGCTCCCTCTGGTGATGGCGGATATCGTGGACACCGGCATCCCTTCCGGCGATACCGGCTATATCCTGGCACGGGGGGCGCTGATGGTCCTGATGGCCCTGGTGTCCATGTCTCTGGGTATTGGGTCGGCAGTATTCTCTTCACGGGCAGGGCAGGGCTTCGGCGCCAACCTGCGCCAGGCCCAGTATGACCACATTCAGGACTTTTCCTTCCGCAACATCGAGAAGTTCTCCACCGCCTCCCTGGTAACCCGGCTGACCAACGACTGCAACATGCTGCAAATGTCCCTGATGATGGGGATGCGGCTGCTGGTCCGGGCCCCGGTGATGCTGGTCTCCGCCCTGGTGCTGGCCGTCTCCATCAGCCTGAAGCTCAGCCGGGTGTTTCTGGTTGCCATGCCCCTGCTGCTGGTCCTGATAGGCCTGATTGTCAAGCATGTCAGCCCTATGTTCAGCAGCCTCCAGGAGCGCACCGATGACGTGAACCTGGCGGTGCAGGAGAACCTCTCCGGCATCCGTGTGGTGAAGTCCTTCGTCCGGGAGGACTATGAGGAGAAGAAGTTCCAGGAGCGCAACGACGCCCTGCGTCAGATCTCCGAAAAGGCCTTCGGCTTTGTGGTCATCAACATGCCCCTGATGATGCTCATCACCTACGGCACCATCATCGCCGTCATGTGGTACGGCGCGCCCCTGGTCCAGGCCGGGGAGCTGGACGTGG
>OFFR01001280.1_pt1 | contig 11140 bp, 9 predicted proteins | sample 1521421 | NCBI WGS metagenome assembly OFFR01 (sample SAMEA3504087, study PRJEB24116) | mouse gut metagenome | biome: mouse gut; feature: mouse-associated habitat; material: faeces | place: Denmark | collected 2011 | reverse complement strand
TTGCGAGCCAGTCGCCGAAGCGTCCCTTGCCGATGGATTCCGGGATCCAGTTCACCGTATTGTTGTTGCGGATCAAATCCTCCTTCACCGCGGTCATTTTAATAAACCACGATTCCCGTGCATAATAAATCAGCGGCGTATCGCAGCGCCAGCAGTGCGGGTATTCGTGCTCAAATTTGGGCGCGTCAAATAACAGCCCCTTTTCTTCCAGTTCCTTTAATACCATCGGATCCGCATTTTTTACAAAGACGCCCGCATAGTTTGTCTCTTCCGTCATTTCGCCCTTGCCGTTGACCAGCTGCACAAACGGCAGATCGTATTTCCTGCCGACTGCGGCGTCGTCCTCGCCGAACGCCGGGGCAATGTGTACGATTCCCGTTCCGTCGGTCATGGTAACATAGCTGTCGCAGGTAATAAAATGCGCCTTTTTATGCTGCTTTTCAATGATTTTGTCTGCAAAATCAAATAACGGAGCATATTCTTTGTGTTCCAGATCCGTGCCCTTGTACTCCTCCAGAATTTCATACGCCGCCTGCCCTTCTTCTTTCGAGAGCGCGCCAAGCACCTGATCCAGCAGGGCTTTCGCCAGATAATATACGTATCCGTCGGCTGCTTTCACCTTGCAGTACGTCTCGTCGGGATTTACGCAGAGCGCGACGTTGCTCGGCAGCGTCCAGGGCGTCGTCGTCCACGCCAGAAAGTAAGCGTCCTCCCCGACAACCGGAAACCGCGCGATAGCAGAGCGTTCTTTAACGGTCTTGTAGCCCTGCGCGACTTCCTGAGAAGACAGCGGCGTACCGCAGCGCGGGCAGTACGGGACAATTTTAAATCCCTTGTACAATAACTTTTTGTCCCAAATCTGCTTTAGGGCCCACCATTCGGACTCGATAAAATCATCGTGGTAGGTCACATACGGATCGTCCATATCTGCCCAAAAACCTACGGTCCCGGAAAAATCCTCCCACATGCCTTTGTATTTCCAGACGGATTCCTTGCATTTTTTTAAGAATGGTTCCATGCCGTAGGCTTCGATCTGGTCTTTGCCGTTCAAGCCCAAAAGGCGTTCCACTTCCAGTTCCACCGGAAGCCCGTGGGTATCCCATCCGGCTTTACGCGGCACGTATTTGCCTTTCATGGTCTGATACCTTGGGATCATGTCCTTGATGACACGGGTTAAAACATGCCCGATATGGGGCTTGCCGTTTGCGGTAGGCGGGCCGTCGTAAAATGTGTATGTCTCGCCGCCTTTTCGGTTTTCCATGCTTTTTTTGAAAATATCGTTGTCTTTCCAGAACTGTTCCGTCTGTTTTTCACGTTCCACAAAATTTAAGTTTGTTTCGACTTTGTTGTACATGAATTTCCTCCTTATATTTCGATGATAAAAAAAAGCCCTCTTCCTGTAATAGGACGAAGGGCTTTGCATCGTTGTACCACCTGTTACAACATACTTGGGAAGAAACCTCCCGCATATACGATCCCCGTAACGTGGGAATGGACGTCAGCGCTTACTCTCTTTCGTACAATAAGATTTCGGGCTGCAACTTAGAAGTGATGTTCGGATAAATGCTACTCATACCGGCTTTCACCGTCCCGGCTCGCTTTGATTTTGGCATACTATCTTACTGTCTTCGTCATCGTCTTTCGCATAGTTAGTATAAGCGGGGCTGACAGGGTTTGTCAAGGGGAGATTTCCCCGTCTTTTTCCTAAAATGTCCTTGGAATCTCATCCTCAAACGGATCTTCTATCCAATCTTCGCCTCCCCAATCGTCGTGATCCTCCGGAATATCCTCCTGCAGTCTGTCTTCGTATTCCAGACCTCTTTGCAGTTCGAGCCCTCTCTTTAGTCCTTCGCGAAAGTCCGTGCTTCCCCACAGTACAATCAAAAAGACCACAAACGCAATCAGAGATATGACAGCCGTCACAATCCCGCCGGCTGCCAGTCCCTTTCTGCCGGAGGGCTTCGTAATCTGGATAATCCCAAACACAATGGCCAGGATTGCCAGCGGTATATTCAGGCAGCTGCAGAACAACACCATGGATGCAATTCCCAGCGCAAGGGACGCGATTCCAAACCCTTCCCCGGCAGGCCGGTACGCCCCGCTGCCAGGCTCCTGGTAAATCTGCTGATAGGTTCCCTGCCGGTATGTTTCCTGCTGATACGGCTCCTTCCGGAAGTCCGCTTCCGGATCACGGTATTCTCCCCGGTTCTGGTGCGCGCCTTCTTTGTAAATTCCGCCGTTCATTTCATCCTGCGGCATTTCATGAGGCACGTCATTACGTTCTTCTTTTAATCCCTGTTCTTCTCTGTCCGGATATAAGTTGTCTCTATCCATCTTTTACACTCCAATCCCTGTTGTATTGTGCGCTGCCCCTTTTCATCAAAAGACAGCGTCCTGCAGGCCGGCCAGTTCCCCGAACATCGCCAGGCCAATCACCGCCAGTATCCAAACTGCAACCGTAAGTACAATTCCAATAACGCTGCACACAATCCCTGCGGTAGCCATTCCGCTCTTAGCGCCTTTCTTATTATGCAAGACCCCAAGGACAATCCCCGCAACTGCACAGATCAGGCTGATATACCAGGCGCAGCATAACACAATCGATACGATTCCAAGTATCATAGACGCAATCGCCATCCCCTGCCCGCCGTCTCCGTTTTGCTGCGGCTCCCCGTAAGGTTTTTGATAATCTCCGTATCCTTCACCCATGAAACAAATCCTCCATTCTCATCTGTTTGCTTTTTATATCGGCATTATATCAAATGGATTGAACTGTGTAAAGCCGTTACTGTCTGTCTCTTCCTTCCTCCCAGTCGTCTACATACCGAATAACCCCGCATCCAATCTTATCCCCGGCATTCCCCGCAGGCTGGGATGTAAAATCGTCCGCATTCCGGTGGATCAGCACGGATTTGCCAACCAGATCGTAAAGTTCTATTCCCTGATCGTAAAATGCCAGCCACGCGTACCCTTCATTGGACAGCAGCGGCGGCATATCCCCGGCATGCATGGGATGCGGCATTTGGTATGGGTTGTAATGGCCTCCGGTATTTGCAAACGAATCCGTACAATCCCCGTTCTCATGTATATGGAACGCATAAAAAGCAGGGATACCCGGCCTGCCCGAATCCGGCAGCCCGAATATCTCTGCTTCGATTAACACGCCCCCGCCCGGGACGCTGTAAAAATTTACGGCGCCCGAAATTTGGGGATAACTGCCGCCGCCTTCTATCTGCGCGTAGGCGCGCGGCCTGTTGTTGTAAAATAATTTCATAAAATTGAGCCTTGGCGTAATCTGGAACATAAAAAACCTCTTTTTCTTTTATCCTATGCGCCTCTATTCTTCGATATGTTCCCGCCCCTGTGCAATAATCGTACGCACATGTGAATCCGCCAGAGAATAAAATACCGACTTGCCTTCCCGCCTGCTCTTGACCAGCTTGTTCTGTTTTAAAATGCGAAGCTGGTGCGAAATCGCCGACTGCGTCATATGAAGCGCCTCGGCCAGATCACAGACGCATACCTCCGCCTCAAACAGCACAAATAAAATACGGATACGGGTAGAATCCCCGAATACTTTGAATAATTCTGCCAGATCGTACAGTTCCGTTTCTTCGGGCATCGTTTCGTTTACTATTTTTAACAGTTCTTCGTGCACTTCAACGGTATCGCAGCAAACGGCTTCTTTTTTTTCCATGTTCTCCTCCTTACAGATTTTTTACAAACAATGCGCGAATGGCGTTTAACACGGCCAGCGCCATCACGCCGACGTCCGCAAAAATAGCCAGCCACATATTAGCAATCCCAAGCGCTCCCAAAAGCAGGCAGAGCAGTTTCACGCCAATTGCAAAGTAAATATTTTCATAGACAATCCGGATACATTTTCTGGCGATACGGATCGCCTTTGCAATTTTTAACGGGTCGTCGTCCATCAGCACGACATCCGCCGCTTCTATGGCGGCGTCCGAACCAAGCGCGCCCATCGCAATCCCGATATCCGCCCTTGACAAGACCGGGGCGTCGTTGATGCCGTCCCCGACAAACGCCAGTTTTTCTTTCGCACTCTTTAGCGCAAGCAGTTCTTCGGTCTTTGAAACCTTATCCTCCGGAAGCAGTTCGCTAAAAACAGTTTTAATTCCCAGTTCGCCCGCCGTCTGTTCTGCGGCGGCACGGCTGTCCCCGGTAAGCATCACAAGGTTTTCTATGCCGGATTTTTTCAACTGGGCAACGGCTTCTTTTGCATGGGGTTTTAAACGGTCGGATATTAAAATATGGCCCATGTAGCTGCCTTCCACCGCAATATGCACCACCGTCCCGGCCTGTGTGCATTCCCTGTATGAAATGCCCATACGTTCCATTAACCTGCCGTTTCCGACAGCGACAGCCCTGCCGTCAACCTTTGCCGTCACGCCGTTGCCGCCGATTTCTTCCACATCGGACACCCTGCTTTTGTCCGGCTCCTTCCCATAAGCTTTTTTTAAGCTTTTGCTGATCGGGTGGGAAGAATACAATTCCGCCAGGGCGGCCAGTTCCAGCAGCTTATCCTCCGGAATTTTACTGTGATGGATGCCGTTTACCTCGAATACGCCCTGCGTCATCGTCCCGGTTTTATCAAACGCCACATATTTTGCAGACGCAAGCGCTTCCAGATAATTGGAGCCTTTTACAAGGACGCCTGCATTCCCTGCTCCGCCAATCCCGGCAAAAAAACTGAGCGGAATACTGATAACCAGAGCGCAGGGACAGCTGATAACCAGAAAAGTAAGCGCGCGGTATACCCACATGCCCCACTGCGGCGGCATACCAAACACGAAAAGGTTTAAAAGCGGCGGCACAAGGGCAAGCGCAAGGGCGCCATAACAGACAGCGGGCGTATAGACCCTTGCAAAACGGGAAATAAAGTTTTCGGATCTGGATTTCCTGGAACTTGCGTTTTCAACCAGATCCAGAATCTTTGATACGGTAGATTCGCCAAATTCTTTCGTCGTCCGAATCCGGAGCACGCCTGTCATATTGATGCAGCCGCTTATAACCTCGTCGCCCTGCGATACTTCGCGCGGCAGGCTTTCCCCGGTCAGGGCGCCGGTATTTAGTGAAGACGCCCCCTCTATAATTACGCCGTCAATCGGTACTTTCTCACCGGGACGCACTAAGATAACGCTTCCCGTCCCCACTTCATCCGGATCGGCCTGTTCTACGCTGCCGTTTCGCTCTATATTGGCATAATCCGGGCGTATGTCCATCAGTTCGCTGATATTTTTGCGGCTTTTTCCAATGGCGTAACTCTGGAACAGTTCGCCAATCTGGTAAAACAGCATAACCGCCACGCCTTCCGTATATTCTCCTAAAAGAATCGCCCCTATGGTCGCGGCCGCCATCAGAAAATTTTCATCAAATATCTGGCGGTTTAAAATGCCTTTGGCCGCTTTTTTCAAAATGTCATACCCTATAATCAGGTATGGTATCAAAAACAGGGCAAAACGGATGCCGCCGCTTAAGGGAAGCGCCGATAATACCGCCATGATTACAGAGGCGGCTATTATCCTTACAAGGACTTTTTTTTGTTTTTTATTCATAGAAATCCCCTTTCTTTATCAGAAGAAAATTCCACAATCGTCTTCTACCATGTCAAAAGAAAATTTCACAGTCGTCTTCTACCCTTTTGCAGTTTTTTAAAACTTCCTGCATGACGTTTGCCGGGACCGCGCCTTCTTCAAACTCCACAGCCATTTTTAACGCCATGAAATTTACGGCGGCGCTTTTTACGCCGGGGGTCTTACATGCGGCTTCTTCCATCTTGTTGGCACAGTTGGCACAGTCCACTTCAATCTTATACGTTTTTTTCATAATAGATCTCCTTTTTATTTTAATTTTATATTCATATGAGCAATTGTTCATATGTTTAAGTCTATTATAGCAGTCAGGCTGCGTTTGTCAAGGGGTAATCCCGATTTTATTTCCTTTTCTTTTCAAAAAGGCAAATCAGAAGAAATACCCCCAGACAAAACGCGCTGATTGAGGCTCCGGTAAGAAGTCCCGGCGTCCTGTATTTTAATTCAATCCTGTGCTCCCCTGAAATCAGCGGAATTTCTATCATGCTTTCCATAAAAGTACCGGCTTTTGTTTCCTTCCCATCTACGAAAATATGCCATCCGGCTTCCTTTGGTATGGAAACAATCAGATTTGCAGGTTTTTTTACCTGTATATGGCCGGTAATCTTCGTATCCGAAAATTCGTCCACAATAAGGACCTGTTCCCTTAATTTCGCGTAAGCCTGCTCAAGCGCCTCTAAATTCAGGCGGTATACCGAAACTTTAAAATCCGCTGCATCCGAAGTATTTGTAATTTCCACCGTATCCTTCGCCCTGCACCATCCCAGATCCAGAATATACCCGTGATCGCACTTATTAAATTTCCTGACCCGATCTTTGTTTTTTACCGTTATGTTTGTAACCGACGTATCCGTATACGTTGCGTACAGATAACCGTCCTTTTCTGCCGTTACCTCCGTCACATCCTCTTTTACATCCACCGCGCCCTCTAAGGGCGCAAGCATCCGTTCCGACGCCCCAAGCAGCGACGAAAGCCGGTTCAGATTATCAATCGGCGATCCGCTCTGCGCGTTCCAACGGGACTCAAAATCCGCGTCCATCATAAACCCCAGAGGAAGCGTATATTTGTTTTCATAGATATAGAACGCGCCGTCTTCCGCAGCCAGCGTGCGCAGCGGGCTTTCTTCGTACGGATTTTTTGCAATCAGGTATTTTACGGAAAGCATCGCGGAAGCTAACGGAGTGGCCCCGCTGTAGCTGTAAAAATTCTTGCCGCCTTCCATCCCGAGTTTGCGGTAAAAGCGGCTGACGCCGATATTCATCATGGAAGAAAAGATCGTTGCGGACGGATACCCGTAAATCGCCGCGTCGTTTTTGGTCAGGCGCTCCATTTCCTCAATCCGGTAAAACGGCTCTTCATCCGCGTCGCCGATTTCTTTTAAGAGGGATTTTACAGAAGCCCAGTTTTTGGTATAACTTGTGCGGCTTGTAGTATCCAGCCCGGTACAGCTAAAGTTATAAAAAAGTTCCAAAAATGCCAGCGCCAAAAAAGAGCCCCGGACGAACGTACGGATATCCCTGTGGCAAATCCTGTATAGCAACAGTAAAACGGCATAGCACAAAATAAGAGCCGCGGTTATAAAAATACTGCTTTTCGTAACCAGCTCCCCGTCTGAAACAAAAGCCGCAAGGGCAAGTATGGCCGACGACGCCAAAACGCCGATGACGATATCACGCAGACGGTTTCCTGTGCGCTGTGAAAAACCTTCGTAAATAGTTATAAGCAGCAAAAATACATACAAAAACACCTGCCGCCCCGGCAAAGAATCCGGAAAATGCAGCCCGTGCCAGACAAAATCTAAGATATTAGAGGAAAATCCAAGCCAGAAAAACGCAATCAAAACCGCCCGGTTTATTTTTTTCTTACGCGGGATCTTCCGGTTTAAAAAATACAATGAAAGAAGCAGAAAAACGGCCGCGCCGCAATAGAGGTTCGGCCAGTGATCGCGCCCGGTATAAGCCTCCACATTGACACAGTGCCTTGCCAACATCGAAAATAATCCAAAATACCATTCCGCCGTTTCGGGAAAGCGGATGCCTGAAGATCCGCTGTAGCTTAAAACAATTGCTTCCGGGATTATAAGCGCCGCGCCCATCCCTCCCGCCAAAAGAGAGTACAGCGCAAACCTTCCAAAGCTTTTTGCCCTCTCTTTTGCGCCGCGCAGTTCTTCCAGGCAGTATACCGCAAAATACAGCGCAAGGAACAGGCAGAGCATAAACGCAATATAAAAATTGCAAAGAACCGCAGCTGCAAGGCTGATGCAGTAAAGCTTATACCTGCCTTCTTTTACCAGCTTTTCCAGCCCCAATACTGTAAGCGGAGCCAGAAAAACACAATCCAGCCACATGATATTCCAGCTGTATGCCGCCATATAGCCGGATAAGGCATAGCATACGGCAAACAAAATTCCTTCCGGCTTTTCCTCCCCGAAACGCCCTTTGATATAGACGGCAAAGCTAAGGCCGCACAGCCCGATTTTTACCAAAACCAGCAGCGTCATAAACTCTATGACGTGGGACGAAGGGCAAAACGCCAAAAGGAAATTAAACGGGCTTGCCAGATAATACGAAATCAGTGAAACAAAATCCGATCCAAGCCCAATCCGAAACGAATACAATAAACTTCCCCCATGTTTTAATTTGTCCATCAGTTCGGTAAAAAACGGCTCGTACTGATGGTACATATCGATATGGAGGATACAGTTTTCCCCAAACGGATAAACCCCGTTGCGGATGCAGATCAGCGCTGCAGCCGCAAACGGAACAAAAAACGCACTCAGATACCATTTATTTTCTTTCAACTTACGCATGACCGCTCCTTTACCCTCACGCTCATAAATCCGTTCCGGCAGCCTGCAGGAACTTATGGCCCGTCAAACAACTGATAATACTGCAGCTTCTGATACTGCCCCATAGCCGCGGCGTTATCCCCGTATGAGGTATCCGACACGGCGGAAACAACCGGAAGTCTCTCCAAAAGTTCCTTTAAAAACGACTGGTAAGCCGGAAGGGGAAGACCCGCCGCTTCCAAAACACGCACGCCCAGATAATTTGCGCTGATATCCGTCTTATTCCCTTCCCGGCCGGATACGCCTCCTTTGAGATCAAAATTCGCCCAGATCAGATACGGCACCTGGTAGCGCAGCCTGGTCTGTTCTTCCGTAAGCGTACGGTAACTCATCTGATTTTGCCTTAAAACCGGCTCCGCAACCGTATCGTTTGGCTGGTGATCCCCGAAGAATACCACCATAACCGGCTCTGTTTTCTCCGAAAAATAAGAAATCAGCGTTTCTAAAGCCTCATCCGTTCTTTTAATCAGGGACAAATACGTCGAAAGCGCATAGGAATCCGCCCCTTCCACAAAAATATCCGGCGCAAAATTATCGTATACGGTACCGTATGCGCCGTGATTCTGCATCGTGACATGGAATAAAAACATCGGCTTCCCCGCGTCTTTTTGTTCAAACGTATCTATGATTTTATTCATACAGGTTTCGTCGCTGACATATTCACGGATATATCTTTTCTGGCTGTAATCCGAAATAAATTCCAGATTGGAAAAGCCAAGCAGCGGATATACCCTGTCCCTGTCCCACCCCGCACTGTAATACGGATGCATGGCATAGGTTTCATAGCCAAGCTCCTTTAGGTAAGAAGGAAGCGCGGGGATTTCCCGCTTGATATACTGCTGGTAGGGAATGCTGCCCTGCGGCAGAAAGGCCATAGTGTTTCCCGTTAAAAACTCAAATTCCGTATTGGCCGTATTGCCGCCGCAGACCGATACGTGCAGCGAACCGCTTACCATATGCGCAGCGCTTTTTGCTTCTTCTTCCATACGGTGAAAATACGGCATATAATCTTCGCTCGGCGTAAAATCTCCCAAAACGCCCAAATCCGAGAACGCCTCGTCCATGATTACAATAATATTGGGTTTTTCCGCTTCCGGAGCGTTTTCCTGTTCCGGTTCATACGACGCCAGAATTTCTTTTGCTTCTTCTTTGCGGTAGCCGGACGGCTTTTCCACTGCCAGATACGGCAGTTCCATTACCATCGTAAGCGCAAAACCATTGACCTGCCACATAAAAACAGGCGTAAAAAGTTTATTGTACATCCTATGGCGGTTCTGGAAATCCTCCTGCTGTAATACACCTGCAAACGACACCATACTAATGCAGGCCACAAGTGCCGCAGGCAAACTGTAACGCCATTTCCATTTTTTTGTATCTATTTTACAAAACCCTTCCAGTACAAATATGGCAAGAAAGCCTGCCACTACCGCCACTACCCTCGGCGTAGGCGTAAAATCATAATTTCCCGCAACGCTTGCCGCCGTACCAACAGATAAAAGATCCCACGGCACAAGCGGCAGGGAACGGAACGTATACACATAGTAGTTGGCAAGCCCAAGTACCATTGCTAAGATCCCTTCCGTCCAAAGCGCCGCTTTTACACTGCGTAAAAAAAGGAATAAGATCCACGCAAACAGCTCAAACAACAGGATGTTAAACACCTGAGACCAGCGGCGCACCTCCATAAGCCCGTTATGCGTATAGGCTTCCAACAGGTAAAAATGCACCACAGGAAAAATAAAGAGGGCCAGCCATCCCCTATATTTGATTATCGTTGTAATTATCTTCTTCATATGCCCCATTATCACTTCTTAATCCGGACCGTTTTTGCCTTAGACCAAGGACCGTAAGATTTTTTGCCGGAAACAGAATTCTTCTGGTACATGCGCGCCTGGACATAATAAGTTTTACCCTTACCGAGTTTTTTTATGGTTAAGCGTCTGATTATCCCTTTTGCCAGGCCGGCAATCCCGTATTCTACAGGAACCGACATCAGGAGTATGCCGCCAGGTTTCAGGAGCTTTGTGATATTGCCGATTACTGCCTCCCTCCCTTTGTAGGATAAGTGTTCCAAAACTTCGAAACATGTTATAATGTCGAATTTCCCGCCGTCGGCAAGTAGCTTGTCGTAATCGTGGTATATCTTCACACCGCAGGTGGGAGTGTCGGCATCTGGGTATGGTTCGAACCCGGTGGCCTTGCAGTCGGGGCGCAGGGTCCCGAGCTGTCCGAGCATATATCCGTCGGCACAGCCGAAGTCAAGGATGCTCCCGTTCTTGGGCAGGTACCGGTCAATGAAGGAGAGCGACATGGCGATACGGCGTTGGTGGGAATAGCGTCGCAGTGGGTTTTTGCACTTGTAGGTGTAGTCGGCGTAGGGCATGTGTGTGTAGTTTTCGTAAAATGAGATATGGCGGTTCGGGGCGCTTCAACCCAGGTCGGCGTGCATTTCCTTGAAGCGTGCCACGGCATCCGGGCCGAACTTGCTCAGGGATGCAAGCACCCTGTCGAGGCTCTTTTCTTTCATGTCGCCGTTTTTGGAGTAGAATTTATCGGCGTAGCATATGAGTTTTTCCAAAAGGGTGTGCGGCATGTAGTCGCGGTCGGGTGGGAGCAGTTTTCCCAGCTTGGCGATGTCGTCGGGTGTCAGTCCGGTGCCAGTGTGACGCTCTGCAATGC
>OFFR01001278.1_pt1 | contig 11151 bp, 18 predicted proteins | sample 1521421 | NCBI WGS metagenome assembly OFFR01 (sample SAMEA3504087, study PRJEB24116) | mouse gut metagenome | biome: mouse gut; feature: mouse-associated habitat; material: faeces | place: Denmark | collected 2011 | reverse complement strand
ACAGCCGCCAGACGTATTCGGACTTGATGGCGTTGAATTCTTCCGGAGTGGCGGCGGAAATTTTCACCAGGGCATGGACGGATTTCCCGCCGCTGGTGTAAACGGCCACAATCGGATCCGCAAGCTGCACCAGAATTTTCAGCCATACGTCCGCGGTCAGAACGTCGCTTTCCAGGACCAGGAAGGGAAAGGACGTGCAGCAGGCCGCATGCCGCCGCCCCGGCATCAAATTTCCCATGGCATCCCGCTTGCCGGGGTTGGGCTCCCATTTGCCCGTCACGGGCGCCGTTAAGTACCAGACGCCGGCATCCCCGCCGGCAGGCAGGCGCGGGGCTTTCACGGGCTCCACGCCGGGTTTCCGCCCCAGCTTGTAAACGCCATCCTTCACGATATACATATATTGCCCCTGGGAGGCAAAGGCCGTGAATACCAGGATCCGCGCACCGGCGGGATAAAGTTCATTCAGCAGCAGTTCCCCCCAGGCGCGGGGATTGCCGGGGATTTCCACCGGGCTATGATCCCTCAGCCAGTCAAAGGTGATTTCTTCCTCCACCCGGCCCGCCAGCGCAAGGGCCAGATCTTCATTCAATTCTTCCGCTTTTACCTTTCGCGCCTTGGGCACCGGGGGCAGGGGCCGCTGGTATTTGGGGGTTGCTTTGCGGGTGCTGCGGGCCCCTCGTTCTTCTGCGCTGATAGCCCGGTAAAGCACTCTCATGAAGTCGTCGCGGGCGCTCTGGCAGGATTGATGGAAGCAATATTCATGCGGCTTTCCTTCGCCGTCAAACCAGATCCGCCAATCCCTCGGCCCGCTTTGCGTTGTATGCAGCGCGGCGCCGGGGCAGGGGGCGCACCCGTCTTCCCCGATTGGATAGCCTAAAATTTCTTCGGCAAGTTCTTTGTGTGATTTCATGCGTGAAAATTAAAAAGTGAAAGTTGGTCAGGATAGTTCATCCACATGCATTCCACCCGTTTTTTTCCCATGCCGGCGCGGGCTCCGTAGCTGACCTTGCACCAGCCGGAAAGGGCGCTGTTATAAAGTGCGTTGTCGTACCCGCACAACACCACTTTCCCCCGGCAATCCTGCACCAGCCGCAACAGGTCTTGGTGTTGTGTATCGGTGAATTCGTGAGTGTAGGCTCCTTCACGGGTGCGCGTGCTTTTCAGGTAGGGCGGATCTATGAAATGCAGGGTTTCCGGGCCGTCATGCAGTTTGATCAGTTCCAGGGCGTCCCGTTGTTCAATGTACACGTTCCGGAGCCGTTCAACGGCCTTTTCCAGCGTTTCCGGAAGGTTTTTCCAGTCAGCGGCCACCGTGGGTTGACGGTTCCGGCTCACCCGGAAGCCGGATGAAGCGTCCCGGAATGCGTCATTGGCAATGCCGAACCAGGAGCGCACCAAAAAACGGCGGGCACGCTCCACGGGATCCTTGACTGGACGGGCATGGTTCAGTTCTTCCCGGCTGTAAGGCGTCAGGCGGATAGCGTCAATAAGTTTCCCGGCCTTCCCGTGCCTCAACACTCGGAAAAAATTTACCACTTCTCCGTCCAGGTCATTATAAATTTCCACCGCGGAAAGAGGCTTATTCAGCAGGACGCCGGCGGATCCGCCGCACGGTTCAAGATAACAGCAATGCGGCGGGAAGTGTTCAATGATTTCCCGCGCGTATCGGTTTTTTCCTCCTAAATATCGCATTACGGCTTTCATTTTTTTATTCAATGACTTATGAAAAAAATAAGTTAATTGTTTTCCCGTCGCATATATAACTTTGAAAATATTTCATATTTAGAGCAACCCACGCTTGGTTTTCATTTTTTCTGAAATAAAGAATTTCATTTTTCCCGGCGTTTATATCCACTTTTTCAATCAGGTCTTTTGCAACCTCATAGGAAACAAGCATTGTCACATAAGGGTCGTTTTTGAAAACAGAACCATAGATGCGTATTTCAAATTCATTTTCAGGATTCATTTTTTTTACAGGGTAAATTCTTTTCCATCTTGAAATCTGCTGAATAGAATCAGGAATGCAGTTGCCGCCACAGCCGGAACTTGTCCGTTGCCAATGGCTTTAATGCGGTCCACTCTAGCGGCCACCCCATGAGCCACTCGACCCACGTCGGGTTCAGCTGACCACCATTCCCCGCAGTCATTTGTCTCCGCTCGTCCGGCGTGATAATCCCCTTGGCTTCCAAGTCTTTCATTTTCCGGAAACTCCCCGTCCCCCCCGCACATGCCTTTTGTCCGCGGGGTAGGGTACATGGAGGCGATCGTTCCCAGGTTCGGGGATTTTCGATTGCCTTGGCTGAAGCCGCTGTCTTTCCAATCCCTGGCTGGGGGAGTAGGAAACATCCGGACAAATTCTGACAATCCCTGTTGCCTGCTGTTCGGACCACGTCTCTTGTGATCCGAGGCAAGGGGGCTTGGAAACATCTCTACAAACTCTTGTGGATTGGGCAGCTTGTCCCCCTCCCGAAACTTCTCGCTCCGCTTCTTCCCGGAAGCGGTTGGAGTTCCAATCCATACGCCTTTTTTCAGCAAGGCTTTCCGGGAACTCGTCCCCCCGTCGAGACCTCGCGTTGTTGCGGTCGGCCACATCATCCCCGGCATCCAGCCTGTGGAGGCTACATCCAGCAATGACTTGGGGCCCCGTGAATGGCTCCCCTTGTTTGGGGCGTTGCAAGCCGTTGGCGTGGGGATCATGTGCAAGTATCCAGATGCGTTTCCGGATGTGTGGGGCTCCCACGTCGTCCGCTCCCAGCACAAGCCATTCCGCATCGTACCCGATTTCGGCAAGATCACCGAGGACTCTGGCAAGTCCTCTTCCCACAAGCAAAGGTGAGTTTTCCAGGAATGCGAATTTCGGTCGTACCTCATTGATAATTCGGTGCATTTCCCGCCAGAGCCCGGAGCGGGCGCCGTCAATGCCGGCGCCTTTTCCTGCGGCTGAAATGTCCTGGCACGGAAAGCCTCCCGATACCACGTCAACAAGGCCGCGCCACGGTCGTCCGTCAAAGGTGCATACGTCATCCCATATCGGGAAAGGCGGGAGTAGGCCGTCATTCTGGCGGGCGAGCAGTACGCTTGCGGGGTAGGGTTCGAGTTCAACGGCGCAGATGGTTCGGATTCCGAATAGTTCGCTTCCAAGAATTCCTCCACCAGCGCCCGCGAAAAGATGTAGCTCATTCACTTAATCATTTAGTTTTAACTTCCAATACCTTAAATTTGATCATCCACACCCAGGGATCCTTTTCCGCTTCCCCGGCGCCGTGCAGACGATCCCACAGCGTGAAAAAAGAATCTCTGGCGCGGATGCACATGCTTTCCGGTTCCAGATAGTTTTTCCAGCCGGTAGCGGACGTTTCTTCATCGTAAAAAATGGCTTCAATTCCTTCCGCACGGGCTTCTTCGGCGGTGATGGATTTTAGTTTCCTGACCTCAATATCAGTTATTTCCAGCAGAATCCGGGAGGCGCAACGGGGAAGGAACATGGCCTGACGCCGCCGCAAGACAGATCTGTCCAGCCAGGGCTTTACCCCCGCTTTCCGGCAGTCTCCCAGGCTTTGTTCTTTCAGGCGTTCCAGCCAGGCTTCCGCAGCTTCGTCCGGGCGGCATACCTTCCTCGCCCCGTCAGACAGATATTCCACTTCAAAGCCGCCCCATGGCAGGAACAGCCCTACTTTCCAGGGTTCCCGAACCCAGAGCCGTTCCCCCGGCTTCCCATAAGGGCACTTCACTATAGGATCCAGCCCAGGCGGGCATTCCCCGCGCGGATCCTGGAAAACGGCGCGCCAGATTCCCGGCTCTTCTTCCGTGAAATGACATAGTTCCCAGGCATCTTCCCCCAGGGGGATTTTCCAGTCCGGCCACCCATTGAAGCGTTCTAAGCCCCGCGTGCGGCTGGTCTGTGTTTTCCAGCCTTGCAGCAGCGCCCGCACCATATCCGCAGAAAAGGGAATGGGGCGTTCTTTGATATATGTTTTCATAAAAAATTAACGGTTATTTCTTTATTCCATCAATAAGACGCAGGATTTCTTTTTTGTGCCTGTAAAGCACATCTTCCCCCACGCCCAAACGGTCACATAGTTCCCGCCAGGTAAACGAGCGGGGATCCCCTATCCCAAGCAGCTTGACCAGGATGCCGGCATTAAGCGCCAGATGCCACAGGGTCAAATCCATGCTGCCGGGATGGACGCGCAGCAGCCGGAAAAACTGTTTTACCACGTCTTCCCGCTTGGCGTGGTAGTATTCATCCAGCAGCACAAGCTGATCCTCCGTGAATTCCTCACGCGGAAAATCAGCGGGCAAGCCTTCCCCCGCCTCATTTTCCGCCGGCGGATGAAAGGGAAGCTGTTCCAGATCCTTCACCTGCACGCGCAAATACCATGCGGCATATTTGTTGCTCATAAAAAAATGCTAACTGTTAAGCACTCCGAGTTTTATTTTATTCTTTTTCAAGGTCATGTGGAGATCCACAAACAGGGACGATCCTATTTTCACCATGACCAGCGTTCCGTTGTTGCGCCAGGTCCGCAGCGTTTCTTTGCTGGGGGCGCTGTCCGGCAGGAACAGGCCCGGCGTTTTGGGCAAATCATACAGGCGGCAGAAACGGGGCAGATATTTGATCTGATCCCCTGCTGTTTGCACGTTCCCCACGGCCACCACGCTTTCAAGTTTTTCTTTTTCCATGGCTTTTTAGTGCATTTCACATTTCGTACAAACTCCGGCCATCCCCATCATTTGTTCCAGATTCTTCAGGGGGATTTCAGAGCATCCCAGGCCCTGGGCCAGAAGAATTTCCGTAACCAGCGACCCGGCCAACGCTTCCAGCTGCACACGTGGCAGACCTTCCACCAGTTCCCGCGCCGTGTTGATAACGTTTTTGATGATGTCGTCCGCGATCTTGATGTTCCGTCCACCTCCAGGGGTGTCCGGATTGAATGCTGTATTTGTTTTCATGGTTTGCAATCGGTTGTTTATCTCAAATTCAGGTCAGGATCCGCGCCGTTGACCACTACGGGGGAAGGAGTAGGGAACATTGCCGGCGCCGGACATGTTACGGGCACAGGGGCCGGAACAGGGGGCAATGCTGACGCCGGGACATTATTCCGCCCTTGCCGGGCTAATGCTTCCCTAGTTAGCAACGTGGAAATATCTATGCCCGCCTGCGCGGCCTGAATGGCGAGAGTTCCAAACGTTAGTGCCGGAATTTGCAGGGTGATATTACTATTATCCGTAATTTTGTTTCTCATAGCTGGACTAACAACTATGAAAAATCGTAAAAAACGTCAAGTCCATATTTCGTATTTTTCGGAAATTGCAGTTTTCACCCTTGCTAATTATTCAAGATTTTAGTAAACCGTCACGCATGGATTATTCTGTTGAAAGCATAAAAAAATGGTTAAAGGGTGCCGGAAAAGATCGTAACTGGTTGGCAAAGAAGCTTTATGTTAGTAAATCTACTGTTGATAATTGGTTAGCTCCTTCTACTCCTACGCCGATACCCAAAGCGAAGCTTGCTTTCATTCAACAGCTCATGGAACAATCAAAAACTATTGAAAATAAAAAGGTTAATTATGATGATGTTCTCACTTTTCCCGTACGTCTAACGCCGGAGGAATGGAAAGCCCTTCTTCCCCCGGATATTGATCCGTCAGACTATGCCGCTGCGGAAAGGCATATCCGCAACCTTCTTCAATCCATCGTGGATTCTACCCCACCCATGCCGCGCCCCCAAGAGCCAGACGACAACGCATGACCGCTTTTGAATCTGGGCATAAAAAAGGCCGGCATCAGGGAAAGAAGCCGGCCTTTTCAAATTTTTAGTTATCCCTTAACCTCTTCCAGAATCTGTTCCTTAGTCTTTCCTGTTTCCTTTTCTGCTTCCTTCCAGAAAACTTCTTCTGGAATGACAAGCGTGCCTGAATCGGGTTCAAAGGCATGAGCAAGTTTCCCGCCTATCTTATCATATTTGTAAGAAGGAGACCCTTCTTCACACCAGATCAGCAAATCAGGACGGGCACCTTTCCCGACAACCCCGCCGCCCAACATCTCCACAATCTTTTCAAGGTTCTTTCGCGGCCCTGTTGATGACTTGCCCGTAAATTGGCACCATGTACGCCTGAAGGCCGGGAAATTTTCTTCTTCATAATTTCCCTGAAGCTGTTTTTCCACATGGTAAGAAGAAAGCGCGAGCACACTCCCACGGCACAGGGATCTAAGAAAAAGCAGAAGCCGCAAACGGTTCCCTTCATTCTCAAAATACGCGGTGAACATGCGCCGCATTGCGTTGAAAGGGTACCATGCAAATTTTTCGTCTGGTAAAAATTGCGCTAAATAGGACATGTTTTCCCGTGTTGCGCTTTCTTCACCAGCGAAAACGAAAAAATTCCGAAGCATGTTTACCCATAAATGGTTGTAATAGAATAAATATTCCGTTTCCGTCTCAATGTCATTCCGCTTCTTGATCATGTCAAGAGCAAGCTCCCCAATTTCCCGTGCGGTTTTCCCTTCCTTCAGGGCAAATAATACGTTTGATGCTCCTTCTTCTTTTCTGACGCGCGTCAATCCCTTCATGGTATCAGGAATATGTTCCGCATCAGGAGAAACGCCGCCCATGTCACAGGCTAGCGCATACCCGGCGATCTCAAATAAATAGACATCCGTTTTCCGGCTCCCGCAATTCCGCGCATACATGGGATCATTTTCATCAAATGGCAAAGTCACCGTAATCATAACTATTTTTCATTAACGGTCTTCTTTTCTATTGGCAACCAAAAACCACAGAAAAATGTTATTTCTGGACAGAAAACGGCATATTATGCTATCACGAACGCATGACAAAAGATCTGTTTTCTGTACTGATAGCGTCCTGTTTGGCTCTTCCTGCCATTGCAGGAAATGTGACTATTCCAACATTGACTATCGGTAATGACACTTACAAGAACGCTACTGTTTCTTATAAAGGCGGCCTGACGGCAAAAATCAGTCATGACGAGGGAACGAAAAGCATTCCTATATCAAAACTGGCTCCGGAACATCAGGCTGCGCTTGGCATCACTCCGGAAACGATTTCCAGGGAAACGGCTAAGATGGAAGCTCTGAAAGAGAAAGCATTGGAAAAAAAGAAAAAACAGGCTGCAGAAAAAGAACAGACAAAGGAAAAATTGCGTGGTTTCTTGAATGAATTAAACCGTTCTGAATATTATCAGCTGGCCGTATATGGAACTTATAAAAATGGAATCCTGGTACATCCTTATTCTTATTATGATGGAAATTGCGTCCATGAACACACAAGCGTCAAATATATTGTTTTAGGAATTCCGAAAAAGGGCATCACAAAAGACACGTTGTTAAAAATAAAAGCGATTCCAAACGGCCATGTTGAAATGGACGGAGAAAGAATACCTGCCCTCAAATTCCTTCTTTATGAGAATGAGGAAAAGGCATTCCGGAAAGCTACTCAACAAATGTTGAAAATGAATTGATTGTTTTATTTTAATTATAATTTTATATAATTATATATTTTATTCGTATATATAAGAAAATATGAATATATTTAGAAAAGAAAATGGAGATATTAGGATATGGATTATTTTCGTTGGAGGAATATTATTTGTTATAGGGGGAGTATTATCCTTTAATCATATCTTAGCCAGAATTACTGGATTAGACTTTCCTGCTGATTCCGGATCATTTGGAGATCAATTTGGTGTACTTAACACCACTTTTGCTGGGCTAGCTTTCGTTGGTGTCATTTGCGCCTTGTTTCAACAACAAAATCAAATACGAAGACAAGATGAGGAATTTAAAAATGAAAAAATAAATTTTGAAAAGAAGAATTTTAATGATTATTTTTATAGACTATTCAATCATTCTTTTTCACTTGCCTCACAGATAAAGATACAAAAAGATGGAGGAGATCCGGAGCAGGAATTACAAGGACTTGATGCTTTTGAAAAGATTTATTCTTACTTCGACAGTCTTAATAATATTCTTAATATATATGCTGAATCCTCTATGAAAAATGACCAAGAGAATGAAAATTTTATAGTTTCCATTTCTTTATTGAATATTTGTAAGACAGCTTTGGGTGAATTACCTTCTTGGACGTATTTTATAAATAAGATTCTACAAACAACCTACGAGAGTACATGCCTTAGTGATAAAGAAAAAATGGATTATATCGAGTTGGTGTTCTTTAGTCTTTCAGGTGCCCAATGTCAATTAATGAGATTTTCAGATTATTTTTCCGAGAGGAAGATTTTTTCTTTTTTAGAAAGAGGATATATATTTTCTGGTTATACGGGAATGGATGTGTTTAACCGTGAGATAGATTTGGACTTATGGAATATTGTTCTCAAAAGCCCTTCGAGGAAAGTTCAAGAAAGATTGGATAATTTGATGATGCAAAGAAAAAACGCCTGCTTGACAAATCCGGTAAAAAGACCATAGTAAGGACGTTGATTGCCGAACATCACATGTTCACCTTCTAAACAATCGGCCCCGGCGGTTCCATCAGTCGGGGCCTTTTTTACGATGAAAACAAAAAAAGTTCACATAGTGTTCTTTTTTTCTTGATAAAAGGGACACAATGTACTAATCTGTACTCATGCCAAGGAAGAAACGAGAGTTGAGGCAAGACCTCCTGAAAGCGGGTTTCAAAGAATTCCCCGGTAAAGGCTCCCACCGGGTGTTCAAGCTGGGTTCCCTGTCATGGGTCCTTAGCGGACAACTGGGGGACGATGCCGACCACTACCAGGAAAAAGCCGTGAAACGCCTGACAGAACAAGCCAAAAAACAAAGGAAGGGTGAATAACCCTTCCTCCACTCTCATCCCTGACAGAAAAATTAGAAAGAACATATGATGAAAACAAAAGCACACTACACGAGAATCATTTACTGGTCCGACGAGGACGGGAAATATCTGGGGAAACTCCCGGAGCTTACCCCTTATCCCTGCGTAAGCGGTCAAACCGTGGAAGAAGTCAATGCCGAACTGGATCAGGCGGAAGAAGCCTTACTGGACGCGTTGGGGGATGATCTTCCCGCCAGGGGGATCCGTGTGGTTGTTCCGGGATCCCGGCGGAATTGGATTGCAAAAAACAAGGTTGCAAAAATGCGACAAAACCTGGAAATGGGCCAGAAAGAATTTGCCGCACTCCTGGGAACCTCCATATCTACCCTGAAAAAATGGGAAAGCGGTGAACGTACCCCGTCAGGAGCCGCCGCTAAACTCCTGGAGATTCTGGAACGGAATCCGGAAGCCGTTTTAACCAAATAACAAAAAGGCGCCCCCGTTTGTGAGGGCGCCTTTCTTTTTTCCGGTATTCACAGCACCGGCATTTACAGTCGGGCAAACTGAAGGTGCATCCAGTCATAATTCCGTTCACGGCCCAGGGAAACGGCTCCATGGGCTTCCCAAATCTGCCACCACTCTTCACACTCCGGACGGGAAAGCCCGGCATGGGGGGCCTTGCAGGAATAACTGTTCCGGGCCGGGTCAAAGTCCAGGGCAATTCCCCAGGCGTGCATGCTCTTGCTTTTGCCGGTGGCTGTGCTGCGGTCATTGTAGGATCCGCCATACTGGTCCAGGTGAAGCGCGCGGATCCGGTCCAGGCCATATGCGGCCAGGACTTCCGCCAGGGCCGCCTGAACGTCCTGGGCAATCGCCTGATGCACGCGGATCGTTTTCACGGGCCGCCCCTCATAATATAAAGGATAAGGGGGGACAATAGAAACAAGGTTGCTTTCATCCCCGCTCCGGCCAAAAATGGAAAGGCCGGCCCTGACGGTTGCCTGGGAAGGCCAGGACCGGGGGCAGGCAATGTTCAGGGCGGCGGCAATGCCGTGGGCCGTGGCAGGGCCGGGGATGCCGTCAGGCGTCACATTCACGGCGGCCTGGACCGCAGACCAAATTTCATGGCAGCGCAATTTCAGAGCTACGGCGGCAAGCGTTTCAGGCCCCGGCAAACCATCCGTTTTCAGCCCCAGGGCCCGCTGGACGGGTTTGAATTCCTGATATTCCTTGATAATCATATAATTATTTAATTGTTAAATGGTTGGAACTTGTAAAAAACTTTGCAGTTGGTGCTAGTCCCTGTTGTCCAGGAATTCTTCATGCGCCTTGCGGACGAACTCACAGCCGGAACACTTATTTTCCGCATCAATGCGTTTTTTGCGTTCGTCATCATAGAGCCGCTCATAACGTTCCGCCCGTTTCATTTCCCGCCACAGAAAAATTCCCATGACCGCGGCCACGCTGGCCCCGTTTTGAATGTACTCCAAAAAGGGGTTGCCCGCCGTGACGGATGCAAGCACGGACACGGCATTGGCCCCCAGCAAGGACACGTTGACAAAGGAACCGGTCATGGCCTCACTTTTTCAGGGGTTGGACAACGGGCGGAACGTCCGTTTCGGGTTGCGCCTGTGAATAGGAGATATGCCCCTGCTCAATGACGAGGCAGGAGCCGTCCTTGCATACCTCCGTGCGGTTCGGTGTCACGTCCACGGAATGACCGCAGCCGGGTTGCGTCAGAAGCCCCGCAGCAACCAGGGCCCCAATCACAGCTCCGGCGATGACTTTTGCCCAACTCTCTTTGATACCCCAACCGGTCAGGAGACCAGTCAGCCAACTCACTTTTTCTTTATTCGTGCTCATATTATTTAGTAGTGAAATGCTTAAAAAACGCCACGGCGGCGGGATCCTTGATTGTGAACTCCTGGTATTGGGCCGGGGTGAAAATTCGGCGTCCCCCTTGCTCATTAACCGCCTCAACAGTCAATGATATGGCCTCCGCCATTTCAAATGGCCCATCCTCCGAAATAGGCCAACTGGCAAGAACATGATCCAGCCGCGCCCATACCTGAACCGCCTGCCAATCCTCTCCCAGTCCCACCAGCGCGGCCACTACCGCCTGCATGGCCGGAGCTTGCTCCGCCGGAATCTCGTCCTGCGTATAGCGGGCCGGAGGTCTATAACCTCCCGAATCCTGATAAATGGGCGTCAAAATGAATTCATCCCATTGACCAGGCTGCGGGAACTGTATTTGTATCTCGGAATTATTCATACTCAATCTTCGGTAGTCGTTTCGGCTTCCGGGTCAACAAAATCCTCCACCGCCTCGGAGACAATGATATTGCTCTCCATGGAGGAAA
>OFFR01001273.1_pt1 | contig 11177 bp, 3 predicted proteins | sample 1521421 | NCBI WGS metagenome assembly OFFR01 (sample SAMEA3504087, study PRJEB24116) | mouse gut metagenome | biome: mouse gut; feature: mouse-associated habitat; material: faeces | place: Denmark | collected 2011 | reverse complement strand
GAAAGAAAGAAAGAAAGAAAGAAAGAAAGAAAGAAAGAAAGAAAGAAAGAAAGAGCAAAGCACCAAAGCACTCATGTGCATGCACTGGTTCCAAAGACAGCCCTTTCCAAATGATACAACAGCACATGTTTTCACAAAATGGATTCTGAACATGTCCTCAGATTGGTCCTTTGACTATACTATCTAGGTTATTCCCCTCATGGTGACAAGAAACAAAAGGAAGCAAGATATTAGTCTGAAGCAGATATCAGACTGATGCCAAGACCAGCCTATGACTCCATTATGCTTTCTGTTTTCAAGCATCCAGAGAGTGGTTCTCAACCTTTCTAATGCTACAGTTCCTTCATATATATTCTTCCTCATGCTTGGTGAGCCCTTACATAGAATTATTTTTTTCCTACTTCATAACTGTAATTTCCTACTGTTATAAATCCTAACATAAATACCTGACATAAAGATAGTCCTAGACAACTCCCATGAAAGTGTCACAAGGACTTAGAACTTATAGGTTGCCATTCACAGTGCCAGGAAATACTAGTAAGACTAGCCAGCTCCTTGATTTTTACACTTTCTGCCTTCCAGAACTGTACTAGGATAGATGTGATCTATTTTAGTTGTCTAATCATGTGATCATCTGGAGTTGTCTAAGACTATCTTTATGTCAGGTATGTATGTTAGGATTTATAACAGTAGGAAATTATAGTTATGAGGTAGGAAAAAATAATTTAATGTAGGGGTTCACCAAGCATAAGGAAGAATATATATGAAGGAACTTGGAAACACACATACCCAAGAGGATGATGGAGTCTATTTTTCCTGTCCTGGAATCTTAGCAGGGATGAGTCAGCTCTAATGAAATAGATGAGAAAGGTTACTGGATGAATTCCTACTCAAAGTCATTGGAGACAACAGCAAATCTGTTTTGTCCGAATGGAGAATGGATGAGGATTTGTGCTCCATTAAAAAGGTCAATAAATTGACTAATTTGATTCCTGCCTGTATATTTGTGTGTGCTTTGTACTTTTTTCTGCTTTGTGTTGTGCTCTGTGTTCTTGATTATTAACTCTAGGGTCCTTACCATACTTGCAAAATGAAATATTTCTCAGTTGGAAAAGCTCTCATTTTTTTCCTCTGTATACAATATGATTCTTTAAAAAATAAGTTTTTGATTCCTTTGTACTAATAGTAAGATCAAAATTTCTGGGAAGACACTTTTCATTGAAAATACAGTTTTTCATTCAATAGATTCAGATTACTGTCCCCCCAAATCCTTCTACAACCTCTCCACTTCTCGACCCACCCAAATTCACACTTTTTCTTTCTCCCTTTATTAAAATACAAACAGGCATCTAAATAATAATGATACTATTAATGATACTAATAACAATAATAATGAAGATTAAGATACAAAATAAACAAATGAACCAGAACAGAACAAAGCAAACATAATAAAAAAGAGGCAAAGAAAAAGCACAAGAAATATACATGTAGACACAGAGACATATATGTTCACAAACACTCAGAAATCCCATAAAAACAAAAAAAACTGCAAACCATAATATATAAACAAAGGACCCTTAAGGTATTCTTTAAAGAACCCTGCCAATACCTTATTATATAAAGGACCTCCAAGATTATTATCCAGTTTGATTTTCATTTGCCAGGCAATGCTGAACTAGAGACTTAGATTTAAGCATGGTTTGCATACCCAGTGATACCCTAGTGGAAATTTGAATGTTTTCCTTTCCAAGCTACAAACTAGAAATAACTTCTGAGATAAAGATAGTGGCATGCACGCCCTTCCCTCTCATTGCTTGGGCTCTTTCTATCTCAGACCTTGCAGGCGCTGTGCATACAGATACTGCTACAGACACTTTTAGTTCAATGCAACTGATAGTAGAAGGCCTTGGGTGAGAGTTTTAACCACTTCGACCTATGGGAGTGATAGGATGATAAGAAATATCAATGGCTCATTTAAACTTTGGTTGCTTCATTTTCTATACTCATGCTGGTTTGCAGCATGACCACCTTCATAGTCTCTGTGGGTTTTGACATGATGAATGAACAGGCAATCTTCAGAGGATGTAAAGAATTAAAGCTCAAGGAATGTATGAGGTGGCCCACTAGCCACTCAAGTAAGGTTACTAGCCACTCAAGACCGCGTACCTGAACTTCATCTCTGAAATAATATACATGGTAGAAGAAGAGGATTGTCTCTTCCACACTGTCCTGCAATCTCTACACATGTGCAGTGGTTTGTGCACAGTTACACACATATGTACTTAATCAAACACATGTACCCATAATGTAAGTACATTAAAATGTATAAAATCATATAAAAACAAATAGACCTTCTACTGGAAGTTTCAGAGAGACTACATTTATAGGATTTGGAGCTTGTTTGTTTCCTACAAACCTCCCATGCAGAAGGGAGGTTTTACATCTACTTTCGCTCGACTAAGACTTCGCTTGAAGCACTTGCCTGGGATTCCTGTAGATTTGGTTTTTCTCGCCACATATGAAGAAATCTCTGTGTATTCTGAGTGCCCTAGATGCTGCTGAACTGAAAAATGCACATGCAACACAGACTTCCCACAATTGCTGAAGGCAGGCCCTCCTTTCTTTCTTTTACTGTAGAAGTAACTTTTCCATTTTCTAAACAACAGACAGTAGTAGTTTCCTTCCTAACACAAATGTCTCTGGTTTAGTTAAATAGATTTATTAGCTTCAAATCAGACAATACCATGCAAGTTCATTTTCAGAAGGGTTAAGTGGAATTGAATTTGTGTTGTGTATTACTAACTGAGAGGCCAATTTATAACCACAGAGCACTTTGAGTTGAGTGGAAATAATATTTTTACAATTATAAAATGCATAAAATTCCGTACCAAATTTTTATCAAACTTGCTTTATATGTAAGATAAACCAAAAATTAACAGACAACTACCAAACAGTTAAAGCATACAACATGGCAATAAATTAAACGAAAATGCTTATTTAGAAGTGGGAGAAGATAAGCTTTTATGGAATCTGTTTAATTGTATAAGAAAGAGAAACATCACTTTTCTTCACATGCTCAGAATATAAGAGGGGGAAAAGATCCATGTGATAATCCAGTTCTATGTACACAAAATTAAGCAAGATCCTCATAATTAATGTGTGAGTACACAATGCCTGACTCAAATTCTATCATAGACACTCAAGTCCTGTCACTGAAGGCTCATCAGTCTCACTGTATTATTGTTTATTATTATTATTATTATTATTATTATTATTATTTATTAATTGCTGTTGTTTTTCTTTTTGTTATAATTACATAATTTAAATTTAAAATTTATTCAATTTCAGTAAATGATATTCAAGAAATGTTTAAAACTTTTAATATTGACCAGGGACAAATGACTCTGCACTAAAAAACTAGATCTCATTCCCCATATTATTATCTGTTAACAGTGTGCACAAGAAGACCTGAGACCTAACAAAGTTGTCCTTTAGTTCCTCATTTTGCTCACATCAGCATCTGTAAACCATTGCCAAGTTCAGAGGCTAAGAATCTGCATAGTATCTTTCACAGACCAAGTCCTCATCGATGACAGAAACTGTGGCTATGTACTGTGTTTATACTTTATTCCTCATGATGAAGGAACAGCTGAAAGCAAGAAACTGATGCTCTAAAGGGCTTACCAAGAAACTTCCCTGGACAATATTGGTATGAATTAGTACAATTTGACTAAAAGAGCACTTTGTCCACCAGGCTTGGAAGATGTAGAAAATGTAAAAATATTAAAGAGAAAAATGTAAAGCTGTACTTGTAATATAGTTAACAAAACACCCATGGAAGGAGTTACAGAGACAAAATTTGGAGCTGTGACGAAAAGATGGAGCATCTAGTGATTGCCATATCCAGGGATACATCCCATAATCAGCTTCCAAACGCTGACACCATTGCATACACTAGCAAGATTTTGCTGAAAGGATCCAGATATAGCTGTCTCTTGTGAGACTATGCTGAGGCCTAGCAAACACAGAAGTGGATGCTCACAGTTACCTATTGGAATGGGTCAAACGGCCCCCAATGCAGGAGCTAGAGAAAGTACCCAAGGGGCTAAAGGGAACTGCAACCCTATAGGTGGAACAACAATATGAACTAATCAGTACCCCAGAGCTCTTGTCTCTAGCTGCATATGTATCAAAAGATGGCCTAGTGAGCCATCACAGGAAAGAGAGGCCCTTTGGACTTGCAAACTTTATATGCTCCAGTACAGGGGGACGCCAGGGCCAAAAAGGGGGAGTGGGTGGGTAGGGGAGTGGGGGGATGGGTATGGGCAACTTTTGGGATAGCATTGGAAATGTAAACGAGGAAAATACCTAATTAATTAAAAGAGAAATAAAAAAGAGTTTATGGTTAATGAGGGTAAATTTTTGTTAAGATTTGTTCACATAGCCTGTCTTCCACTTAGCTCTATTTCCATAGCCAATGGAATGAAATTCTGCCAGGCCTTGTCTATCATCAATATGAGTGGATGTGCAACTACAATAGCCAAAACTAGAAGTTATCATGGAAGATCTCTTTTCTGAAGAAAAATTGAGGAAGAGTGGATTGGGGTAGCAGAAGTGGAGGAGAAGTCAGGGAGCAGAGAAGAGAAGGAATACTAGGTTTGGGATGTTGATTGATTAACTAATTTAAAAAAATCAGCTCCAGGACAGTTTATTTTCTGGTGTTAGAGAAAACTCATCTCAACAATTATTATTAAGGAGAATTTTATTATCTGAGATCCTACAGTGAATTTGTATTGGTGTTTGTGTCTGTGTCTGTGTGTCTTGGTGTGTGAACCTACTATGTTGCTTAAAGTAGCTAGCAAAATATAATTTGTCTTTCATGAACTCACAAGCCAGGATTCACTTCTCTGACTACATGGCCATCTTAAGAAGTATCCTCCTGACCAAGCAGTTGTTATTTCAACATAAACCTGGGATTCAATCTACCCTGCTTCTAATTGGGACCAAATGTATAAGCCACATGTGTTTCTCTGCCAGACTACTAGTGGATGAGACCCTCGAGTATCAGATGCATACCATGTTGGAGAGGGTACATAAGCTCCCATGCACTGACCTTATCAATAAATTAATGCTCAAACTTTTCTATAGAGAAAACTGCTATACTCATTTAAAATTAAGAAATCACAAATTGTACATCCCTTTAGGCACAGGAGTGGTATGCAATCATTTAAAAATTCCAGTGTGTGTAATAAAAGCCAAAATAATCAAAGTCACTTTACTGCTCTCTTTTACTTCCACAGAGATGGATAACTAGTATGGACAGTGAGATCTGTAAGTGGACTTCAAATGCTTACAAGTTTCTTAGGTTTGTGTTGGCTTTCAGGTCTTCTTGTGTTCCCCAAGCTTCCTTGAAAATAGACAATGTCAAGGGAGAAACTGAGGTGACAACTACCATGCTTACACTGAAGGAAGACACAGTCTTATCATCTTGTTCATAAATTTACCTGAATCTTTGTTTTGGTATTGTATGACAGTCAACATTATAGCCACTGAATCTATGCCATGAATATTAATTCTTTCTGACTTCAAGGGCCCTAATAGCATTTTACATCTCTTCTGAGAAAAGTGAAGAATTAAATCATAGTCCATGGTACCTGAAACCAGAGGATAGTGTCTAAGAAAACATTGCTATGGACACAGATGTCTAACAAAAACATAGGTATGGATACAAATGTCAAACAAATACTCATTTCTTTTATTACTAATACAAAAAAAATGTGTGGATAACACAGATAATGAAAGACAGTGGGAAACAACGTAGAATTCTATTGTATCTTTTTTTATGATATGAAACATAACTCTCCCAAATTTTCTAGATTTTAAACCTTCTTTACATTCTGTCCCTGCAATATGCTAATTTTCCTTAGCTTGGCAATTCTGTCTGAGTTTTCTGACTAAGTACATTCTGGTGTCTGAGAAGCCTTGATCATCTGTTAAACATTTTCTCACACAGGTTACATGTATAGGGATGGTCAGCAATGTGGGTCAGCTGGTGCTTAATGAGGTGACATTTTTGAAGGAATGGTCTCCCACATTCAATACAGTTAAACAGGATTCTCTCCTGTATAAAATCATTGATGTTCAACTAAATTTGTATTATGATTAAAGGTTTCTGGCACCAGGAACACTGATGTAGTTTTATTTCTTAGTGAGTCAGATAATGTATTTTAAAATCTGAACGGTGTTTTTCTGTGTGTGAGGGTGCATGTGTGTGTGTGTGTGTGTGTGATATGTATTCAGAATCCAAAGAGACCAGAAGACTTAGAGACACAAGTAGGTTTTTATTCTTGTTTTTTTTGTTCTTTTGTTTTGTTTTGTTTTGTTTTGTTTTCTAGACAAAGTTTGTTTGTTTACCCCTGGCTTTCCCAAAACTCACTCTGTAGATCATGGTGGCCTCAAACTCAGAAATTCGCCTGCCTATGCCCCCAACCCCCAAATGCTGAGATTGAAGACCTGTTCCCTCACTGCCTGGCATTAGACAGTTTTTTTGTTAAACTATATTTGGTGCTATAAACAGAACGGGAAGTTTAACATGTACTGTTTAAGAATTGAGCCATCTCTTTCTTCACAATGCAAAGAATAACAAGAATGAATAAAGTAGAAAAAATATTGTGTAATAGATATGAGGGCTTATCTATAATTGTTTAAGAGTTAAATAATAACAACAAAAAGTCAAACAGCTCAGTCTGGACATATGTATACAAATTGCAAAGTAACTTTCAACAAAATACACAAGCAATTCAATGAAGGAAGGCTATAAATGTCAATAAATTATGGGGAGCCAATTGGACAATGTGATGAGTGTTCTTGGGTTTGAACTTTACTGCATCAAGAATTAATTAAAATCCAACTGACTGAGCAAGACGTTAAAGGATTTTTTTTCTTAATACTTTGAAATGGCAAGCTCCATTTTGAATCTGAATCTTTCAAGTGGGAAAAGTCACTTTAAACCTGGCACACACTTATATAAATGTTCTGCAACCTATATGAAAGACGTGGAAGAAGAAAGTTTGTTTTCTTTGCCTGTTTGCCCTCATTGGGAAGCCCATTCCTTCACTGTCAATACAGGCCATTTTCAGTATTCCATAATACACTGGAGACTACCTGAGACAATCCACCTCATTGACTGAATAACTATTATGTTCTTAGAATATCAGTTGGTAGACAGCTATTGTTGGATCACACCCTGTAATTCACTTTAAAGTATATTTAAACTACATTTACAGTATATTATATAACAAAATATTATAAATGATAAAATATATTACATATAAAATAAATTATATATAATATATACACCATAGTTTTATAACATTATGCATATATGTAATTTGTGCTGTATGTTTTGTTTCACCCGAGAGCAGTGACACATAATAGGTAAAAGAGTCAGCCTCACACTCAATCTCAACTTCATACTGTATGTAAAATAATTCACAAGGGCATGGACTTAATGTAAGAACAAAATAAAAGATTTAGGAAAATTGGAGTATATGTATGATTAATAGAGTTAAGAGTTCTAGATTTCATGGAAGAAATATTCATTCTAAGAGAAATAATTGATCCTCACTAAAATTAAGAACTTTCACACTGAGCTGGATGATGGTGGTGCATGTTTTAAACCCAGAACTTGGGAGACAAAGGCAGGTGAGTTTGTGGTAAACCTGCTGTACAGATTGATCTTGAAGACAGCCAGGGTTATGCAGAGAAATTGTATCTTTAAAAAACAAAGAAAACAAATAACCCAAAAAAAAATAACATAGAAATTTTTTTTTCTGTAGCAGTTCCTGATTCAACAGTGAAGAAGCAATCTAAATCAATTATAACCCAAAAGGTAATATCTCCCAGGGTGTATTTTTCACCATTACAGTCCAGGTTACACAATGTATACACAAAGGAAATGAGTTATAGTTAATCAGTTAACCTAGACAGGTGGTTAGCTTGTAGATGACCAGCATTACAACACTGTAGAGTGTCTTCTTCGATGGGTTAGCATAGCCCATTCTTTCTCAGATAAATGCATTTGTATATCGTCAAATATTAACATTCCTGAAGAAGAGAAAGGACTTGAATTTAATACTGAGGCAGAAGCAGTTGTTGTACCTGTCTGTGAATCATGGCAGGCTGCATACTGAGGAAATTATCAGTAACGAATTTAGGTGGAGAAACTGGGATAACCAGAGGTAGGCAAGTGGACCAGATAATTGGTTGTAAAATATCCAGTTTCCACTCTGACCCTGACAAGTCTAGTCGCCTGGAGATCAGTAAGGTTGAATGTACCAGAGAACACTAGTGGTCTTAGCAGCAGGAAAAATCTAAAATGAGACTGCCTGAATTCAAAAGGGAAATGTTAAAATAAAATAAAACAATAACAAAAAGCAATCTGACTTTCTCCAGCCCCTCTATGGTCCAGTAGCCTCCATGGCTATTTAACACCAACAAACCACTAGTAAACACTAGTGTTGGGCAGATTTGTGTGTTGCTGTAAAGCTGCCTTGATCATTTGCTTTCTTGGGTGTTATCCTTCATGAAGTTATTTCTCTCTTTTCCTTCTCTGTAAAATATATAAGACTAAACTTAAAAGCATTTTCTGAAGTGATACATGAGTCCCACCCTCTCTATATAAGATCTGGTTACCATGAGTCAGCCAAAATAAACTCTGCCTGACATTCTTAGGTTGGATTCTGAAAGAGGTGGTTTCTGTTGTCACTGGGGTGTCACTTAGTTCCCCATTCACTAGCAGCACCTAGAACATGGCACTAGGGTACAAAGGCCAGTGGAAGTCCTCCTCTCTCAACTCATGGATGTATTTTCATAAAAAAGATATTAATCCCAGCATCTATTCCACCTCTAGAGAACATGAATGCCAGCCTAGGCTCCTATACCTAACAAAACTCTCAATCACCATAGACGGAGAAAACAATATATACAACGACAAAGCCAATTTTACACATAATCTTTCCTTAAATCCAGCCCTACAAAGAATAATAGGTGGAAAACAACAACACAAGGAGTGAAACTACACCATAGAAGAAACAAGAAAGTAATCTTACAACAAATCCACAAAAACATGCTTCCACCTCTAAGAATAAAACTAATAGAAAGTAACAATCACTTTACCTTAATAAAAAAAAAACTAAAACAATAAAGCAAAACCTAAAACCCTAAAAAACCCTAAAATTATTAAACAAACACTAAATGACCCAAAAAAGCTATTTTTTAAATTCTTAATTAACATTTTTAAAACCCTAAAATTCTATAAATAAGAAAACACAAGAACTCTAAAAAGACCCTAAAAAAATTATAAAACCCTAAAAAAAAAAATCCAAAAACTCTACAAGTCTAGATCCCTAATGAGACAATAAAAAAGCAATTAAAAAAAAAAGAAAATGAAAAGATACAAAACCACCACCCCAACAACTACAAATTCTTCTGCCTTAAAAAATCGCCAAAAACACTGGAAAAGAAAATCATTTTACAAACCTTATTAAAAAAAATGCTTAAAACAATTTTTAAAAATTCCTTAATTAAATTAAAAAACAAAACAAAACTAAAAAATAAAGAAAAACCCTAAAATTCTAAAACAATCTCAACAACAGTAAAAAGACCCAAAAGAACTGTAAAACCCTAAAAAAAGTTCCTTTAAAAAGTTCTAAAAACACATCAAAACTCTGAAACTCAAAATAAAATCCTTGAAAACCCGCTTAAAAAAGCAAAACAAAAAAACAAACATACAAACAAACAAACAACAACAACAAAAAACCTACAATACCCTGAAACCCTAACTAAAATCCTGAGACTATAAAAACAATCCTACCCCCCAAATACCTACAAAACCCTGAAACATTAACTAAAATCCTAAGATAAAAAAATAATCCTAAGCCTATAAAAAAAAGCAAACACACACACAAGAAAACAAAAAACCCTTACAAAATCCTAAAACCCTATAAAACACTAAAAGTATAAAAAGAAACAAAAACAAAACAAAACAAAACAACAAGAAGATCAAAAACACACAAAAAACTACAATTATCCTAAAATTATTCATAAACCCTAAAAAGCCCTAAAACCCTGAAATACCTTAAATTTCTAGGAGAAATCAAGATCTAAAATAAATAAATAAATACATAAATAAACACATAAATAAATACATAAATAAACAAACAAACCTCAACCCTACCAAAAACAAACAAACAAACAAACAAACAAAAAACTTGTAAGGACAAAACAACCTCCCAAATTTAAAACCATTAAAACCCTAAAACTCTAAATAACCCAAAGGGCTTTACCCTCCTGCACCCCCCCCCAAAAAAAAACCCGAAAACTGTAAAATACTAAAAAGCCCGAAAAAAGCCTAAAACATTAGAAAAAGTAAATCAAAAGAAAAAAAAATCTAGAATCTTTAAACAAATACTGAAATAGTCCTAAAATACAAAAAAAAAAAAGAAAAAGAAAAAAAAGAAAAAGAAGAGAAAAATAAAATTCTGAAAACACACCTATTAGCTAGGCAGTCATTCAACTTACAGAGTTTAGCCTGCTTCTGAGTGCTGGTATTAAAGGGGAATAAAACTATACTTGACTCCTTTTTGTTTGTATAATTGTTTTCTAAAATATTTTTTTTTCTCTGTGGGTGAGTATATGTGTGTGTGCGTGTGTGTGTGTCTGTGTGTGTGTGTGTTGTCCAAAGAGGTCATCAGATCGTCTAGAACTAGAATTGCAGGTGGTTGTGAACAACCATGTGGGTGTTAGAAATTGAACCCTGGTCCTGTGCAAAAGCAATCAGTGGGCCTAAGCAGTGAGCTATCTCCTCAGTCCTTTCTGCTTGCTCTAATCTCTACTTCACTATTCATCTTGCCCAAATATGTCTTTAATTCCTACTTCTTCTGTCTGTTTTTATGTGATGAATTCTTGTTTGCTTTTCTCTTGTTTCTCCAATTACAGCACCAAGATTCTTCATTTCCTTTTGTTTTGGAAGATTCTCAAGGAATCTTAAATCCAGACTTTAGGGCAGTTATTTAAAATTCACACCTGGGGATTAATCTTCAGAAAATTATTTTTGGGAAAAACATGTGATTATTTCAACATCTATAGTAGTGTGGGGGCATTATTCTCCCTACGTC
>OFFR01001272.1_pt1 | contig 11185 bp, 19 predicted proteins | sample 1521421 | NCBI WGS metagenome assembly OFFR01 (sample SAMEA3504087, study PRJEB24116) | mouse gut metagenome | biome: mouse gut; feature: mouse-associated habitat; material: faeces | place: Denmark | collected 2011 | reverse complement strand
ATCCCAAGCTTTGCAAACTCGTTATACAATGTCAAAAAGATAAAGGAATCTTTTTTAGTAAATATGTCTTTTATATCTTCTGTCACAATATCTCCAAGTCTGTTTATGTTTTCCTCAAAGATATCAAACTCCTCTTCTGTTCCAAAATCGTTGACATGCTTAAACAACTTTTTAGCGTCTCTGTTCCAATTATCAAAATGATTTATACACATAACTGTTTCTACAATAATTCTTTCAATAACGCCTTTTTCATTATCATTATCTGAATAGACATTGCAATCTAAGAAAAATCTGCTATCCATTATTTTACGTATTCTATGAGCAAACCTGTTAATATAAGTAAATGCCTTCTGACTCGTATTCATTGAGGAATGTTCATTATAGCGCTTTATGTATGTTGCTATTCTATTTTTATCACAATTTTCATGAATAACTGTTTCAATTTGATATCCATTAAACTTTTTCTTCAGCTCATCAGGAAGCTGCTCATAAGTTTTCCCCTTTATGTCAAAAACTGCATCCTCCCATATAACATCACCATCCTTATCTTTATTTTTTTTCTTGTATGAAATGATTGAATTTTCAAGGGATGCTGAAATTTTATAGTTACCATATCTATACATCATGAATGCAGCTGTTCTACTACCCCCATCAACAATGTCCAATTGGCTGTTATCTTCTTCAGCTAAAATAATCGGAGGAATATAATCGTCTGTGAGAATTGTAACAATAAGTTCATTTATTATCGCTTTCCATGCTGGCTTCCTCTGTGTATCAGCATTATTGGAAATATCTCCGTCTCTGTTGCTATTCAAATAAGTTTCCAATGGATATGTCTGTTTTCTAGGTCTTGCCATTCTCAATTCCTCCTATTATTTTCAATAACACTTACTAAAATAACACTGAAACATTTCTATATGAATGTATTGCAGCATAGCAATCAGCATATTCTTTCCCGTCTATATGTAATTCTTCCCTTATTTCTCTAGGAAGATAACCAGCTATATTAAGTCTTAACACCTCTTTCTGAAGACTAGAAAGTCTACTAAGATACAGTAACATTTTTTTGCTATATCCCTCTTCCTTCTCTTCAAGCAGTTCCTTTTCTATGTTAGTATCATCAGCAATCATATCTCCTATCGTACAATTCTCGTCATCACTAATAGGTGTATCAATGGAAATCGACATCCTATCTGCTTTACGTTTCTCTCGATTTCTTTTTGTAATTTCTGTCTTTATTTTGTTCAATAAGCAAGAATATAGAAATCCATCAAATGATTGCGAATCATCATAACGCTTCAAAACATCTACAAACACCTCGTTCGCAAGAGAATAGAAGTCACCCAAATCTTTATCTGTTAATCCACCAAATTTTAGCAGAATCCTATCAACCATCTTATGAAGCTTTTTGGCATTATTTTCATAGTAGGTATGTAATATTCTTTCCATATTGATACACCTCGTAAATATCCTATTATTTGTTTTTATCTTTTTTTGAAGCTATATGTAAATACTCTTGAAAATTAGGTTCATTTGTATAAATTTTATCCTTGCATTTTTCACATTTATAAAATCTTTTAGCTGATGGTTTGAACCTCTCCTTTCCTTGCTCATATGTAGTTCCTGGCATCATAACTGTCATACACTTCCTACACAACATCAGTCTCGTCCTCCTCTACAATTCGATATGTAAATTTTCTATTGGCTAATCCTTCTACTGCCTTATTAATTTCATTCTTATCTATGTTCCTAAAATCCATCTTTAATACATTCGAAATAATTATAAGTTCGTCCTTTATATTTCTTCTCTTTTCTCTATTTGCTTTTATCTTATTTCTCTCTATCCACCCACCATACAAATCAACTTTGCCTTCTAATTCTATTTGATGGACTAAGTTACTAAATTGCCTATCAATGTTCGTTAACTCATGATGTAATTCATCCTTACGTTTTTGTGCCTCTTTTATAATTTCATCACATATCCCAAACTTCTCCACCCATTTTATTATGTTGTTAGGAACTAAATAATCTTCTTTTTGTATAACTTTCTCTTCTGGTTTTGCAATAAGCTCTGGAATCGCTTCTACCTTAAAATGTAATCTTTTTAAAGACTTTGGTAGACTATCTACAATATTTTTTGCTTTTGAAAATTCAAATAACTCCCCATCATGTTTGGTACAAGTTACTGGCCTACCATTACTATTAAGCCTTATGTAAACATTTTTATGATTCTTTATTACATATTCCAACTCAATTTCTCCCTTCCATAAATAGGTACAAAAAATAAAAGTGTCTATAGCACTTCAAGTAATATGAACACAATATATTTATTCCACATTGAAACTTTACGGAAACCGCCGAAATCGCTTGACTAAGAAGGCAAAACTATGTAAAATATTGATAGCGGTTTATCCGTTCTGAATTCATGCCATTGGCACGAATTTTGTTATGTATGAAGACCTGTCCAATCAGAGGTGCAGCAACACCGTTTGCATGATGTGGGTAGGTCTTTTATTACTATCTGACATTAATAAGTATAGAACACATGTTCTCATTTGTCAATATCATTTTCAGAACATGCGTTCGAATTCTCATTCCATCATTTTACTCTTTTAACATTACCGTCTTTTGTAGACCTCTTGCTCGTATGTTATATATATCCTGGACTTCTGTAAAAAGCCTTACTTGCTTTATAAAATCATCACAAAATGAAACCGCCGTTTTGATATCCTCAAATATCTCCGGGTACTCTTCTCTTTTCTTTAAAGCAAATGGCACATTTACACTACAATCCTCCAAGTTCTGGACTGCCACCAAAACCTTATCATGTTTATTGCACCTCTTCATAGCTTCTTCAACAGTCATTTCTACATATATCATAATATACCTCCCTATTTATTCTCCAAAACTAGCCTCATATATCCTACGAATTTCATTCTTTTCTTGTGCATCAGTTATTTTACCAAGATATCTGATAATCCTACTTTTAGAAATCTGTCTCATACATTCCGCCAAAGCAACGGAATCTCTAGCCAATCCCTTACCTGCACCTTGTTTGATAAGAGTATGCGTGGATTGACTAAGATTTTTTTGTTGCGATGTAAGAGGTATCACAATAGTTGTAGGGCTATAGTGATTTCCAATATCATTTTGTATAACAACTGATGGCCGAATTCCAGATTGCTCAGATTCAATTGCTTCTTGTCCAAAATCAACCAAAAGAATATCATACCTCTTCACTTGAAGCATATGCGCATCCTCCCTTCTCTAATTTATGTACATCACAAACTGATATATTATAATAGCGCATATAATAATTATCGTTAGGACTAATTATAGCTTATACACTAATTATTGTCAAGACTAATTATTGCGCAAATTATAATTTTTTGGTAAAATAATTCTTGGAGGTATTACAAAATGAAAATTATTCTTAATGACACGTTAAAATCAAAATCAAAATCACAGTACTGGCTCTGTAAAGAGACTGGCATTGCAGCTTCAACATTAAATAATTTATGTAACAATAAAACTACTAGCATACAGTTTTCTGTACTGGACAAAATATGCGATGCCCTAAACTGTAATGTCTCTGATATAATGATTCACGAAAAAAGCGGTACTACTAAATAGTATCGCTTTTGGAGTCCAATAAATTGTACTGGAAATATTTTTCTAATCAATTCCTTCAAAAATTTCGCCTAATGTCATCTTAATATGGGGGAAGGCTTTTAGGCAAATCTCAGTCTCAGCATTATAGTCTTCCTCGTCCCTATCATTCTGAATCATATAGTTCTGTTCCAGGACATATTTCCCGTCTTGTAAATAATAAATTTCTAATGATCCAAGCGGAGAAACAATCCAATATTCTTCAACCCCTGCCTGTTCGTAAATGTCTTTCTTTTCCGTTCTGTCCCTCTTGGCTGTGGAATGACTCTGCGTCTCCGCAATAAATTTCGGAACGCCGCTATATGATCCGCCCTTTAAATGTTTCCTGTCACATACAATCATAATATCTGGACACAAATAATCATCGTCTACATCCGGATGATATTTAAAGTCCAAATTTTCCATAAACACAAGACAAATGCTATTTTTTAAACCCGCTTTGATAATTGTATTGATGTTATTGTTTATGATTCCATGCTGGTAACTCGGAGATGGTGACATATCATAAATCACGCCATCTATCTTTTCATCTTTTTTTCTCTCCAATTCTGCCATTCCCATCTAAGACACCTCTCTTCCTTGGAATAAATTATATCATATCTCAATATACAAAAAAAGAAAAATTTTATCTACCAAACAGATTTTCATATTGTCATCTTGTAATCATCAAGCAACAAATATTCTCTCGATTTTTCTCGCATATTTCTAATTGTTGGTAATCCATACTTTTTACCATATTTGCATAATCCGCATCCACAATGAATTTTTCCCTTTGAATACTGTCCGTTATGTGAATACCAATCCAAACCATAAACAGACTTGCTAATACGCTTTTTTCTTTGAATCTTTCTCCTTCTCACATCTCTAATATATCCTCTATCCCTCAAATCACAAGTCTCCTGATTAAATAGTCATTTCATCAATATGCTTTTATGCATTCTCTTCCGTTAGTAGTATCCAAATAATGAGTATTGCTGATTTCACACTCAAAATCATTTGTTCCATCAACATCCCATTCATTTTGCGGTAGCCAACCACCAGCCATAGCATTATTCAAATCTCCATTTGATGATAGCCAGATTAAGTCATTATTTTTAAATGTTTTGTCTGTACTCGATTTAGTAACAATATATAACTTTAATTTTTCCATAATTCCTCCAACCTGATAAAATTTCACTTTCATATCTATAAAAACAATCCAACTATTTGTAATATACTCCCCATAATGATCAGAATTGTCCCTATAATTACTTTCTTTTTATCCTTTTTAAAATCATCTGATAAGTTAGAAAACCATTCGCATGTCCCATAATATTTTACTTTAGTAGAAAGAATAGACCATAAGCTAAATACTGTCCCAATCATAACTAAAATAATTCCTATTACACTCAAAATCTTATTCATTAGTACGCTCCTTTTACCTATTGAAACTGAACATTCGTCCACTAATAACCCATCTTCTGCATCTGATCTATATTAAACTTCCAGAATGTTACTACTGAATTACCATATTTATCAATTGCTGCCTGTCTTAATCCTTCACTGGTAAATATCAAATTACATCTCTTTAAATCCGTAAATAATTTCTTACTTACTGTTGGTGAACAATTTGAATAATTTTTAGTAATCTTTTTGGTAACTAGTATATAACAGGCACCATTATCCAGAATCAAATCATCTTTATCTATATCAAAAACATTTCTTCCAACTTTTAATTTCACCATAAAATCACCTCTGATCCACTACTTAAAACTAGAATTCTATTGGCAATCATCTTTCAAAAAGTATATATAAAACCATCTTGGATAGCCATCCTGCCATATATCACAATAATGTCTGCGCCTAGACACTTTATTTTCTTTATATAACTCCGCAAGCAATTCTCCAATCTCAGGAACTTTTGGTGCCCCATACGGATACCATTCTATCACTTCAGGTTCAAACTTATCAACATATGCATTCACAAATTCTTCCCCCGTAATATCAATGAAATGATCCTTATGTTCTGGATGAGTCATATACTCTATTATCCAATCCTTTTTATCATTTTTTGATATTTTCATCTCTACTCCTTAAATCCAGCCTTTCATTTGAATTAAGAAATGCAAATATCACATTTACAATATTTTTCTTCAATAGTCTGTTCTTTTCCTGCGAAATACTTTTTATTTTTAATATCGCAAACACTCGCACAAGATTCTTTATGAAACTTGCCAGTATCTTTATCAATCACATATATATTATAACCTAATCTTTTTCCTGATAAAGATAATGGGTTGTCTGAATAAACATCACCATTTCTGTAATCAATAGTAAATCCATGCTGTTTATTATATATAAAAACATTGTATGATAACTTTCCTTCATCATCCAAATCCAATATTTCCATTTGAACACCACAAGCAAGCAAATTACTATTTCTAAAATATGGTTTGACACGATAAAGAATATGGTGTTCAGGATTTTCTTTTATGTAATTTGCTACTTTATCTTCATATTCAAACATCCCATCTACATTAAAATTACGAGTACCAGTAATCAAACCCCTCTTATTAACTTTCTTAATGTAAAACTGACGAGCAATCAAATGACAACGATTATACAAATATTTGCCGTCAATATTATCATATTTAACTGTCTGCCATCCCGAAGGCTTTATCTGCCCAATACTTCCTCGATCTTCCGTGGGCATGATGTCCTGTCCTACATTGGCGCAAGCGACCCCACAACGTCCCAGTTCATCCAATTCTGAATAATATTCAAAGGACTTTGTTGGAAGATTCTCCTTTGTAAAAAACGGAATGTTATTATTCATTACAACACATGCTTCACCAGAATAATCAGGAATATCAACCGATGATTCCGGTTCGAAGCTGGTAACAATTTCATCAATGGAGAGAATTTCCTCTATTTGTTCCTCTGTAGGTGACTCTTCCTGATCTGCTTCCTGCACTTGCTCTTGTTCCGGCTCTTGAACCTCTTCTATTTCTGGTTCTGAATCAGATGTAGCATCTGTAGCAGAAGATTTGCCACATGCCGAAATGGACAAAGCTATGACTAAGATAAATATTAACAGAAAAGAAACTTTAGCCTTCTTTACGTTTGAATAGCTTTCGTGTAATTTTCTCATGCGAGGTTCCTCCAAATTCTTTTGTATCTGTAACTTCCCAATTTAGATCTAAGTCTATATCCAGATATGTATCTGCTGGGTATACCCTATTCCAATAATAAACGATTATAGCATCCAGTTTATCCTCATATGGCTTTAATGGAATATTTTCCAAAAAACAATAATTATCTTTGGGAGCACATTCAAGAAAATCTTCTTCTATAATAATTTTATCTAAAACTATACCAAATAGTTTTGACGAATATGCATTCATCCATATTTTTCCTTCTGCAGTATTCAGCATGTCTTTCAGAACCGCTTCATCCCTGCTTTGCCGTCTATGATTAAATAACATGCCATTATTATCGTCTATACAGATAAAAATTGTCATAAAGGGTTCTCCTAATGTGTATTTTCATTAGAATAAATTATAACATGTGCACATCTTATATCCAATAAATATATTTTTAATTCCTTGCCAATCATCCAAATATCATCCCCATCTCTTGTCCTTCTCCTATTTTTGCCTCTACATCACTACTTTCTTCTACCTCTAATGCCTTCCCAAATTTACCAACCTCCTCCTGATACTTCTCATCCGTAACATGCGTATAAATATCTATTGTAGTACTGTAATGTTGATGTCCCATAATCTTCTGAACAACTTTAGGCTGCATGTTCGCCTCAAAACAGCGGCTGCAAAAGGTGTGCCGGATAGCGTGTGGATACAAATCCTTAAAATAAACAGGTTTCCTATGTTCCCTTACAGATTCAAAGGCTTCCCGATCATTGATTTCTTTCACTACTTTCTTTATCTCTTTCTCCGCATGATACCGCAGGATTGGACTTCCCATACTTGTAACAAATACCAGATCGCTATATTCACCCTGGGCCCTCCAGCGCTTTCCCAAATTCTTTTTTAATTCAGTCACCTTTTGCCGCTGAGCTAAAAACATTTCTTCTGCTTCACCAAAGAATGGAATCGTTCGATAGGAGTTATGTGTTTTCGGAGACATTAACCGCAATATCTTTTCTCCATACTCATACTGGCAGGAAAGTGAACGGTTTATATTAATGCATTTATTTTCAAAATCAACATCCTTCCACATCAAACCGCCCACTTCGCCAACACGCATGCCTGTGAGGAACATAATATAGAACATTTCCTTATACCAGTTATGCTCCAAAGTACTTAAAAACAAATTCTGCTCTTCTCTGGAAAGAAAACGCCTTTCTGCCGGCTTATTCTCCCAGGGAACTGTAATCTCAAAACAAGGATTTAAAGTAATAATGCGATTATTTTTTGCTGACTCCATACATTCACGCATCCGACCCAGAGCCTCCCGCATAGAGGAAGAGGCTCTGCCTTGCTCATTCATTTGATTAATTACACGTTGAACATCAATATTACTAATGCTGGAAATAGTTCGTTGTCCCAAGCACGCACCAAAAGAACTGTAAAATTTCCTTTTCATTGGATAAACGCTAGTCTCTTTGACAACGGGTTTTTTATAGGTTTCAAACCACTCCTCAAACCATTCGTTTAATGTCATATTCTGCCGCCAGAAATCCAAATCTTTGTCTGCCTGCTCTTTCATTTCTTGGAATTCTTTCTTTAAATTCCGAAGATTAAATCCATAAATACTGATATCCTGTCCTTTGATTCTAGCTCTTGCCTCATACCTTCCATCTTTTCTTTGATAGAGTCCTTTTCCAAGCTCTCTTCCTTTTAAATCTTTTCCCATTGTCCTCACCTCCCTGGAAACACCTTTTACTTACATCATCATCCGCATTCCAATACTATTTTCCTCTTTTGGTTCTCTTCTTCTGACTGGCCTCCTTCTTTCCACCCGATTGCCGCTGTTGCTAGCGATCCATTTGTCTAACTGAATTTTATTTGCATATACACGGCTTCCTATCCTAACCGTAAAGTTATTATTTGTTTTTGTCAAAAGCTCTCTTGCTTTGGATTCTCCAATCCCCAAATACAAACATACTTCTTTAACACTCAATAATGCCTTATCTACTTCTATCTTTTCCATATGTTCTTAATCTCCTTTGATTATTACCTTTGTTTTAATATATCTGTAGTAATACTCATCTTAATTTCAGCAAAATAATTATTAAAAGCCACCTTTAAGTCCCATCCTTATATTTTACTGACAGCTTATACTGCACTTCTCTTGTTTACCTTCCACGTTCCTTCATCTTTCCTTCCAAGCCTCCTATAAATTCAAACATAAGAAAAGAACCAGCCGCTTTTTATTCAGCCAGTTCTCCCTTTATACTACCTCTATATTATTTCTATTATCTTTATTCTCCCCAATAATCAATCGTCTCCCAAGAAGTTGTAACAATTCCAAACAGTTTTCTCATAAAATCTTCTTTCTCATGAAACATCTCCAAAATAAGCACTGTATCTTTATCCTTCATACGGTAGAAAAAATAATTATGTTCTACAAAAATATAGCTGTAATCACATTCAACATGATATTGTGATGAAACCTTTACTCCCGATTGAGGAAAGAGTTCGAGACGCCTTACTCCCTTCACCATTTTACCCATAATTGTTTTTGACTTCTCTTCACCATAGGTTTGTGTCAGTTCTTCTTTCAGCTCTTTTAACTTTCTTCTTACAATCTGTGAATATTCTAATTTAGGCAATTACAATACCCCCAGTTCCGCTTCCAACTCATCTGCTGATATAGTTCCTTCAATCGTCACAGATTTTTCTGCATCCTGCAATTTCAAAAGCAATTCATTCAGTGCTTTCTGCTTATCTAATTCATCCAGTTCCTTCATATCAATAATCGCATAGGAGCCATGGCCATTTCTGGTAAGGTAAACCCTGTTACCATAAGACACCTCATTCACGACAGCTGTATAATTTCTTAAGTCTGATAGTGGTTTTATATTTGGCATTTCCATCCCTCCAGAGCTTTTTCTTTTATTATACCAACTATCATTCCTGAATTGCAACAACATTCACATGGAAATTTACAGCAAATCCATACCTGTTCAATTTAATATGAAAAAGCAACTCGTTTTTCAGATAAGATATCAACTCGTTTCCTCTCTCATGGCATAGCCTCCCTACGCTTAATTGAAATATTGATTGTAGACATTATTGATAGCCTCAATATAAACAATAAATGACGGATGATCTTTATCCCAGCAACGAGTTAGATACATTTCTTTTAGCCTGACATATTGGTCTCTCACATCAAGCCACAACTCTGCTGCTTTGATTTGCTTTGCTTTTTGCGCTACATCATGGGAATTGGGAACTTCATTCCAAACATACTGTTCATTTCCACATATCAAGACATTTTTATTATGAATCAGCCTGCATAGTATTCCCTTCGAATTCCTGGCAACAATTGCGACATCGAATTTGAACTCAACCGTCTGTTCATCTTTGAAGTGTAATAAAGCTGTCAGACAGGAAGTTGAGTCTTTCGATTCAGAAAAACACTGCAAATCTGCTGCTTTATCGAGCAACACACGAACAATATCTTTCAAATGGCGTAAATTATTCCAGTACTCATTTGGTGCTTTGATAATTTCAAGATTGTAGTCAAGATCAAATGGTCCATCCCCGTTTCTTGTAACCATATTTCTTGCACCGCTGCCCACAAGAGTAAATTGAGCTGTAATCCCTTTTTCTTTGAGCATGGAACACACTTTTTTCAGCGTAATTGAACAGTCTGAACGGTATCTTCTGCACTCCGCTTCATCAACGATTCTAATCATATGCATTTTTCCTTTCCGCCCATGCCTCCCATTTGACATTTCTATATCAAATCGTTTGATTGTAACGGAAAATCCTTTTTTTGTCAATATTTCAAACGATATTTTTCAAAATAAGGATAATCTATGCTTACATCCTGCTAATTCGCTTTTTCATAAGTTTTATTATTCGCCATATTGTCTGTGCCTTCATATTATCTTTATTCTACACATTCGCCTTTGCTCTGAAATGCGCTCTCACACCCGAAATAGAAAGCTGGTAGTTTTGATTGGAAGCTTTCATAAAATCAAAAGCATAACCAACAATGCATGTTCAGCCCAAAGTCGGTCCCATTTGAGGAACCTGAGTGTTTGAAAACAGATCTGCTAAAAACTTGATTCCTCCTAACTGACATGCATATTGAAAACCTTCATTAAAATCTTTGCATTCTTGCCGGGCCTTCATAGAAAAGCACGCCTCTCCTATATGGGGAATAGCTCCTTCATAAGTTCCTACCATGACATCCCCTTTTTTCAATATCCAAATATAGACCCCAGATTCCCCGCCTATATAATATAATGCTCCACGGCCATTCAGACGGGTTGGCTCATCCTCCACCCATTGATGCTGGCTGCTTTCTGTTACAGCCTGCCAATGTTCAAACTCTTGCTGGGTCA
>OFFR01001269.1_pt1 | contig 11197 bp, 18 predicted proteins | sample 1521421 | NCBI WGS metagenome assembly OFFR01 (sample SAMEA3504087, study PRJEB24116) | mouse gut metagenome | biome: mouse gut; feature: mouse-associated habitat; material: faeces | place: Denmark | collected 2011 | reverse complement strand
CCCATCAAGCCCGGACATAACGGTGGCTTGCTGTTGCGAGAGGTCATCGACAAGAAGACTGGCGTAAAGAGCTATTCCGCTGCCACCGGGGCGAAGGGCTATCGTTGGCTGGAATCCGAAATGGTCAAACACCTGGAGAAAGAGGATGGCATTGACCGGAGCTACTATGACGCCATGGTCGATGCTGCTGTCCATGATATTTCCCAGTATGGCGACTTCGAGTGGTTCGTGTCCGACGATCCCTATGTCCAGCCGAATCCCTCAGATGACATTCCGCCTTGGGTGGCTCCGGGTGAGCCTTGGCAGGAAGAAACTTCTGTCCCTTTTGATGTGCGTTGACACGCCAAAGCAACAAATCATGTGATGGAGAGGATACCGCAATCGGTGTCCTCTTTATATTTTTGAAAGGAGTTTTCAACCATGGCAAACCCCAGAGTTACCGAAAACATCACGATTGAGAATGCTCACATCCTGTTCCCGAATTTCTCCGGCCGGGAGAGCAAGTACAACCGCGCCGGACAGCGCAATTTCTGCGTCTACATCGATGATCCCGATCTGGCCCAGCGTCTCATCGACGACGGCTGGAACATCCGTGTTCGTGAACCGCGGGAGGAGGGCGAGGCCCCGAGGCACTACCTCCAGGTCGCTGTCAGCTTCGACAACATCCCGCCCACGGTCTACATGCTGACCAAACGCAAAAAGGTCAAGTTGGATGAGGAGTCCATCGCAACTTTGGACTTCGCAGAGATCCGCAATATCGACCTGACCATCCGCCCCTACAACTGGGTCATCCAGGAGGGCACCAAGAACGAGAAGAGCGGTGTTAAGGCCTACCTGCGAACCATGTACGTCGTCATCGACGAGGACGAGTTCGCGGAGAAGTACGCCAGCGACGAGTATCCTCAGGAGTAAGGAATGTGCAGGGGCGCTGGTAGGAGGTGACTGGCGCTCCTGCTCCTCGCTTTGATATTTCGCGAAAGGAGAAAACGATGCCCAATGTCAGTTTGACCAAAGAGGAATGCTATTGTGGCATTGCCGAATTGTACGATACCATTGCCACAAAGCTTGGATACAACCCTGCTACTCTTTATTACGACTGCCGTAAGATATGTGTTTCAAAGCCTGTGATGGAGCAGATTTTTGCATACTACAAAGCTGAGAAGCGCGTAACAAGAGCGGCATTCAATCAACTATGGCTCAATCTTGGTCCGAAAGCCAATCTAACAGGAGATGACTACAAGGCTGATGCCCAAAATGGATTCGCCTTGGAGGCCAAGCCATGAATGACTATTCATACTGCAACGCAATTTTTGTTGACGGCCTGAAAGCATTCTTGGATTACACCACTCCACACGCATTTGACAACGCGGTGACGAATGGATTAGCTATCCGCAGACGTTTGCAAAAAAGTGATTTTGAAAAACGTTGTATTCAGAGATGGGCCATCTCTGAGTTGATGGAATCGATCGTGAATAACCCCCAAGACCCTGTCGAAGACACCACTTACAAGTTTGCATTGAAGCTACTTTCTTTTGCAGCGGCTTCAACTAACGCGAGCATGAGAAATGTATTTCACATCGCGGCAGATTTCATCGATAAAGAGGTTATTAGTCTCTTCAGAGAAAAGGAGGGAATATACCCATGAAAAAACCTTTTTGGCGAGGACTTCTCAAGAGGCGTAGGCGTAAGAAACAGTCTCAGGTTGGCCTGGTAATGAGACATACGCCCCAAAAGCACATGACCGAACCTGACCGCTGGATACCGCCGTTCGCAACAAATAAGGAGGCGCCTCCTCTCAAAGTCGATAAGCAAAATCTGGTCATCGTGAGTGACCCTAACGGATTCGACCTCGGCAAGATTACAGCCACTGTCGGCATTATGTTACAGGTTCGGATGGACTACGACTTCAAAATCTTCGTTGATGACTGCCTCGAACGTTTTAAGAACTTTGACTGGGGCGGCGTAAATGAAAAAGAACGGCGGTTGAACGATCTCCGAATTACGGCTCAGATGGGAACTGTCTTCGGTGTCTATACCGAACTTCGCTCCGGAGTTCAAATCTGGATTACTACTGATTTGGATCAGGGCATCACAAGGATTTGCCTCTCCGACGAACGCTGAAAGAGGTGTGGTTATGAAACCGCTATGGCAGAGACAGCCTAATAAAAGTAAGAAGAAAAAGCGAGAGCCAAAGGCAACACCGCATGAAAAAGCTTTGGACACCATTCCCAAATCAAAGCCTATGCCTTGGGTTCCTCCACATCCTATAATACCTCAAGCACCATCCATTGGCGATAACTTCATTGCAAAAACCCAAGTAACCTATCGGATACCAACTACTCCTGATAAGAAAGAAGAAACACCAACTATGCCTTCAACGCCACCTGAGCAAAAAGCGTTTCGTCACAGAGATGAATACGTACGGAAAGAGTTCCTAAAGACATTCCGCAGTTTAACTAACCGTTGGCGCTCTTGGGATATTTGGACCGACTTTGTCGCCATGACCGCTTGCGCTATTTCTAACTCGGTGGACAAGCTCCACTTTGACGAGCGGGAAAAGACCTACCTTCGTATCATCAATAAGTACAACAAGCAAGAACAAGAAACCTTTACACAGTTATTTGCTTATGTGGTAGCCGCTTTAGAAGCAAATCCGGAACAAGACTTCCTTGGCGACATCTATACCGAGCTTGGCTTGAACAGCCAGGAACATAAACAGATATTTACGCCGTATAATATATGTCATTTTATGGCTGAGATTACGATTGGTGATCTTGCGGCACAAGTTGAATCAAAAGGTGTTGTCGAAATCCACGATTGCTGCTGTGGAGCTGGTGCGACACTTATCGCAGCCTCGAATGTAGCAAAAGAAAAACTCGAAAAAGCCGGCCTCAATTATCAGAATCATATTTTGATAACTGGTCAGGATATCGACTACCTCGTTGCTATGATGTGCTACATCCAACTCTCTCTTCTCGGTATGGCGGGATATTTCAAAATCGGTAACGCTCTCACCGATCCGATGACGGATAAAGATAGCTTGGACAACTATTGGTTCACTCCGATGTACTTCTTTCCTGTTTGGCATTATCGGAGAGTCTGGCGTAGCTTGAGTAAACTGTTTGAATCCGGAGGATAGCGTATGCAAAAATTTACTAAAACTGAAATCTCTTGGATAGCAGTTGAGTTTGAGAAAATGGCAAAGGAGCACGAACGGCAATCCAAGGAGACATCGGACAGGGAGTTCGCCAAGATACATCAGCTCAGATTTGAGCAGTACACGGATATTTCTCGGCGACTTCGCTCAGCTCTCAAAAAGGGCGACAAACGAATCGAAATCATGTAAGAGGACGGGGGTATTCTGATCCCGGCCAGAACCGATACAAAACGTTTCCACGAGTACATTTATGGAAACGCGGAAATACGGTTTATCAAAGGTCGGCTGAAGTTTGGCGGATGTGAAAACTCTGCGCCCTTCCCCTCCATGATCGTTGTATTCGGAAAAGAACCTACTGAAAGGAGGCCGCGGCCAATGGGACGCATAAATCTCCGTGACTACCAGCTCGATGCTATCAAGCAGATGAAAAACGGATGCATCCTGTGCGGCGGCGTCGGAAGTGGTAAATCCCGTACTTCCCTTGCATATTACTACGATTTGCAAGGTGGCGATCTTCTCGCATCGGATGAAGTCGCCATGAAAAATCCGCAAAATCTCTATATCATTACGACAGCCCGGAAACGGGATACCTGCGAGTGGGAGGGGGAACTGGCTCCATTCCTCCTCTCTACTCATCCTGAGTGCAATTACTACAAGAACACTGTGGTTGTGGACTCATGGAACAACATTGGAAAATACACAGAAGTTAAGAACGCATTCTTTATATTTGACGAGCAGCGGGTGGTTGGTTATGGCGCTTGGACAAAAGCATTTCTCAAGATTGCCAAGGCCAACAACTGGATTTTACTGTCCGCTACACCTGGGGACACTTGGCAGGACTATATTCCTGTCTTCATTGCCAACGGGTTCTATCGCAATAAAACCGACTTTGTCGACCAGCATGTCAACTATGACTGGCGGGCTAAATACCCGAAAATCGACAGCTATCGAAACACTGGTCGTTTAATTCGGTTACGCAACAGCATCCTCGTAAACATGGACTTCAAGCGGCAAACCGTTTCTCATCACGAGGACATCCCCGTTCCGTATGATATTTCTAAATACAAAGACATCATGCGGAAACGGTGGAATCCTTGGGGGGACCGGCCAATCGAAACGGCGGCGGAATTATGTATGGCTCTTCGGAGAGTTGTCAATTCCGATGACGCCAGGTCGGTTGCTGTGCTCGAAATCTTGGAAGATCACCCCAAGGCCATCATCTTTTACAGCTACGACTATGAACTGGAGATCCTCCGCTCCCTCGGATATTCGGAGGGTACGGAGGTCGCAGAGTGGAACGGTCATAAGCATCAAGAGATCCCAACCGGAGACAAATGGGTCTACCTGGTTCAGTATACCGCCGGCTGTGAGGGGTGGAATTGCATTACGACCGATACCATTATATTCTACTCTCAGCAGTATTCGTATAAGGTGGCCACGCAGGCTGCCGGACGAATTGACCGCCTCACGACACCGTACCATGACCTGCACTACTATCATCTGAAAAGCTTCTCTGGAATCGACCTCGCTATCAGCAAGGCTCTCAAACAGAAGAAGAATTTCAACGAGGGTAAGTTTGTGGGCTGGGCCACAAAGCCAATGCCGAGAGCCGCATAATTTGCAAGTCCTATTACGGAGGAGATGCTACATAGCGTCTTCTTTTATATTTTATGAAAGGGGGCGAAATGCCTTGCAAAAGCAGCCTGACCTTGAAGTCAAGGCATTCTTTGACACTTTGTCCGGCACGGCATCCATCAAGGCAAAAAAGCAGCTCCTCGCGGAAAAGCGAGACGACGGAAACGTCAAAAAATTCTTGGACTACCTGCTGAATCCGTTCTTCATCACAGGTATCTCTGAGAAGAAGATTAGCAAGGTAGCAGCCAAGGAAGCGACCATTCAGTTCACTTCGTTCCACGAGCTAATGCCTTACATTCGGCAGAACCATACCGGCACCGATGAAGTGCTGGCAAATGTCCAGGCCTTCTTAGAAGGTGCGGAGGACGAACTGCGGTCGTTCTACATGGGCATTATCACCAAGACCATTCGCATTGGGTGTGATGTCAAGACTGTAAACGACGCATTTGGGTTCGAGCTCATTCCTCAATGGGAAGTGCAGCAGGCTTATCAGATCGGCAAGCTGAAAATGAATGAGAACGAGTGGTTCAGTTTGAGTCAAAAGCTCAATGGCGTTCGTGGTACCTACTTTGAGAAAAAGCTCATCAGCCGGCAGGGAAAAGAGTTCAATGGACTGGACCATATCCTGGCAGACATCCAAAACCTTATCCCGGATTGTGAAAATTGGGTACTTGACGGAGAGCTGATTCGCAAGAACATCGACCATGTCTCTGATAACGAGAACTTTCGGCTGACTACCGGAATCGTCAATCAGGAAGATGGCGATAAGAGTCTGATTCAAATGGTGATCTTTGATATTTTGCCGAAGTCCGAGTTCCTCTACGGCGAGAGCAAATTGCGATATCGAGATCGCCTTGAACAGCTAAAGAAGTTGAAACGGCAGATACGGAGACTGGGTCTGTCTGCTCTTCGTGTTGTGGATATTCTCTATACCGGAACCGATATGTCCATGATTTCGCCGTGTCTGGACCGCATGATTGCCGAAGGCAAAGAGGGCATGATGCTGAACCGTAATTGTAAATACTTCAGAAGACGTCACAATGGCATCCTGAAAGTGAAGCAGTTTTATACGGTAGATCTCGAAGTCGTAGACCTTGAAGAAGGGACGGGGCGGCTGACCGGAACTTTGGGGGCATTCGTTGTGCGCTACAAAGACAATTACCTACGAGTCGGCTCGGGCATGACTGATGAGCAGCGAAAACAGTTCTGGATCGACGGTATCGGTTTGATTGGGCGTGTCATTGAGGTCAAGTACAAGGATGAAAGCCTCGACAAGCGAACTGGCCTTTACAGCCTGCAATTCCCAATCTTTGTCCAACTCCGTGAACTTGGAAAACAAGAAAGCTACGACTGATATTTTAGGAAAGGAGCCGAAATGAGCTGTTGGACTTATGTAACAGGTGTCATCGAAGTCGATACTTGTGCCAGGAGTGATGCGGAAGCCATGTATCTCGCTCAAACTGTCGCCAACCATCTGCCACGAATTACTGGCTCGGAAAGAAGCGTGGAGTTCCACTTATCCCAACCAAATGGTTACTGTTCGTCGTCTAACGTTGACGAATTTGACCAACCCAGCAATCTTTACGATGACAGACATTTCCGGATGTTCACTACTCAGGACAGAGTTTTGATTACGATTCACGGGAATCTCCGCGACCGCCTATTCAAGCAAACTTTACATGAGACTACAAAAATGCTGGCAAGACTCTCGTCCAGGCTTTGGATACGAGAGTGTCTTGTTTGGGTGAAGTCAGATATGGGCGAAACATTTATATTTGACAATCCGGAATGGGTTCGGCGGCGTGAAGTCACAGATTGGGCTTCGAGTCTGCTCTGGAAATTTGATGGGAGGGGCGATGAATAGTCATGTATTTGTCAGAGATTGATCCAGAACTTGTCGAGAAAGGCAGACTTCTGATGGAACAGTGTTTGCGTTCGATTGATACACTTTATCATTACGGTGTCAAGGGCATGAAATGGGGCGTAAGGCGGACACCGGAACAGCTTGGACACGACAGAGGTTCGATAACCTCGACTGTGAATCGTTATCTGCGAAGTGCAGAAATTAAAACACGGGACGGTGTACGTGTGACTGGCATATCCATTCATGCGGCTGAACAGGCTGAGAACCGCAAAGTCAGCAAGAAAGATATTCTTGACGCCACGGAACGGTCATTGTATATTAGTCCTGTAACTGTTGACCCAAAGGGAAGACCGAGTAAGCAATACCTTGGTAAAGATGCTACTGTCGCCATTAACCCCAATAATGGCAATATCGTAAGCGTTTGGCCGACAAGCACGAAACGAGCTCGAAAACATATGGCTAATATGGGAAGGAAGTGACAATTATGCCGTTTACCGAGCAGGAAATTGCTTTTATGCAGAAAATCGGGGTCAAATTGGATTTTAGTCATCCCGAAACTATTTCGGATGATGAATGGATCGATCTTGAAGAAGCAATCGGCAACCGACTCGTAGTTTATGAACTTGACGAGAATTACTTCCCGACCCCAGACGGCGTTCTCTGCGAAGATATTCTTGAAAAGTTGGCTCGGATGGACTGACCGGTAATAAAAATTTATCCCGACCTTTGTCTGAACAAGGCAGGGCCGGGATATTTTATGCCATTTTTGAAAGGAGAAAACTATGCCTCAAGATTTCACATGGAAACAAACTCCGAAAAAAGTAAAGAGATATTTTGTCGAACTTTTGGGAACTAAAAAAGCGAAAGCCCTCATGGACGCCATGTGGAGATATCAATGGATCATCATTGGCGGCCCTTCTGGTCCTACTGGTAAATCAACTCTTGCCGATGTGTTACGGACTATTGGCTATACCCGGGTGATCGAGGAATGGGAATCTACATCCATTCAAATTTGCGATCCTTTGACGGAACTCCGAGAGAAGCATAAAATATTTGAAGAGCTCGGGATTGATTGGAAACGTTAAAATAAACTTGTCCATCAGATTCTACAGCCCGATACCCGCATTTTTTCATGACCCGAACTATGTCACCTTCTGTCACATAGAAGCCCTTATCATAAAGACGTTCAAAAATCCCATGAATTGTGTATGCGCATACCCTTCTGTTAATAGTTCCTGCTGGTATAAAATTTCTTTCCACCCAATCAAGAAGGACACCGTATTCATCATTTGTAAGTTCCATATGTAACACCTCCACCATTGGAGAGTATATCATATCAAATCATAAATTGAAAGGAGAAAAAATGTTCAAGAAATATTTGGCGCAACTGAATGACCTTATGAAGGATATGAGAGAGGAGTTGTTGAAATGAGGGCAAGCTATTGCTTACCATCCGGAAACTACAATATTGTCCTCTCCAATGAAGAATTGCGTGAGCTTCTTGAGCGGGGACATGTGACTGCTCGTATGTCTCGAACTCCTTGCACAACAAGCAGAGCCATCTTTAATGATGAAAAGGGTAAAATGGAGATTCGTGACAAGAAACACATTGATAACTGCTTGTTTTTTCACGCTAAGGAACCTGTCGCTGATATCGAAGCGGGCGACCACTATGTACAGTTCTTGTGTATCAACATTGAGAGAAAGACGGGAGGTGATACCGATGGCTCAAAAGAGAATCAAGATGGTACGGACGGGCATCTTGAGTTGTAAGGCCCGGCTCCTCTACGACGGCAGTCAGGGTGAGCTTGACATGACGAAGGCGAAAGTCTCTATGAGCGAGGCAACACTCGTAGTCGGACTTACCCTTAAGCAGGCCAAAATGCGGCTCGGTATTAAGAGTTGACAGCTTTGGGCCGAACATTATATTCTGTCAGATGGGAGGTGAAAAAATGATCGGTGCAATTATCGGCGACATCGTTGGTTCTCGGTTCGAGCGGGCAAACTGCAAATCTACTAAATTCGAGCTGTTTACAAAAAGATGTTCATTTACTGATGATACCGTGATGACGCTTGCGATTGCAAAAGCGCTGCTTGAAAGCGACAATGATTGGAGCAGACTGAGAGAAAATGCCGTGAAGTGTATGCAGGAAATCGGTAGGAGGTACCCAAACTGCGGATACGGTCAGATGTTCTATCTGTGGCTCCATAAGCGAAACCCAAAGCCCTATAACAGCTTCGGAAATGGGGCGGCCATGAGAGTAAGTTCGGTAGCATATGTGGCTGAAACAATAGAACAATGCATCGAGCTTTCCGACATAGTCACCGGAGTTAGCCACAACCATCCGGAAGGATTAAAAGGCGCTCAGGCTGCCGCAGTTGCAACCTGGGCTGCATTGCAGGAAATGCCGAAACAGGAAATTCGAGAGTTGATCGAAGACCGCTTTTACGACCTGAACTTCACGATTGATGAGATACGCCCGAAGTACCGTTTCGATGCATCCTGCCAAGGCAGTGTACCGCAAGCAATTAAGGCGTTTCTGGAATCTGATGACTTTGAGAGTGCGATACGACTCGCTGTCTCTATTGGAGGTGATAGTGACACGATTGCCGCCATCGCGGGAGGAATCGCAGAGGCGTACTACGGCATCCCGGAACATATCAAAATGCAGGCCATAAAATACTTGCCGGAAGATCTACGCGACATCATGGTCGAGTTTGAAGTAGCCTACTACTAATCTGATTGAAACGAGGGTTCCTCTACTTTGAGGAGCCTTCGTTTTATATTTGAAAGGAGAAAAACCTATGGAGTTCAACAAGTTCAAGAAAGCGATTCAGGATCATTTCGCAAAACTGAGCGAGACCGCCGACCATGTCTACGAGGTGGAAGTGGACATGGACGCACTGTGGAACCTGTACCTGGACAGCTTCCCCGCCGGAACCAACGAGGTCTATCGGGAGCGCCGCGAGTACGATTGCAGCTGCTGCCGGCAGTTCATCCGGGCTATCGGCAATGTGGTGTTCATCAAGGACGCCGTTGTCCATACCATCTGGGAGCTCACCAATCTCGGCGCCACATTCCAGCCCGTGGCAGATGCTCTGGACGCCTTCATCAAGGCCCACGCGGTTACGGATGTTTATATTTCCAAGTTCGCAAAGATCGGCACCAACAAGAACCATGAGCAGCTCTCGGATGGCACTGTGAAGACCTGGGAGCATTTCTATCTGGAGCTCCCCTCCAAGTTCGTCGATAAGAGCCAGCGTTCTGTCGGCGACCTCAAAGGTCCTTTCCGGGATACCAAGAACGTCTTCAAGCGGTCTCTGGAGGAGATTACGGATGATGCATACCTTTAATAGAGTGCATTCTCGATGACCGTTTTGTTATTGCGGATCGTCAGTTATAAGAAAGGAAAAGCCGATGAAAATCATCCCAGAAAAAGAAAGGAAGAAATATCGCTGTTATTTTTGTGAGGAAACAAAGTCTGTAAAATACATGATGAGAGTATTTGATCCAGTGCTGGGAAATAAACCGTGTGAGGTCCCCAGTTGCAATAAATGTGCACTGTTTTTATCATCCAAATAAAAAAAGGAGAAAATCTATGGAACTGAAACAATTCTGTAAGGAAAACAACATCCCGCTGGAAAAGCTGGGTGAGATCGGTGAAGTGAGCGACGGCTTCCACACCTTCAACTCCCTCTACCACCAGCGGCTGATCCTCTCCGCCACCCTGGTCAACGCTTTCTCTCATCTGGCGTGGAAGTCTCATAAGCATCATGACGGCAAGGCTCCGTTCGGCGGTGGTTGGTTTATCGTCGGCATCAATACGCCGGAGGGTCAGTACACCTACCACTACAAGGATAAGGACTGGAATATTTTCCGCTGCCAGGAGCTGGAGAAGGCCCCTGAGTGGGACGGCCATACCGACAAGGATGTCGAAAGGCTGTTGTCGCTGACTCCCGATCCGGAAAAGGACACGATGTCCAGCTGGGCCGCTAAGGAAATTGAGCTGGCTATTCAGGCTGAAAAGGAAGCCTCTGAGGGTACGGATGACTGGAATTATGGTGCTGCGTGTTATAAGAGTGCGTTTCGGGCATTCAACAGCCTGTCCAGTGATGGTCACTCTGGCTTCAGCATCCAGATGACTAAGAGCATCCTCAACCGCCTGATTGATGGGCGCTGCCTTACTCCCATCGAGGACACGCCTGATATTTGGACGGATATCTCGGAGATTTTCTCCAAAGGCAGTAAGACCAAGCGTTACCAGTGCAAACGGATGTCTTCCCTCTTCAAAGAGGTGGCGGAGAATGGCACCGTGACCATAAGCGACGCCAACCGTGTCTGCGGGGTGAATGTGAATAACCCTGATGTGACGTTTACGAATGGATTCCTCACCCGGCTGATCGACAAGATATTTCCGATCACCCTGCCCTACCTCCCGTCCAGCAAAAAGTTCAAGGTCGTGGTGGATGACTTCCTCGTTGACCCCAAGAACGGCGACTATGACACCATCGGCTATCTCTACTTTACTACGCCGGATGGC
>OFFR01001262.1_pt1 | contig 11265 bp, 9 predicted proteins | sample 1521421 | NCBI WGS metagenome assembly OFFR01 (sample SAMEA3504087, study PRJEB24116) | mouse gut metagenome | biome: mouse gut; feature: mouse-associated habitat; material: faeces | place: Denmark | collected 2011 | reverse complement strand
GAGTCGAAGGTGTTCGGTATCGGGCTGGAATCGATGACGGTGGGCTCCAACGAGTTCTACCTGGCCTACGCCGCCACGCACCCCGGCGTGTACGACCTGCTTGACCTGGGGCACTTCCACCCGACCGAGAACGTGGCCGATAAGTTGAGCGCGCTTTTGCTGTTCTTCGACAAGGTGCCGCTGCACGTGACGCGCCCCATCCGCTGGGACTCCGACCATGTGGTGCTGTTCGACGACGAAACCCGCGAAATCTGCCGGGAGATTGTCCGCTGCGGCCCGGAGCGGGTGCACATCGCCCTGGACTACTTCGACGCCTCCATCAACCGCTTGGCGGCCTGGGCCACCGGCTTCCGAAACCTGCAAAAGGCCCTGCTGTTTGCCCTGCTCCAGCCGGTGGAAACGGAAAAAGCCCTTCAAGACGGCGGCAATTTTACCAAGCTCATGGTGCTCCAGGAGGAGCTGAAAACCGCCCCCTTCGGGGAAATCTGGGACGAATACTGCCGCCGGAGCGGCGTGCCGCTGGACGGCGCGTGGTTCCACCTGGTGGAACAATACGAGGCTGACGTGCTCAGCAAGAGAGGTTGATTGTGATGAAAAACATTTTGGAAGCGCCCTTTTTGGTGGAAATGGTGCGCACCTGCACCAACATGTACCAGCACGGCTGGGATGAGCGCAACGGCGGCAACATCAGCTGGCTGCTGGACGAGGCGGAGGTGGCGGAGTATCTGGACGTGAACGCGGTGCTCCGGGACATCCCCACCGGGTTTGAGGCCCCGGCGCTGGAGGGAAAGTATTTCCTGGTGACGGGCACGGGCAAGTATTTCAAGAACGTGCAGTACGATCCGGCGGCGAATCTGGGCTTGGTGCGGCTCACCCAGGGCGGCAAAAACGCCCAGCTGCTGTGGGGCTTCACCGGCGGCGGCAAATTCACCTCCGAATTCCCCGCCCACATGATGAGCCACGCGGCGCGTCTGAGCGTGGACCCGGAAAATCGCATCGTCATGCACTGCCACCCCGCCAACCTGCTGGCCATGACCTATGTCCACGACCTGGACAGCCGCTCCTTTACCCGCACCCTGTGGCAGATGTGCACCGAGTGCATCGTGGTCTTCCCCGAGGGGGTGAACGTGCTGCCCTGGATGCTGTGCGGCACCAACGAGATCGGGCAGGCCACGGCGGAGCAGATGGGCACCGCCCGGCTGGTGGTGTGGTCCCAGCACGGCATCTACGGCGCGGGGAAGGATCTGGACGAGACCTTTGGCCTGATTGAGACCGCTGAGAAGGCGGCGGAGATCTACATGAAGATCGTCCACCTGCCGCTGAAAAACACCATCACCGATGAGCAGCTCCATCTCATGGAGGAGCGCTTCGGCGTCAAGGCCAGGGAGGGTTTTCTGGATTGAATTTTGAACGCCCCTACCTAATCTGAACAAATTGCTGTCAGTTGTTCGGATCAGGTAGGGGCGTTTTTTGCCTGTAGTCCTTATTTTTCAGAAAATATAGACAGCATTTTGCTGCGAAGTTCAAATAGCAAGTGGTATTATGCTATCGCTTGTGCTATAATATGCTATTATATAGTCAGAGAAAATCAAATAAGGATATAGTTATGGACATTTCTGAAGTTATCAAAAATATACGTTTTGGACTTGCCTCAGGAAGGATTGGCCAGAGAATTACATATGTTTTTTCAGATATATAGATGGGGAAACCACAAATCGAAAGCGAATCAAATTGCAAGACACGCTTTGGGGGAACGGTGCAGAAAAATAATTTGAGTCAAACGTTGGTAAAGCCTTTAGCAGCAAATAACTGAATGGAGGGTGTCGCAATATGAAGGATGAGAAGCAAATTGAGCTGAGTTTTATAAAAAAACTTGAAGAGCTAAAATATGTATACCGGGAAGATATTAAAGATAAAGCCGCTTTGGAGGAAAATTTCAGAAAGCATTTTCAGGAACTTAATAGAGTTAGATTAAGTGATTCCGAATTTGCAAGATTAAAGGAAAATATCATTACGCCTGATGTGTTTTCTGCGGCAAAAATTTTAAGGGAAACAAACACATTTAAAAGGGATGATGATACGCCTTTGCAGTACACCCTTGTAAATACAAACGACTGGTGCAAAAACGAGTATGAAGTGATCAATCAGCTCCGTATTAACACAGAAAATAGTCACCATAGATATGATGTGATGATTCTTATCAATGGTATTCCCGTTGTGCAGATTGAATTGAAGTCGCTGCAAATTACGCCCAAAAGAGCAATTGAGCAGATTGTCGATTATAAAAATGATCCGGGGAATGGGTTTACAAATTCCCTGCTCTGTTTCATGCAGCTCTTTATTGTCAGCAATGAAAGCAATACCTACTATTTTGCCAATAACAATAACGAACATTTCGCGTTTGACGCTGATGAACAGTTTTTACCCGTATATCAATTTGCTGATAAGGATAATGAAAAGATTGCTCAGCTACACGATTTTTCTGAGGCAGTATTGCGCAAATGTGCGTTGGGGGAACTGATCAGCAAATATATGGTTCTGGTAGCAACTGAACGGAAAATGATGATTATGAGACCGTATCAAATTTATGCGGTTAAAGCCATTATGGACTGCATTGAGCAAAACCGAGGGAATGGATATATTTGGCATACGACAGGAAGCGGTAAAACGCTCACATCGTTTAAGGCATCCACTTTGCTAAAGGATAATCGCAATATAGCAAAATGCCTTTTTGTTGTGGACAGGAAGGATCTTGACCGGCAGACCAGAGAGGAATTTAATAAATTCCAGGAGGGATGCGTGGAAGAAAACACCAATACCGAAGCTCTGGTAAAAAGGCTTGTTTCGGAGGATTATCGGGATAAGGTCATTGTGACAACCATTCAAAAGTTAGGATTGGCGCTTGATGATGATAGCAGACAAAATAAGGAGAAAAAGAAAAAGGGCGAACTGACATACAAAGAGAGATTAGCGCCTTTGAAAGATAGTAGAATTGTGATTATCTTTGATGAATGCCATCGTTCGCAGTTTGGCGAGAATCATAAGGCAATTAAAAACTTTTTCCCCAAGGCCCAGCTATTTGGGTTTACCGGCACGCCTATTTTTGAAGAAAACGCAACCTACAAGCGAATTGATGGAACCATTGGCTCTTATACCAAAACGAAAGATATTTTTGAAAAAGAGCTTCATTCCTATACAATTACCCATGCGATTGAGGACAGAAATGTTTTGCGGTTTCACATTGATTATTTAGGCGCACGTGATAATGAGCAAACCTCAAAATTAAATGAAACGCAGCGAAAAAAAGCGGCGATTCAACAGATTTTGACAAAGCATGATGCAGTGACAAACAACAGAAGATTTAATGCCATTTTAGCAGCTGCCTCCATCAATGAGGCGATTGAATATTACAATTTGTTCAAAGAAGCGCAGGAAAACTGTATAAAAACTGCCGGAAGTGAGTTTGCGCCATTAAATATTGCCTGCGTATTTTCTCCACCGGCGGAAGGCAATAAGGATATTCAGCAAATTCAGGAGGATCTTCCCCAGGAAAAAGAGGATAATAAAAAAGAACCTGATAAAAAGAAGCAAGCGTTGATGGGCATTATCAAAGATTATAACGAGAACTATGGAACCAGTCATGATATCAACAACTTTGATGGGTATTATCAGGATGTACAGCAAAGAATTAAAGACCAGAAGTATATGAATGCGGATTATCCGCATAAGAACAAAATCGACATTACCATTGTTGTGGAAATGCTGCTGACCGGGTTTGATTCCAAGTATTTGAACACTTTATATGTAGATAGGAAGTTAAAGCATCATGGGCTGATCCAGGCCTTTTCCAGAACCAACCGCGTTTTGAATGATACAAAGCCCTACGGCAATATTCTGGCGTTCAGAAACCGGCCAGATGACGTAGACAATGCGATTGCACTGTTTTCCGGCAAAGATAACAGCAACCGGGCCAAAGAAATCTGGCTTGTGGCCCCAGCGCCTAAGATTGTTGAGAAATTGGATCAGGCAGTCAAAGAACTGGAACGGTTTATGGAGTCCCAGGGCTTGGCGTGTAAGCCGGAGGCAGTAAGCAACCTGAAAGGCAATGCCGCAAGATGTGGATTCGTTCGTAAATTCAAGGAAGTGCAGCGCTTAAAAACGCAGTTGGAACAGTACACGGAAATTGACGAAAAAGATGCAAAAAAAATTGAGGAACTATTGCCGGAGGATACCTTGCGTGCGTTCCGTGGTGCTTATATTGATGTGGCACAAAGGATGAAGGCCGAACAAGGAAAAGATACGGAGCATAAAAATTCTGAGGTAGAGCAGCTCGATTTTGAGTTTGTTCTGTTTTCGTCTGTCCTTATTGACTACGACTATATCATGGCCTTAATTGCACGGTACACGCAAGCTCAGTCGGCGCCACAAAAGCAAAAGGTAACAAAAGAAGAGCTGATCGGTATGCTTTCCGCTGTTTCCAATTTCCTTGATGAGAAGGAAGATATCATTGAATATATCAACTTGCTTCAGGCCGGCGTAGCCCTGGACGAAAAACAAATCAAAGAGGGATATCAGAGATTCAGAAAACAGAAAAACAATCAGGAAATTCATGTCATTGCGGAAAAACACGGCATTGAGATTCAAAGCTTACAGGCATTTATTCAGGAAATCATTGACCGTATGGTTTTTGACGGAGAAAATCTCAGCGATCTTCTGGCGCCGCTGGATTTAAGCTGGAGAGAGAGGACGCAAAAAGAACTGGATCTGATGGACGACCTGATTCCGCTGTTAAAGAAACTGGCAGATGGTCGTGAAATTGTGGGGTTGAATGCGTATGAATAAAGGACTTGTGCCGAAATTAAGGTTTGCTGAATATATCGGGAACAAATTAAAAATGACGAGGTTAGGAAAACTATCTTCTGTCCTAAAGGAACGAGTTGGGGAAAATAAATACACTCTTATGAGTGTTACATCTGGGGTTGGTTTAATACCACAAGCTGAAAAGTTTGGGAGAGAAATAGCCGGGGATTCATATAAGAATTATATTGTGATAAAAAAATATGATTTTGCCTATAACAAAAGCGCGACAAAACGATTTCCGGAAGGCTATATTTCTATGTTGAGGGAATACGATACAGCAGCTGTTCCCAATAGTATTTTTACTTGCTTTAGGATTACTGATAGTGAATCATATCCTCTGTTTTTTGACTATCTTTTTCACAACAACTATCACGGGCATTGGCTGAAAAAATATATCGAGGTGGGTGCAAGGGCACATGGGGCTTTAAGTTTTGACACAAAACACTTATGGAGTATGCCCCTTGCGTTACCTGATTTCAAAGAGCAGCAAAAGATTGCGGATTGTTTATCTTCTATTGATGAGCTGATTGACGCAGAAAGCAGAAAACGGAAGGCATTAGAAAAATACAAAAAAGGCTTGATGCAAAAGCTGTTCCCTGCGGAGGGAAAAACTCTGCCTGAATGGAGATTTCCTGAGTTTCAAGGATGTGGGGAGTGGAAATCTCAAGCTATAGAACATGCCTGCCAAATGTTCAGTGGAGGAACGCCAGACACCTCAAAAAAGGAGTTTTATGGAGGCGCGATTCCTTTTATTAGATCGGCAGAGATAAATAAAGCTTCTACAGAACTTTTTATTACGGAAGAGGGATTCAAAAATTCTTCCGCTAAAATGGTAAAAAAGGGGGATGTCTTAATAGCCTTATATGGAGCAAACAGTGGAGAGGTGGCTTTGTCTAAAATTAATGGTGCGATAAATCAAGCAATTCTGTGTTTAAGGCATGAAACAAACAATGAATTTGTATACCACTATTTTACCCATATGAAAAACTGGATTATTTCAAAATATATTCAGGGTGGCCAGGGTAATCTTTCCGGTCAAATTATTAAATCCGTGAATTTTTATTTTCCAAAACCAGAAGAGCAACAAAAAATTGCTGACTGCTTGTCAGAGCTGGATACCCTGATCACAGAGCAAATAAATAAAATAGATCAGTTAAAAACACATAAAAAGGGATTGATGCAGGGATTGTTTCCTTCTCTTGAGGAGGCAGATGTATGAGTGGTACAAAACAATTTGCAAATTTAAGAGGATTAGCACGCAATATTCGTAATACCCTGGGTACTGAGGATACAGCAGATACTAAAAATTATTATCTCTTGTTTGCATATAATGGAACAGGAAAAACACGGCTTTCGGTTGAATTTAAGAATTTAGGTAAAAGAAAAATTCCTGGCAGTGAGGAGAAATCACGAGATACACTGTATTATAATGCCTATACCGAAGATCTTTTCTACTGGAATAATGATTTAGAAGGGGATACGGACAGACGCCTGCGTTTTAATACTAGTTCTCGCTTTTTTGACGGCTTGAGAGATCTGGAAATGGACACAAGAATACGGGGATTTTTGCAGCTTCACGCAGATTTTGACTTTACGATTTATTATGATGAAGGATATATCAGTTTTTCAAGAAAGGTGCAAACCAGAACGGGAGAGGAAACTGTTACCGGCATAAAAATTTCCCGGGGCGAGGAAAATCTATTTATTTGGTGCTTCTTTCTGGCTATTGTTCAACTGGTAAAAGACGAAGCTTTAACTTACGAATGGGTAAAGTATATTTATATTGACGATCCGATTTCATCCCTTGACGATAATAACGTTGTAGCGTTAGCATGTCAGCTTTCCGAGCTGCTGAAAGATTGTAGAATCAAAACTGTTATTTCCACGCATCACACACTGTTTTTTAATGTGATGTATAATGAATTACGAAAAGAAAAAACGGCGTGCCGGTTTTTGAGCGTTGATAAAGAAACAAAGAAGCACATAATCAAAAACACGGGAGACACCCCGTTCTTTCATCATGTTGCGCTGTTAAAGGAACTAAAAAAAGTGGCGGACAGCAGGACAATCTATACTTATCATTTTAATGTTTTGAGAAATATTCTTGAGAAAACGGCGGCATTTCACGGGTTCAAAGATTTTTCAGCCTGCATAAGGCAGAAAGATGATGATTTAGATGATGTGATCTTTGCACGAATGACAAACTTACTAAGTCATGGAAATCATTCGATATTTAATCCTGTCGAAATGGTTGAGGATAACAAGGAAATTTTCATCAGCATTCTAAACAGATTTTTAGAGAATTACAAGTTTAATGATGATCTGTTTACAGAAGGATAGGGGCAGCAAATTATGAATGATACACAACAAAAACAGTTGGGCTCAACATTATGGGCGATTGCTGATAAACTGCGCGGCGCAATGAACGCCGATGATTTTAGAGATTATATGCTATCTTTTCTCTTTTTACGTTACCTGTCTGATAATTATGAGGAAGCAGTAAAAAAGGAATTGGGCCGTGACTATCAAAGCAGCGAGCTTGAAATCAAAAATAACGAAAAGAATTTTTCGGCTTATATTGACGAGCTCAAGGCCACCATCATCAAATACAGCAGCGATCTTTCTCCCCAAAAATTAGGCTTGAAGGAAGCTGAAAAAGACGAGGAGAAAATTAAAAAAGCAAGACAAGATTTTGTGGACAAGAATAATAAGATGCTCTACAGCGACAATGTAATCCCTCTTGCAGTTTGGTATATCCGAAATTTGGATCAAGTTGATACGCTTGAAAAACAAATGCGCCGTAAAATTCATTATGTGATAAAACCGGCATATTTGTGGAGTAATATATATGAATTAGCGCGGACACAGAATGATCAATTATTAAAAACTTTACAGAATGGGTTTAAATACATTGAGAATGAGTCGTTTGAAAGCAGATTTCGGGGGTTATTTTCAGAGGTAAACCTTGATTCCGATAAGCTTGGAAAAAATTATAGTGATCGAAATGACTTGCTGTGTTTGGTTATAACCGAAATCGCAAACGGACTTTCGGAATTCCCAAATGAAACAGATCTTCTGGGGGATGCCTATGAGTATTTGATCGGTCAGTTTGCTGCTGGCTCCGGTAAAAAAGCGGGCGAATTCTATACCCCGCAGCAGGTTTCAACCATCCTGTCCCGGATTGTTTCTCTTGACGGTCAAGATCCCAGCACTGGAAAAAAGAGCAAGCTGAGGAATGTACTTGATTTTGCCTGCGGCTCAGGTTCTCTGTTAATCAATGTGCGAAAACAATTTGGCGCAAAGGATACGGTTCGGATCTATGGGCAGGAAAAAAACATTACCACCTACAATCTTGCTCGTATGAATATGCTGCTTCATGGCTTGAAAGATACTGAATTTCAGATTTATCATGGTGATTCTCTGCTGAACGATTGGAATATTTTGAATGAAATGAATCCGGCAAAAAAAATGCAGTTTGAAGCAGTGGTGGCCAATCCGCCCTTCAGCTACAGATGGCAGCCCAAAGAAGAAATGGCCAAGGATTTTCGATTCAAAAACTATGGACTTGCGCCAAAGGCGGCGGCAGATTTCGCTTTTCTACTGCATGGATTCCACTTTTTAAGTGATGATGGAACAATGGCGATTATTTTGCCGCATGGAGTTCTGTTCCGCGGCGGCGCTGAGGAAAAGATCAGAAAAAAACTGCTTGAAGATGGAAATATTGATGCCATCATTGGTTTGCCGGCGAATTTATTTTTCTCCACAGGCATTCCAGTATGTATCTTAGTCCTAAAAAAATGCAAGAAGTACGATGATGTGCTGATTATCAATGCAAGTGAGTACTTTGAAAAAGGAAAACGCCAAAATACACTGCTGCCAAAGCATATTGACAGGATCATTGAAACATACCAATACCGAAAAGAAGATGACAAAAAGTACTCCCGCCGAGTTTCTATGGAGGAAATCGAGAAAAATGGATATAATCTGAATATTTCTCGATATGTCAGTACTGCATTTGAAGAAGAAGCCGTTGATATTGATTCTGTGCGGCAGGAGCTTGAAAAAATTGAAGGAAGCATCCAAAAGGCAAAGGCACGCCACAATCAATTTTTGCAAGAACTTGGATTAGGGCCAATTCCATAATTTGAAATTCAATGTCTTTTTCCAAAACAAAGGGTGCTGTCAATGGGTCGATTTGAAAAAATTGCTCACTGTCTACTTGATACCCAAGGGGGAGCGTTCCCCCATTATATTTGCATTTCAAAGCGTTTTCGGTCATGCCGCGGATGACCTTTTCAGACAGATCAGCAGAATAGTATTCTGCATATCCTTCCAGTACCGATTCCAGGATAATACCTTCAGCCCCGTCAGAAATGACCTCTGCGGCGGACACTACCTTGACCCCATTTTTCTTTAAGGCAGCTTTATACCGGGCACTGTCATAGCGGTTTCTGGCAAAACGGTCCAATTTCCAAACAATGACCATATCAAATAACCGTTTTCCACTATCCTTGACCATATTCTGGAATTCAGGACGGTTATCTGTTTTGGCGGAGAAAGCCCGGTCGATATAGTGACGCAGAATGGTGATACCATTTTTCTCGGCAAAAGCAGTACATTCCCGGATCTGTCCCTCTATGCTTTCTTCCCGCTGGTTATCTGAGGAATATCGGGCGTAGATCACACCAGTCATTCTTCTCCCTCCATCATACGGAACAAGGCTTCTTTTAGCTTCTCATTTACCGGAGACCCTGGGTCAAAACACATTTCAATGAAACGGCGCATTTCTTCCTTCTCCGGTGTGAGTTTGGGCTTAAACTCGTACATTACCCCCTGCGGTTTGTCCGTTCGTGCAAAAATATAATCCATGGATACATCAAAATAGTCTGCATAACGGCGAAAAATCTTGACACTGGGGGTGGATTGCCCGTTTTCATAGCGGTTAATGCTGGATTGTGTTGTTTCCAGTGCTTCTGCCAATTTCGCCTGGGAAAGATGGAGGCTTTCCCGTAAAGCTCTCAGCCGACTACCCGTTTCTTTCATTTTTATAACCCCCATTTTGAATTTATTCTTATTATAACACGAATTTGCAAAGAATGCAACCCTGTATAAAACTTACCTCAAAAATATTTGAGTTAGTAAAGGTGGGGCATATCGGTCCATATCAACGGGCTGATATGCCCCATTAAAAATTTTTCAAGAAATTTTTTTCAAAGGGTTATATTTTAGGCTTTCTCACCGGCTACCCCCTGAGAGGACAAGCAAACAGGTCCCCGAAAAGAGACAGACCGCTTGCCCAGTCCCCTCCCAGCAGCTTGAAAACCGAATACACATTCACCAGGTACATTCCTGTATGCAGGCCGAAAGCCGAAGCCGTACAGGCAGGTGCGCCAGGACCCCGGAGAAATCCGGGCGAGCGATAAAACCTCCTGCAAAGGGCGGACTGCTCCCGCCCAGGCGATGACAGCATACAGGGCTAATGATACTTCCGTAATTCGCGGCCCGGCCATGAAGAAGGCGGGGAGGTTCGATTCCTATGGAGCGGCCCAGCAAGCCGCCGCCTGGTGATTTCCCCGCCATCGGGGGGCGTGGCCGAATAGATGGCAGACAGACCTGGGAAAGCTGGCGATCCAAAGGGGTAGCCAGCTTTCCCAGAAGAAAGAGACCATACGATACATAGCCGCTTCGTATCTGAGCGGCTAAATCTATTTTAAGGAGTGACACAAAAATGTTCAGAGACATGAGTACCCAGATGATCGCCACCTTGGCGGAGCAGACCCGGCTGAAAGAGGATGAGGGGCTTCTGCTGGCTGTCCACCCAGACTTTATCCTGGTTGTCCGTGCCGGTATGGACAGGGACGAGCGGAACACCGTAGCGGATGCCCTTCCCACCGACGCCGAGGGACTGTCCCTTCCGGTAATGGAGGACCCTATGGATGACGAGGACAGCGAAACTAGGAACAGCCTGCGTATCCCCCCGGACCTGCTGGAACTTGTGGGCTTCCCTGACCTGGAGGACCTGACCTACACGGTAGAGAATGGCCGCATCATCATTGAAGGGAGCGACTGCTGAGATGTCAAAAGAACTGTACCGCATCATCGACAGCCGGGGCCGGGTGTCCCTGCCCAAAGAGACAAGGCTGGCCTTTGGTCTGGAAAAGGGCAGCATCGTGAAGCTGATGGAGGCCGAAGGAAACCTCCAGTTGAAAAAGGTCCACCTTATTGAGATGGGGGACCATTCCCCGGAAGCGGTGGAGGCGTATGTTACCGCCGCTGTTGCCGCTATGCCCAGAGAGAAGCAGCTGGGCCTTGCCACCCAGCTGCTGGAACTGGCCAGAAAGGAGTGCGTTTAGATGAAGAAAAAAATCAGTATGGCGCTGGCCGCCCTGCTCGTGGCGGCGGTGG
>OFFR01001261.1_pt1 | contig 11300 bp, 10 predicted proteins | sample 1521421 | NCBI WGS metagenome assembly OFFR01 (sample SAMEA3504087, study PRJEB24116) | mouse gut metagenome | biome: mouse gut; feature: mouse-associated habitat; material: faeces | place: Denmark | collected 2011 | reverse complement strand
GTGGGGATCTCTGGAGCTTTGGTCTTAAGCTTTCTGGCGGCGCTGGTGTTCAAGCCGAAGATGTCATAGTGGGGTGTAAGGAGAAGAAAATAAAAAGCCATGGAATGTGAAAGTATCACGTTTCATGGCTTTTTATTGTAAAAGTAAAATCCAGATGTAAGTTAAAACCTTGAAACCATAATTATTAGTTTCGTATATGAACTCCCACTTGAGAATAAAGATGGCGTTTATGTTCATACATTTAATAACCAAAAGGATATAAAAAAAATAAATAATACTTTGCCCATACACTTGATGATTAAATATCATGAGGGAGAAGTTTCTTTTTGGGTGGGAAATTGGAGGATAGGTATACTTCCGGGAATGCTGAAAGGAATTATTAAAGTGGGGGCTTTAATTGTACAAACGATTGCAGCTGCAAGTGTTATTTTTCTGTTGAATCCCTTATTAGTTATTATTTTGTCGATTTTAATTTTGATTCAATTTGTTCCCATAGATAGGACTAAGAAAAAAGAGGGCAATTTATACAAACGTAAGGTAAGGTTTTTGAAAAAAAGGAAAAGGTATTTTATTTTGGTGAAAAATTTGATAAAATATTTAGAATAAATCCTAAATAGACAGAGTTAAAAATAATAAAGTATGGATCTTTTGGATGGAATAAGCGAAAAGAAATGGAGAGGTTGTTATGCAGTTTCCTAAAATGATATTGTTTGACTACGGAGAGACACTAGTGCATGAGGGTATTTTTGATGGGATAAAAGGAATAGAAGAGGTTTTAAAATACGCTGTAAAAAACAAATATAACAAAACAGCGAGGGAAATTTATCAGATAGCTGAAAAAATAAATGAGGACTTAGGACGATTTGATCCAAAAAGAAAACACTTATTTCAGTTCGAAGTTACCAGTGTATCGTTTTATTCCTATTTGTACGAATCCCAAGGGATTTCCCTGTCTATACCTTATGAAGAGGTAGAAACTATCTTTTGGAATGCATCTGCAAATGGAGTAGCTATGAAGGGGATTCGTGAGTTGCTTGAATTTTTAAAAACTAAGAAAATTAGAACAGGTGTAGTAAGTAATATCTCATATCGTGGTGAAACATTAAAGAAGCATATACATGAGTTGATTCCGAATGAGGAATTTGAATTTTTTATTGCGTCAAGTGATTATGTATTTAGAAAACCGAATAAGCGAATTTTTGAGTTGGCATTAGAAAAAGCTTGTTTGGAGCCAAATGAGGTATGGTACTGTGGGGATCAGTATGAATGCGATATTGTTGGGGCAAAAAAGGTTGGCTTAACACCAATTTGGATTAGTGAAGAGAAAGGTGTAAAAGCTGATTATAACGGTGTGATAATCTCTGCATAGGACGAACTACGGAAGCTTGTGTTGGAAAAAGAAAATGCAATTAAAAATGGATGGATATTAGGATGAAAGAAATTATTATAGATTTAAAAGATTATATCGAAGATGGTACAGTATTTAGACGAACAGCTGCAAGAGGTATCATAGAACAAAAAGGGAAATATCTGATTATCAATAGTAAATATGGTGATTATAAATTTCCCGGAGGTGGACAAAAAAGTGGCGAATCCCTAGAAGAAACACTAATTAGGGAAGTGGAAGAAGAAACCGGTTATAGGGTAATTCGAGATAGTATTCGTGAAGGGATTATGTGTCATGAAAAGAGAAAGGGGTGCCCTGACGATTTACTGGAAATGAAGTCCTGTTATTTTTATTGTGAAGTAGAAGAAGTAGTACATAATAGGAACTTAGATGATTATGAAAAAGAATTTTGAAGTGCGGCCAATAACTAATGGTGTGATAAATTTAACAAATATGATGTCGGTTTACATATCTTATCAAGTTATTCAGTTCACGTTCATGGAACAGAAATTTATAAGGGAAAGATTTTTGATGTAGGTATTCCTGTTCAGGTTACATGGATTAAACAACTCATTTTACCTAAATGTTCTAAGTCGTTCTTTTTGCTATTGTTCTTGAAATCGAAGAGGGGTAACTAAAAAACATAGAAACTGGAGGGAATGAATGAAAAAGTTTTATATCATTACCGTATTTGTTGTCATTTTGCAGGTTTGCTTTTTCATCGGGATGGGTCTTCCATATTCAACGGAGAAAAATTACCGGCAACTGTGTAAGAAGTACGAGGGATTACGGTATAAGGAAGCCAGGGACCGGGTAAATGCCGATAGATCTCATATTTCTAAGACGGATTTCGATAGATTAATGAAACAGATTGACTGGATGGAGGATATGGAACACCATCGTGTTACTGCCTATCTTCCTGAAGCAAAAAAGGAAAAAGGATATGTTTATGTTGAAGTTCCTCTAGAGAAGGCAGGAATGGAGGGAACGTTGGAGGAAAAAGCCATACCCTTATTCATTTACCAGGAAGGATATAGGAAATTGTTTGGGGTAGAAGGAGAATACCTTCATTTTTTTCAAGCAATTATCGTCATCCTTATCATGACGTTTTTAAATTATAGAAAAGAAAAGATTACATTATTAAGGCGTATTCTGTATACTGTAATTGTTGGGGGAATTGTGTATCTTCCTGAATTAATCTGGATTTTTGCTTGCTATGGTTTTTCTGGAGCAGATTTTCCAGGAATAAGCGTTGGAGAAATTGGCGAGTTTCCAATTTATGGAGTAGTGAGGATTATGTATCTGGTAAGATTTTTTGGAATCTTTAATTATTTTGTCTTTATTATCTCCAAAACAAATAACTGTATTTACTTTTATTGGCAATTCATTAAATAGTTTTGTATAATCCAACCCTTTATCATATCCACCAATAAGCAAAGTAGTTTTTCCTTTTACTGCTCTGCATGCAGATAATGTGGAATGTATGTTTGTGGATTTAGAATCGTTATAATACTTTACCCCATTTATGCTATCAAGAAGTTGCATTCTATGAGCAGAAACTTCAAACTCTTTTAAAGTATTTACTATTATGCTGTTAGGGATATTTAATATTTTGCAAGCAGTAATACATGCAATGCAATTGGCAACATTATGTTCACCTTGCATTTTTATGTCATTCAAATTACATATAAATTCAGGCTTGTCACCACAAAAATATATATTATGTCCTTTTAAATATCCGCCTTTTACTTTATGATGCAAGGAAAAATAATATGTATCGCTATTAATTTTGTTTGCAAAACCATTTACAATTTCGTCATCATAATTCAAAATGGCATACTCATTTTTATCTTGATTTTTAAACAAATTAAGTTTGCAATTTATATATTCATTCATTGTTTTATGATATTCTAAATGGTCTTCTGCAATATTAAGACAAATAGCAATTTTTGGGCAAAACAATTCAGTTGTAGCAAGTTGAAAAGAACTTACCTCTACAACACCAACTTTATCCTCTGTTATATCAAAACTATTTTCAGCAAGTGGTACACCAATATTGCCGTAATAGTCAGAATTAATACCAGAATTTTTTAAAATTTCAGTTATTAGCCTTGTACAAGTTGTTTTACCATTAGTACCAGTTATAGCAATAATGTCACCTAATGTATTTCTATAACCTAACTCCAACTCACCAATAATTTCTATATTTCTTCGTTTTGCCTCAATAAGCAATTTGCTATTCAAATCAACTGATGGGCTAACTACTATCAGCCCCACATCTTTTAACACTTCATCAAAAGGCTTACCGCTTAAATCTGTAATATCTTTAATATTATCAACCTGTTTATCACAATACACGGCAACTTGTCTGCCCAATTTTTTTAAGCAATTAATTGCACTTTTTCCACTTGTACCATAACCATATACTAAAGTTAACATACAACTCCTTTTATAAAACACTGTTTATCTTTTTAATACATAATAAGACTTATAATACTAACCAGCCCACAAACTGCAGTAATTACCGTGTAACAAACTGTGATTTTTGACTCATGCACACCTTTATATTGGTAATGATGATGCAATGGAGTCATAAGCCAAACACGTTTACCTTTTGTAAGTTTAAAATAAATTACTTGAATAATTACGGATACGCAAGTAATTATAAGCATTATTCCTAATATAAAAATTAGTAAAATTTGACCAGAAAAAGCAAATATACTTGCCATAAGTCCGCCTAAAGCCAAAGAACCAGTATCACCCATAAAAATTTTTGCAGGAAAGCCATTGTAACACAAAAAAGCAAGCAGTCCTCCAAAAGTTATAGCAGCAAGGCCTGCCAAACCATAGATACTATCTGACTCCAAATTATTTCCGCTATATGCTAGTTTGCTTGCAAAAATCATAAGCATAATTGCAAGTGATAAAAAAATTACACTAGAAACAGATGTTGCAAGCCCATCTAATCCGTCAAGCAGATTTACAGCATTTGTTGTTGCAATAAATAGCATAAATGTTAGTGGGATAATCCACCAGTCAATATCAAAAGTTAAATCTGTAAATGGAATAACAATTGACCTTGCAAAACTGCCATTAAAGTAGCAGAACATACTCAAAATAATTGCTATACCTGCTTGTGCTATTATCTTTTGATATGCTTTTAGTCCCAAATTTTGCTTATGTTTGATTTTTAAAAAATCGTCTAAAAACCCAATTGCACCATAGGATATCATACCTAAAACAGCAATTACAACCTCTTTAGATTTGTAAAAAAAACTTAACCCACAAATACTAATTGCAATTATAAAAATCCAACCACCCATAGTAGGTGTGCCGGCTTTGCTTTTGTGTGCATCAACATAACTTAATATTTGTTGGCCTGCTTTTAATCTTCTCATTAATAGTAAAATCGGATAACCAATTACTAACCCCAAAGCAAGACTAACAATAGTTGCAATAATAATTTTTATTTCCATTTGACTTGTAATAACTCCTCTAAAGTATTTTTATCGTTATAGAAATATTTTTTGCCATTTTTTTCAAAATATTCCTCATGACCTTTACCTGCCAAAATAATTGTGTCGTATGGCAAGGCAATAGATATTGCCTTTTTTACTGCATCATACCTATCTTCAACTAATAAAGTATTTGATTTATCCTTAATACCACTTGCAATATCATTCATAATATCGCTAGGGTTTTCAAACCTTGGATTATCAGAAGTAATAATTATTTTGTCAGCAAGTTTTTCTGCAATAGCACCCATCTTGTGACGTTTGTCTTTATCTCTATCCCCACCAGCACCAAAAACTACTATCAATTTTCCTAAAGTAATTTTCCTAAACTCAGTCAAAATATTTTGCAGCCCATCTGGAGTATGTGCGTAATCAATTACAAAATTCACATCGTCATTGGTATAAACATTTGCTCTTCCCAAAAGTGGCTCAATATCTTTTAAGGCAGTTATTAAATATTTAATCCTTACCCCAACAAGTTTACACGCAACAATAGCAGACAAAATATTGTAAATATTGTACTTACCTATAAGCAAACTTTCAAAAATCGTTGTTTCTCTAAAAAGATTAACATTAAATCTTGTACCTTCTGAAGATAACTCATAGTTTTTTATACTAATATCCGCTTTGTTATCTATAGCAAGTGTAATTACTGGCAATGCCAATTTGTTTGCAAGTTTTTTTCCGCTTTCATCATCAATATTAACAAGAGAAATATCCGCATACCCGTTCATAAAAAAAGAATGTTTTGTATTCTCTAGGTTTTCCATATTTCCAAAAAAGTCTAAATGGTCTTGAGATAAATTTGTAAAAATTCCAATTTTATAATTTATCCCAAAAACTTTTTTTAAATAAATTGCGTGACTAGATACTTCCATTACAACAACACTAACCCCACAATTGGACATTACACTCAAAATAAAATGCAAATCCATTGGGTCAGGTGTTGTCATATCCAAATCAAAACGTTTTTTTCCTATCATATAGTAACCCGTTCCAATTAAACCGCACATTATATTATTTTTTGTAAGCAAACTCCATATTAAATAACTTGTAGTTGATTTACCATTTGTACCAACCACCCCTATCATTTTCATACTATCTGAGGCTTTGCCATAATAATTTTTTGCAATAAGTGCATAGCCTTCTCTTATATTTTTAACTTTTATAACAGCAACATTTTCTGATGTTTTTATGTATTTATCTACCACAACTAAAGTAGCGCCATTTTCTATTGCTTTATTTAAATTTTCTCTGGCTTTTTCGTTTGTGTGCAAACAAATATAACAGTCACCATCTTTAATCTCTTCTGCTTTATGCGTAACATTTTTTATTTGGTCAATTTTTTTATCATTTAGCCATTTATAATCAACCCCATCAAATAATCTTTTTATCTGCATTTATAACCTCTTCCTGTATTATCTTGTTTTACTTAACGATATATTTTATTATAAAAAAACTCATTATATGACTAATGCGAAAGGCTTGTTCAAATTTATTTTAAAAATTTAAAAAATAGTATAAATTATATCAAAAAATGATTTCTGCAAATAAAAAACGGTTAATAAAATAACCGCTTTTTATTGATTTTCATATTTTAATCCTAGTATATTTTTTTGTTTATAAAATTTATCTAAACTTATTTTTATAAATTTATCCCAACCTAATTAGTGCAACAGTATTATATCTTGTATCCGCTTTTGGTGCGGGCAATTGTCCAACAACTCTATTTCCTTCACCTTCCACTTCATAAGGTATACCAAGGTTTTTCAACACTTTTACTGCCTCTTCTGCTGTCATATCCATAATATTAGGCATAGGTACAACTCTGCCCAAAACTTTTAAATCATCTTCACTATATTGAGGTTTGTAACCTTTATAGTTAAATATATTTGCAAATAACTCTCCAACATAAGGACCTGCAACAAGGCTACCATAATAAACATAACCTTCTGGTTCGTCAACAGTCATAAGGCATAAGTAGTCGTCATTGCCAACACTTGCAAATCCCATAAATGAAGACACATATTTACCACGTGCAATAACACCATTTTCATATTTTTGCGCAGTACCAGTTTTGCCACCTATTTTATAACCAGGAATGTAAGCATATTTGCCGCTACCATGCTCCACAACACCATATAACATTTCTTTAACTTTATCAGAAGTTGCACTGCTTATTACTCTTCCACCAACTTTTGGCGAATTACTTTGAACTACACCAAAATTGTTATCAGTAATATTATTTAAAATATAAGGAGTAATTTTATTTCCGCCATTTATACAACTGCTAACCGCTGCACAAAGACCAATAGGAGTTACCGCTACAGCCTGCCCAAATCCAATACGTGCTAAGTCTACATTTTTTACCATACTTTCATTTAGCATAATTCCTTTGCCTTCACCAACCAAATCAACACCAGTTTTTGAATTTATACCAAACTTTCGCAAATAATCATACATTGTTTTTGTGCCAACCTTTGTTGCAATATCCATAAATACACAGTTGCAACTATTGCAAACCCCTTCAGCAAATGTTTGAGAACCATGTCCTATAGACCTCCAACATTTTATTCTTTTTCCGTCAACTATCCTTGAACCATTACAATAAAATCTATGGCTATCTGGATAAGTATTTTCTTCAAGTCCTATTGCTGTTGTCAAAACCTTAAAAGTTGAGCCGGGTTCATATACATTGGATATCATACTATTTTTAGCCATACTATAAAGTGCATCCAAATTGTCACGCGGAATATCATTCAAATCAAATGTTGGTGCTTGTGCCATTGCTAAAATTTCACCCGTTTTAGGATTCATTACTACACAGTTTGCACCTTTTGCATTAAAATCTACTACTGCATCTTTAACAATTTTTTCTGCAAATGATTGTATGTTAAAGTCCACTGTCAAACTAACATTCATTCCATTAATACTTGGCAAATAACCAGTTATATTATTAGGCAATTCCTTTCCAACCAAATCTGTTTGTGTTAATATTTGCCCATTTATTCCTTTAAGATATTTATCATAATACTTTTCTACTCCAAACTGACCAACACCATCTACATTTGTAAAACCTAATATTTGTGACATAAAATCACCATAAGGAAAATATCTTACACTTTCTTCACCAAAATACACTCCATTAAAGTTTTGCGAAGATATTGCAAGCATTTGCTCTTTAGTCAATTTTTTTGCAACGGTAATTTCAGATACACCTTTTTTATTAATTTTATCATAAATTTTGTTATAATCTTTTCCAATAGCAGCAGCAATTGCCCCAGCAACCGCTTTTACATCTGTCATAGAGTTTGGTCTTACATAAAGCGTATATGCTGTTTTTGTATCTGCAACAACTACACCATTTCTATCAGTAATGTTCCCTCTAGTTGCCTGCATTGGCAAATCTCTTGTCCATTGCGAAATTGCTCTATTTGTTATGTTTTTACTTGCAATAATTTGCAAATATGCAAGTCTTATAACAATTGCAGTAAAAATAAAAGCAATTACTAAAAATACTGCAATAAGTCTTTTATTTAAGTTTGAATTTGTAATTTTAGACATATTTTACCTCAATACTAATCTACAGCAAATATATGCAAAAAAATCATAAAATATTACCCTTGCAATTTGATAAAAACTAACCCCTTTTATATTTATAATTTATAAATTTATCACTTACAACACACTTTATTATACAAAAAAAATTCTACCTTTGCATTTAAGGTAGAATTTTTTATATAGGTTTTTTTATTATGGACTAATTAATTTTTATTTGAATAATTTACTCAAACTATTGCAAAAATCTTCAAACCAGTTAGTTTGTGTATCATAAACATAGCCTTCGCCTTTGCTTAATCCACTTTCAGTTTGAGCATTTTTTACTGTTTCATTATACTCTTGCTCATTTACAATTTCTTGTACTGCAGGAGCATTTACAGCAGATGTTTGTGCACTAACTGCAGGAATTGCATTGATAAGCAACATTGCAACTATCAAAACTACCAAGGCAGCATACACACCTATCATTATTTTTCCTTTTGTACTAATATTTATTTTAGACTTAGATTTAACTTTTTTCTGAGGTTTTACATCAGAAGTAATATCAGATAATTCAATTGGTCTAAATACATTTTCATTTGCATAGCAGTCATATTGGCTATTGTAAAAGTCAATATTTTCATACTTTTGAGCATATCTTATCTCATTATTTTCTGCATAATTATTGTTTGTATAATCATCATAGCCTCTGAAGGAATAATCAGGGCGATATTCATCATGACGCATTGGTGCAGCATAATCGTTAACTCTTTCTTGTCTAACATTTACATCTCTTTCTCTTGTACCTAACATACTCCCTCCTGCTACAAAATCTTCAATACAAATATTAAAGGTTTTGTTTGTGATTAATTAATTTTACTTTTAGTTTCGACTTTGATTTATATTTAAAGCAACAATGATTAGTTATCAAATTTTGCTTTTGTAGTTATATTTTTTATTTATCTTTTGTTTTTTATTTTGTATATTAAATTTTTTCCATTTTTGACTTTTTTATAAGTCTAGTTTATCCTTAACTCTTCTTATGTAATATAAATTGTATGTAATTAAGGGCTATTTTATATTTTTTCAATAATTCTCAATTTAGCACTCTGCGACCTTTTATTTTCTTCAAGTTCTTTAGTTGATGCTACAATAGGTTTTCGTGTAATTATTTCCACTTCTCTAACTTTGTCACATGTGCAAATTGGTTGATGTGGTGGACATATACAGTCACAATACAAATATTGAAAAACATTTTTTGTAATTCTATCTTCTAAGGAATGGAAAGTTATTACACACATTCTACCCTTAGATTTTAATCTTCTGGACATATTAAGTAGGCTATCATACAAACCATCAAGTTCTTCGTTAACCTCTATCCTAATTGCTTGAAACACTCTTTTACAAGGATTTCCGCCTTTAAATCTCACTGCCGCGGGATAAGATTTTTCAATTATCTCTGCAAGTCTACCAGTAGTTTCAAAAGGTCTTGATTTTACAATGTTGCTTGCAATTTTTCTAGAAAACTTTTCCTCTCCATACTCAAAGAAAATTTTAGAAAGTCTTTCTTCACTATAACTATTAACAACTTCTTTTGCAGTCAAAGACTGTTCCCTATTCATTCTCATATCTAGTTCCGCATCGCCCATATAACTGAAACCTCTGCTTCTGTTATCTAATTGATAAGAACTAACACCTAAATCTAATAATATTCCGTCAACCTTGTCTATCTCTAAACTATCCAAAATATCCGGTAAATTTTTATAATCATCATGAACAAAAATTACATTATCAAAATCTTTTAATCTTTCTTTAGAAACTTCTATTGCATCTAAATCTTTATCAATTGCTATTAATTTGCCGCCTGAAGTCAATTTTTTTACTATTTGTAGAGAATGTCCTGCTCCACCCAAAGTTCCGTCTACATATATTCCATCCGGCTTTATATTAAGACCATCCAAACATTCATTAAGCATAACTGAATAATGTTTAAATTCCATATTAGATACCATATTTGTCCAAGAAACTTAATTTTGTATTATCAGTAATTTCAGAATCATGTTTTTCCCAACGTGCTTTATCCCAAACATAAATTCTATCAATATGTCCAATAAAAATTATATCTTTTGTAATTCCAGCAAACTCTCTTAAATTAGCATTTAGTGTAAATCTACCTTGGCTATCCTCATCAACTGGAAAGATATTTGACATAAATCTCATTAATTCCAAACGATTTTCACTTGTAACACCTATCTCTTCAATTCTTTGACCAGTTTTTTGCATTGTTTTTGCTGGATAAATTACCAAACAACCATTTTCCACTTTTGCTATCTTTGCAGGTTCATTACCTATTTCTGCTCTAAAACGTGCAGGAATTCTTAGTCTGTATTTATTGTCTAAACTATGTTCATATCTGCCAACAAAAAACATACAATTTTCCTCCAGTTTTAGTTACATTGATATTATAGCACCACTTTTAACCATTTGCAACCACTTTTAGTAAAAAAATTGAAATTTTTTAAAAATTTTATTATTTTATCCATTAAAATACCTTAGATTAGGAAAAAATTATTCACTTTTTATCACTTTTTTGCAGATTTTTGTCACAAAATTTATAATAAAAGACAAAATATCTCTAAAAAAGAAGATTTCCCTACCAAATCACATTGGTGGTTAACTCTCCCTACTTTTCCACATTTCCACAAAGTTATCCACATTTTTTATCTAAATATAAACTACCAAAAATAGAATTCTTAATCTTATAAATCAAACTATTTTTTCATAATAAATTTAATAAAATCAAAAAAATTTTTCAATTTTTATACTACTTATAATGATATATAATATATCTATAAAAA
>OFFR01001255.1_pt1 | contig 11342 bp, 10 predicted proteins | sample 1521421 | NCBI WGS metagenome assembly OFFR01 (sample SAMEA3504087, study PRJEB24116) | mouse gut metagenome | biome: mouse gut; feature: mouse-associated habitat; material: faeces | place: Denmark | collected 2011 | reverse complement strand
ATTGCCCCTGTTTCATGCGCAGTGGTGCCAACGCGGGGCATGGGGGTTTACTGTGGAACCGTGCGGATCTCCAGTGAAATTTGGCCGGTGATCTTCACAAAGATTTTTCCCGTGAGCTGTGGGTTCTGTACATAGCCGTAGGGGAGGGGCGGTGGAAATCTCCAGAAGCCGTATACATGGACACCGCCGCCCCCTCAAACGTGGATTTTCGCAGAAATTAGCAGGGGGGATAGGCAGGGCGTTGTTCTGTTATACATAAATGCGGGATTTATAAGGATTTCCGGGGAGGAAGCGGTTTCGGGAGCCTTTATAAATCCTGCATTTTGGGGCTGAAAAACTATCGGAAAAAGGTGGTTTTCAGCTCTTTTTATTTGGGGGTGAAGGTATGACGAAGGAACAGGCGGAGCGGATTAAAGAGCTTCGGATGCAGGGGAAGGGCTATAAGGCCGTGGCCTCTGCCGTGGGGCTGTCCCGTGACATTGTGCGGAATTACTGCAGGGCGAACGGGATGGAAGGCTATGGGGAAGCGGTGAAGCTGAACTTGCAGAGAGAGATGGCGGAAGATACCGCCATGCCGGGTGCATGAGGACGGCGGAAAGGAAAAGCTGTATGCGGCTTCGCTGTCCGGCGGGAAGGATTCCACGGCCATGGTCCTGCGGCTGGTGGAGGAAGGCTGGCCTTTGGATTTTGTGATGTTCTGTGACACGGGGCTGGAATTTCCCCAGATGTATGAGCATGTGGAGAAGCTGGAGAAGGCGCTGCCGGTCCCGGTGGTGCGTCTGAAAGAGGAAAAAGGATTTGAGTATTACTTGCTCCGTTATACGCCGGAGCGGAAGGACCCGGATTCCCCCTATGCGGGCAGGCCGGGCATGAGCTGGGCGGGGCCTAGGAACCGCTGGTGTACTTCGGTGTTGAAGACGGCGGTGATTAACAGGTATCTGTCTGGGCCTAGGAAGAATTATGAGATTGTGCAGTATATCGGCATAGCGGCAGATGAGCCGCAGAGGGTGAGGGAGTACCGGTATCCTCTGGTGGAATGGGGGATGACGGAGAAGGACTGCCTGGATTACTGCTATGAGCGGGGGTATGACTGGGGCGGGCTGTACCGGCTGTTTGACCGGGTGTCCTGCTGGTGCTGTCCCCTGCAGGGGCTGGAGGAACTGCGGACGCTGCGCCGAGAATTTCCGGAGCTGTGGAGCCGGCTTCTGGAATGGGAGGCGCAGACATGGCGGAATTTTCGGAAGGATTTTTCCGTGCAGGAGCTGGAGGTTCGGTTCCGGTTTGAGGAAGAGCGGATACGGGAGGGAAGGCGTATCCGGGGGAAGGAGTTCTTCCGGGAATTGAGGGAGAGACTGGGGAGCATGGACGGTCTGTGTTTTCCGGTCGGAGAAAAGATCCGGGAAGAGCCGGAAGGGGAGGTGCAGGATGGAACGGATTGCGGTGGTTGATGCGGATCTGATTGGCAGGAAGAAGCACAGGTTCCCGAACCTTGCCTGCATGAAGCTGTCGGGATACCACAAGGGGCGCGGGGATGACGTGGCGCTGAAAACGGACTATGAGGGGCTGGATAAGTTTGACAGGGTGTATCTGTCGAAGGTGTTCACGGATACGGAAGTGCCGGAGGGTGTCCTTGGGATGGGGAATGTCTCTTACGGAGGGACGGGGTTCTTTTATGACAGGGCGCCTTCCCTGCCGGGGGAAGCGGAACACTGTATGCCGGACTACCATCTGTATGACGGCTGGGTGCAGGAGAAGCTGGATGCCGGGGCGAAGAGAAGTGATTTTCAGTTTTACCTGGATTATTCCATCGGGTTCCTCACAAGGGGGTGTTTCCGGAAATGTGCGTTCTGCGTGAACAGGAATTATGACCGGGTATGTATGCACAGCCCCCTGGAGGAGTTCCTGGACCCGGAGCGGAAGAAAATATGCCTTCTGGATGACAATTTCTTGGGGCATCCCCGCTGGAAGGAGATGCTGGACGCATTAAAGCGGGCGGGGAAGCCTTTTCAGTTCCGGCAGGGGCTGGACGAGCGGCTCCTGGATGACGGGAAGTGCCGGGAGCTGTTTTCCGCCAGGTATGACGGGACATATACATTTGCATTTGATGACGTGAGGGACGCAGGACTGATTGAAAAGAAGCTCATTCTTGCCAGGAAGTATACGGATGTGCGTCTGCGGTTTTACTGTTTCTGCGGGTTTGACCGGGAGGACGTGTGGGATGGGGCTTTCTGGAGGGATGATGTTTTCGGGCTGCTGGAACGGGTGGAGCTCCTGATGAAGTATGGGTGCCTGCCTTATGTGATGCGGTTTGGGCGGTACAGGGAGAGCCCGTTCGGGGGGATGTATGTCACCATTGCGAGATGGGCGAACCAGCCGGGGCTTTTTTGTAAAAAGAGCCTGCGGGAGTTTGGGGAGATGAACGGCAGGCAGAGCGCCTGTTTTAAATATCTGGATGATTTTGAACGGCGGTTCCCGGAGGCCGCTTATTTTTATGACCTGAAATTTGAGAAGGTGTGCCCTTTGGGAGCAGACGGCAGAGGGGAGGAAAGCTGATATGGGGCGACTTACATTTCTGGATATCTGTTCGGGGATTGGCGGGTTCCGGCTGGGGCTGGAATGGGCCGGACATAAATGCGTTGGGTATTGTGAGTATGATAAGTTTGCGAGGGCTTCCTATGAGGCCATGTATGACACGGAAGGGGAGTGGAAGGCATATGACGTTACAGAACTTAGACCGGGGGATATCCCATACGCCGATATCTGGTGCTACGGATTCCCTTGTCAGGATATTTCCATCGCAGGAAAGCAGAGGGGGCTTAGAGGGAAGCGAAGTGGAATCTATTACAGCATTATTGACCTCATCAAAGGCAAAGAGGAAGGTGATAAGCCCACATACCTACTTGTTGAGAACGTTAAGAACCTGTTATCAGTCAATGCAGGATTCGATTTTGCCGCCGTTCTCTCTGAAATGGACGAAGCAGGGTATGACGTGCGGTGGCAGGTGCTTAACTCTAAAGACTTCGGAGTCCCGCAGAACCGGGAGAGGGTATTCCTTATCGCAGTTCTTAGAAGCAGAGGTGGACGGGAAATATTACCTGTCACCGGAGAAGACGGCGGAGCTCTTAAAGAGGTTATAGGCGGGATGCAGGGATACCGGGTGTATGACCAGTCCGGGGTTTCGGTGAGTATCGGAGCGAACGGCGGGGGCATGGGCGCGAAGACCGGGCTGTACTGCGTGGGGAATGTGAATCCGGGCGGGCAGGGGATGAATGGACGCATTTATGATGCCAGGGGGCTTGCCCCTACGGTTACGTCTGAAAGCGGACAGGGCGGAAAGATTTTTATTGACCAGACGCTGAACCATCCGAAGGTTACAGAGGTTGCCCGGTGCCTGGTGGCACAGTATAATGGCGGGCTTACGAATTATGGCAATTCTGGGGTCTTGGAGGCTGGGGATGCGGTATCAGAAGATAAGGGCGGCAGTGTATCAGAAGCCAGGGCTGTGCTGACGCCGGACCGGGTGGAGAAGCGGCAGAACGGGAGGCGGATGAAGGAGGCCGGGGAGCCAATGTTCACGCTGACGGCGCAGGATCAGCATGGGGTGTACCTGCCGGAAGAGGTGTTCGAGGGTGCAGAGACGGCGCTGCCTGTCCGCAATGCCACGAAACAGGGATATGATATGGCGCGTCCCGGAGACGGGATTGTGCTGTCATATCCGAGAAGCGGTTCCAGGCGGGGCCGGGTTGGGAAAGGCTGTTCGCAGACACTGGATACGGGGTGCATGATGGGGACGGTAACGAAGTGCGGGAAGATACGGAGGCTGACGCCCCGTGAGTGCTTCCGCCTGCAGGGGTTCCCGGATGAGCTGTATGAGCGGGCGGCGGCTGTCAATTCGGAGACACAGCTTTATAAGCAGGCCGGGAATGCGGTCACGGCGACGGTGGCTTATGCGGTCGCCATGGCACTGCCGGAGAGCCGGGAGCTTCTGGCGCAGACGGAGGCTGTGTGGGAAGAGTTCGGGGATTCCGTGCGGGAGGCTGAATGGAAAGGCGCTGATGGCTTTGTGCCGGGGACGGCGTGGGAGGATTTTAGTGATTCTGACCGAGGGATTTTGCAGGAAGATTTCAGCGGCTCTATACGGGATACGGCATGGGAGGACTTTGGCGATTCTGTGCAGAGGACAGCGTGGGAAGACTTTGTGGATGCTGCGGAAGAAGAGATACGGGGAAACGTTGATAATACTGTGCGGGACATGGCATGGGAGAATTTTGGGGATATGGCAGGAGGTCTGTCCGGGGATTCCGGGGCGGGGCCTGATGAGGATTTTGATTTTCTGAATTAAAAGGTGCGTGAGCTGGTACGGAGGGAGGTGAGTGCGGTGGCACAGAGAGGGCGGAAGCCGAAGCCTACGGCGGTGAAGATGCTGGAGGGGAACCCTGGGAAGCGGGGGCTGAATGCAGGGGAGCCGAAGCCGGAGAAGAAGGCCCCCAGGTGTCCGGCGTGGCTGGAAGCGGAGGCGAAGAAGGAATGGAAGCGGATGGCGAAGCAGATGGAGCGGCTTGGTATCCTGACGGAGATTGACATGGCGGCTTTTGCGGGGTACTGCCAGGCGTATGCCAGGTGGAAGGAAGCGGAGGAATATATTTCCGAGCATGGGGCAATCATGGAGACGCCTTCGGGGTACTGCCAGCAGGTCCCGCAGGTGTCCATTGCGCAGACTTACCTGAAGATCATGAACCGGTTCTGTGAGCAGTTCGGGCTTACGCCTTCTTCCCGGAGCCGGATCGTGGCGGATGCCGGGGAGGATAAGGAGAGCGACGCTATGGAGATCCTGTTGTTCAAGGGAGGCGGAGGATAGTGTTTGACGAGGCGAAGGCGCAGAGGGCTGTGGAGTTTATTCGCTGCCTGAAACATACGAAGGGGAGATGGCGGGGGCAGGCGTTTGACCTGCTGCCGTGGCAGGAGACGATTATCAGGGACGTGTTCGGGACGGTGAAGGAGGACGGGTTTCGGCAGTATAATACGGCCTATGTGGAGATTCCGAAGAAGAACGGGAAGTCGGAGCTGGCGGCGGGGGTGGCGCTTTATATGACCTGCGGGGACAATGAGTGGGGCGCGGAGGTGTATGGGTGCGCTTCGGACCGGCAGCAGGCTTCCATTGTGTTTGACGTGGCGGTGGACATGGTGGAGCAGTGTCCGGCGTTGAAGAAGCGGATCAAGCCGGTGATGTCGGTGAAGCGGCTGGTGTATAAGCCGACGAACAGTTTTTACCAGGTGCTTTCTGCGGAGGCGTACACGAAGCATGGGCTGAATGTCCATGCGGTGATTTTTGACGAGCTGCACAGCCAGCCGAACCGGGAATTGTTTGACGTGATGACGAAGGGCTCCGGGGATGCCAGGACACAGCCTTTGTTCTTCCTGATCACTACGGCGGGGACGGACCGGCATTCGGTTTGTTTTGAGCAGCATCAGAAGGCGGAGGATATTCTGTGCGGGCGGAAGGCGGACCCCACGTTTTATCCGGTGATTTACGGGGCGGAGGATGATGCGGACTGGACTTCGGAGGAAGTGTGGTACCGGGCGAACCCGTCTTTGGGGCATACCATTGATATTGACAAGGTGCGAAATGCGTGTATGAGTGCCAGGGACAATCCGGCGGAGGAAAATATTTTCCGGCAGCTTCGGCTGAACCAGTGGGTGAAGCAGTCTACACGGTGGATGCAGATGGAGAAGTGGGATGCCTGTGCTTTCCCGGTGGACGAGGGGGAGCTTCTGGGGCGGGAGTGTTACGGAGGGCTGGATTTGTCTAGCTCTATTGATATCACGGCTTTTGTGCTGGTGTTTCCGCCCAGGGACGATACGGAGAAGTATGTGTTCCTGCCGTATTTCTGGATACCGGAGGAAAACATGGCGCGGAGGGTGCGGCGTGACCATGTGCCGTATGATGTGTGGGAGAAGCAGGGGTTCCTGGAGACTACGGAGGGGGATGTGATCCATTATGGGTTTATTGAGAGTTTTATAGAGGATTTGGGGAAGAGGTTCCACATAAAGGAGATTGCCTTTGACCAGTGGGGAGCGGTGCAGATGGTCCAGAACCTGGAGGGGCTTGGGTTTACGGTGGTCCCGTTCGGGCAGGGGTTCAAGGATATGTCGCCGCCTACAAAGAGGCTGATGGAGCTGGTGCTGGAGAGGAATGTTGCCCACGGCGGGCATCCGGTGCTGCGGTGGATGATGGATAATATTTTTGTGCGGACGGACCCGGCGGGGAATATCAAGCCGGACAAGGAGAAGTCCACGGAGAAGATTGACGGCGCGGTGGCGGCGGTTATGGCGCTTGACCGGGCGGTGCGGAATGGCGGGAGCACGGGGAGCGTGTATGATGAGAGGGGGATTTTGTCCTTTTAATGTTGGCGGGTTTCTGGTATACTGGATGACAGAAAACAGGATTTGCTGAAAGGGATTTGAGTAATGGGGGCTAAAGAGAAAAAGCATGTAATGACACAGGAAGATATCATGAATCTTTTGGATTCTTGTTATGAGAAATGTTTAAGTGGTATACCCAAAGTCAGTCCAAGTGTTAAGGATATGGCTGCTGATTATTTGAAAAAACATAATACAACAGAAGAGGCGTGCCGGGCAATGCTGCGAAACCAGGTGGCAAAGTGTACAACGTCAGGAGTTATAACTGGATTTGGAGGATTTATTACTATGCCGGTTGCAATTCCGGCCAACGTGGGGAGTGTAATTTATGTGCAGATGCGTATGATAGCCTGTGTTGCATATATGGCAGGCTATGAATTAAACAGCGATCAGACACAGACTTTTGTTTACGCCTGTCTTGCTGGTGTTGCGGTGAATAGTTTGGTTAAGCAGGCAGGAATAAAATTCGGTGTGAAATTTGCCAACGGACTTATTAAGAAGATACCAGGGAAAGTATTGACGAAGATAAATCAAAAGGTAGGATTCAGGTTTATTACAAAGTTCGGCACAAAGGGAATTGTCAATTTAGGAAAACTTCTTCCGGGTGTAGGTGCTGTGGTTGGCGGGGGCTTGGATTTAGTGGAAACTAAGGTTATTGCTGACCGTGCCTATAAATGGTTTCTGAAAGGCGATTTTTCAGTAAAGGGTGAGAAGGAAGATGAGGTAATAGAAATTGATGAGGCTGATTTTGAAAATGTATCAGAAAACGGAGAATAAATATAGTCATATTGAGCTTTTTTATTAAATAGGCAGGAGGATTGTTTAATGAAGAAGATTTTGGTTGTGATGGGCGGTGGCCGCCCGAAAGGGAATACGGCGCAGCTTGTGGATGCGTTTATGAAAGGAGCGGAGGAAGCGGGGCATTCTGTGGAGAAGGTGTCGCTGATGAAAACGGAGGTGAGGGGCTGTCTGGGGTGTAATGCTTGCAGGTATGGGAAGCCGTGTGTACAGAAGGACGGTTTCAATGGGCTGGTTCCGAAGATTAAGGGGGCGGATTTGGTTGTGTTTGCGTCGCCTCTTTATTTTTGGACGATATCTTCTAAGTTGAAGGCTTTTATTGAGAGGTTTTATTGTATTGCGGAGGAAGATTCTGATCCGCCATATGGACGGTATGAGAGGTATCCGGTGAAGGACAGTGCGCTGCTTATGACATCGGCGGATGAATTTTTCTGGACTTTTGAGCAGGCGGTGTCTTATTATCAGTTTGCGGTTGTGAATTATATCGGTTTCCGTGACAGGGGTATGCTGTTGGCCGGTGGCTGCGGGGACACGAACGGGAAGCCGCAGATTGATAAGACGGGGTACTTACAGGAAGCATATGAATTTGGGAAAAATATTTATAAGGACTGAAATGATTACATGAAATGGCATCTCTTCGGAGGTGCTTTTTTTATGCGTATTTTTAGGAGGTGTTTATGAAGCTGGCATCAATTTTGGGTATCAGGGGGGCGAGGGATAAGCCGAGGGACAGTTACGGGAGTACGGCTTATTCCTTTTTGTTTGGGCGGAGCAGCAGTGGGAAGGTTGTGAATGAGCGGACGGCCATGCAGACTACGGCGGTCTATTCCTGTGTGCGGATTCTGGCGGAGGCTGTGGCGTCTCTGCCGGTGCATTTGTACCGGTATGCGGGGAGGGGGAAGGAGCGGGTGTATGACCATCCTTTGTATCATCTCCTGCATGACGAGCCGAACCCGGAGATGACTTCTTTTGTGTTCCGGGAGACGCTTATGAGCCATCTTTTGATCTGGGGGAATGCCTATGCGCAGATCATACGGGACGGCGGGGGCCGGGTGCTGGGGCTGTACCCGCTGCTGCCAGACAAGGTGGAGGTTGACCGGGACGGTAAGGGGGAGCTTTATTATGTCTATAACCGGTACAGTGATGAGAACCCGAACTTTGGGGAGTACGGCAGGGTGTATCTTCCGCGGGAGGATGTGCTGCATATCCCCGGGCTTGGGTTTGACGGGCTGGTGGGGTATTCTCCCATTGCCATGGCGAAGAATGCGGTGGGGATGACGCTGGCCTGTGAGGAATACGGGGCGGGGTTCTTTGAGAACGGGGCCACGCCGGGCGGCGTGCTGGAGCATCCGGGGGTGTTGAAGGACCCGGCGAAGGTGCGGGAGAGCTGGCACGCTGTCTACGGGGGCTCTAAGAATGCGGGGAAGGTTGCCGTTCTGGAAGAGGGCATGAAGTACCAGCAGATTGGGATTCCGCCGGAGGAGGCGCAGTTTCTGGAGACCAGGAAGTTCCAGGTGGACGAGATCGCCAGGCTGTACCGGATTCCGCCGCATATGGTGGGGGATCTGGATAAGAGCAGCTTTAGCAATATTGAGCAGCAGTCTTTGGAGTTCGTGAAGTATACGTTGGACCCATGGGTGATCCGGTGGGAGCAGTCTTTACAGAAGGCGCTCCTGCTGCCCCAGGAGAAGCGGGAGTATTTCGTGAAGCTGAACGTGGACGGGCTTCTGCGTGGGGATTACCAGAGCCGTATGACTGGGTATTCTGTGGGGCGGCAGAATGGGTGGCTGTCTGCGAATGATATCAGGGAGATGGAGGACATGAACCCGATCCCGGCGGAGGAAGGCGGGGATCTGTACCTGGTGAACGGGAATCTGTGCAAGCTGGAAGATGCAGGGCTGTTTGCGGGGAAGAACATGCAGGAGCAGGAGCCGCCGGACGGGAGGCAGTTTCGGCAAGGAGGCTCCGGATTGGGGCTGTGAGGTATGGGAAGATGAAAGCATAAAGGCATAAAGGTATAAAAGCATAAAAGCATAATAGCTGGATAAAGGTGTTTTGGGAGCTGGCAGGTGAATGTATCTGCTGGCTTTTTTGTTCGCTGGTTTATGAGAATCGGTGGGAAGTATTGGAAGAAGCGGAAAGTGAGGTGCAGGGATGAAGCGGAAGTTTTGGAACTGGATACGGAATGAGACGGACGGGGAGAGAACCTTGGTATTGAACGGGGAGATTTCGGATGAGACCTGGTACGGGGACGAGGTGACGCCGGCGCTGTTCCGGAAGGAGCTGGATGCGGGGATGGGGGATATCACGGTCTGGATCAATTCTCCGGGCGGGGACGTGTTTGCGGCGGCGCAGATTTATAACATGCTGATGGAGTACAGGGGGGACGTGACGGTGAAGGTGGATGCCCTGGCGGCTTCGGCGGCGTCTGTGATTGCCATGGCCGGGACGGAGGTTCTGATGTCCCCGGTGGGCATGATGATGATCCACAATCCTATGACGATTGCCATTGGGGATTCCAAGGAGATGCAGAGGGCCGGGGAGATGCTGGACGAGGTGAAGGAGAGCATTATGAACGCCTATGAGATTAAGACGGGCATGGGCAGGGCGAGGATTTCCCACCTGATGGATGCGGAGAGCTGGTTCAATGCGGGGAAGGCGGTGGAGCTTGGCTTTGCAGACGGGGTTCTGCATGGGGAAGGTACGGAAGATTCGGTGAGGGGTACGGAGCCGGAGGGCGTGATGTTTTCGCGTATGGCGGTGACTAATTCCCTGCTGTCTAAGCTGGTGCCGAAGGAGACGGAAAAGAGGGTTCCGGTGGAGCAGTTGGAGAAGCGGCTGGGGCTTTTGCGGCATTGAGTTTTCGGAATGGATATGGGCTTCGGCGGTCTGTAAACCGGTGGAGCAGGGGAAGGCTTTGAGGTACTGCTGCTGTGTGGAACCTGGGAAGCGGTTTTGAGATGCTGTGGTGCCTGGAAGAGAGATTTCTGTAAATAAAAAAATAGATTGACGGAGGTATGGAGATGAAGAAGATTTTGGAGTTGAGGGAGAAGCGTGCGAAGGCATGGGAGGCGGCAAAGTCTTTCCTGGACAGCAGGCGGGGCGGGGACGGGCTGCTGTCTGCGGAGGATACGGCTGCCTATGAGAAGATGGAGCAGGAGGTTGTGGACTTAGGGAAGGAGATTGAGCGGCTGGAACGGCAGGCGGCCATTGACGCGGAGCTGAATAATCCTGTCTCCGAGCCGATCACGAATAAGCCGAACAACAATCCGGACGGCGAAGAGAAGAAGGGCAGGGCGACGGATAGGTATAAAAAGACGTTCTGGAATGCCATGCGCCGTAAGAATTTCTATGACGTGGAGAATGCCCTGCAGGTGGGGACGGATTCCGAGGGCGGGTATCTGGTGCCGGACGAGTTTGAGCATACGCTGGTGGAGGCTTTGGAGGAGGAGAACTTTTTCCGGAGTATCGCCACGGTGATCCGGACTTCCAGCGGGGACAGGAAGATCCCGGTGGCTGCCACGAAGGGGACGGCTTCCTGGATTGACGAGGAGGGGGCTTACCCGGAGTCGGATGATTCTTTCGGGCAGGTTTCCATCGGGGCGTACAAGGTGGCGACGATGCTGAAAGTGTCGGATGAGCTTCTGAATGACAGCGTGTTTGACCTGGAAGCGTATATCTCTAAGGAGTTCGGGCGCAGGATTGGGGCGAAGGAGGAAGAGGCGTTCTTTACCGGGGACGGGAAGGGGAAGCCTACGGGTATCTTCCATGCGGCGGGCGGAGCGTCCGAGGGTGTGACCACGGCAGCGGCAAATATTACGTTTGACGATGTGATGGACCTGTTCTATGCGGTGAAGTCCCCGTACCGGAAGAAGGCGGTGTGGGTGCTGAACGATACCACGGTGAAGGCTTTGCGGAAGCTGAAAGACAATAACGGCAATTATATCTGGCAGCCGTCCGTGCAGGCGGGGCAGCCGGACATGATCCTGAACCGCCCTTACCACACTTCCTCCTATGTGCCGGAAGTGGCGGCGGGCAGCAAGGTGATGGCGTTCGGTGATTTCTCTTACTACTGGATTGCTGACAGGCAGGGCAGGAGTTTCAAGCGTCTGAATGAGTTATTT
>OFFR01001252.1_pt1 | contig 11358 bp, 8 predicted proteins | sample 1521421 | NCBI WGS metagenome assembly OFFR01 (sample SAMEA3504087, study PRJEB24116) | mouse gut metagenome | biome: mouse gut; feature: mouse-associated habitat; material: faeces | place: Denmark | collected 2011 | reverse complement strand
TGAAAGACACTATACTTAATCTGAAATGTGGAAAATATCATTTCTATTCAAATATAAAGAGAGAAGACTATCTGGGATTATTAAAAAATTCTAAGTGCATTGTTGGAAATTCCAGTTCTGGACTATTAGAAGCTCCGACATTTAAAATACCGGCTGTGAATATTGGTAGAAGGCAAAGTTTTAGGTTCAGGGGTATAAATGTTATTGATGTAGATTTTAAAGTTGATAACATAATAGAAGCTGTTAAAAAAGCGATGTCCTTTAAATTTAGAGATTATTTAAATAATAAATGTAAAAATCCATATGGAGATGGACATTCTTCTGAGAGAATTTTAGATTTATTAATGAATACAAAAGCTGATGAAAAGTGGTTGATAAAAAATCTTACATATTAAAGACGGAGACTTTATGAATAAACATTGTGTTTTAAAAACATATACAATTAAGGAAACCATTGATAAGATTGATGCTTCAAAAGATAGAGTTGCTTTAGTAGTAAATAATGATAATGTAATAATCGGTGTTGTAAGTCAGGGCGATATCATTAGAGCGCTTAGTGCAGGTAAAAATATTTATTCACGTGTAGAAGGTATTATTCAGCCGGGTTTTTTGTATTTAAACGAAAGGAATATGGAGAAAGCTTATACAATATTTAGAAAAAAGAAAATTACATTACTGCCGGTTGTAAAAGAAAATTTTAAATTAGAAAGCGTAATTACATTGACTGATATTTATGATTATCTTGGAGGAAAAGTAAGTGAATAAGTTAATTGTTATACCAGCCAGAGGCGGATCAAAAGGCATACCTAAAAAGAATATATATCCGCTTAATGGTAAGCCGTTGTTGTCGTACACTTTGGAAATGATAACAAAAGCATGTTTGAAAGATGTAGATGTGGTTGTAAGTACCGATGCAGAGGATATAAGGAGAGTGGCGCTTAATAATAAAAATGTTTTTGTGATAGACCGTCCAGCTGAACTGGCGAGCGATAAAGCGTCAACTGAAGATACTTTAATTCATGCAATAGATATAATGCAGAAAAAAACAGGAAAAAAATATGAGGCAGTTATTACACTTCAGCCGACATCTCCATTGCGTAAAGCGGAAACCTTAGAAGCCTTTATAAACGAATATGAAAAAGTGGCGTTAAAATACGATGCATTGGTGTCGTTTTCGGAGGATAGGACTGATTTTTGGGTACTGGATGCGGGAGGAGAGTTTGAAAGACTTTATCCTGATGCACCGAGAAGACGTCAGGAACGAAAACCGTTATATAGGGAGAACAGCGCCTATTATATTACAAATGTAAATGCATTGTTTGAGACACACTCGGTATTGGGAAAAAAGGCAGGCGGATTTATTATATCGGAGACAGAGGGAATTGATATAAATGAATTTATTGACTTAAAGGTTGCAGAGGCTATTTTAAATGATTAAGGATAAATTATATGATCTTTTTGTTAGAAAAAACGGACGCGTCTGGTATGAATATGAAAGATATGTACGTGAACATATACAGGAACATGATTTACATAGATTTAGGCATATTAAATTACTCATAAAATTAAATTGGTTTTATAGAGTAAAAAGGGGAAATACTCCGTATATATACTGGGACGAGCCGCTTAACAAAGCTGAAGAAATAGAAAAGCAGGCAATTTATGACGATAAAGAAAAACAAATAGAGGGAATAAGCTGTAATATATCCAATGCATTTATTGGTTCAGAAAGTAATGAAATTAAAAAAAGTAATTGTAGACCTTCACTATCAAGAGTTATGTATTCCATGCGAAATACCAGATTAGCATCATTTGATCTATTTGATACATTGTTACTTCGCCCATTTGCAGACCCTAAAGATTTATTTTATATACTTGGAGAAAAATTTGGAGAGATGGATTTTTATAATTTACGTATTCGCTGTGAGAAAGAAGCACGAGATTTGAAGGAGGAAATGACTGGAAGCCGGGAAGTAACTATTTACGATATTTATGAGAGGATACATTTTTACACAGATTTAGATATCAATTTTGGAGTCAATATGGAGTTTGGACTGGAAATGGACTTAATTTATCCTAATAAATATCAAAAATATATATTTGATACATTTTTAAATAATCATATTCCGGTAATATTGATTTCTGATATGTATTATCCAATGGGTATGATGGAAAAAATATTGATGAAAAATAACATATGTGGTTATGAAAAATTATATATATCATGCGACAAAAAATGTTCAAAAGAAAATGGGGATTTATTTGAATATGCTATAAATGATTTGGGCATAGACTTTATTGTAACCGACCATCATGAACCGCCAGAAGATATACCTAATTGTATTGTAGTAAATCCAAAAGTAAAAAGACTAGATAATACCTTTAATGAGTTGTGTGGTGCAGGCATAGCATTAAGGCTATGTGAAGCAATTGGTGGCGAAAAAGCACTTATGTATTATATAGATTTGTGTGCTATTGCAACAATTGCAGATATAGTGCCTCTCGTGGGGGATAATAGAATTATTGTAAGTTATGGTATGGAAATACTAAATTCCCGAGCAAGACTTGCTGTAAAACTATTGTTGGAAGTAGCAGGAGTTAAGGCTGAGGATAAAATAACTTCCACAGATGTTGCCTTTAAAATAGTACCACGCATAAACGCAATTGGAAGACTATCTGACTCTAAAAAAGCAGTAAGTATGCTTATAGATAGTGATTATTTTTATGTAAAAAGTTTGGCAGAGCAAGCAAATAGTTACAATATTGAAAGACAACAATTCACAGACGATTTGGTTTCTGACTGCTTGCAAATGCTTGAAAATTATGATTTAGTAAACAATAGAATTATTATATTGTATAGCGATAAGTGGGAAGCGGGAGTGCTAGGTATTGCAAGTGCAAAAATAACTAGTATGTTTAACCGCCCAACTATTTTAATGACTGCTGATGGCGATTTATATAAAGGCTCTGCAAGAAGTATTGCAGGAGTTAATATATATGAATGCGTGTCTGCTTGTAAGTCTTTTTTGCATGCGTTTGGCGGTCATGCAATGGCTTGTGGGGTAACTTGTAGTAAGGAAAATATTGAGGCTTTTTGCTTTGCAATAAATGAGTATTGTAGGGGACTAGATAAAAATTTGTTTATCCCTCATACCGAATATGACTTAAAACGTGATTACAATGAGATGACTTTGGAAGCATTACAAGATTTAAATAAACTAGAACCTTTTGGTATGGGTAATCCTAAAGTAAAATATAATATTTGCATAAACACCCCGATTTTTGATAGGATTTCTACCACAAAACATATAAAATACGCAAAAAATAATCAAGTTGAATTGGTTTATTTTGATGGAATTAATAATCAAAGAAATATCAATAACATAAACAAAATTGATATGATTTGTGATTTTGGTATTAGAATTTTTGCAAACAGACTTTATGCACAAGGCATAGTCCAAGATACTAATTTTGACTGGTCGGAATTTAATATAGACGAAAAATATCTTGCTATTAAATATGCTTATTATGCTAAATATGACAATAGCAGTGTGTTTGATATAAAATACATTGACGAGGAAGATGTTTGCACTCAAATAGATAATGATTTGTATGGGACTTGCTTTATTTGCTATTCTAAACAAACATTTGATAAATATTCTTATATCCTAAAAGATAAGTTGAAAAAAATAGATATAGGAAATATATCAGGAGTTAATCCGCTAAATAGACTTGTACTTGATTTAGATATAAGTCAAAATTTGGCTTATTATAAAAAAATAGTCATTTTGGACACATTGCCTAGCCTTGGTGTAATAGATTATTATAAGTTGAATATGAATGCACAAGTTGTTATGGTAAAAAATAAAATTGTTTACGATTATTTGTATATGGTTAAAGATAATTTTCCTACTATAGATATAATGCGTGGCATATTTGCAGAAATTAAAAAGTTGCTTTTAGATAAAACTAAACTATCCAATTTTGCGGAATTATTTAATGAGTATGAAAAGCAGGGCGGTACAAATATAATAGGCTTTTATATGGCAATGTTTGTTTTTTACGAACTAAAAATTATAAAATTAAAAGGCGGGTTTTATGTGGATAGCCAAGTTAAAACCAGTTTAGAGAATAGTAATATTTATCAGAGGATTAAGGAGTTAATTTATGCAGGATGCGATACTAAATAAGTTAAAAAACCAATATCCGCAAGAGCAGTATGAAATTATAAAAAAAGCATACGATTTTGCAAAACAAGCACACGCAGGGCAAAAGCGCCAGTCGGGTGAAGATTATTTTGTGCATCCGGTTTCAGTAAGCGAAATTCTTATTGATATGGGGCTTGACTATGAAACAGTTATGGCTGCTTTTTTGCATGATGTAATTGAAGATACACCGCATACTGAGGAGGAACTAGAAGGGATATTTGGCAAAACTGTTGTAATGCTTGTTAATGGTGTTACAAAATTAAATAAATTGCAGTTTAAGTCAAGTGTAGATGAGCAGGCGGAAAATTTGCGAAAAATGCTGTTTGCAATGAGTGATGACATTAGGGTTATTATTATCAAACTTGCAGATAGACTGCACAATATGCGTACATTGCTATTTAAATCAAGTGATAGACAAAAGGAAATATCGCGTGAAACATTAGAGATTTATGCACCTATTGCTGAAAGACTTGGTATGGGTACAATAAAGGGTGAACTTGAAGATTTGGCAATGAGATATTTAAATCCGGACGATTATTATGCACTTGTGCAAAAAATATCCGCTAAAAAGGTGGAAAGGCAAGAGTTCGTACAAAATGTTGTAAAAGATATAAAAGCAAAACTTGCAGAAATGAAAGTTGAAGGTGAGGTTAATGGTAGACCAAAGCACTTTTATAGTATTTATAAAAAAATGCAAAGCGGAAAGGAATTTGAACAAATTTATGACCTTATTGCAGTAAGAATTATAGTTGATACAATAAAAGACTGTTATGCTGTACTAGGTGCAATTCATACTATGTGGAAACCTCTTCCCGGTAGGTTTAAAGATTATATTGCTATGCCTAAGGCTAACAATTATCAGTCTTTGCATACAACAGTTATATCTCAATATGGTTCTCCATTTGAAATACAAATAAGAACGCATGAAATGCACGACATTGCTGAGTTTGGTATTGCTGCTCACTGGAAGTATAAAGAGGGTAGATTAACTCAGGACCAAAGCATAATGGATAATCGTATGCAATGGATAAGAAGTATTATGGAGGTGCAAAAAGATTTAAGGGATAATGCAGAGTTTTTGCAGTCGCTTAAAGTGGACTTGTATCCAGATGAAGTTTTTGTTATTACTCCAAAAGGCAAAGTTGTAAGTCTTCCTAAAGGTGCTACTGGTATTGATTTTGCGTATGCAGTGCATACTGAAGTAGGGCATAAGTGCGTAGGAATTAAAGTTGATGGCAAAATTGTGCCTATTAATACAAGACTTTCCAACAACTCTATTGTTGAAGTTATTACCTCAAATGCTTCAAAAGGACCTAGCAGAGACTGGCTTAAATTTGTTGCCACAGCCAGTGCAAGAAATAAAATCCGAGCATACTTTAAAAAGGAAATGCGTGAGGATAATATAAAACGTGGCAGAGAAATGTTAGAAAAGGAGGCAAAACATAGAGGCTATAGTTTGTCTGAATTGCTAAATAATGAGGAATGGCTAAAATTTTTCAAAAGTCATTACGGACAAAATGCAAATATGGAAGATATTTATGCAGAGTTAGGATATGGCAATATAACTACTAATAAAATAATATTAAAGTTAATTGACTGCTTTAAAAAATCTGCGGATAATCTTACTCCTATAATAAGTACTAGCAAAATTAGTAAGGCTAATAACAAAAAAGGTAATGGCATATTGATTAGGGGATATGATGACTTTTTAATAAGATTATCACATTGTTGTAATCCTGTGCCGGGTGATAAAATAGTAGGTTATGTCAGTCGTGGCAGAGGGGTGTCTATTCATAGAGCAGACTGCCCTAATATGAAAAACATTGAAGCGGAAAGAATAATTGAGGCTAGTTGGTCGCAAAATATGTCTTCACATTTTACCGCAACATTGGAGATTATTTGTATTAATAGGTCTAATTTGCTAATGGATATTATAGCCTTTTTTAGTACAAGAAAAATTAATATTACTATGGCAAATATGAAAGTAGACGATAATTTGCAAGCACTTATTACAATTGGTGTAGAAATTACAAATATACATGAACTTGACGAAATAATGAATAAAATAAAAGGTGTAGAAGGAGTTATGCATGTACACAGAATTTGATGGTTTTAGTGTTAAAAAAATAGTCAATGGCGGGCTTCAAAATAATAGTTATATTGTGAAAATCGGTACTAAATGTATAATTATTGACCCAGCATCTAAAATAGTAAAGGCAGAAGTTGATGGCGAAGGTTTGCAAGTTATGGCTGTGCTATTAACACACGGACACTTTGACCATATTAAAGGAGTAAGCCCTTTTATGCAAGAAAATATACCAGTTTATATACACAAAAATGATAATTCTAAATGCACAGGGGAGTCGATGGCAGACTGGTTAAAAAGGTTTAGGATAGAGCCATTTAGTTGCAGTAATTTTGTAAATGATGGTGATATATTAAATTTTGATGGCTTGGAAATTAAAGTTATCCATACACCAGGACATTCTTCAGGTGGTGTTTGTTATGTTATAAAAAACATTGTTTTTTCTGGTGATACTATTTTTTTGGATAGTTATGGTAGATATGATTTTGAAGATAGTTCGTTTAGTGACCTTAAAAATTCTATCATGGACAAGTTGTTTAAGTTAGATGGGGATTATGTTGTGTATCCCGGTCACGGAGATAGTACTACTATGGATTATGAAAGAGAAAGGAATATGATTATATGGAGTTAAATATCCTTACAAATAGTGAGTTTTTGCCTGACTTTATGGATATAATAAGGGCTTTTTCTCCATTTGTTACATTTAATGAACAAGAGACTGAAAACATAATTGATATATCAATAGTAAATGAAAATGTAACATTAAAATTTAAACAAAAAACTATCAAAAATCGGTGTTATATTGCCAATTTGCCTTTGATAAAACAAAAAAGTGAAGTTAAAAGACTTGCAAAAATTATGCTTTATGACTTGCTTTCAGAAATTACTGGAATTACTTTGCCGTATGGTTCGCTTACAGGCATAAGACCAACTAAATTGTACCATGAATTGCAGGCTAGCGGGAAAGATGCTTTTAATTATTTTACTGATTATTTAAGAGTGCCAGCACAAGGTGCGGAATGGATAAAAAAGATTTGTGATAACCAACAAAGTATATATTGCTTTAATGATAATGAGGTTGACTTTTTTGTAAATATACCTATTTGTATTACAAGATGTAGTTATTGTTCTTTTATATCTGCAGAGTTAGGCAAAATAAAAAAATGGATTACTCCGTATGTGGAGCAGTTGGTTAGGGAAATTGAGCACGGCATAGCACTTGCAAAAAAACTTGGGGTAAACATAAGGTCAATTTATGTTGGCGGAGGTACTCCTACCAGTTTATGCGAGAGTGATTTTGAAAAAATTATAAAGGCACTAAGTGTTATAAATTGTAAGGAATTTACTGTTGAGGCAGGCAGACCTGATACTATAAGTAAAGAAAAATTACAAATTATGGCGGATAATGGTGTTACTAGGATAAGTATAAATCCACAAACATTTAATGATAAAACATTAGCGCTTATTGGAAGAAACCATACTAAACAAGATATTTTTAATGTGTATGCCGAGGCAAGAAAGTTTAATTTTGATATTAATATGGATTTAATAGCAATGTTGCCGGAAGAGAGTTTTGAAGATTTTGAGTATTCGTTAACTGAGGCATTAGCACTTAAGCCAGACAATATTACTGTACATACCCTTGCTATTAAAAAAGGAAGTAATTTAAAACTAGCAGATTACAATAACAAAATTGAGTTACTGCCTGAAAAAATGATAGATTATTCTAGACGTGCAATTATTTCAAGCGGATATGAACCATACTATATGTATAGACAAAAATATATGAGTGGCAATTTGGATAATACAGGTTATGCAAAGCATGGCAAGGCTTGTATTTATAATATAGACATTATGGAGGAAACTCATAGTATAATTGCATGTGGTGCTGGGGCTATTAGCAAACGAGTTTGGACTGCTGAAAACAGGCTAGAGAGGCGTGCTAACCCTAAAGGTATAGATGTTTATATGCAAAGAGAAGACAAAATATTAAAAGATAAAGAAGAATTTTTTACTGAATAATTCATTTTTTTAAAAGATAGTATTAAATATGTGATTATTTATTAATAGTAATAAACTGTCTAATAAATATATTATTTTTTAAATAAATATTAATTATTTCATAAAAATACCAAAAATTAGTTTACACATTATAAAAAGTGTGTTATTATTGAATAGTACCTTTGGCTATGTTTATCAAGACTCCGATGATTTACTTGGCTAAATAGGAATAAATTATTTTAAGGAGATTAAAAATGGAAGATTTAACATTACTTACAAAACAACAAATTATTGAGAAATTTGCTCAATCAGAGGGCGATACTGGTTCTCCAGAAGTTCAAATTGCTTTGCTTACTGCAAGAATTGAAACTTTAAAAGCACACTTTGCTGTGCATAAAAAAGACCACCACAGCCGTCGTGGATTATTGCAAATGGTAGGTAAAAGAAGAAACTTGCTTACTTATCTAAAAAATAAAGATATTGAAAGATACAGAGCAGTTATTGCTAAACTAAACCTAAGAAAGTAATTAAAATTAACCCGAATATTATGTGTTCGGGTAATTTTTTATTATATAAAAGGAATAGTTGTTGGTTTAAGTTTATAGTCATAATTAATTTTGTGCTTAATACTGAAAAGGTAACCAAAATAAAATTTAAAAATTATTTGATAATAATGTAAAAACATTTATATAAATTTTTCAACTAGTCGGTTGATAATCTTTGGATGACCAAGGATAGAGGAGGAGAAAATGGTAGAAAGAAAAATTTACAAAACAACAATAGGCGGTAGAGAGGTAGAAGTTGAAACTGGTGCTTATTGCGGTATGACAAACGGCACTTGCTTGGTTAAGTGCGACGAAACTGTAGTTATGGTTAATGCTACAATGTCAAAAGAACCAAGAGACGGGGTAGACTTTTTCCCTTTAAACGTTGATTATGAAGAGAAAATGTATTCTGTTGGTAAAATTCCTGGTGGATTTAAGAAAAGAGAAGGTCGCCCAAGCGATAAAGGTATACTTGTATGCCGTTTAATTGATAGACCTTTAAGACCTTTATTCCCTAAGGGTTTTTACAACGATGTTTCTGTAGTGGCAACTTGCTTATCAGTAAACCCAGATGTTCCACCAGAAATTTATGCAATGATAGGTAGTTCTGTTGCACTTTCAATTTCAGATATTCCATTTGCTGGTCCTACTGGTTCAGTAGTTGTTGGATATATTGATGGTGAATATATTATCAACCCAAGTGCAGAACAAAGAGAAAAGAGCAGACTTCACTTAAGTTTGAGTGGTACAAAAGATGCTATTTTGATGGTTGAGGCTGGTGCTAACGAACTTACTGAAGAGGAAATGATAGCAGCAATTTTGTTTGGTCACGAAGAGATTAAAAAGATAGTTGCGTTTATTGAAAGTATTCAGGCTGAAATAGGCAAAGAAAAAATTGTTCCTAATATTTATCATGCAGAATCTACTATAGAAGAACAAGTTAGGGCTTATGCAAATGATATGATGGACAAGGCTTTGGAAGAGTTTAACAGACAAGCACGTGAAAAATTGGAAGAGGCTTTGGAACAAGATGTATTTGCTCACTTTGCGGAGATTTTCCCTGATGGCAAAAAAGATATTGCAGAAGTTTTGTACAATATGAAAAAGGAAAAAGTTCGTGCAAAAATTTTGGAAAAAGGTATTCGTCCAGATGGTAGAACTTTAAAAGAAATAAGACCTATTTGGTGTGAACATGGTATTTTACCAAGAGTACATGGTAGCGGTGTGTTCACTCGTGGTCAAACTCAAGTATTAACAACAGCAACTTTAGGTACTATTAGCGAAGTACAAAAACTTGAAGGTTTAGATGATGAAGTATTTAAAAGATATATCCATCACTATAACTTCCCAGGATATAGTGTAGGCGAAGCAAAACCTGCAAAGAGCCCAGGTCGTCGTGAAATTGGTCACGGTGCATTAGCAGAAAGAGCATTGGAGCCAGTTCTTCCAAGTGAGGAAGTATTCCCTTACGCAATTCGTACTGTAAGTGAAGTTTTAAGTTCTAATGGTTCAACTTCTCAAGCAAGTGTTTGCGGTAGCACTTTGGCACTTATGGACGCAGGTGTTCCTATTAAAGCACCAGTAGCAGGTGTTGCAATGGGTTTGATTAGCACTCCAGATAAAAGCAATGTTAAAATTTTGACAGATATTCAAGGCTTAGAGGACTTCCTTGGTGATATGGACTTTAAGGTTGCAGGTACTGAGGCTGGTATTACTGCTATTCAAATGGATATTAAAATTAAAGGTATTAATGAGGAAATTTTGCGTACTGCTTTGGCACAAGCAAGAGAGGGTAGATTAGAAATTTTAGGAAAGATGCTTGCTGTTCTTCCTAAAGCAAATGAAAAACTATCTAAATATGCACCAAAGATTTTATCTTTTGATATTGACCCAGACAAAATTCGTGAAGTTATTGGTAGTGGCGGTAAAGTTATCAATAAGATTATTGAAGATACAGGTGTAAAAATTGATATTAGTGAAACTGGTACAGTATTTATTGCAAGTAGCGATGAAGAAATGGCAGAAAAGGCTAAGAAAATAGTTTTAAGCATTGCTAAAGACCCTGAAGTAAATGACGAAATTGAAGGTAAAGTTGTAAGAATTATGGACTTCGGTGCTTTTGTGGAAATTGCTCCAGGCAAAGACGGAATGATTCATATTAGCAAACTTTCTAAAGATAGAGTAGAAAAAGTTACTGATGTAGTTAATATTGATGACAATGTTTTAGTAAAAGTTATCAAAATTGACGATAAAGGCAGAATTGATTTAAAACCACTTATGACATTAAAAACATCTATTGCTCTTACAGAAAATATAACAAAAAAGAAAGAAGAATTTCAGAGTATATAATAGCGTGGAGGAAGTATGACAAATTGGCAACTGATATGATTATGAGGCTTCCGTTTTATGATGGAAAACCTGGAGATTGCCCTTTAATCCTAAAAGAACTCGAAAAAATTTCAAAAGAGATATCAGATATTGAGAGCTCCATCATAAGCGATGAGAGTTGAATTTTCCA
>OFFR01001237.1_pt1 | contig 11458 bp, 7 predicted proteins | sample 1521421 | NCBI WGS metagenome assembly OFFR01 (sample SAMEA3504087, study PRJEB24116) | mouse gut metagenome | biome: mouse gut; feature: mouse-associated habitat; material: faeces | place: Denmark | collected 2011 | reverse complement strand
TTCTCCAGCACGCTGTGGATGGTCTCCACAACCTGGGAAGTGGTCTCCCGGAGGGCTTCCTCAGTCTCCTCGGAGGATACCTTCACCGTCTTGGGTAGGCCTGTGACCAGGTTCCGGCCCCTGACGTCCATGTAGTCCACCTCCGGCCGCTTGTAGGCGGAGCCGATCTTAATCTTCAGATCCTCCGCTGTCCGCTCGCCGATCAGCAGATTATGTTTCTTGCGCATATAGCGGACGATTGCCTCGTCGAAATCATCCCCGGCCACCTTGATGGAGGCGCTGACCACCGTGCCGCCCAGAGAAATGACAGCAATGTCGGAAGTGCCGCCGCCGATGTCCACGATCATGTTCCCGCAGGGCTTGGCGATGTCTATCCCAGCGCCGATGGCGGCAGCGATAGGCTCCTCAATGATGTCCACGTCCCGGGCCCCTGCCTGGTAAGTGGCGTCTTCCACAGCCTTCTTCTCCACCTCCGTGACGCCGCTGGGGACGCACACGGCGATGCGGGGCTTCCGGAAGGATCTCCTGCCCAGCGCTTTCTGGATGAAATACTTCATCATCTTCTCGGTGACGGTATAGTCCGAGATGACCCCCTGGCGCAGGGGCCTGACGGCCACGATGTTCCCGGGCGTCCTGCCCAGCATGAGCCTGGCGTCCTCTCCGATGGCCTTGATCTTCTGGGTGTCCCTGTCAAAGGCCACCACCGAGGGCTCCTTCAATACGACGCCCTTTCCTCTGATGTATACTAAAATGCTGGCTGTACCCAAATCGATTCCAATATCCGTACACTGCATACTGCTGCCCCTTTCTATCTCCCAACGGATTCCCGGCTCCAAATAAATAACATATTTCCAATCGTTTTATATTATAACCGAAAAAATTCCATTTTCATAGGGGTTTATGAAAATTTTAAAAAATGTGTACAGACATAAACCGCCGCCCCCGGGGGCAGTCAGAGGAACTGTCAGGTTATATAACAATTTCGGCAGAATCCTTTCTCTTCTTTAGCCTTTTTTCCTTTTTTCTTTTTCCAATGCTTTCCTGGCCTTACTTTTATCCAGCATCTTCTTAATATAGATGCCCGTGTAGGACCGCTTCTCCTCCGCCACCTGCTCCGGCGTGCCCGTGGCGATCACGGTGCCGCCCCGGTCGCCGCCCTCGGGTCCCATGTCGATGATATAGTCCGCGGTCTTGATCACGTCCAGGTTGTGTTCGATGACTACAACCGTGTTGCCGCCCTCCGTGAGCCTGTGGAGGATGTCCACCAGCTTGTGCACGTCCGCGAAGTGCAGGCCCGTGGTGGGCTCGTCCAGGATGTAGATGGTCTTGCCCGTGCTGCGCCTGGAGAGCTCCGTGGCCAGCTTGATGCGCTGGGCCTCCCCGCCGGAGAGGGTGGTGGATGGCTGCCCCAGCTTCACATAGGAAAGCCCCACATCGTAGAGGGTCTCGATCTTGCGCCTGATGGAGGGCACATTCTCGAAGAAGCCGCAGGCCTCGTCCACGGTCATGTCCAGCACGTCGAAGATGCTCTTGCCCTTGTACTTCACGTCCAGGGTCTCCCGGTTGTAGCGCTTGCCGCCGCAGACCTCGCAGGGCACGTACACATCCGGCAGAAAATGCATTTCGATTTTTAATATCCCGTCGCCGGAGCACGCTTCGCACCGCCCGCCTTTGACATTAAAGCTGAACCGCCCTTTCTTATACCCTTTTGCCTTCGCGTCCGGCGTCGCCGCAAACAGGTCGCGGATTATGTCAAACACCCCGGTATACGTCGCCGGGTTTGAACGCGGCGTCCTGCCGATCGGCGACTGGTCGATATCAATGACCTTGTCTAGCTGTTCCATCCCGCGGATTTCTTTGAATTTGCCCGGTATCGTCCTGGCGTGGTTTAATTCCCGCTGCAGCGCCTTATACAGTACTTCGTTGGTCAGCGAGCTTTTACCGGAACCGGAAACGCCGGTCACGCAGGTCATGATGCCGAGCGGAATATCAACATTCACTTTTTTCAGGTTATTTTCCGCGGCTCCGATTACCTTTAAAAACCCGGTGGGCTGCCTGCGCTCCTGCGGCACGGGAATCGCCATGCGCCCGCTTAAATACGCGCCGGTAACCGATTCCGGATTGTCCATAATATCCTGCGCCGATCCGGCCGCTACAATCCGGCCTCCGTGTTCGCCCGCCTTAGGTCCTACGTCTACAATAAAGTCGGCTTCCCTTATCGTATCCTCATCGTGCTCCACCACAACCAGGGTATTGCCCAGATCCCGCAGATTTTTCAACGTGGCAAGCAGCTTGTCGTTGTCCCTCTGGTGCAGGCCGATACTCGGCTCGTCCAAAATATACGCCACGCCCACAAGCCCGGAGCCAATCTGCGTAGCTAGGCGGATACGCTGCGCTTCCCCGCCGGACAAGGTTCCGGTCGCCCGGGAAAGGCTTAAATAATCAAGCCCCACGTCTACCAAAAAACCGACCCTTGCGGAGATTTCTTTTAAAATCTGCCTGCCGATCAGCAGCTGCTGCTCGCTCAGTTCCATTTCCGCCAAAAATTTCTGCAGGTTTAAAATCGAAAGATTTGTTATTTCAAAAATATTCCGATCCGAAACCGTAACCGCAAGGGACGTTTTTTTCAGACGCTGCCCCTTACATTCCCGGCAGGGGGTAATACGCATAAACTGCTCGTATTCCTGTTTCATTACCTCGGAACCCGTTTCACGATACCGCCTCTCCACGTTTCGGATCAGCCCTTCAAACGTCACGTCGTATACGCCTTCCCCGCGCTGCCCTTTGTAACGTACCTTTACCTGCCTGCCGTTGGTCCCGTAAACCAGCATTTGCCGTATTTCCTCGCCAAGCTCCTGATACGGTGTGTTTAAATCAAACCCGTATTCTTCCGAAAGCGCTTTTAATGTGGCGTACGTATAACTCGACGGATCGGTGCAGGACTGCCAGCCCATCACCTGTATCGCGCCTTCGGCGATACTTAGGCTTTTATCCGGTATCATCAGATCTTCATCAAATTCCATTTTGTACCCCAGGCCAAAGCAGACGGGACAGGCTCCAAACGGATTGTTGAAGGAAAAACTTCTTGGTTCGATTTCGTCCACACTGATTTCACAGTCCGGGCAGGCAAAGCTTTCCGAGAAATTCATCATGTGCCCGGCGTCGTCGGGGGATCCTGCGGAAGGCATGACTTCTACCATTAAAAGCCCTTCCGCCAGCGCCAGCACGTTTTCAATGGAATCGGTCAGGCGTTTTTCTATGCCTTCCTTTACGGCAAGGCGGTCTACGACAATTTCGATATTGTGCTTTTTGTTTTTGTCGAGCTTGATTTCTGCCGTCAGTTCATAAATGCTGCCGTCTACCCGGATACGGACATAGCCGCTCTTTTTTGCCTTTTCAAACAGCTTCTGGTGCTCCCCTTTACGCCCGCGCACAACCGGCGCCAAAAGCTGGATCCTTGTTTTTTCCGGCAGGCTTAAAATCTGATCCGCCATCTGATCCACCGTCTGCTTTTTGATTTCCCGGCCGCACTTGGGGCAGTGCGGAATCCCGATCCTGGCGTAGAGCAGACGGAAATAATCATAAATTTCCGTTACGGTCCCTACGGTGGAACGGGGATTGCGGTTGGTGGATTTCTGGTCAATGGAAATAGCGGGCGGCAGGCCTTCGATTTTTTCCACGTCCGGTTTTTCCATCTGTCCCAAAAACTGCCTGGCATAGGAGGACAACGACTCCATATAACGCCGCTGCCCTTCGGCGTAAATGGTGTCAAACGCCAAGGAGGATTTGCCCGAACCGCTCAGCCCGGTGAGAACAACCAGTTCGTTGCGCGGGATATCCACATCAATTCCTTTTAAATTGTGCTCCCTTGCGCCCCTGATTTTAATGTATTTTCTTTCCTTCATGATTTCGCTCCTGTTCTGTTTGCCGTCTTTTTGCTCTGGATTGCGGCTTTGCGCAATACTGCCGTTTTATTTCCCGTCTTTTTCTGTGCGGTATTTTTTCAGTTCTATCATTTTGTCACGCAGTTCTGCCGCCGCTTCAAAATTCAAATCCGCAGCGGCGCGTTCCATTTTCTTTTTGACTTCGGCGATCAGCTTATCGAGTTCTTTGTTGCTCATGGATTCCGGATCTTTTGCAAACTGCTGTTCTTCCTTTGCAACTTTCTTGGAAATGCTGATCAGTTCCCGAACTGATTTGCGGATGGTCTGCGGCGTAATCCCGTGCGCCTCGTTGTACTGCTGCTGGATGGTACGCCTGCGCTCCGTTTCGTCCATAGCGACACGCATGGAATCGGTAATCGAATCCGCGTACATAATAACATGCCCCTCGGAGTTACGCGCCGCGCGCCCAATGGTCTGGATCAGGGAGGTTTCCGAACGGAGGAAGCCTTCCTTGTCTGCGTCTAAAATCGCCACCAGCGTGATTTCCGGAATGTCGAGCCCTTCGCGCAGCAGGTTGATGCCGACTAAAACGTCGAATACATCCAGACGCATGTCGCGGATGATTTCGGAACGCTCTAGCGTATCAATGTCGGAATGCAGGTATTTTACACGGATGCCCACTTCGTTCATATAATCGGTCAGATCTTCCGCCATGCGCTTGGTCAGCGTGGTGATCAGGATCTTATTGTGGTTTGCCGTCTCTTTTTTGACTTCGGCTATCAGGTCGTCGATCTGCCCTTCCACCGGACGCACCTCCACCTTCGGATCCAAAAGCCCCGTCGGACGGATGATCTGCTCGACGCGCTTTAGCTCGTGCTCCTTCTCATAGACGTTCGGCGTCGCGGAAACAAACATCATTTGATCGATCTTGCTTTCAAATTCATCAAAATTCAACGGACGGTTGTCCTTGGCGCTCGGCAGGCGGAATCCGTAATCCACAAGTGTGGACTTGCGGGACTGATCCCCGGCGTACATGCCGCGCACCTGCGGGATTGTGATATGGGACTCGTCCACGATGATTAAAAAATCATCCGGAAAGTAATCCATCAGGGTATGCGGCGTCGCGCCTGCGGGCATCCCCGCCAAGTGCCTGGAATAATTCTCGATGCCGCTGCAAAATCCGGTTTCACGCATCATTTCGATGTCGAAATTCGTGCGCTCGGAAATCCGCTGCGCTTCCAATAGCTTGTCATGGCTTTTGAAAAAACGCACGCGCTCTTCCATTTCCTGTTCGATGGCGATACAAGCTTCGTTGATTTTCTCCTGCGGGACGACGTAGTGGGATGCGGGAAATACTGCTATATGCTGCAGCTGGTTTTTGATCTCCCCGGTCAGGATGTCGATTTCGGTAATCCGTTCTACCTCGTCCCCGAAAAATTCTACCCGATATGCCGTTTCGCTGAAGTTTGCCGGGAAGATCTCAAGCACGTCCCCGCGCACGCGGAAGGTGCCGCGGTGGAAGTCCATGTCGTTGCGGGTGTATTGGATGCTGATTAGTTTTTTGATGACTTCATCACGATCTTTTTCCTGGCCGGGGCGTAAGGATACCATCATGTTCTGGTAATCCACCGGGCTGCCCAAGCCGTAGATACAGGATACGCTGGCGATGATGACGACATCCCGGCGCTCTACTAATGCCGCCGTAGCGGAAAGGCGCAGCTTGTCGATTTCCTCGTTGATGGCGGAATCCTTGGCGATGTAGGTGTCCGAAGACGGGATGTAGGCTTCGGGTTGGTAGTAGTCGTAATAGGATACAAAATACTCCACTGCATTCTCCGGGAACATCTCCTTGAATTCTCCGTAGAGCTGCGCCGCAAGCGTCTTGTTGTGGGCGATGACCAGCGTCGGCTTCTGCAATTCCTGAATGACATTCGCCATCGTAAATGTCTTGCCGGAACCCGTAACCCCTAGTAAAGTCTGGAATTGATTGCCCTCCTTGAAGCCTTTGACCAGCTCGGCGATGGCCTGCGGCTGGTCGCCTGTGGGCTTGTAGGGGGCTTGTAATTTGAACTCTGGCATATGAAAACCTCCAATTTGTGACCGAAAAAAGTTTGCTTATTCGCCCGAAATTCGTGTAATTTGATTTTCGATTCGTGTAAAATGGGCTTGCAAAGCTGGCGAATAAGCGTTAAAATAGCAATTACACGAATGCAGGTCACAAAACCGTATTTTTGAAACGAAACAACACTGAATAACACCAACCAGTACAGATAGTATTATCCAGTCATTTGGTTTTTCATTATAACATATAAGTCAAAAAAAGTACAGACCAAAATCGAACTTTTGTTCTGTACTTTTTTATGTCTTTTTATGTGATTCGGTTATGCCAGTATCTTAGTTTCATGCAAGAAACTCACTGATTTGTTCTATATAATTATCTTCTGAAAAATCTGTACCGCTTTCACATTCTTCCTTTGGGATTACTTCATCAATAAACGGCTGGAGATCGTCTAAGCAGTCCTCAATGATTTCGGCAGTGTCTCCATAAACATCTATGGTGATAATTTCTTTCGCATGTCCCATGAGCTGTGATACCGCTTTGGGATTGAAATTGTTCTTTAATAAGATGGTACAGAAGGTACTTCGCAGATCATGCCATCTTATATTGGGCAGTCCATTGTCCTCCAACAGCTTCTTATAATGCCTCCAGTGAAAATCCTTGCTTCTCGGACGCCCATAGGTGGAACAGCAGATATAATCCAAATCCTGAAATGTGCCTGACCGCCTTCTGCGGTTCTTCTCATACACTTTTCTTTCTTCCAGAATGGCTTCAAACACATAATCCGGTATGGGGATGGTTCGGTAGCTGGACGGCGTTTTCAATCCGATTTCCTGCTTTGTAAACGTCTTAGCCGGGAAGTCCCCGGCAGTCGTGTTTGGTTTCTTGCCTAACTGCCGCTGCACTTTCAATGTCCGGTTGATATAATCTATATCCGAATATTTTACCCCATTGATTTCACACCGCCTCAATCCCAACAGCACTGCAAAAAGTACCTGCATATGGATTGGCGTTTCCCTGCTCGCTTCAATGAGCGTTAAAACCTGCTCCATATTCAGCGTCTTTTGTGTATCAATGTTCCGGGTGTGATAGGCTTTCTTCTCTACCTGTTTTGGCAAAGCCACATCAATCGTCGGATTTATGGAAATGATTTTCTTATTCACAGCATACTGCATGGACGTATTCATCACCGTTTTTACCAGCCTTGCAATAGAAGTCGAAGCAGCCGCTTCTTCATAATAAAGGCTCTGGATATGGCTCCGTTTGATTTCCGTCATTCTGATGTTGCCCATCGCCGGAATCACATGGTTATTCACAATATTGGAATAGGTTTCATAGGAACCGCTTGTAATGCGTGGGCGCATTTCTTTTTCAAGCCAGAACAGCATAAAGTCTTTCACTTTTACGCTGGTATATACCACATATGTGCCTGAATATAATTCGCCCAGCGTCTTGTCCCTGTCCGTGTTCGCCGCTTTCTTTGTAGCAAATCCGGATTTCTGCTGTGGTATTTTTGTCCCGTCCGCATAAATCAGAACCACACGATAGCCAAACTTATTCTTAATCGGCGTGACGTTATAAACCTTCCAGTCCACAAACTGCTGTAATTTTAAATCAAATTCCATATTATCCTGTTCCTTCCCTGCCTTCAGGAGCAAAAGCATCATTCATAAAGGCAATAATCTTTTCTTTCTCATCCATGACGTCGCAATAATATTCAAAGGTTGTATTGACAGAACTATGTCCCAATAACCCTGATATTTTCGCAAGCGGAACACCCTGCTCCACCAAAATGGTGGCAAACATATGGCGGAGTCCATGCACGGTTACGGCAGGAAGCCCATTCCGCACACACAGCTTTGTCAAAGCATTGTTCATGGCGGACAGGCTATGTACCTTTCCATTTGCCTGACAACTGATATAATCGTTATCAATAAAAGCCTCCTGCATCTTCTCTTTATACATATCTATCTGACATTTTCTTTTCTCCAACTCCGTAATAATGACCTCCGGCACACGCAATACCCGGAAACTGTTGGGCGTTTTGGGATCACGTTCGATTGAAATATTTTCTTCAATCCTGCTCCCCTCTTTTATGATGGGGTTTGCAACAATCTGCCTGCTGATTTTCACACTACGATGTTCTAAATCAAAGTCGGAAAATTTCAGTCCATAGATTTCACCTTTCCGCAGTCCGCAAAACAGTCCCAACAGAATTTCCAGATACCAGTTATCCTTTGAAGCCGCCTGAAGGAGTATTTTTATTTTCTCCCTGCTGAGAATCACGATATTGGGTTTCTTTCGCTTATACGGCTTTGTTTCCGGCACGGGATTCACATTGATATAGCCCTCTATGACTGCCTCTTTCATGGCAAGATTCAAAATTTCCCGTCCTTTGTTTCCTGCCGAAACACAAGCCTTTGATGTCCTCTCCAGAAGTCCGTCCAGGTATTCCACGCTGACAAACCTCATCTTTATATCATAATCAATGTTTGGGATAATCAAGTCATATAAGGTGTATGCCCCAACCATTCTTGTTGTCGTCTCGATTCTTTTTGAAAACACTTCCTCAAACCAGTAGATAAGATAATCTTTAAAGAGAACGTCTTTATTGGATTTGCTGGAAAGCTGCTGTTTCCGCAACAGCGCATTAAATTCTTCCTCGCATTTCCGATAACTGGCCTCCGCCTCTGCCTGACTGGAAAATCCGCCTTTCTTTCCATATTTAACAATGCCATTATCTTGCAGTGCCTTTGTACGGTGATACCATGAATTTTGTTCAAAAAAAGCAACACTCTTTTCCTGTGTTTTCTTTCCCATTCCTATCACCTCCGCACATTTAGCTCGCTCCATTTAACCATTGATCGAATCCCTCTTTGGGAACCCGGTACAGCTTTCCTATTTTTATCACCCTGAACGGTTTCTGACTCTCATAGGCTTCATCCAGAAATGCGTATGCCTTACTTCTGCCGATACCCAATAACTTTTGAATGTCATCAGCGTCATAAACCTGTTTTTGCAAATTCATGGTATCTATCTCAGTCACCTCCCGAAACACGGGAAGGGACTGCTTGCTATTATCATAGCTTCACAATCCCTTCCCGTCTAATGTGCGAATTTTCAAATCGCAGCCTTGACTTTTCAATTATTCTTGTTCTCACTGCAATACCTTTTCCTTATTAAATAATCGTATCCCTGCCTGCTGTTGCAAAACATACAGGTATCCTTCAAATTTTGATTCTTATCTGCCCTCTGGATAAAATGCTCTTTGGAATCATAAAAGGGTTTTGCACATATTGGGCACAGACACATCAAAATCGGTTTATCCCGTTTTCTCATCCCGGTGCTGGAGCATAATGCTTTATCAACCTTCAACATTTGCTGTCTGTCCAGCGTCCCGATATAATCCCCCAGTCTCTTTTTATCCAGTGTTCGGACTTGCTCTAACAACACAACAGAATCTTTTTCCAGACCTTGCATATCTGCCGGAACCGGGACATGCGTGGGCATTTTTGACTTTGGCCTGCTTGTAATTGCTGCCACAATTACGGTTGGGCTGTATTGATTCCCTCTGTTATTCTGAATCACTAATACCGGACGGTATCCGCCCTGCTCACTTCCGAAAACGGGATTTAAGTCTGCATGGTAAATATCCCCTCGTCTGATTTTTCTTTCTTCCATAATAAAAATGTCCTCCATAATCTTTACTTCCTGAATCCAGTCTGCTTTTTCTTTCATGGCGGAAAATATAAATTTGCAGAATACATCTTGCCTGCCGAAAAAAACTGCATTTCAGGTATGTATCAGCCGAACACAAAAGCATGGCTTTTTGATTATTCTTCAGAATATTTTCATGTTTTGTGTCCGGCTACCACTTTTAGCCTGATAAGCCTATTTGTCCTCGACACCCCGGCTTACATATCTACCGCTTTTACGGCAAACATAGGGAAGTCACCAAACGACTGGCTGCTGGCCAGCTCCACGGGAATAGCACCCCTCCGGGGATCGCCCGGAGCCGCCCTCATTGGTTGCGGCGTTTTTACACCTGATGGGTATTTACGCTCGACCTGTGACTGGACGGGAGTATCATTGTCCCTGCTGCCTGTTATCGCCTTATCAGTAGCAAACTGGTAGTTATAGCCCGGTATTTCCCGCTCCTTAGATGGGGATAGGACAGCCGCAAACCATTGTCTTTCTGTCTGTGCGATTTCGTTGCCTTTATCTCCATCCAGCTCATGGCGTACCTGCTAACGTGGCTTACGCTCATCACGATAACAACAGGAATGTATTTGATGAATGGGTATGAAATTTTCATGGTACAAACCCATTCACCACATAAATGCAGAAAACAGGTGAAGGAATTTTTATCTCCCTCACCTGTTTCCTCACTTATCAGGCAAAACCCGAAAGTCCTTTTTTAATTTTTTTCAAAAAACTTTTTCAGGCTTTGAATTGCCCCGTGGATACTGTACTCTACTGCTCTGGTTGAACACTTCTCCCGCTCTGCGATTTCCACATAGGTCAATTCCTGAAAATAATGCAGTATCAGCCTTTTCTTCTGTTTTTCCGGCAGTTCGTTGATTGCCTTATGTAGCTTTTCTGTCTGAAGCCTGCGGAACACGATTTCCTCCATGCTGTCCGGCTTTTTCATTGCTCTCATATTCAAAGTGTTTTCCCACACCTCGGATTGCTCAATATGCCTGTCCACCACGTTAAGATACACCAGATCGCTTAATTCAAAAGAATCAAACGTGTCATACAGCACCTTGCTGATTTCAAGTTTATGTAAATCACCTTGTCCATCTTTGAATGAAACGTAATACTGGCCGTCTTTCTCGAATATCGTATAAGGATTATACTTATCCTTTCTTCTTTTTGGGCGGTTACCCTCCATATTCCTTTCCTCCAATCTGAATTTTTTGTTAAAAATCCAGATTGGCAGGCGGCGAACGGCAACCAGCACCACACACAGCTTTACGATATATATTTACAAAAATCGACAAAAGAAAAACCGCAGAGGCTGTATAACCTCTGCGGAAATAAGAATAATAAGTTCTATTTTGTAGATATTTGTCTTTTACTTTTAGGGTATAAGAGTACCATATGCAAGCAAGAATTTTTTTAACAGATTATCCTCCAGCCACCATGCATACAATATATAATTATCATCGTATTTATCCATAAGTGATGAAAAATAAAACTTAAAACAATACAAAAATCTCCTCCATGATAAAACGCATTGGGGAGATCTCTATTCGGGTATAGCAAAATCACCCACTAAACATCGTTTTTTTATTTAGTAGGTCTATTTTTGCAAGCCCTTTATTATTTTCATAAAATATTGAATACAACAACTTTACAACATTATCTTTTATATATTGACCAAAAAATTTATATCTTCCTCAATCCCCGCTTCATCATTAGATACCTCATTACAATATTCCAGTACCAGATGTGCATTAGGCGTATATTTCTTATGAATTTTCAAAAAACTATCAAAATTCATTTTACCATT
>OFFR01001218.1_pt1 | contig 11644 bp, 15 predicted proteins | sample 1521421 | NCBI WGS metagenome assembly OFFR01 (sample SAMEA3504087, study PRJEB24116) | mouse gut metagenome | biome: mouse gut; feature: mouse-associated habitat; material: faeces | place: Denmark | collected 2011 | reverse complement strand
AACACTTGAGGCTATGCCTTCTTTTTTGTCATTTTTCAGATTTGCTCATTTATAGTTACCATATCTATTCCCCTTCTATCGCAAATGTATGAAGAATATGGGATGCAATCATTTACGCCAAAAATTACAAACCTCAGTCAGGAAAAGTTAGCCTGCGACAGACCAAGGCGATCCAAAAGCTGATTCAGATTATCCCCAAGCTCCATCAGAATTTGTTGTTTGAGAGCTTCTGACTTATAGGTCCAATTGTCCTTACGGTCCTCGTAACAGTTTTGAATCAGCTGAGTCCAATTGATAGTGGTATTCTCCCCTACCCCTATCATCGCATTGATCCGAATAGGATTATCTCGGTGAAGGCTACCGTACTGGCCCTCAGTCCGTTTGACCATCTCATTCTGAATTTGTCTGATTGCGTCCCATCCACCGCCTCCGTCCAAATCCAAATTTATCATCTCCCAGAGCATCCCACATCGATCAGCCAGTGTCCCTGTATTATATTTCTCGTTGAGCTTCTCCATAATCTCACTATCGGAAAGCCCCTCATATCCATAGGTATACCGTTTCCATTCTTTTCGCCCCTCTTTGTCACTGGCAGAAGGATATTCTGACACTCTTTCTCCTTTGGCCTCCACAAATTGCTGATTATACTCATCTAGGACTTTTGTATAAATAGAGCTTTCTCCTGCACAATTGTAGAAACCACCAGCCATTGCTCCAAAATTAGGGAAAGCATTCATGAAACGCTTACGAATCAGTAAAGAGATATCTTTTTCGGTCATGCTATTGTAGTCTGTGTTTTTGTGAAGTTTCCGTAGTTCGTTCAGCCGCTGTTCATAGCTTAATGCAGAAAGGGATACTGTATCCTGAGACTGGGAAGATAGCCTTGTAGTTTCAAACTGGAGAAGAAAATCAGTCGATTTGGTTTTCGATATAACCAGTGTGTTACAAAAAAAGGACCATCCAGAAGAAGCTATATTCCCAACATCCATCTTCATCACCACCTTTATGTAATGTGCCTACTTGCTAAAGCATTCAAAATCAAGTAAATTGCTTAGGGCCGACCAATAACATTGTTGCATTGACCGACCCCATACATACATCCAGGATTTAACTATCTGTTGAGAATTTCACTGTAACCATTCTGACATAGGTATTCATAGGAGCAATTCTGGACCGTGCGGTAGAAACAAGCGTAACCTGCGGCAAAGAGGTATCTTTCATGGTAATGATTTCGTCAAACTTATAGCCAACAGCATCCCCATAGGCATTGCGGACAAAGTCATAGGGAGTTCCGCTTCCACCGATGGAATAGAGTTTGTCGTTGTCATCAAACCCGGTACGTCCATTACCATACTTATAGATGGTAAATGTCAGCGGTTGATCTGCGCAATATGCGTACTTTGTAGTAAGAGCAATCGAAGCAACGCCTCCTTGTTTTGGAAACGTCTCAGTGATGGACCTGTAATCATCCTCACCAAATTTCACTACTCCGGTCACCTTCACAATATCGTACTGTGACAAGCCCGGGTTGCGGGGTTCAGCCGCAGAAACCATAGCTGTCATCGTGAACAGCATAATCATCGCCAGGAAAATGTTTGCACAGCGTTTCATAAAATTTCCTCCTGTTATTTCATTTGGATTAGATGGCTTGCATCCTCTTAATGATATTGAGCAAGGTTTTTATTGTCTCCGTATTTTGATAACCGTTTTCTTCAAACACCGTTCCTTGAGACTGCTGTGCCAGCAAACTTTCTAGCCAGCGAACAAGATCACCATCTGCATCTTCCAGGGACTGAAGTAGTTCGTTATCTGAACCGTCTGCCGCCGTAGCATAGCATGAACCACACCCAACCCCGGATACAAAGGCATCAGGACTGATATCTAGGATTCTCCACCCCTTATACCCCAATCTCATCGAATCAAATCGTGTCAGGGCACCTTTCTCCACTAAATCCTCCAGAAATGTATCGTACTGATCCTGTGTCATATTACGCAGATTGTACTTCCTGGCAAATTCAGCAATCTCCTGATCGGAAAGCTTTGTTTTAGCAGATGCATCTGTTTCATATGTGTCGCAATCCTGTGGCTGCGATGCAGCGCTTTTGCTGGCATCATATTGATCTTTTAAAATATCGTCAAAATTTTTGGCATGCCAAGAGCCATCTGCTCGTTTTACAAGATTCAGTGTTGTATTGTATGGCACCCCATTGCGAAACCCTATAGCATTTAAATTGATTTCCACGTGTTCACTTCACTTCCCTGATACTACATTAAGTGTGATCTATGCGTTAATCGCACAAGTCCCGCTAACTTTCATTGACAGCGACGTCCCATCCACGGTCTTGAAATAATACATTCCGCCAATCTCAATGTCATATCTCTCAGTCATTATATCAATCCCCTCCGGCTAAGTAGTAACAGTTTTGGTCTCAGACGCGCCATCAACCCACACAGTAACAGTGGCCTGAGCTCGATAGGTTACCCCTTGCTTCGCCTTGACAGAGCTGCTGGCAGTGGCAATACTCATGTCCTGTTCTACTGTGCAAGTGTCAACTGTATACCAGCGACCGGCCCGTTCCTCCTGAAATCTTGAGAACAATCTTGCACTTTTCAGCTCCACGAACGCCGGTTACTCTGGCACTGGCAATAGCTTTCCCATCTTCGAATACCAGATTGCATCCGGCACTCTCAATATTCGTCATCCGGGCTACGCCATCAGCGGCTGCCAGACATGGGACAGATAACATGAACATGAAGATAAAGGAAATTACCAAGCAAGAAGTCCTTTTGGCAAACTTTCTCAACATAATGAATCACCTCCTTCCTGTCACAAATACAGTAACGAAGAAGGAGGCGATTCGGGGACACTATTTTTCAAAATTTTTATTTTTTAGTAAAGTGGATTCCATTTGCTACCTTGAAAATCTCCTCTGGGGAGAAGTCGCCAGATACCAGCATAACAGAAACGGCATCTTCCCACATCAAAGTTGTATGATCTCCCTTCACAATAAGTGTTGCCTCATATCCATTGAGGTCAACTGTTGCCACCTCTGCATTTTCCGTATCCAAAATCAAAGTGGACCATTTGTTGTCTATTATAATGTTCCGTTCAATGCTAATCCTTCGTCCTTCCATATCTTCAAAATAAACAAATTGATAATGGGTCTCCGGATCATTCTCTCGGCATATCTCTGACATACCATCTGGGAGGTAATCAAACATTAACTCTCCCAATTCAGGCACATCTGTATCTGGGGTAGAAAAGGTAAAACGTGTCAAATCCTCAAATATCTCAGTAATGACCTCAATAAATCTCTCACGATAAGCTTCTACGCACATAAGGCACGAAAAACTTACCGTTAATATTACAAGGGCAACTACCGCAACACGCTTTGACGCAGAAATAAACCCATTCCGCCAAGGGGTGCGTCGCTGGGCCTGTATCAGTTTCTTCATCTGTTTCTCAAACTTTTTTGAGAATACGTGTTCTGGCAGTTCATCTTCTGAAGGAAGGAGACTAAGCCATAACTCCTCAGCTTTTGAAACGGACTCACATAGCATTTCTTCGGTGATCTTCAAAGGCTATCCCTCCTCCCGTGACATTGATTCTTCTAATTTCCTTCTTGCCCGCTGAATGGTCTTTTTTACGTTTTCTTTTGTCATAGAAAGCATAACAGCAATCTCATCCATCGAATAACCTCTTGCGTATTTGAGCAATAGGACTTCTCGATATCTTCCAGGCAGCGATAAAATCGCTTTGATAATAAGCTCCTGGTTTTCAATCTGGTCAATCTTTGACTGCTCAGGCACACCCAGATATTCCTCTTCATATGGGACAACGCTATGTTTTTTTCGCTTTCTATACAAATCAATTGCTTTATTCTCAGTTATAGTAACGATTAGGGACCGTGTTTGGGGACTATCCAGATTGTCAATTTTTTCAAGAATTTCTATTATTTTCAAAAAGGCCTCATGGACTATATCCTCTGAATCTTTGGTATCCCCCAGGATGCTACTGGCAGTATAGTACATCAGCTGCTTATATGTATTGTATATGATTTCAAATTTAGATTTTCCCTCAGGAGAATCTATCATAGCTAAATAGATTAACATGTGTATCACTCCACCATAATAATCCTGGACCCACCTCAAAATTCAGTCTGAGCTGGATTATATCACAACTAAATATGATGCGATACAGTGTTATAACCTAATTTTCCTTAATTTTTTCCTATATCTATATAAAAAGCACAAAAATAAGAGATGATGGTTCCAATACGGCAGAGAAAACCTACCAATTCAGACTCTACCCAAGCAAGTAGCAGTAAGAACTGATTCGCAAAACCTGTGGCTGTGTCCAGTTTATGTATAACACAACTTTTGCTGCCCGGCTGCGCCATGTCGCCGGCACTCAGTGGGGCAACAAGAAGTACATGAATATGAGGCACCTGGAGACTGTTCTGGAGGACACCTCTATTGCCGGCTGACTTCATTCCGACCAGAGTCTGCATACTAATTAGCGGAATCTTGACACTACCAAAGATTATGGGGAGTGAATGGTAGTGGAACAGAAAATAAGACGAGATAGAAACCTTGGCAGTAACCTGAAACGGCTCCGGGAGGAACGGCGCATCTCCCAAGAGAAATTGTGTAAGGAGCTTCAACGGCGCTCCTGTGATATCGGTAGGACAACCTACGCCAAATATGAGACGGGGCAGCTGAATATCTGGGCAAGCGTCCTCATAGAGCTAAAAAAATTCTATGGCTGCACCTATGATGATTTTTTCTTTGGATTGGATAATACCGATGGGTAAGAAGTTAAAAAGTAAGCGTCAAAAGCGGAACCGCCAGACTCCGTAAAATGTCTGGCGGTTCGGGGTGGATTTAAGATTCATCAAATTGCAGGTAGAAAGTAAGGAAGGAGATAAATTGAGCAGTAGCAGGTTTGGTGTCCATCTGGCAACTGGATAATTGTTGGAGACCCAGAGGGTTCCGCTTCCAAATAATATCAATAGCAGAACGGATATTACGTTCAACAGCTTTCCAGTTGGTTGCCCTTTGCTTGGCAATCTGGGGATAGAGCCGTTTGGTAACCATAGTCAGAGATTGAGGGTCACAGGCAGCAATTTCAACAGCAGACACGATACAGTGAAATCCGGTATAGTTTGCAGATAGACCAAGGCTGAATAAAAGGCGGGTCAGTTTTTCATTCATGTTTACACGCTTTCTGGCGGAAGTTTGTTGTCAGGTGTTTTAGGCAGATCATCTTTGGAAAACAGATCAGCAATCTCACATTTGAACAAATCTTTCATGATGAGAAGCATCTTTTGGGTTGGACTATGCTCTCCGGTCTCATACCGCTGTACAGTACGGGGTTCACAGCCAAGTGCCCTGGCAACATCTTCTTGAGAAACGCCAGCTTTAACCCGTTCGCGTTGGATGGGGCTTTCAGGATGTGCGCCGCCTACGTTCGCTTTGGATTTCTTTTTTTTTCATGATTTGTCCCTCCTGCAAAAAGTTTAGGGATTATCCCCAAATTAAATTTTACAGGAAAAGCGGATAAAAGCCCACGACATTAAAGTCGGGCGTATAAAAAAGGGGAAATTTGTCGTTTTGCTCAACCGTGGGAGGAAAAAAGGAGCGGACCCGCATTGCGGCAGGTCCGTTCCCACATCACTCAATTTTTCGGCGGTATACGGCATTCAGGTGGGGCGGCGCCAGGAATCAGCCTGGCGCTCCAGTCCTTATTTGCAGAAGCCATGGCCGGCGCTTTCTCCAACAGCCAGACAAGATAGCGGTACGGATCCAGGCTATTCTCTTTTGCCGTCTCAATCAGGCTGTAAATCACAGCACTGCTCTGAGCGCCCAGCGGGGTGTTGGCAAACAGGAAATTCTTCCTGCCAATGACGAAAGGCTTTATACTCCGTTCAGCCCGGTTGTTGCTCAGCTCCAAGCGCCCGTCCTCCAGGTAACGGATGAGGTAGGGCCACTGCTCCCGCAGATAATGCAGGGCTTTCCCCAGGGCGCTTTTCGGTGCCACAGAACCGGAGAGGGAATCTGCCCATGACAACAAGGCGTCCAATACGGGCTGCTCCCGTTCCAGACGCTGTTTATACCGCTCTTCCGGGGAGAGGGCGGCGAACTCCTTTTCCCAGGCGAACAGGTCATTGCAGTATTGCAGCCCTGTCAGTGCCGCGCTGCCCTCCCGCCGGTCCGGCGGAATGGCGTTGAGCGCCTCGTCAAACTTCCGCCTTGCATGAGCCCAGCAACCTACCACCCGGATATTTCCCGGCAGCTTATGGTACCCCCGGTATCCATCCGCGTGGAGGTACCCGGAGAAGCCCTCCAGGAACTTCTCCGCGTGCTCACCCTTCCGGCTGGGCTGGTACTCATAGAGCACGATGGGACGTTCTGTATCTCCACCTGTCCGGTACAGCCACATATAGCTCTTCGTCTGAGCTTTCTTGCCCGGTTCCTGGAGCACCTGCAGGGTGGTCTCATCCCCGTGCAGCACCTGCCGCCGGAGAAGCTGCCTGTGCAGCTCGTCATACACCGGCCTCAGCCAGTGCTCGCTCACCCACAGCAGCCAGTTGCTCATCGTCTGCCGGCTCAGCTTCACTCCCTGCCGGTTCCACTCCTGCTCCTGCCGGTACAACGGACTGCCCATGGCAAATTTCTGTACCGCGATATGCGCCACAGCCTCCGCCGAGGCATAGCTGCCGGGGATAACGGCGGGAACCTTCTCCGCTTTCACCACCGGAGTCTCTGTCCCCTCGTTCTGGCATCTCCAGCAGGCGTATGTATAATACCAGTCCTCCCGGATGCTCACCTGGGCCGGGATGATTTTCAGCGTCCGGCGCACTTCCTTGCCGAGCTCTGACATGAGCTCTCCGCAGATGGGGCACTCCCGTTCCTCCTCGCTCAGCCGGTGTTCCACTACCTCCACGGGTACGTTCTCAGGCAGGACCTCTTCCAGCTTGCTGGAACGCTTCCGCCGGGTATGCGCCGCCACCTCTGTTACCTTCGTACCCGGAGGGGCAATGTACGCCTCCGCCTCGTTGAATGTCAGGCTCAACTGGCCCATGAGTTCCTCATGGACCTTCTCGCTGGACACACCAAACCGCTTTTTGTTCGCAAGGCGCAGCTGCTCCAAAAGCCATTCATTTTGGCTTTTCAATTCCTCGTATTCTGCACGGGAAATCGTTACTGTTTCCGTGTTTCTTGTCTCTGTTTTCCACTCTTTCATATTTCTAATTATACTACAAATCTAAGTGAAAATCCAGTGTTTTCAAGCTCCTTCCCGTTTTATGCCAGCCGCAGCCCTGTTACCGGGCGGTTCGCCCTGGGCTGCTCCACGCTCAGCCCCTCCATGAGCCACCGGTATTGCTGCGCCGTGATCCGCTTTGCCTCTGTTCCATTCCGTGGCCACTGAAAACTCCCGGCCTCCAGCCGCTTGTACACCAGCAAAAAACCGTCCCCTTCCCAGTACAGTCCCTTGATCCTGTCTTTTCGCCGCCCACAGAATAGAAACAGCACATTCTGAAATGGGTCCAGGTGAAACCGCTGCTGCACAATTCCGGCCAGTCCGTCTATTCCCTGCCGCAGATCTGTATACCCGCACGCCAGATATACTGGGCAGGTACATCTATAGTCATTCAGCATCCCGCAGCACCCGCACTAACATTTCCACTGTTGCCGCCTCTGCCCCTGCGTATATCTCCAGCTCTCCGCTCTTGATTCGCAGTTTTGCCGCAAGTACCGGCTCCCGCTCTGAGTCGGACACATACTCCGCCAAGGCCGGCATTTCTACAAACCTGTTCTCCACACTATTTAGTGCTGCTGCTTGCCGCCCTGCCTCTGACAGCACCTCTTTCTCCCAATAGTAATATGTTTTATACGCGATTCCCTGTTCCTGACACCACCCACGCACCGACATCCCGCTGCTCCGGCACGCTGCTACTCTTTCTTTCCATTCTTCCAGCCGTGCCCTATGCTTTAGCTCTTGTGCATTCATCTCTTGCCCACCTTTCTTGAGAAATCCCGAGAAGTCTTGAGATTTCTCAAGACTTCTCAGGACTATTATCTACATTCTGTTATCCCTTTGTAAATGCGGTGGTACATTTTACGCTTACGAAAAACTCGTAGTGGCTCATGGGAATAAGGACACCAGCTTTGTAAACAGTCTGCTCCCTTACATGAATCTCCAGATCAGAGACGGTCAATATAGATGTCTCCAGATTTTTGCAGGGCTCTGCTGACCCAGACAATTCCATAAATTGAAATTTTACTTTCCCGGATAGCAGGCTGAAGATATCCTGTAGGATAGATTCCTCTGACTCACCCATTTCAAGTATTAGGATGCGCATATCAGTACCCCCCATAGTATTTCGTCAATGACTTTACTGGTGAGAGTATTGTAAACCCCAAATGTCACAGAAATGTCCGAGCACTCTCAAAATTCGGTATAAAAATCGGTTGAATTGTTACACCGGACGGACATTTCAAAAATTTTTTCTTAAAATGTCTGGGGTATTTACCCGAGTGGCGTTTTCATTCAATAGAGAAAACAGTTCAGTTTACGGTATGTCGGCAATAGGAGCGCACCGCCAGGAACACAAACAGCGGTATCTCAATGATACAGGCCCCGATCATGGCGTAGGGCGTCCAAAGCGCCAGACCGCCCAGACTCAAAAACTTAAAATCGGTGATGGCATAAAGGATACTGGCCTGGATACTTGTGCCGCTGGCAGGGAGGATGCTGCACAGCCAGGTGGACAGCGCCCCCGGCACTGTCATGGAGAGCACCACCGGCGCGATGCAGAACACCAGCCCGGAGGCCAAAGACGCCACAGTGGTCTTGCTTCTGGAGGAGAGAAACAGCGTGAAACTGACGGAGGCCAGCACCGAGAGCAGACCGGCCACGGCAAACAGGCGCTGGAGCTCCCCGATATTCATGTCGGTCAGGGTCACGATGGAGTAGAGCATCTGGATAGAGGTTTTGGTACACTCCCAGCCAAACAGGCTGTTGACCACCAGAATATGCACCACGGCACAGATTACAAAAGCGGCAGCACTGACGAACAGGGCGGTCAACACTTTGGCAATCCCAAGCCTGGCCCGGCCATTCCGGGTACAGCGCAGAATATCGTCCGCACCCGACTGATAATCGGCGGAGAATACCGGGGCGGCGATCACCACGCAGAACAGCAGTACCAGAAAACCCATGATGTTCTGGTAGTCCAGAATGGTGGAGCTCATGCCGGGATAGACCTCAAAGGGCTTTTCCTCTTGTCTGTACATCTCCACGGCCTTGCGCTGGACGGCGGGGCTGTCCGGCTGCTCCATCGCCATCAGGGAGGCGATCCGGGCCTCGCAGACGGAATAGTAGTCGTCGATTTGTTCCGGGTCGATCTCCATGATGGTGGGGGCCATGCCGGTGTCCGGGTCGGCAAACGCCTCCTTGACGCCATGGAGCAGCGGGGCGATGGGGAGGATCTCCTTCTCATAGACACCCTCCGGCAGATCGTAGGACTCCGTGACGCCGTAGGACGTGAGGCAGGCTTGATAAATCTCCACGGCCTCCCGTACCCGTTCCGGGGTGACAATGCCGCTGGCATCCGCCTGACGCTCCTTTTCATAGGCGATAGAGGCCAGCCCGGTCAGGTTGACCTCGTTCCCGGCCTCGTCCGTGTAATTGCTGTAGCAGTAGGTGGTCGGCAGATAGGCCAGCAGGACGGAGAGGAGCAACGCCAGCGCCAGCAAGATCCAGGTGAGCCTTGACTTCAAGATCCGTTTCAATTCCAAACGAAAAATTCTCATTTACTGATACCTCCTGTCATTTTCTCCGCTGCTCTCCGGGAACATCCACAAATACAGATCCTCCAGACGAGGCGCCGCAGCAGTAGAAACATTGTTGCGGGGCCGGTCTGACAGATAGCGGATAGAAACGCTGCTGTCGTTTTCGTTGCGCAGATTGGTGATTTGCAGCTTACTCTCATATTCCGGTACGGCCTCTGCCGGGATGGTGCAGCTCCACACCTTACCCTCCACCAGCTTGGTCAATTTCTCCGTCGTCCCCGTCGCCAGCAGCTTGCCGCCCTTGATGATGGCGTGACAGGTGGCGATGTATTCCACATCGGGGACGATGTGAGTGGAGATCAGCACGATCCGGTCATGGGCGAACTCCGACAGCAGATTGCGGAAGCGAACCCGTTCTCCGGGGTCCAGGCCCCCAGTGGGCTCGTCCAGGATCAGCACCTCCGGGTCGTTCAGCAGGGCCTGGGCGATCCCCACCCGGCGCCTCATGCCGCCGGAGAGCTTGGAGATCTTCTTGTTGTAGATGTCCATCAGGGAGACCCGCTCCAGCAGCTCACGAATCCTCCGCCAGCTCTGCCGCTCCGGGAGCCCCTTTAGGGCGGCCACATAGGCCAGGTAGTCCTTGACGGTGAACTCCGGGTGGAACCCGAAATCCTGGGGCAGAAACCCGAAAATGCTCCGGTACTGTTCCCCTAACTCCTGAATGGGAACACCGTCATACACCACCCGGCCGGAGGTGGGCTGCATGATCCCGGCAATCATCCGCATGAGGGTGGTCTTGCCCGCGCCGTTGGCCCCCAGCAGGCCCCAGACCCCCGGTGTCAGCTCCAGGCTGATGTCGTTGACGGCAGTTTTATCCTTGAACTGTTTGGAAACATGATCGATCAGCAATTCCATGTGAAAACTCCTTTCCCGCTGAAAAAAATAAAGGCGCTCTTGCCTTGGCACTGTCATTGTACCAAAAGCAAGAGCAGCCTTTTCTCGTTCGCTCACACGGGCTTCCTCTGTTTTTCTACGGACTTTCTTACGATTTTCTCACAGAGCGGTGATAGGCTCGGTTTGTCCTGCGGGGACGCTTTTTCCTGAATAGCTTTGACACCACAAAGAAAATCAGATACCCCAATATCCCGCCCAAGGTATTGAGCATGAGATCGTCGATGTCCGCCGATCTGCCGGTAAAATACTGGGTGAACTCAATGGCGAAGGAGAACAGCGCCAGGGAAAGAGCGGTTTTCCCAAAGCTGCGCATTCTCCAGAAGGCCACCGGCATCATAAAACCCAGAGGGACAAACATCACGACATTCGCGGCAGTTTGGGCGATCTTCTTTGGCTCCGGCATACCCCAAGTCTCTTGAAAGACCTGGAAGGGAACCAGGTTCAGCGAGCGATCTGCCGCAACTGTTTTGGACGCGCCAACAATGACCGTCGCCGCCAGGACGATGATCACGCAGGCCCCGAACAGGAAGTAGGCGAGCTGCTTTGCCGGCGGCACTCGGTTTCGGAGCAAAAAGCAGACGGGTACATAGATAACGGCCATACCCAAGAGGCAGACGGCGCTGATGATACAATAGCCCAGGATTTCTCGAATCATAAACATAGACGTTCCTCCCACAAAAACACCGGCGGTTTTGGTTCTATCATACCAAAACCGCCGATACTTGTTTTGCGTTTTCCCTACAGATTTTCTGACAATTTTCCTACACTCCAGATTATTTCGCCTTCAGACGGACTTCTTACGCTTTCCTCCACCGCTTCAAGGTCGGGAACCAGCTTCGCATCATCTTCTCCGCCTCCTCCTGGGTGCCGAAGGGGTGGCCGTTCTCCTCAT
>OFFR01001217.1_pt1 | contig 11645 bp, 9 predicted proteins | sample 1521421 | NCBI WGS metagenome assembly OFFR01 (sample SAMEA3504087, study PRJEB24116) | mouse gut metagenome | biome: mouse gut; feature: mouse-associated habitat; material: faeces | place: Denmark | collected 2011 | reverse complement strand
GATTATTTTATTGAAGGGTATGAAGAATTGTTTGAGATTTGAGGAGGATGACAGGGAATGGGTGATTTTCTTCCGATATGCAGACAGGATATGGAAAGACGCGGATGGGATCAGTGTGATTTTGTCTATGTGACAGGGGATGCCTATGTAGATCATCCTTCCTTCGGTCCGGCTATCATAAGCCGTGTTCTGGAAAGCAGAGGCTATACGGTCGCCATTATTTCTCAGCCGGACTGGAGGAAAAAGGAGAGCATCCGGGAATTCGGCGAGCCTCGTCTGGCCTTCCTGGTTTCCTCCGGAAATATGGATTCCATGGTCAATCACTATACTGTGTCAAAAAAACACAGAAGCAGGGATGCCTACACCCCCGGAGGCGTCATGGGAAAGCGCCCGGATCGTGCCGTAATCGTCTACAGCAATCTCATCCGGCAGACCTATAAGAAAACACCCATTATACTGGGCGGAATCGAAGCCAGCCTGCGCAGGCTGGCTCATTATGATTACTGGTCCGACAGCTTCCGGCGATCCGTTCTTCTTGACAGCGGGGCGGATTTGATTTCCTATGGCATGGGAGAGCGATCCATTGTGGAGATAGCAGATGCGCTCAACAGCGGCATGGAGATAAAGGATTTGACTTTTATTGAAGGAACCGTCTACCGTACCGCTCACCCGGAGGACCTTTATGATACGGTGTTCCTTCCCGACTATGAGAGCATGTGTGAAGATAAACGCCTCTACGCAGAAAGCTTTCGGATCCAGTATCGGAATACGGACCCTTTCAGCGGCAAGCGTCTGGCAGAACGTTACAAAGAGCATCTCTATGTGGTGCAGAATCCTCCGGCAAAGCCTCTGACACAGATGGAAATGGATGATATCTATGCACTTCCTTATGAGCGGGCCTGCCATCCTTATATACTGGCAAAGGGAGAGATTCCCGCCATTTCCGAGGTGCGGTACGGACTGGTCAGCAGCCGGGGCTGTTTTGGAGCCTGTTCTTTCTGCGCCCTGACCTTTCATCAGGGGAGAATTATTCAGTGCCGAAGCCAGGATTCCATTGTAAAAGAAGCGGAGCAGATGACAAAGGATCCGGGTTTTAAGGGTTATATCCATGATGTGGGCGGCCCCACGGCCAATTTCCGCCGTCCGGCCTGTAAAAAACAGGAGCTTCACGGAGCCTGCGGGGACAGGCAATGCCTGTATCCAAAGCCCTGCAAGAATCTGATTGCGGACCACCGGGATTATCGGGAGCTTTTAAAAAGACTTCGGAATCTTCCGGGCGTAAAAAAAGTCTTTGTCCGTTCCGGTATCCGCTTTGACTATGTATTGGCCGATCCGGACACCTCTTTTTTGCGGGAGCTCTGCACCTACCATGTAAGCGGACAGCTTAAGGTGGCGCCGGAGCATGTGTCGGACAAGGTTCTGGAAAAAATGGGAAAGCCCTCCCGGGCGGTTTATGAGCAGTTCTGCCGGGAATATCGGCTGATGAATGAGAAGCTTTCGAAAAAACAGTATCTTGTTCCTTACCTGATGTCCTCCCATCCCGGTTCAGGTCTTAAGGAGGCAATTGAACTTGCGGAATATTGCCGGGATCTGGGGTATATGCCGGAGCAGGTTCAGGACTTTTATCCCACACCTTCCACGATTTCCACCTGTATGTATTATACGGGTTTGGATCCCAGAACCATGGAGGAGGTCTATGTGCCGAAGAATCCCCGTGAGAAGGCCATGCAGAGAGCACTGATTCAGTACAGGGACCCGAAAAATTATGAACTGGTAAGGGAGGCGCTTATAAAAGGACATCGGGAGGATTTGATTGGCTTCGGTCCCAAGTGCCTGATCCGCCCCGGGCAAAAAGAGCTTAAGTCAGACCTGGGAAAAAACAGGGCCGGAAAAGGAAAGAAAAAAACAATCCGGAACGTACACAAGCCCTCAAAAACAAAGAAAAGAGCTGAATGAATATGAAATATATTGCCTTAGTCACCGGAGCATCCTCCGGCATCGGCCGGGAATTTGTCCGTCAGATTGCGGCCGCTTATCCGTCTCTGGATGAAATATGGGTACTTGCCAGAAGGCTTCCTGCTCTCCGGGAGCTGAAGGAAGAGCTTCCCGGGAAAAATGTGCGGATCCTTTCCCTTGATCTGAGTGCGGACTCCGATCTGGAAGTGCTGGAAGGACGGTTAAAAAGGGAACGCCCCTGCATCCGTATCCTTGTAAACAGTGCCGGAATCGGAGGGGGCGGACGAGAGAATCCGTTTAATATCGACAGGGCATACGTTGAACGTGTCTATGCCATCAACTTGTTCGCACCATGGCAGCTATGCAAACTTGCAGCTCCCCACATGCAACAGTCCGGCTACGGCAGCATCATCAATATATCGTCGATGAGCAGCATAAACAATGATCCCGGAATGGCCATATACGCGTCATCCAAAGCTGCCCTGAACCATTTGTCATCCAACCTTGCCCACGATTACGGACCAATGGGGATCCGCGTCAATTGTGTGGCTCCCGGTGCAACGCGGACAAAGGCACTTGCCTCTGTGCTTAACGCGGAGATAGAAGCACGCATGCTTTCCCACACTCCAATCAACCGCCTTGGTGAGACCTCCGATATAGCAGGGGCGGTACTATATTTCGCGGCCCCGGTCTCCGGATGGGTCAGCGGACAAACGCTCATGGTCAATGGCGGTGGCACTCAAACCCTTGATTGATCGACAGGCACTGATATCGGATTTCACAGATCTATCACGGGTGTCAGTTTTTCCCCCCGGGAATTGCAATCGATATTAATATTCATTAACTTTGTGATCTATTTGATCTGTCCAACCTGATTTATAATAAAATCCGCCATACCCCATGAAATCAAGCACACTCGCCATCCTGTTGATGGGACTCATAATAACAGCCTGCGGCAACAACAGCTCCGATGGATCGGTTACAATCGACGCCGCTTCCGTAGCCAACGGGCCGGATTCCGACGCTTCGGCAATGCCTCGCGACACATCCGACCTTATCAACCCTGCCGACACTGCATCCACTCCCATAGAGCGACAGGAAGATAAGCCGGCGTTGAATCTGAAACTGACGAGTGTGGATGATGTGAAGAATTTCATGGCGTCCTCTCCGCATGCCGATGCCTACTCCAAGGGTATCCTCCCCAAGATCGCCGACGATAATCTCGACTACGCTATAAAATTGCTTGAGAATCCACATGACTATTTCATTGTTGTCGACAAGCCGTCGATGTATGTCGTGCTCTACGATAAATATGGCCGCGAACAACAAGCCTACAAGATGGCCTGCTCAAAACGCTACGGGACAAAACACAAACGCCGCGACAACCGCACTCCGGAAGGGTTCTTCTCGGCAGAAGGCATCTATGACTCCACCGACTGGCTTTACACCGACGACGACGGAAAGACTCACCCACAGAAAGGACAGTTCGGACCTCGCTTTATCCGTCTGAAAACCGATGTGACCCGACAGATCGGGATCCACGGCACCTGTGCGCCATGGGCTCTCGGAAGCCGTGCAAGCCATGGGTGTATCCGCATCCACAATGATAACATCATGGAGTTGATCAAATACGTTGAAGTCGGTACTCCGATCATAGTCAACCCATCTGAACGCGACCAGAAAGTGAACCGTGAGGAAGGCTATACGATTCCATCAATAAATATCGGAAAGGCCAAACCGGCAGCCAAATCAAGCAAGCCCAAAGAGGAAAAGAAAGCGGACACGGCGGTAAAGAAGGAGGAAACCAAAGAGTTGAAAGCATCCGAGCCAGCGCCAGAGCCGGAAAAGACTGTTGAACCGACCACAGTAGAAGCCGATCCCGATCTTCTTGACTGATGCCACACCCGAACAAGGACTCCGGATCTCCACGCGGTCTGATACTCAAGACCATGTTACCTGTAGCCATCGGAATTGCCGTGGTGATATGGCTGTTAGGGCGTGAGTTCTCGGTCAGTCAACTTCTGAGCATTCCATGGAACACGGCTACAATCGCCGCTCTTGTCTTTGTAGCCGGACGCGAATGGGGCATGATGTGGCGGTGGCGCGTGCTCACCGACCATAAGCTTTCATGGCGACAGACATTCCGCATAACCATGCAGTGTGAATTCACATCCGCCATTACCCCAACAACAGCCGGAGGATCAGCCCTCAGCATGATTTTTCTCCACCGGGAGGGCATACCTCTCGGAAGAGGGGCATCGCTGACCATGCTGACCCTGATGCTCGACGAGCTGTTTGTTGTCATAGCCTGTCCGATCATATTCCTACTCATTCCGGGAGGTGAGATCTTCGGATTCGCTGCCGGCAAAGGGTTCACTATAGGTGTGCGCACAGCTTTCTGGATAGTATATGGAGGTATCTGTCTCGTCACTCTCATCCTATATCTTGGCGCACTGGTCATGCCTCACAGAATAGCCGCTATAATCTCCGGAATATTCTCATGGCGATTGTTGCGAAGATGGAAACAGCAGGCCGACGAGACAGGCCAAAGCATGATAGAGACCGGTTCCGATATCCGCACCAGACCGCTTCTATGGTGGCTAAAGGCCATGGGAGCCACAATAGTCACATGGATATGCCGCTATCTTGTTGTCAACGCATTGTTCTGGGGATTCGCAGCCGCCGCACCTCAGGCCATAGTTTTCGCACGTCAGTTCATTGTCTGGACACTTCTGACCATCAGCCCGACACCCGGCGGCAGCGGAATCAGCGAATGGCTCTTCACAAACTATTACGGAGACCTCATAGGCAATCTGTCGATCGCATTGGTCATTGCAATCATCTGGCGTCTTATCTCCTACTATATCTATCTTGCAGCCGGAGTCTTCATGTTGCCCTCATGGATCCGCAAAAGCCACAAAAAATCCGCCCCCTGACAGGAGCGGATCCGTTTGTTTCTTATTTATCCGGATGCGTTATCCAAGACGGTCGATGCCAAGTTGGATTCGACGGACAGTCTCGTCGCAGCCGAGAAGCTCGGTGATATCGAACATGTGGGGTCCCTTGCACTCGCCTACCACTGTCAGACGGAAAGCATTCATCACGTTTCCAAGATGATAGCCCTTGTCGGCAATCCATCCGAGCACAACCGGTTCAGCTGCTTTGCTTGAAAAATCCTCAAGACCTTTGAGCACCTCGATCAGTTCGCCCATGATAGCCGGCATCTCTGCATTCCAGCGTTTGCGCACTGATTTCTCTTCATATTCCTCAGGTTCTACAAAGAAGAACTTGCTCTGATCCCACAGATCGCCGACGAAATTGATGCGTCCTTTTACAAGTCCGACCACACGGGTTATATATTCGTCAGTCCAAGCCGACGGATCAACGCCATGCTCTTTCAATACAGGCTTGTACATCTGCGCCAACTCTTCATCCGACATTTCCTGAAGATATTTATGATTGAACCATTTCCCTTTCTCGAAATCGAATTTGGCTCCGGAACGAGAGCAATGGTCGAATGAGAATTTCTCGATCAGTTCATCCATCGACATGATTTCCGTGTCATCGCCCGGATTCCAGCCCAGCAGAGCAAGGAAATTGACAACGGCCTGCGGCAGATATCCGCGCTCGCGATAGCCGGATGAGATCTCTCCGCTCTTGGGATCGTGCCATTCGAGGGGGAACACCGGGAAGCCGAGGCGGTCGCCATCGCGCTTGCTGAGTTTACCCTTTCCGTCGGGCTTCAGAAGCAGTGGGAGATGTACGAACGAAGGCATAGTGTCGGCCCATCCGAAAGCTTCGTAAAGAAGAACGTGGAGCGGAGCCGAAGGGAGCCATTCCTCGCCACGGATCACGTGGGTAACCTCCATCAGATGGTCGTCCACGATATTTGCCAGATGGTATGTGGGCAGATCGTCGGCACTCTTGTAAAGCACCTTGTCATCGAGAATCGAAGAGTTGATGGTCACCTTTCCGCGGAGCAAGTCGTTGACCTCCACATCGCGTCCGGGTTCGATCTTGAAACGCACAACATATTTCTCTCCGCCGTCAATCAAGGCCTTCACCTCATCGGCCGGCATCGAAAGAGAGTTACGCATCGACATTCGTGTCGACGCATCGTATTGGAAATTGGGCGTTGCGGCACGGGCAGCCTCAAGCTCGGCAGGAGTGTCGAAAGCAATGTAGGCTTTTCCTGCATCGAGAAGCATCCTGACATGGTCGCGATAGATGTCACGACGTTCACTCTGCTTGTAGGGGCCATAGTTGCCACCTTCGCGCACACCTTCATCGATCCCGATACCGAGCCAAGCGAGAGCCTCGTTGATATAATCCTCGGCACCCGGCACAAAACGCTGCGAGTCGGTATCCTCGATACGCAGGATCATGTCTCCGCCATGCTGACGTGCAAAGAGATAATTATAGAGGGCTGTGCGGACGCCTCCAATATGCAGAGGTCCGGTGGGCGATGGTGCGAAACGCACCCTGACTTTTCTTTCCATATCTTATGTTATGTTCGTGTTTTTTTATTTTACGCGCAAAATTAATCAAAACCTACCGATTATCCCAACCTCCCCATCCCAAAATGTCATTCGCAGGAATCAGGTGAGGGGTTGGTGAAGATGTGGCGGATGACGGAGGGATAGTGGAGCATTTCGAGGCGGCGGACTTTGGCTTCGATGTCGGCGGCGGTGTCGGTGGGTTCCACGGGAATCCGTGCCTGAAAGAGGATCTCGCCACGGTCATATTCCTCAGTTACGCGGTGGATGGTAATGCCGGTCTCGTTGTCGCCTGAGGCAATAACCGCATCATGGACATGACGGCCATACATACCGGGTCCGCCATGCCGCGGCAGTAGCGATGGATGTATGTTGAGGATCCGGCCGGCATATCTCTGTATGATAAACCCGGGAATCAAGAGCAGGAATCCTGCCAGAATGATTATATCGGCATGCAGGTCGTCCAGGATACCGGAGATCAGGGAGCTGTCAGCAAGCATAGAGCGGTCAACAACCCTCACCGGGATCCCCATGGACTTTGCTTTTGCAACGACTCCGGCATCACTGCGGTTAGTGACAATGGCTGTCACTGTCAATCCGCATCCTGCTCCGGGGCCATTATTGAAATATCCGGCTATGTTTTCCGCATTGCTACCGTTTCCGGATGCAAATACCACAATATTCCGAATCGCTGAGTGGTTAGAAGATTCCGTCATATCTCTTTATCGCTATATTTTTCGCAAAATTACAAAAATAACCGGTGCAAACCGCAATCTGGAATGCACCGGTGCTATTAATTTCTATGATCTGATCAGGCGAGGGGTTTTGCTTCCCAACCGAGGGCACTTGCACCAAGCACAGCGGCATCGGCTTCCTTGAGTTCAGAGAGGAGGATGTTGACTTTGCCTTTCCAGATGCTGAGCATGTTCTTTTCCATAGCTTCACGCATGGGCTTGAGCAGCAGTTCGCCGGATTTGGCAAGACCGCCGAAGAGGACGAATGCTTCGGGAGCTGAGAACACGGTGAAATCGGCAAGAGCCTCACCAAGGATTGTTCCGGTGTATTCAAAGACACTCTTTGCGAGTTCATCGCCGGCCATAGCCGCATCGTAGACATCTTTCGATGTGATATCCTCAATGGCTATGTCGCGCAACAGCGACGGTGCGTCGGTGATCTCCAGATATTCGCGAGCGGTGCGTGCCACGCCAGTAGCGGAGCAGTAGGTCTCAAGACAGCCGGTGCGACCGCAACCGCAGAGACGTCCGTTGTTGCGTTTGACGATTACGTGACCAAGTTCTCCGGCGAAACCATCATGACCATACACGAGCTGACCGTTGATTACGATACCCGATCCCACACCTGTTCCGAGGGTGATCATGATGAAATCTTTCAGTCCACGTGCTGCACCATAGGTCATTTCACCGATTGCAGCTGCGTTAGCGTCGTTTGTAATGGCAACGGGGATGCCGAACTTGTCGCTCAGCATCTGCGCGAATGGTATCGGAGTGGGCCAAGGGAGGTTGACACCATCTTCAATCATTCCGGTGAAATAGTTGGCATTGGGCGCTCCTACACCGATGCCGAATATCTTGTCCTCGGCATTGATCGACTTCATCAGACGCGTACATTCTTCATACAGTTCGTCGATATAATCGTTGATGTTTGAATGTTTACGAGTCTTTATCGAGTTGCTTGCAAGCACGATACCACGGGCGTCGACGATACCGAACACGGTGTTTGTGCCACCCATATCGATGCCTATAACATAAGGTTTGGAGTTATTCATCTGATATTGATTTATGTAAGTTTGATTATGCCACAAAGATAATTAAAATATCCAATCCATTCATCCAATTTTGATTTTTTATTAATTGGCATGGCATTAATCTTGTGTCAAATCAGTAATTTTGCATCATGAACCTGAAACACATAGTATTTTTAACACTATTTTTTTGTCTGACGGCATGCTCGTCGGATGAGCCGGCTGTCGGGACACCACCGGTGGGGACCGAGAAAGCCTTGAAGACCGTCCTGGTCTACATGGTTGCCGATAACAATCTCTACGGCTACAGCCTCGACGACCTGAAGGAGATGAAAAGCGGAGTGTCCGCATCTGATTTCCCCGACGATTGCCGATGGATTGTCTATTTCAGCGGACGCGACAACAATCCCCGGCTGATGGAATTTGACGCTGATGGCAAAGAATCGGTGCTGGCCACTTACCCCACCTCGGAGTCGTCGGTCACAATTTCAAGGATGCAGACCGTCCTGTCCGATGTTGAACGCCTCGCACCTGCGCAAAGCTACGGTCTGGTGCTATGGAGCCACGGCACGGGGTGGATCAGCGACTCCGGAACGCTTGATGAACCATCCACCGCCACCGGATCAGCGATAACGCCCTATTCGTTCGGCTATGACGGCAACTCCGGCAAGAAGATGAAGATAACTTCTCTGGCACAGGCACTTGCCGGACGCCGCTTCGACTTCATCTACTTCGACTGCTGCCACATGGCCACCGTGGAGATAGCCTATCAGCTGCGCAAGTCAACCGACGTGATGATTGCCTCTCCGACAGAGCTTGGAGTGGAGGGTATGCCCTACGATGTCAACATTCGTCCGCTGCTCTTGGGGCAATACGACAGGGCTGTGGACAACACTTACCGCTACTATCTCTCCCAATATAATTCCGGCGAAGGATTTGGCTGCGCTATCAGCCTGCTTAACCTTGCGACTATCGACGATCTGGCGGATGCTACCCGTGATGTGCTGTCGGTCAATGCCGAACTTCCCGAAAGCTATTCGCCGGTCTACTATTTCCGCAGAAACGTAATCGACGATGGGGTCTACGAATTCGACCACTATATCAAAGCCCTATGCGGCAGTGACACAGATCTCTACAGCCGCTGGCGCGAGGCATTCAACAAGGTTGTCAGCCTCCATCTCAAGACCTCACGCGTCTACATGCTCGACTCCTCCAAATTCCAGGGTCTCGGCTCCCACATACTCCGCTCAAAAGATGAGCTGGAGGTCACCGGCGATCCCTACGGCTACCGCGAGACTGCATGGTGGGCCGACGTAGTATCAACCGTATTCAATTGATCCACAAGATATGATTTTCAACCAGATACCATTTTTCGACACAACCGGTTCAGAGGCAACAGAACAGGCTGCCAGCAAGCTCGCTTCGGATGCCGAGGCGTTCAAGGCCCTGTCGCTCGAGGATCTGATCAGCAAGCTGGCCCACTCGATGGTGGATTTCGCCTTCCATCTGGCCATAGCGATCCTGGTGTTCTACATAGGTAAATTCGTGATCCGCCGCATCTACGTGGTGCTGTCGACGATCATGATCCGCCGCAAGATGGACAAATCGCTCTCCACGTTCGTGCTCAGCCTCGTCAGGATGGTGCTCTACTTCATCCTCGTGGTCACCGTGATCGGCATTCTGGGTATCAACACCAGCTCATTCATCGCGATCTTCGCCTCTGCCGGCGTGGCCATCGGTATGGCGCTGAGCGGTACATTGCAGAATTTTGCCGGTGGCGTGCTGATCCTGCTGCTGAAGCCCTACAAGGTTGGCGACTACATCGAGGCACAAGGTTATGCCGGCACGGTCACCGAGATCCAGATTTTCTCCACCATCATCTGCACCTACGACAACAAATCGATCATCATACCCATCGGAAGCCTCTCCACATCGTCGATCAACAACTGGTCGCGAGAAGCCTACCGCCGCATAGACTGGACCATATCGATGGCCTACGGGGATGATTTCGACACGGCACGCAAGGCTATAATCGGAATGCTATCGAGCGATGACCGCATAGTGAAGACCACCCTTGCCTCCGACATAGAGCAGCGTGCGGAAACCAAGTCGGCGGACACAGACGACGAAGCTGACGAGACACCCCGTCGGCGCGGATTCATCTACCGTCTGTTCCACCGCAGCCACAAGCATATCCGCCGTCTCGACGAGGTTGATCCTGAGGCAGCGTCTCCGGTGGCCGTGGTCAAGCTCAACGCCGACCGCGCACCCCAGGTGTTTCTCTCCAACATGGGAGAAAGCTCCGTCGATCTCTCAGTCCGCGCATGGGTTCTGGCCACGGATTACTGGGCTGTTTATTTCGACTTCAACGAACGTTTCTACCGCGAACTTCCGGGTCACGGCATCCACTTCCCGTTCCCTCAGCTCGACGTCCATCTCAATCCGTCGGACAACTGATCCTATATAATTTTTTAACATCTCGCCGTCCCATATTCCAAGGCCGCGATCTATGACTTCTGCCTTTTTTTTGCTAACTTTGCATCATCGTGCGCAGACCATAGTTCAGCGGCAGCAACGTGTTGCTTGTCATTCACTGCAGATGCACGACCCGGGGCTTCCGGCCGCCACTCTCCTCCTCCAGGCGGGATAAGCGTTGCCCCTCCCCGACAGGAACCGGCTCACAGCCAACATCTTGTCCGTGATCGCGAAAAATAAAAAAATAACATAAATGACAAGTAAATGGAATTATCTACCCCTTACTTCCGAAGAGCAAAAGTCAGAGTCAGAGTTAGCTAAGAAATTTGATAATGTGCCGCCTGTCAGCGAATTGCTTGCACAGCGCGGCATCACATCCGTGGAAGAAGCAGAGAAATTCTTCCACCCCTCCCTCAAAGACTTGCACGATCCTTTCCTCATGCCCGACATGGACAAGGCGGTGGGACGGCTCAACAAAGCTATGGGTAAGAAAGAGCGGATCATGGTCTACGGCGACTACGACGTGGACGGCACGACCGCTGTCGCGCTGGTGTACAAATATCTCCAGCAGTTCTACTCCAACATCGAGTACTACATCCCAACGCGCTACGACGAGGGCTACGGCATATCACGCCGAAGCATCGACATCGCGGCGCAAAATGGCATCAAACTCATCATAATCCTCGACTGCGGCATCAAGGCGATCGACGAGATAGCCTACGCCAAAAGCCTCGGCATAGACTTCATCATCTGCGACCACCACGTGCCCGATGATGCGCTGCCGGATGCCGTGGCTATCCTCAACCCCAAGCTTGAAGGCTCCACCTATCCGTGTCCCCACCTGTCGGGCTGCGGCGTAGGCTTCAAGTTCATGCAGGGGTTCGCCATCAGCAACGGGATCTCGACAACGGAGCTCGAGGGACTGCTGGATCTGGTGGCGGTCAGCATCGCCGCCG
>OFFR01001212.1_pt1 | contig 11681 bp, 16 predicted proteins | sample 1521421 | NCBI WGS metagenome assembly OFFR01 (sample SAMEA3504087, study PRJEB24116) | mouse gut metagenome | biome: mouse gut; feature: mouse-associated habitat; material: faeces | place: Denmark | collected 2011 | reverse complement strand
CATCAGGAGGTCGCGGAGCGGAGCCTTTGGGCGGCAAATCCGCACGAAGGGGCAAGCGAGCCAGCAGTGGATACAAAGAGATGATGATTTTTACAAATGTTATCAGGGCTGGGGACTGATTACTCTGCCCGTGCGAAAAGACATGGAGGTGTGTACAAAGTCCTGCGGGGCATCCCCGGCAGGATGAAGCTGGAAAGAGAAATCCCGAAAGTCCGCTGAACAGCTTGACTTTCGGGATTCACATGACTGCTGCCGGATGAACTGATGGTGGAGGCGGGGGGAGTCGAAATATCTTATCAATATACTGGAATAATATATTTTAATTATTTTTTCAATTAGTTAAAGTACACTATTAGGTACACAATTCTGTCTGGATAAAAACGCACTACGCCAAACAAGGTAAGACACAACCATCATACAAATCGAGTTGCCTATTCAGTCCCGCATATTTGACAGATTGTCAATGTCACGGGAAAACTCATTTTTTCTGGGCTCATTGAGAGCTAAATACCACACCCACGCCGGATGACGTAGCTGTGGTATTTCAGGTAGCAATTTTTTGCAGCGACTACCATCTGTATTTTTCATACAGAATCACTGTAGTCACAATAGTTGCTACTGCTGTTGCGAAACCACCCAGGAATATTTTTACCTCGTGCATGGCAAATTACCTCACAGTTATGGGTTGAAGTTCACTATATTATTTATTTCTCAAGATCCTTGATAATTTTGTTTGCTATTTGTAATGCTAAAATAGCAATACTAATGAGCGTTGTTATTTTTAATTTTGTATTCATACTTTTATCACTTTATTGTCAATAATAGAAGAATTGAGTATGCCAAACATTGCTCCTGTGAGTTCACTCATATTGTCTATTTTGGCATGAATAGGCAATAAGGTAGCAAGTTCAGGAGATTGAATGGCAATCCCCATGACTTCAGTTCCGAGCTTTTGCAGCATATGCAAAGCCTCCAGTGCTTTTTGTGAGTTGTCTGGCTGTCCATCGGTGATAAGCAGAAGAATTTTTCGGTTTTCCTTGAGGGATAGCATCGTCCTAGCAATCCACCACAGTGCTTCCGCAAGAGGTGTCGAGCCTGATGCTGGAACATCAAAACCAAGTCCCACGCGCTGACCATGCCGAACCAGCGGGCATACGCCGGGGATATCGTCGGGAGTGGTGGCAGGAAATGCCGTCACCCCGACATTGATTCCCGGTATGCCTGAAAGTGCGGAAGCAACGGCATAACAGGCTGAGGTTGCCAAATGGATTTTGCGGTACATCGAACCGGAAATATCCAGCAAAATGTGAACAGCCGTGTTGATGCCCGATACTTCTTCCCGCCGGAGAAAGACCCGTGGATTCTGGACAGACAGCCGATGCAGGAGCCGTCCGTCCAATCGGCCATATCTGCCCGGAGCAGTTCTCCGTAATGTCCGTGCCTGCATGAGAGCCTGTAGACGTGTTCTGAGTGCCCGTGATGCCGCGATGCTTTCCTGTCGCTGGTTCTCCGGTAGGGGATGAATTTCAAGCTGTCCTTCCACCGCCATGCGGACACCGGAGTTTTGCATCCCTGTCCGCGTCGCGTTGAGTTCGGAAGCAAGCTGTTCATCGAACGACGTTAGGAGTTCTCCTTCTTTGGCATGAATGAGCTTGCGCAGCTTCTCTTGTACAGATGTTGACGAACCACGCTTTTTTCGTGCCGTGTCTGTGTCTCCTTGTCGTTCCCTTTCCGGCCCCTCAACCGCTGGCGATGAAGCAGGTTCTTCCGTTTTGTCATGCAAATTATTTCTGTCTTCACCTTGTGATTCCTCCCGTGTAGTATTGGCTATCGGCTCCGGTGATTGCGGTTCTGAACCTGAACCCGCATCAGCTTCCGTTGTGAGTAACCCTACGATTTTTCGTGCATACTCGATACTGTCTCCGGTGGAATGACAGTTACCGGGTAGCTGGTTCAAGACGGCATCAATTTTTCCCCGAAGACCGGGCCAGTGTTTTTCGATGACAAGTGCTTCTTCCGCGCATCCTGTTTTGAGTTCAGGCACATCCCATGAGCGCATGGTCAGCAGTATGTAATTTAAGATTGAGAAGGCCGGGGGATTGTCCCCGGCCTTCTCATGACTCTCTTCCTGCACCACATTCCGTATGAGCCAGTCAAAATGTTCGCGGCATCCTGGATATCGTTTGACAAGTTCATGCTCAATCCTCCAGTCCTCTATGGCGTTCCAGATGTGTTTTTCAAATGGACTCATTTTGGCATTGTCCAGTATTTGAAAATCTGTAAATCTGATATGAGCTGATTCATGATCAATGAAGCTACTGACAAGATAATACAACTTTTCATCAGTATCCACAGGTAGCGAGGGAAAATAGATTGTATTTCCATCCGTACAGGCATTTTCCCTGTTGCCAATATCTACCTTGACACCCAGTTTGTTTCCGAGCATGGAAGCGATCAGAGGCAAGGCTCGTATTGTATTTGTGGGAATCATGGTATTCCTCCAAGGTTACCATAGCCCCATACTGTCAATATTGGCAGCGGGAGCAACAGGTTCAAGCGGAATGGACAGGTCAGGCATATCCGGTATAGCTTCCTCCGGTAGTTCCGTATCGCCAAGATGCAAGATCGGAGCTGTTTGACTGAATCCATCGAACAGTTCAGCAAGAGTATCCTCGGAGGACGCCGCAGTCATAAGCGCTTGAGTTTGTGAAAGCAACGTCCCCTGTTCCTTGAGATACACACCATCCCCTGAAGCATGAGCAAGTGCGCACCCGTAATGCTTCCCCTTTTGGGCATCTTTGCGAGAGCTGTTTCGAGAAGCTCAATTACAGGAACAACGTGCTCCACGAAAGACAGGCCGACAAGTTTGTCCCTCATGGTTTTCAGGGGGGACAAAGCCTTGTGGGTTACTTCCGTTTTCCCCTCGAAAACCTTTCTCCATATCTCGGATGCGTCTCTGGCTATTTCCCCGAACAGGGTGTTTCCAAGGTTTTCCACTTCATCATGCAGGCCGGATTCTGTCATGGCTGTATCGTCATCCAGTCCGGCGGCTGGAGCGACACGGTATAACTGCCATGCGAATTTCATGCGGTTATCGACATAATCCCGGCTTACCGTGGAGTTCTGGATGATGCTTGCCCATGCGGGATGTCTGGCGATCCATTCCGCAATGCCTTCATCATAGCAAGCGAGGAAGTTCCGCTTTTCCATGAAAAATTCATCGCGGATGGCGCACAATCCATTAATAATATCACCCGCCTTGTCCTCTGGGATGCCCCACCCGGAGAGGAACTTGACTCCATGCCTGTTCAGGAGGTTGACGGCACGGGCCTTGAGTTTTGAGAACACGGTCAATCTGGCGGGATCACAAATCTTCTTGGAACCAAGCGAGGCCAAATCCTCCGGGGGAAGTTCCGCTCCTCCAAAATCTTCCTCCGTCAGCTTGGTTCTGGCTGACCACAGAGAAATGTCGAGGTTCAGGGCCAGAATCCTGTCCAATACATGCAGGGGAGTGACGAGAGTCGGTGTTTCCATGATGATACTCCTTCAAAGATAACAGATGAGAAAGAGGATAGTTAGCTGTGTTCGGTCATATCCGCGTTTCTTGGGAAGTACCTTCGCACCATTTCAACAAGCGCGGCGCGGCTGGTTGTGGAAGCCCTGAATCCCAAGGGCCTGTCCATAGCGTATCTGACAGGTGAGATGCCCTGCTTCGCCAGAGGTTGAAAGGCTACCGTCAGTTCCGCCCAGCGGATGAGCGTTCGCGTGGACAGCGTAACATCCAAAGCGTCATGGGCTGCTGAATTTCCCATGAACTGCTTTCGCACGTCATTGGCGAAATCAACCATTTTCTCCATGATTTCAGCAGGGATTGTCGGAAACATTCTGCTTAGCATGGCGCATTCAACATCCGGGGCGGGATAGTCCATTTTGACCACCATGAACCTGTCCATGAATGCGAGATTCAGGCGCATGACTCCCTGATAGAGTCCTGTTTCGTCGCTTCCCCCATTGGAATTGGCGGTTACAATGAATCGGAACATGGGGTTGGGTTTGACCAGCTCTCCTCCGTTTTCAGCGATGCAAAAAGGAGAGCCGTCAAGGATGGTATTCAGTCCCGCGAGGGTTGCCGGAGAACACAAATCAGCCTCATTGAACAGAAATATCCCTCCGCGTTTCATTGCCAGAGCCAACGGGCCGTCTTCAAAGCTCATATTGCCGTTTTTCACCGACAGATGGCCTACGAGATTAGGGAACTCAAGGCGATCATGTCCGGTTGCTTCATAGACAGGGTAATTCAGACGTGCCGCAATCTGCCGGACAAGGCTGCTTTTCCCGGCGGAAGTCGGCCCGAAGATATACAGAGGATCAGGCTTTCGCATAAGAAACCAGACAATCACATCCCTGCTGGATTCATGGAAAACGTAGGCCGGATCAATTTTCGGGGTGTATTCTGATGGCTGATCGTATCCTGAAATCATTGTGCCGGAAGGCTTGCCGCTGAATATTTGTCCGGCGTCAAGTTGGACAGGGTGAGACATGGTTCCTCCTTAAATTGAAAAAGCCCTGTATTCTGAGAAAAACAGGGCTTCTTCTGGATGTGGGCTGAATAGTTATTGACAGCGGATGTAATTTCCAGATGAATTGTCGAGTATGGTCACTTTGTCAGCAAGCAGCATTGCTTTTGGCAGGTTTTCCAGGCTACGGGTATAACGACGCCGGACATCACATTCGGGAACATCATGTCCACCACGGGCAACTCGTGCTGCAATCCGCGCCAAAGCCAGTTCAGGGGAAGCCAACCGAATATAGACCAATTCCACTTCATAGCCGTGACTCTTGGCCTCCTGCATCAACGTAAGATCAAAATGAGCCGTCAGAGTTGATTCGCGTGCAAAAGAAATACCTTCCTGAATAAACAGACGTGCCATGCGGGCGGCGGCCTTACCTGCGGCCAGAGGGGAAAGTCCCTCCGCCGCAAGTTTGTCCGGATCGATGACCAGTAAATTCTCTCTTATGGCAACTGTTCTGGAAAAGGTGCTTTTTCCCGCTCCATTAGGGCCACAAATACAGAGTAGTTTGGACATATTTATTCAAAATACCCATTATTAGATAGAGTCTTCATTTCAATATGTCCATCAGGATAATGCAGGATATATCGCCCGTCTCCGTCAATATAGTTTAATGGAATTCCCTTTTGCAGTTCATTTTCAAGAACAATATGCTGATTTTCTATTGCGGTTTGAACAAGTTCTTCCAAGGTTAGTGACATATGGCCTCCTTTCGGTAAAAGGATACGAGGTGTAAGGGGAAAAGGTCAATTCTTTTCCAGGATAGGACTCGGGAGCTGTACCTCCATACTGATTTTTCGTGTTAGTCCCAGCTCAAACGGATTATCCCAAAAGTCTCCCCTTACTTCTGTGTCATCATAATCTTCGCCAATGCGTATGAACAGAAAATCCTTCCAGTCGAGTTCCGCCAGCAGATTTTCGATAAAGCTCACATCAGAAAACTCCTCGTACCATTTGACACACTCCCACAGAGAGACTTCAGCACCGGAGTTGGTATCCTCATAGTGCTTGTCCGCGTAGGCAATGAAATCTGTAATGACTGAGAATGCCTCGGAATTTTTATCCAGGGTGTTCAGTTTTTGGTGCATCCTCTGAACCGCTGACTGAGTGAGAGCCAGCCCGATATCAGACCTGTAACCCATTGTTTTTCTCCTGTCTGTCTGTGGTGTTGATAAAAAGCCGTGCGGAAGGCGCACCGATTTTTTCATGGCGGGCAATGAGGGCGGGAACATCGACATCATCCATGCCTCCCACATGAAACAGTTCGACAAGTTCTCCGGCGAGACTATCCCTGTCGAGCGTCCGCCTGCCAGGACTTTGCGTAACACGAAACCGCGTTGAACCTGTCTCAATCCATTGTCCCTGAATATCCGCATGGGCGTACCATTCCTTCATCATCCCCTCCCGTTCCCTGATTTTTTCATCCAGTGCGGAGCGTTCGTCTTTCCAGTGTGTGAGTTCTGTCAGTGAGGATTCCAGTTCTGGATGGGCTACTCCGGCAAATTTTGGACAGCCGGAGCTTGCCTCACAGCCGGAGCAAAGCGAATGAAAGCCTGACGGGGTGGGCAGTTCGTCCACATCCAGTTCTCCTCGCTGAAACTGTTCCTGCATTTGCCATATGTCTTTTGCGTTGCTCAGGCAGGCATTGAGGATACTGCCATTCGGGAGATATGGCCCAAACGCCGTGGCGTCAGTCATGGACAGGGCCAGTACCCATGCCTCCATATCCACCTGTGCAGGGTTTTCAGGAAAGGTCACTCCCCATAACGCTTTGACTGCCTGTGGGAATGTCAGCCCGGAGAAAAAGGGATTTCCTTCGGCATTCCTCAAATTAAAGGATGGAGTGTTCCAGTACCGATTCAGCATGGAAATCTGGCCGTATGCCTGTGTCTCGTATGAGGCATACAGCGTATCCGGGAGCTTGGCACAACTCTTCACTTCCAGCACACGGACAGTAGGACAGGGCTGGACGGACACCAGCACAAAATCCAGATGTGCCCGAACAGGGCATCCGTCATTGTCCACCGCGATTTCAAGCTGGCGGACAGCAGGCAGATTCAGGGCTGACAATGCCTTGGCGATTCCATCCTCAAACCAGTGGCCTCTCTGGAGTGTAAGTGTCCGGGACAGGTTTTCATCGGCTTTCTTTAAAGAAAGCCGATGGATGATGGACACCCTTGGACACTGGATGAATTGCCCGATATCGCTCATACCGACATAGGAAAGGCGTTCACCCAACATTGCCCGCGTCTGGTGTTCCCCTGAAATGACAAGGCCCCGCCGGATCAAGTCCAACAGAGCCTCACTACGATTTGCAGGCATAGTCTTTTTCTCCGATAAGTTGAGTAAAAAAGAAGGGCCGTCCATACCGGACAGCCCTTTATCGAAAATTTGCTTTTGTAATCATTGGTAATGTGTTCTACATGATAAAATTTCTATACATTCACCTTTGATGCGGTAGATGAGGCGGTTTGTTTCAGCAATCCGGCGACTCCAAAAACCTTGAAGTTCATATTTCAGAGGTTCTGGCTTTCCAATTCCCTCATACTGATTTCTGTCTATATCTTTTAGTAACAGGTTGATTCGTTTCAATATCTTTTTGACCTGGCTTTGCCAGTAAACATAATCCTCCCATGCCAAATCAGACCAGACCTTAATCATTGCACGTCCTCAAGCAAATCATGCTGGACACCTTTTCCCGCATCAAGTTGGGCGACAGCTTCCCGAAGACGACGCATATTGGTTTCGCTGTAAAAGGGATCATGAGGAGCGGAAATTTCAAATGGGATACGGCGTTCTCTGACCAGTGTTTTAACAAAAATGTTAACAGCGGTTGAAGGCGTCATCCCAAAATCCGCACACAGCTCATCGAACTGCTTTTTAAGGTTGGCATCCATACGTACATTTAAGGTTGTTTGTGTCATGATGGCTCCTTTTTACTGACAATGTGTTATTAATCATGAGCATTGTCAATACAATATCAGGCAATATCAGCATACTTCCACCAGAGCCTCTGCTGCTGGTTCCATGTGAACCCTGCCGCCATGAGTAATGTCTTCTTGCTGGCCGTTTCACCCCTGGCAATGATGCAGGGCCTCCCGTCCTGCGTCTGGACTGTATGGTAAGTGACCCCATCCAGTTTTGGTAAATTTTTAGAATCGCCTGTGACTCGTTTTAAGGCTCCCGAATTCTTGTTTGCAGGTGTCGAGTTGTCCGAAGGCTCTTTTTGTCTCTGCGGGCTTCCTGCGCCTCTTCTTTGGGTTATAGCCGTTTGTGGGCTGATTTTGGCGCTTTCTCCATCATCGTCCTCTGTCACGATACCGAGCATGGCACACAGGCTGTAGCATCTGGCATAGGTAATCGCTGACCCCATGCCCTGCGGATCGTTTTTCGGCAGAGGGATGACTGCCATTGAAGAAATCCATTGTCCTGACTCCGCATGGATGAGTCTTGTTTCCAGTCCGATATGTCCCGCCCCCAATTCAACGGGGGCAGGGCACGGAAGTTGAGTGAACAGTATTCCCTGTGAGAGCAGGGCGTCACGGCATGACTCCATCACGCTGTTGAGAGTTGCATAATTGCTTCTGGTGAAAGGATTTGTGGCGTCCTTCATGGCGGGACGTATGCTTTGCTGTACCTGAAGCATGGCTCTGGATAATTCCGTAATGTCCTGAGACTGATTCATGGAGTCTCCTTAAATGAAAAAAGCCTTGTTATGACAAGACTTGTATCTATTTCTTTATATTATATATAATTGAATAATATTTGATCAGCGTTTTTTGTTCAGCTTTTTCAGTGTGTAGACTGTGTTTTCAATAAGCTCCATAACAATATCCTGCATCTCCGGCGGGATTTCATCAAGCATATAACAGAGTTCCTGCGCTTTTGCATACGAAGGCGAGTCGGTCTGACGAAACAGGTCGGCCACCGAGCATTCGAGATAATCGGCAATCTGCTGGAGCCGTGACATTTTCGGAGCAATGGTGCCTTTTTCCATGCGGGAAAGAGAGTGCTGCTCAATCCCCAGAAGTTTGGCAAATTCGGCCTGTGTCAGCCCCTTGCGCTGCCTGCGTTTCATAATGGCATTCCCAACAAGCACACTGAGGTTTTCTCTAATGATTTCAGGCAAATGCTTACTCCTTTTTTAAGTAAAAAGCGTACCGCAAACTTAAACAGGAGCAAGAGAAAAACGTAAAACGCTCATTTATTAACTTGATAAGGATATATTGTAAATGATAGGTACAAAAACGGAATGAGGAATGGAGGAAAGCCCTATGTCTGCCTGTGGAGGTGAAACAGCTTTCATTGAACACTCTACCGGCCAACGCCGGTATATCTACAGCTGAAGCAGACTTACGGAAATACTCATTAATGTCCAGCTGAGAGCCCCTTTTTTTTACCCTCTAGGAGGAACGGAAATGGCTGCTGATTTTATTCAAATTAGTGTTGACGATATTCCATTCATAGCTGATGAATTAATTAATTCTAAAAGATCTTTTTGTATAAATGGAGCTCGCAATACATCAGCTGTAGCAAAACAAATTGAATCATATATAGAAAAAAAAGGATTTAGAGTACGCGTTTATACTGGTTATAGAGCAGCTGCAATGGGAAGTATGTTGATTCCTACTCCTGTTACTGAAATTGTTGGAATTGCAACTGGTATAGGAATAGCTTTACACAATTTAGTGACATTTAATCCTGATTACGAAGTTATCAAAAATCCAGCCAGTGATACAGTAGAAGTCATATATAAAAAAGTTAGTATGTTTTTTTCAGTTTAGATCCATGGAGTAGGGGAAATGATAAGTATTTTAGGGAGAAAGTCGGAAAAAAAATTTTTTATGAATCCAATTTATTATAAAGACAGCTCGTTATATATATCTCAAAAATATATTGAAAACTATTTTTATAAATGCAGATATATAGATATTCCATTTGATCAATATATAGATATTGAAAGTGATATTGATGCGAAAAATGCAGAAAAATATGTTAATAGTATAATTTCATATGAAATAGCTAAAAATATTGCGCAATTAGGTGTAATCAAGGAACTAGTTTTTGATCCTTTTCACAAAAATATCATTTCTTCACATGTTGGTGGTATTATATTTACAGTTTTATTTGATTTTTATATACGTAATGGATTCTCTATAGAAGAATCACTAGAAATGTCTGTCCATGATCAATTTAAATGTATAAGGAAAACTGCTCTAGGAGAAATTAAAGAAGCAGCAATTTCGTCAATTTATAGAAGTGATCCAGAGCGTTCATATTCTGAAATTTTTGCTAATACTCTATTTGCTAATCAGAATATTCATTTGTCACTAAATTTTTATAGGCTATCAATATCACAAAATTTTTTTTGTAGCGATGCCACAAAAAAACTAGCTACACTAGCAGTAAATGCAGTAAGTGAAAGCTCTGGTAAAAAAATAGGATCAAGTTTAGGTTCTGTTGTACCTATTATTGGCAGTAGAATAGGAGCTTCTATGGGGGAATCATTAGGTGCATATGGTGGAGCTAAACTTACAAATTTTTTTAAGAAAAATATAGAAAATTTTGAAAATCCAATAGACAAATTATACTCTATATTTCGAAATACATTTGAACAATTAAGTTTTAATTTTGCTCTGTCACAAAAAGAATTGCAAATATTTTACGAAAAATTACATACTCTTATATGTAATTATAATGATAAAAATCTAAAAATTATAGAAGAGAAGGATATTTTAAAAATTGGGAATGTCCTAAAAAAAGAAGTAATACATATAGCTAAGCTGCGTAAAAAAAATATATTACCTACTGATGAAGTTTATCAGTGTGCGGTACATCGGATTTGTGAAGCGTATAGAGTAGATATTTAGTATTACATTTTTATATTCATAATTGTATTGAACTTATAATATACAAATTATGTATTGGTGGATATTGTATGAAATTAATACTTATATTGCTTATATTATGTGTACTTGTAGGTTGTGGTTTTCTGTATGTTGGTGGGATAGCAGTGTGTGGACTTATAACATTTATATTTATAATAATTCGATTTTTGTTATCTGAGTAAGTATCCCCCGGCAAAGCCGGGGGCTTTAGGGTGGCTATCGCTCAAAGCGATTTAACACTTCGCTTGCGCCGCATGAATGTGACTAGAAGTCATTTCATAATTCCTTGATGACTTTTCTGAGTAAAATCATGGAAAATGCCAAATGAACAAAGGCGGTAAAGTGTTGGTGGAACCTGTCCCAGCGTGCCATTGTCCGCTTGAACGTATTGAGCCAAGCAAAAAGTCGTTCGATTTTCCAACGGCGACGATAACGCCGCAAGGGGCGACCATCCTGCCTTGCTTTACGCTTTCGATTGCGCCGATGTGGTGCGATCATCTCAATCCCTTGGGCAGCAAGGGCGTTATCGAGCGGATCACTGTCATAGGCACGATCCCCAATAATTCTTCTGGGCTGTCCCACTGTGACAATTTCATCGAGGGTAGCTTGGACAAGGGTGACTTCATGAGGACCAGCAGAATCCGTGTGCAGGGCGAGTGGAAGACCAGAAGCGTCTGCAATAACCATGAGCTTCGTACCTTTCCCCCGCTTGGTCTTTCCCACTTTTGCGCCCCTTTTTTTGCCACCACGAACGTGCCGTCAATGAAGCATTCCGAGAGGTTTATGGCCCCACGCTCTTCAAGGTCACGGGCGAGAGCCTCAAGGATTTTTCGGAATACGCCCGTTTTGACCCACTTGCTGAATCGGCGATAGCAGGTTGATGAAGACGGGAATCTCTCCGGCAAGTCAGCCCAGGCGGCACCAGTGCGCAATACCCATAAGATGCCGTTCAGTACAGAGCAGTCATCATGGACAGGAGGCCTCCCCCGCACGGAAGAAGCCTCATTTGCAAGGAGAGGTTCCAAAATTGCCCATTGGTCATCTGTTAATCTTTGGTATTTGCTCATGAAATTAGATTACACGATTTCCATGACTTTTTCTGGAATTATGAAATGACTTCTAGTTGTACAGTCCCATGTTATGAGGGTATGGAAATACCTCATTACCTACTGATCATCTATTTTATATTTAAACACATCCTGCTTGCGCAAAACAGGCCTGA
>OFFR01001211.1_pt1 | contig 11682 bp, 8 predicted proteins | sample 1521421 | NCBI WGS metagenome assembly OFFR01 (sample SAMEA3504087, study PRJEB24116) | mouse gut metagenome | biome: mouse gut; feature: mouse-associated habitat; material: faeces | place: Denmark | collected 2011 | reverse complement strand
GTAGTCACCACAGATAATATGTGGCACCGGCCGCACTCCGAATCGTTCGCGTAGCAATGCGGCAATGGCAACGGTACCGGGGCGTTTCTGTGCCGTGCATGCCCGGTATGACCCTCCGCCTACATGGTTGTAGGTCACTTCGTTGCGGTGGGTCGTGATATTGACGTATGCCGGGGCGAATTCCATCAGCGGACGTATGCTGTCGAGCGTGCGCTCTATGCTGCCGCCGCGCACGGGTGGCAGGATCTCGAACGACAGTGCTGTCGGATGCTCTGATTTCAGGAATGATGCTACGCTTTCCATTTTTTAGCAGGATGTTTAGAGTGTATTTAATGCTTGTTCAAGATCGGAGATGAGATCGTCGATATGTTCGGTGCCGATGCTAAGGCGGATAGTGGAGGGGGGGATATGGGCTTCGGCAAGTTCTTCGGGCGACATCTGTGAATGTGTTGTGGATGCCGGATGGATCACGAGGCTTTTGGAATCGGCTACGTTGGCCAGAAGGGTGAATATTTTAAGTGAGTCGATGAATTGCCATGCGTCTTCTTGTGTGCCGTCGATCTCGAATGTGAAGATGCTGCCTGCTCCGGTGGGGTAGAGGGTTTTGTATAATTCGTGGTCGCGATGGCTCGGAAGGGAGGGATGGCTCACTTTTTTTACTCTCGGATGTGAGGCGAGGAATTTCACAATCTTCAGCGCGTTTTCAACGTGTCGCTCAACTCTTAATGACAGTGTCTCTATGCCCTGTATGAGCTGAAAGGCATTGAATGGGGAGATGCAGGCTCCCTCGTCGCGAAGGACAACGGCGCGTATGCGTGTGACAAACGGCGCGTCGGGGGCGGCATCTGCGAATATGGCTCCGTGGTAGCTTGGATCCGGTTGGGCTATTGTGGGATATTTGTCTGCGTTGGCCTTGTAGTCGAATCGTCCGGCATCTATGATTAGTCCGCCGAGCGTTGTCCCGTGACCTCCTATGAATTTGGTGGCGGAGTGTACAACGATGTCGGCTCCATGCTCTATCGGGCGCAGCAGATAGGGGGTGGCGAATGTGTTGTCGATCACGAGCAGTGTATTGGCGTCGTGGGCTATTTTGGCTATTGTGTCAATGTCGGTCACATCGCTGTTGGGATTGCCGAATGTTTCTCCGTACACAATCTTTGTGTTTGGACGGATGGCTTTCCGGACAGCTTCGAAGTCGTTGAAGTCCACAATGGTGTATTCCACGCCTCGCGATGCCAAGGTGTGGGTGATCAGATTGAATGATCCGCCGTAGAGATTGTCGGCGGCCACGATATGATCTCCGGGGAGAAGTACGTTTTCAAGTACATAGGTCACTGCGGCAGCTCCGGAAGCCACTGCCAGTGCGCCTTTTCCGGACTCAAGCTGGCAGATGCGGTTTTCAAGCACTTCCTGTGTCGGATTTGTCAGACGACCGTAGATACAGCCCGGTTCTTTAAGTGCGAAGCGGTCGGCGGCCTGTTGGGAGTCGTTGAATATATAAGCTGCGGTCTGATATATTGGCACTGCGCAAGCTCCGCTCGGATTTGCGTTGTTCTCCAGTCCGGCATGGAGTTGGAGCGTCTCAAAATGCAGTTTCTTTGTTTCCATCGTTCTTGTTTAAATCAGTCCTTTCTGCAAAGTTACGCCCAAACAATGAATTATTCTAATATTTTCGTTAATTTGGTCTGAATGTTCTGTTGGGTGTTTTGTTATTTGCATATTTGTTCTATATTTGCATTTGGAATTAGTTGATATAGAACAAATGAAAGATCTCGATTCAATTGATGTCGATATTCTGAGGGCGTTGCAGGAGGATGGCCGCCTGTCTGTGCGTGAGTTGGCATCTAAGGTTCATCGATCGGCCACACCTGTGTTTGAGCGGCTCCGGAGGTTGGAATCCGAGGGTGTTATCAAGTCTTACACCGCTGTTGTCGATCAGGATAAGATTGGCCGTGGATTCACGGTGTTTTGCAATGTGCGTCTGCGGCATATCAACACGGAGATACATATCGATTTCGCCCGGGAGGTGCAGCAGATGGCTGAGGTGTCGGAGTGCTACAATGTGTCAGGCGGATTTGACTATATGTTGAAGGTTCAGGTGCCGGATATGAAGTCCTACAGGCTGTTTGTCACCGAACGGCTCTGCCGATGCTCGACTCTGTGCAGAGCGTTTTCGTGATGGAAGCTATCAAGCAGTCTATCGTCACAGTCTGATCCCTTTCTGCATAAGCAAGGCGGAATGTTGTCCTGTTGCAACATTCCGCCTTGTATGGTTCGTATTTGTGAATGCTCAGAATTTGAAGCCTAAGCTGAGCACTATGCTGTTGTTGTTATCCTTCACTTCGGCTGTGTAAGGATTTGCGGTATATCCGTTGCTGCCGGTGTAGGGATGGAACTCACTCGTGCGCGACTTGTGGACGTAGGCGGCATCCGCATAGAAGTTCTTGTATCGGTAGCCAAGGCCACATGTGATATACTGCGTTGAATTGTCAAGCGTGTACGACGGGGTTGTGCCTGTATCGTAGGGCGATGATGTGTAGACCATCATTTCGTCGTTGCGCACCTCTGCTCCGGTAGGAGTCGATTCGTAGGCATAGCCGGCGCGGACGCTGAAGTTTGGCGTGACGCGGTATTCTGCACCAAGGCGGATTATGTTGGCTGCTTTGTAGTAGTTTTTGATATCGCCATTGACATCGTTGCAATCGTCGCCATCGGCAAATTTTGTAACCATGTTCTGATAGGGGCGATACTCATAATCCACGCTGACAATGGCGCTTGAGCCGAGGACTGCCGCTGCGCTCACCATCATTCGCCATGGGGTGCGGAATTTCCAGCTGTAGGATTCGATAGGTGATTCCGTGTAGCCGGGCTTCAACGGATCGGTGTTATAACCGTAACCGTAGTCAACAATGCCGTCATTGCTTTGATTCAGGTTGTAGTATGTGGGAGAATGTACCGCGAATCCTAAACGGAGTTCATTGATTGGCTTCACGATCAAACCGGCTTTTACATTTACACCGGTACCGTTGATATGTTTGTAGCTGTCGAGTCCGAAACCTACATCTCCGGGTGTTTGCTGAGGCTGTCCGGCAACCACATTCCCTCCCTGATCTATCACAGGAATGCAGGCATTATTGAGATATTCCTCGTAGTAAACGGCCTGCTGGTAATCGATGTCGGTGATGCCTACGCCGATACCCCAGTAGACTATGTCGTTGAAGTTACCGCCGAGGTTGATCTCATACTCGTCTACAAACCCTTTTTCCTCTACATCGAAGTCGGAAACGCCGTATGTGGCTCCATTTTTCCATAGTCCGTTGTACTGGTTTGTTGTTCCGCCAACCGGATTGATCATGAATGAATTGTAGGCAAGAAGGCTCAGCCATGGTGCGTGGTTGCGATCCCAGTAGTTGGCCTCGCTGCTCTCCAGATATCCTGAGTCCCATCCGTCAGCTGTGGTGAATCCTGCTATGTAGTTCGACAGGGAGCCATTCATGTCAACGCTGCCGCGGTAACGGCGGTTGAAGGAGTTGACACGGCCGTATGAGAAGCCCCAGTTGAAGAAGGGCATTATGTCTGAGCCGGTGTAGGCACTCCCTACATAGCCAAAGTTGTTGACTCCCACCTTGGTCTGGCTCTCTTTGATCTTATCGATAGTGCTTTTGGTCTGCGTTGATTGCATATCGATATCGAGGGTGAAACCGATCTCACTCTTGCGGTACACGCCGATGCCGCCGGGGTTCTGGTTGAGGGTCGACAGATCACCGCCGAGTGCGCCGAACGCACCGCCCATCGACATGAAGCGTGCCGTGCCGCGGAGGTCGTAACGGGACAATTGATAGGCATCTATTGCTGTCTGTGCCATGACCGGCAGCGCCAGGGCGGCCGATAATGCAAATAGAATACGCTTGTTCATATAATCAAATTTAGTTGATTGGACTGTTTGAAATTTGTTTTGTTTGATCTTGGCCGGGGGAATTAAGGCCGGATGTTACTATTAATGACGGCCTCGTCCGCCACCGCCGCCACCACGGCTGCTTCCACCGCCTCCGCGATAACCTCCACCCATGCTGCCTGAGCTTCTGGAGCTGCCGCTGCTACGGTAGCTGGGTGAGCTTTGGCTGCGGTTTGAATTAGAGCCGGGACGGCTGTATCTATTGTTGCTATTGTTGCTGTTGCCGGGACGATAACCGCTGCTTGAATTGCTGCGGTTGGTGGTGCCGCGTCCGGGTCGGTAGCCTGAGTTGCTTCCTGCGTTGCCTGGGCGATATCCGGATGTCGTTCCGGGTCGATAGCTGCCGGGTCGTGAATTTCCGTATGAGGGAACGTTGCCTGGGCGGTAGGCTGGACGCACATTTCCGCCGGGACGATGTGCCCACGATGGACGGTGGACAGGGTGATAGCCACCCCAACCCCACGATGGTCCCCATGCAGGTCCCCAAGCCCAGCTTGGACCCCAGCCCCACGACCACGACGGACCATAGCCCCAGGTCCATGGATTGTATGCCCAGCTGTTGTAGTACCACCATGAGCGCGGTGTGCCCCAATACCAGGGTGAGTTGTAGTAGGGTGAGTAGCCGTAGCCCCAGTAGCCGGGTGTGTTGATCACGATATTCACCTCTGCCGGCTCGGCGTAGTAGTACTGGGCGAGCTCTGCGTCGGGCGATTCAATGACCACACGAGGGTTATAGAACCGTTCGATCTGTTGGGTGCATTCGAAATTGGATGTGGTGCCGGTAGTTGCCGCAGCTGTGTCGGCTGCGAAAACACCTCGGCGGTTGTAAGCGTCGATGTCAATGTTGACGCCGCTGGTCGAGGAGGGGGTATAGGTGTCGGCAGCCGGATAATCGGTCACGGCTGTAGCCTGCGTCGATGCCTTCTTGGCTTCGGTTTTGGCAGCTTTCGCTTTCGAAGGGTTGTAGTAGATGTCGTCATCGTCGTATCCCTGGGCGGAAGCAATGCTGTAACCGCCGATCAATATCAGCGCGAGCAGAGAAGTGAGTCTGGATTTCATCATAGTTGGTGTTTTGTTTGAATAATAGCCGTTGCAAGAATTTTCCTTTTCCTCTCAGACTGATTTCCGTCGGTTTGGTTTAATTCTTCCTCTGGCAGATTATACAAATTTAGCTATTGTTTTTCACAAATCGTGCTTTTCTGCGCTTTTAACATCGAATTTTATTACATATTAACAAACACACTGCCGCCGACGGGGCATCGTTTGCTCGACGGCGGCAGCTATGTTGTTGATTTTTCAGTAGGTTATTTGTTTCCCACCGGTTTGAGATCGGCACTGAGCATCGACAGGCAGAAGCCCCAGTATACGAATGCTATGGCTGTCAGTATGTCGACCATTTCCATCTGTTTCATTATGTTGGAACACATGAGCATGCCGCCGATGATTATAAGCAGGATGCCGTTGATGAGATAGAGCCACCAGTATTTTCTTCCGGTCATGCTGACGGAACTGAATACGGCGCTGATCCCCCAGAATAGGAATACGATAGCAACAAACATCGGGAACACGGCGGTCGACAATAGGAAGTTACCAACAAGCATGAAGCCTACGAACATGTTGATGATGCCTCCTACAAGCCACCAGCCCCAGCCACGCGGACGGTTGCGACCGGCCGAAACACACAATGCCACTACTCCGGCAAGCACGCATAACCAGCCGAATATCTGTGATGCTACGATTGAACCGATGATGGGCCAGAACATGAATGCGAAGCCGCATAGGACAATCAGAATGCCGATTACGAGGACTGCCCACCAATAGCGCGACGTTCCCCAGAAGTTCAAATTTGAAGTTTTCATGACGATATTTATTAGTTAAAACTTAATTCGTTGTGTTTAACTTAATAACATCCGGTGTCTTAAATTTGTTGAAATCTTTGTAATTTTGTGGACTAAAACTTTGAAATGATTTATCCCGATAATTTTGAATATAAGATTGGCTTTGCTGCTGTCCGCAACGGTATCCGGAGCCATTGTGTCTCAGCCTCCGGTGTGCGCCATTGCGACGGTATGGCGTTCATGACCGGTTTCGATGAGGTCGAAAGCTCTCTTTGCGAGGTGGCTGAGCTTGTCGCCATTCTGAATGGCGGTGAGGATCTGCCGTTGCATAATGTCCGCGATATTGATCCGCTGTTGCGCACTCTCGATATCCCAGGAATGTTCCTGACGGCGGAGGAACTTTCATCCTTGCGAAAGTGCTTGACGGCCATGGAGGAAATCAGCTCTTTCTTCGCGACGAAAACGGAGGAGGGGACGAGCCGCTATCCGCGTATGTCGGAGGTGGCATCAGGAATTGAGACGTTCCGGCCCTGCATCGCGGCAATCAACCGCGTGGTCGATCCGCTCGGGGATGTCAAGGATTCTGCCTCGCCTGTCCTCGCTGATATCCGTCGGCAGCTCTCGTCTATGTCCGGAACCATCAATTCGGTCATGCGGAGGGTGATGGCCAATGCCGTGAAGGAGGGCTATATTGATTCTGATACGGCTCCGGCCATGCGCGACGGTCGTCTTGTGCTCCCGGTACAGCCGATGTATAAGCGCCGTATCAATGGTATTGTGCATGATGAATCGGCATCGGGAAAAACCGTGTTTATAGAGCCGGCGGAAGTTGTGGAGGTCAACAACCGTATGCGTGAGCTCCAGATTGAGGAACGGCGTGAGATCCGAAAGATCCTGCTCGATCTCGCCACGGAGATGCGTCCCTATGTCCCTGCGATGTCTGTTAGCTCTGATCTGCTCGGTTTGATCGATTTCATTCATGCTAAGGCTGTCTATGCGCGTGAGGTTGAGGCATCCATGCCCCACTTGCATCCTGATCCGCAGATGGAATTGTATCATGCGTGCCATCCGGGGCTTCAGGCCTCGCTGCGTAAGGCCGGAAAGGAGATTGTTCCTCTGGATATTGTCCTGACTCCCGACAAGCGTTTGCTCGTGATCTCTGGACCTAATGCCGGCGGTAAGTCTGTGTGCCTTAAAACTGTAGGTGTGATCCAATATATGACGCAGTGTGGCGTGTTGCCGACTGTATATGAAAATTCTCATATCGGTCTGTTCGATGATATTTTTATGGATATTGGTGATGATCAGTCTATTGAAGATGATCTGAGTACCTATAGCTCTCATCTGCGCAACATGACCCGTATCATCCGTTCCGGCCGGGCTTCGTCGCTTGTCCTGATCGATGAGTTTGGTGGTGGCACTGAGCCGCAGATAGGTGGGGCTATTGCACAGGCTATTCTGAAAAAGATCAACGAACTTGGAATGTGGGGTGTGATTACCACTCATTACCAGAATCTGAAACATTTCGCTGAGGATACTGATGGACTTGTCAATGGATCCATGCTCTACGACCGTCAGCGGATGAAACCGCTGTTCCAGCTCTCGATCGGCCATCCGGGAAGTTCGTTTGCAATTGAGATTGCACGGAAAACGGGTCTGCCATCTGAGATCATAGACGACGCGCAGAGTATAGTCGGCAGCGATTATGTCAATATGGATAAATATCTGCTCGATATTGCGCGTGACCGTCGTTATTGGGAGAATAAACGATTGAACATCCGTCAGAAAGAGAAGAAAATTGAAGAGACGCTTGAGAGATATAATGCTCAGGCTGAAGAATTGCGTTTGCGCAGGAATGAGATAATATCAGAGGCTAAGACGCAGGCGAAGTCAATTCTTGAGGGATCGAATGCCGCGATTGAACGCACCATACATGAGATCCGACGGGTACAGGCCGAAAAGGAGGCCACGCTTGAGGCACGTAAGGAGATGGCGGCGGAAAAGGAGCGTCTGCTCGGAGGGCAGTCAGCGGAACATAAGTTGCTGAAAAAAGTACCCAAGTCAAGGAAAAAGCCCGGACAGACGTCGGCTGTGGCTATGCCTGCGCAAAGCCGTCAGATAGCTGTAGGCGATGTGGTAAAGCTTGATGGCGAGGGTGTGCCGGGGAAGGTAATGGAACTGAGAGGAAAGCAGGCTACAGTTGTTTTCGGTCAGTTGAAGACCACTGTTGCTGTCGGCCGTCTGCGCCATACGGACGCTAAAATCAATAGCGGTGTCAAGCGCGAGGCTTCTTTTATCAGCGAGTCTACATCGGCCGGAAGCCGTGCGCGTCAATTGGAATTCAGTCGTCAGATCGATGTTCGCGGAATGCGTGCCGATGAAGCTGTGCAGGCTGTGACATACTATATCGATGATGCTTTGCAGTTTAATGCCGGCCAGGTTAGAATACTTCATGGAACCGGCACAGGAGCCTTGCGACAGGCTATACGTTCTTATCTCGACACGGTTCCCGGCGTGCGGTCATTCCATGATGAGCACGTTCAGTTCGGTGGAGCCGGAATAACGGTTGTGGAGCTTGATTGATCCCGTCAGATCATAAAATGCCGAGGGCTATCCTGTAGGCTGCAAATGCCACGAGCCACGCCACAAGTGTGTTGTACACTATTGTGAATGCTCCGTAGCGCCAGTCGCCGGTCTCTTTCACTATTGCTACTATCGTGGCGATGCATGGACAGTAGAGCAGGATGAAAATCATGAATGCAAGAGCCGATGCCGGAGTGAAGTCAGGCTCATGAGTCGTGGGGTTGGGAGTGGTGATGCGCTTCGCAAGGTCGGCATCGCTGATCTCTTCCTCGCCTGTGTATAACACACCGAGAGTGGACACCACAATTTCCTTGGCAGGAACACCGGCGAGAGCCGCCACTGAGGCACGTCAGCGGAATCCGATAGGCTCCCTTACCGGGCTGATCGATTTGCCCATGGTCTCAAGATATGAGTCGGTCTGGACATCGCTCGATGTGTCGTGGCTGCTTAGAGGGAAATAGTTGAGAGCCCATACTATGATGCTTGCCACGAGGATTACGCCTCCCATCTTTCTGAGATATTGTTCTCCTTTGCCCCAGGTGTGGCGGAGCGATGATTTCAGTGTAGGGATGCGATAGGGCGGCAACTCCATGACGAAGGGTGTCTCGTCAGCCTTGAAGTAGACTTTCCTCAGAAGAAGAGCGGTGGCCATGGCAATTGCTATTCCGAGCAGATAAAGCCCCATGAACACTAATGCTGCATGCGACTCGAAGAATGTCCCTACAAGCAGCACGTAGATCGGCAGACGCGCCGAACACGACATGAACGGATTGATCAATATGGTGATTATGCGACTGCTGCGGCTTTCTATGCTGCGGCTCGACATGATGGCCGGAACATTGCATCCGAATCCCATCACAAGCGGTATGAACGATTTGCCATGCAGTCCTATCCTGTGCATCAGTTTGTCCATTATGAACGCGGCTCGTGCCATATATCCGGAATCTTCCATCCATGATATGCAGAAATATAGGATCATGATATTGGGCAGGAATACGATCACTCCACCGACACCGCCTATGATTCCATCCACAATCATATCTTTGAGTGCGCCATCGGCCATGTGGGTCTGTATTGTCGAGCTGAGCCAGTCAACGAGCCACTGGATCCAATCCATGGGATAGGATCCGAGTTCGAAGGTGGCCCAGAATACACCGAACATGATCAGAAGGAAAATCGGGAATCCAAACAGTTTGTTGGTAACGATCGTGTCGATAAGGTGAGTGCTGGCTGTGGCATCTCCTTCCCCCTTGACGAGGGTTTCGGCAAGGGCTCCGGCAATGAAGCCGTATTTCTCGCCGGCAATTGCCGAGGTTATATCTTCATTGCGTATTTTTTCAATGCGTTTCACCTCCTGGTCTCTGAGGGTGAGGATTTTCCCCGAATCCGGAAGCTTTGAAATCGCATCGGTGACCTCTTTGTCGTGTTCAAGCAGTTTTATGGCAAGATAGCGTGGGGAGAAATGGCGATCCACATCCCCATCTTTTTTGAGGAGGTCTTTGATTTCGGTCACGCCCTGTTCAATATCGTTGCCGAGATTGACATGGACATGCCGAACTGCAGTGTGTTTGTCCTCGTAAACGTCTATGACCGTTTGCCACAGATCTTTCACTCCGAAGCCATTGCGGGAGATTGTCGGGACAACAGGCACGCCGATCATCTCTCCGAGCAGTTTCGTGTCGAGATGGTCGCCGGCGCGTTCCAGCTCGTCGTACATGTTCAATGCAATCACCATCTTGCGGTCCATGTCGATCAGCTCGGTGGTGAGATATAGGTTGCGTTCAAGATTTGAGGCAACGACAACGTTGATGATAACGTCAGGAGTCTCGTCTTTCAGATAACGCCTGACATACAGTTCTTCCGGAGAGTAGCTGTCGAGTGAATATGTTCCCGGAAGATCCACGATATTGAATTTGTATCCGTTGAATTCAAACTTGCCTTGCTTGGCATCAACTGTCACGCCGCTGTAGTTGCCTACATGCTCATGCGCCCCGGAAGCATGGTTGAACAGAGAAGTTTTTCCGCAGTTCGGATTGCCGATCAGCGCGACATTGATGGTTTTGGAACGGCTTGTGAACGATCTGCTTTCCTGATCGCCATGTTCTATGGTCTTTTGGGAATCAGTTTTTGCCGTTTCCTTGGAGTCGCTTGCGGAAGCTTCTTCCGTTATTACTTCGATGAGATCAGCTTCCGAACGCCGCAGTGACACCTCATAGCCGAGGATCTTGTATTTTATAGGGTCGCGGAGAGGTGCATGGAGAAGCACATCCACTTCCTGGCCTTTCACAAAGCCCATTTCCATCAGACGCTTACGGAATGCTCCATGTCCAAGTATCTTCAACACTCTGGCTTTGTCTCCGGTCTTTAGCTCGCTTAATCTCATCTGTATCTATTTTCTTTCAGATTGCAAAGTTCTGAAATTAGATCTATATTGCCAAGAAAATCACCCTTTATTTAGAATTATTTTAAATAATAACGAAAGCAGCCTGATCGATATCGATCAGGCTGCTATTATCGGATGTGTTGTTATCGGGTGAGGATCAGGGCACTGCAGGGTGGGATTGAAATGGAACCGCCGTTGAAGTCGCGGAGACCTTCGGGGTCGATGTTGCCATCTTCCGCCAGTATTTTCCAGTTGCCTTTCTTCAGACGGGTGGTGTAGGGTTTGTCTCCGCCATTGAAAATCACTTTGATCTCTTTGCTGCTGTCGCCGTTGGCGTTGTTGAGGATGGAATAGGAGACAACGTTCTGGATGTTTGTGTTGTCGAAGCGTATGTTCTTGGCAATATCTTCAGCCGATGTCATCCGGAATGCCGGATGTGATTTTCTTAGGGCAATGAGGTTGCGGTAGTAGTCGAATAATTCGGCATTCTTCGATTTGAGCGTCCAGTCTATTGCGTTAATGGAATCGGGGCTGCAATAGCTGTTGTGGACTCCCTGCTTTGAGCGGAACACTTCTTCTCCGGCGGTTATGAAGGGTGTGCCTTGTGAGGTGAAAACGATAGTCTGAGCCAGTTTTGCCGCACGTATGCGTTCGGCTTCCGTTGAATTGGGCATCGAGGCAGCCAGCTTGTCGGTCAGGCACAGATCATCGTGACACGATACGTAGTTGATGATCTGCTCAGGCGATGAGGCGTAGGCGAATTTGGAGTTGTTTCCTTTGCTGTAGTCTACCTGTGGATGTGCGGTGGAAGCTACGATGCCTATTTTTATTGTTTCCTCAAGACCGGGTTTACCGGTGGCAAACCCACGGTCGGCGGCATCACTGAAATGTCCTTTCACGGCATCGCGGATGTCGTCGCTGAA
>OFFR01001210.1_pt1 | contig 11690 bp, 9 predicted proteins | sample 1521421 | NCBI WGS metagenome assembly OFFR01 (sample SAMEA3504087, study PRJEB24116) | mouse gut metagenome | biome: mouse gut; feature: mouse-associated habitat; material: faeces | place: Denmark | collected 2011 | reverse complement strand
GCATCCGGGCGGTAGAGGGAAGCTACGGCCCAGAAGAATTTATCACCAACAGCAGCGGAGAGATTGACCTGTCCATGCTCCCCGAGGGCTCCTACGAAGTAACTGAGGTGGAGTGTGCTGGCTATGTGGTGGACGACGCCCAGCGTATCATCCACCTCCGGGCCAACGATACCGCCGAATTTGTGTTTACCAACACAAAAAAGCCCGGTTTTAGGCTGATTAAGCGCAGTGCGGACGGCACTCTGATGGATGGCGTTACCTTCAAAATCACCCCCATCGGGGACGCCAGCCACTCCATCGACCGCACCACCCAAAACGGCGGTGAGATTTTCGTGGAGGACCTGGAGCCTGGAATTTATTCTGTGGTAGAAACCTCCACGCTGCCGGATCACATCCTGGACAAGACCGAGTACCATGTGGAGCTGTCCCCCGGTAAGGTTTCCGAGCTGCGTCTGAGCAACGACAAGCGGCCCAGCTTGATTATCAGCAAACGGGACAAGGACACCGGTGATCCCATTCCCGGCGTTACCTTCACGCTGCGGGGCGCGGACGGCCCCACCATCACCACCAAGCCCACCGGGCCGGATGGGAAGGTGGTCATCACCGACCTCTTGCCCGGGGTGTTCACTGTAATTGAGCAGAGTGTTCCGGAGAATTACATCCTGGACACTACCCCTCAGACGGTGACGCTGTTCCCCAACAAGGAGGCCCAGGTGGAGTTCCAGAACTACCAGCGGCCCACCTTGAAAATCGTGAAGGTGGACATCAACGGCAAGCATCTGACCGGCGCGATCTTTGAGGTCAAGACCAAGGCCGGGGTAAAGATCGGGGACTTCCCGGTAAACGCAAACGGTGAGATTACGGTCCCTCAGAAGCACCTCACCGAAGGGTACTATATCATCACGGAAAAACAGGCCCCGGCCGGGTACATCCTGGATACCACGCCCCACGAGGTCTATCTGCGGCCCGGCAAGACCACTGAGGTCTCCATCGAGAATGAGAAGAAGCCCGGTCTCACCATCTATAAGGTGGATTCTATCGTCGGTGACGGAATTAAGGGCGCTAAATTTGAAATCTGGGTGTCCAAGGACAAGAACCAGAACGGCACCTATCAGCAGCTCACCAACAGCTTCTACTACTCGGACGAAAACGGGATCATCCACCTGGACAACTTGGATACTGGGTGGTACAAAATCGTCGAGGTGGAACCGCCCTCCGGCTTCATGCTCAAAGAGCCCTCCGAGCAGACCATCTATATCGAGCACGACACCTCGGTTGAGGTGACCTTTGAAAATATTCCCAAGTCCGCTCTCGTCATCCGGAAAATTGATTCCGACACTGGGGCCCCTCTGGCAAACGCCTGGTTCCGCGTCCGCTACCTGGGCGGGACCTCCGGCAGCGGCGGCACTATCATCGGGGAATATCAGACCTCCAGCAACGGGAACATCGTCATCACCGGGTTGGAGGCTGGAACATATGTTTGCGAGGAAATCTCGGCGCCCCATGGGTACGTCATGGACACCGCCCCGCAGACCGCCTACATCAGCGGCAAGGAGCAGGACTGCATCACTCTTACCTTTACCAACAGCAAGTACGGCTCCCTCCTGGTCAAGAAAATTGACAGCATCTCTCGTGAGCCGCTGAGCGACATTCAATTTTATATCACCACCAGCGACGGCAGTGTGGTAGGAAACGGCAACGGCTACTTTACCACTGACAGCGCGGGTACGATCCTGGTGTCCGACATCATGCCGGGCACGACGCTGGTCGTGAAGGAGACCCGTACCCGTCCCGGTTACATTTTAGACGATGTGCCGCAGACGGTCAAGATCGAGTCCAACGAGACCAAGACCCTGGAGTTCCGCAACCAGCCCACCGGCTCCCTTCTGATCCGGAAGGTGTGCAGTGTCAATCCCAGCGTGACCCTGGCGAACGCGGAGTTCAAGGTGACCTACTCCGATGGCAGCCTCATTGGCGATTCCAACGGGGTCTACCGCTCAGATGAAAACGGCGAGGTGCGCATCGAGGGCCTGACCCCCGGCAAGAGCGTTGTCATCACCGAAACCAAAGCCCCCGCTGGATTCCTGATCGACACCCAGTCCCAGACCGCTGTGATCCAGGCGGGAAAGACGGTCAGCGTGACCATGAAAAACCAGCCCAAGGGCCAGCTCATTGTCCAGAAACGGGACAGCCTGACCAACAAGCCGCTTCCCGGCGCGGAGTTCCGTATCACAACGGCGGCTGGCTGCGAGGTGGGCCTGGACGGTGTGATTGGCACCAGTACGCTCACCCAAAATGGGATTTTCACCACAGATAGCCAAGGTGAGATCCGCATCTCCAACCTCGCCCCAGGGGCGTATGTACTGTCCGAAATCAAGGCGCCGAACGGCGGATATGTGATCGACAATCCCTCCACAAACGTGGTGATTGGCCCCAACGGCGACACTCAAACGGTGATTGTGAAAAATTCCAAGGCTGGCGCACTGGTCATCGACAAACGGGATTCCGTCACCAATAAGCCCCTGGCCGGCGTGACCTTCAAGGTGACGACCGCCACCGGTGAGTTCGTCCCCGACGAAAACGGCCAGATCAGCAGCAACGGCATCTATATGACCGACCGGGACGGTAAAATCACCATCAACGGGGTGGTAGGCGCGCTGGTGGTAACCGAAGTCAAGACCATTCCCGGCTACACCATCGACCCCAACGAAAAAACGCAGACGGTAGTGGTCAACCCCAATGACGTTCAAACGCTCCATTTTTACAACACGCCCGGCACGACCCTCATTATCCGCAAGTTCATCGAGGGCACCGAGAATGAGCCTCTTTCCGGGGTCGCATTCAAGGTGATCGACGGCAGCGGCGCGGCGGTGGGTCCCGATGACGGAATCTACTACACAAACAAGGCTGGAGAGATCGTGCTGTCTGATGTGGAGCCCGGCACTACGGTGATCGCCCGCGAGATCAAAACGGTAGATGGGTTCGTGCTGGACGGCACTCCGCAGAAGATTCTGATTAAGGACGGTGAGGTGCAAAGTCTCACCTTCTGGAACAAGAGGGCTGGGACGCTGCTGATCGAGAAGCTGGATTCCGTTACCAAGGCCCCCCTGATGGGTGCTCAGTTCAAGGTCGTCTATGCGGACGGCCGGGTAGTGGATACTGAGGGCGGCAAGCTGTCGTCCAACGGTATCTATATTACGGACAGCAATGGTCAGATCAAGATTACCAATGTCACGGGGACCATTGTTGTGACTGAGGAAAAGTGTCCGGATGGCTATGTGCTCGGCTCCAATGACAAGAGCCAGACGGTTGTGGTCAATCCCCAGGATACGCAAACTCTCCGGTTTTACAACGACCCCCTGTGCAGTCTCACCCTGACGAAGCGGGATTCTGTCACCGGAAAGCCTGTCCCCAACACCGAGTTTACGGTCAGGGACGGGAATGGAAACCTGATTGGCCGCTACACCACTGGTAGGGACGGTACTGTGACCGTCACCGGCCTCGTGCCCGGAAGCACCGTCGTGGTGACGGAATCGAAGGTCCCCCAGGGCTATGTGCTCAATCCCACCCCGCAGACCATCACCCTGAAAAACGGCACAGGCAACAGCGTGGTCAGCGGCGGCTCCACCGGCAATACGGGCGGCTCGACGGGCAGCACCGGCACAGGCGGCGGCAACAATCTGGATTTTGAGAACGACCCCACCACGACCCTCACGATTCAGAAATTTGTGGAGGGCACAGACAACCAGCCCATGAAGGGCGTGGAGTTCCTGGTCACCGACAGCTCCGGTGCGGTGGTGGGCCCCAACAACGGCTACTACTACACCGATAAGGACGGCCGCATCACCATCTCCAACCTGGAGCCCGGAACGACCATCACCGCCCGGGAAACCAAAACTTTGGCGGGCTTCATCCTGGACGGCACCCCCCAGAGCATTAAAATCAAGGTGGGCGAGGGCCAGACGATGACCTTCTGGAACAAGAAGGCAGGCGGATTGGTCATCACAAAACTGGATGCCGTGTCCAAGGAGCCTTTGGCCGGAGTTCGCTTCAAGCTGACCTATTCCGACGGCACCAATGTGGACCAGGATGGCGGCAAGGTCTCCACCAACGGGATCTATGTGACCGACAGCAACGGCCAGATCAACGTCCAGGGTGTGACCGGCACCATCATCGCAACCGAAATTGAAACCATCCCCGGCTACATCATCGACCCCAACACCAAGTCCCAGACGGTGAAGGTCAACGCGGACGACACTCAGTACCTCACCTTTTACAACACCCCCACCCAGACTCTGGTGATTCAGAAGCTGGTGGAAGGGAGCAAGGACCAGGGTCTGGCCGGGGTAGAGTTCCTGGTTACGGACAGCAGCGGCGCTTTTGTGGGCCCGAACAACGGCATCTACAAGACCGACAAGTATGGCCGCATCACCATCTCTGACCTGAAGCCCGGCGCGGTCATCACCGCAAAGGAGACCAAGGCATTGGACGGCTATGTGCTGGACAGCACTCCGCAGAGCATTGAGATCAAGTCCGGTGAGGTACAGACTTTGATGTTCTACAACACCCCTGTCGGCGGTTTGGAGCTGATTAAGGTCTCCGAGAGCGACAAATCCCAGCGCATTAAGGGCGTGACCTTTGAGATTCGCAGGATGGACGGCGGGCTGGTGGACACCATTACTACCGGCGACAATGGCCGGGTGTTCCTGCCCATGGACGCCGGCGACTACTACGCTGTGGAAATCGAGGCGGCGGAGGGCTTCAAAATCGACAGCACGCCCCACTACTTCACCGTTCAGGACGGCAAGACTACCACCCTGACCGTGACCAACGCCCCCTTCTCTGGCATCATCATTCATAAGGTCAATTCTGTCACCGGCGAGGGAATTTACGATGTTAAATTCCTGGTCTATGACCAGAATAAGAACCCCATCGGGGAGTATTCCACCGATAATGAGGGGTACATTTACATCGACGACCTCACTGTGCAAGGCAAGGGCAAGCTGTTTATCCGCGAGCTGGAGGCCGCCCCCGGCTATGAACTGGACAAGGAATATAAGACCGTCTATGTCCAGCCGGGCAAGACCATTGAGATCGAGTGGAAGAATACTCCGATTACCGGCCAGTTCCAGATCCACAAGTATGCCGCCGAGTACAACGAGGTCACCGGCACACCCGCCGGCGCTCCCCTCCAGGGGGCTGTCTACGAAATCAGCGAGGCCCGCAGCGGAAAAGTAGTGGACTACATCACCACAGACGCCCGGGGTGTCGCCGCTTCCAAGCCCCTGCCTTTGGGTCGATACAAAATCGTCGAGGTGACCGCTCCCGCCTATTGGCAGGTCAGCGGCACGGTCTTCGACGAAACTCTGGAATATTCCGGCCAGATCATCAAAGTAAGTGACTACGATAAGCCCTCCAACCTGGGCGTGGTCATTACCAAGCGGGGCAACGCTGAGGCACTGGCGGGAAGTCAGATGCGCTACGACTTCACTGTGGCGAACACCAGCAACGTGCCGCTTGAGAACTATTATTGGCATGATCGCATTCCCACCGACGCGGCTCGGGCGACCATCTTCACCACCGGCACCTACAGCGCCCGGCTGAACTACCGTATCCTCTACAAGACAAACTACTCCGCCACCTATCAGGTGCTGGCGTCCAACCTGATCACCAGCAGCAACTATTCCTTCAGCCTGAACGCCATCCCCACCCAGGCCGGGGAGTATGTCACGGACATCTATCTGGATTTTGGCAAAGTGCCTGTGGGCTTCCAGTCGGTAGCCAATCCCACCCTGACGGTGCAGGTGCTGGGCACTGTCGCCAACGGCTACCAGATCGTGAACCGGGCCGATGTGGGCGGCAAGTACCAGGGCACCTGGCAGACTGCGCAGGCCACCTGGGTCACCATTGTGCGTAAGCTGACACCGAATATTCCTTTGCCCAAGACTGGCTACTAAACCAACAAGCGGGGCGGCTCTCTAAAATGGGAGCCGCCCTATTACACTCTCAGCTGTTACTGCTCGTTTTTTATCAACATAGCAATGAATTTAGACAACTGCTCCTCAAATGTCTCGCTTTCGTTCAGCGCAGCAAGGATTCGATTAGCCTGCTCCATAGGCGGTTCATTTTTTTGGACTGGCAAGTGGACGGAAGCGATAAATCCACTGATGACCGCCCCCACTTCCCTGGCCCATGCGTTGGCGATCAAGTCACTTGTATTGGTTGGATTCTCGCCGTATTCCACAACGATCTCCATAATTTTATTGCTGTCAATTCCCACTGCCGTGGCAGGCAGCCGGAATGACAGAGCATTGATTATGTTCAGATCAGTTTCTACGAAATCAGGGAACTTGGCAGACATCATAAGCATCTCCTAAATATGTATGTTAATGGCTATGATAACAGGAAAGTGACAGGTGATATAAAATTGAACGTAGAATCTACATTTGAAATCCTCCGCCGGGAGCAGCTTCTCATTGACCACGCGCCCCACAGCGTACAGTTTCAGGACCTGACCGGCAGCCTGCTCCGCGTTTTTTCCGCCGCCGCAGTCATTCCGCCGCTGACTGTATCGGAGATACGGATGTATGCGGCCTTGGCCCTGCTCCACGACGTCGGCAAGCGGGCCATCCCTTCGGAAATCCTCGACAAACCCGGTCCTCTGACCAAAGAAGAATTTGAGGTGATGAAAACCCATACCACACAGGGGTGTGACCTGCTGGAGCGGATGCCGGAGCTGCGGGAGTGCGAGGTGTTTTCCCAGATTTGCGACGTATGCCGCCACCACCATGAGCGGTGGGACGGCGGCGGTTATCCGGACGGGCTGGAGGGAGACAACATTACCCCATGGGTGCAGGCGGTGGGACTGGCAGACGCTTTTGACGCCCTGATTCACCGGCGGGTGTACAAACCGGCCTACCCGCCGGAGCAAGCTAGTGAGATGATATTGACCGGGGCCTGCGGCATCTTTAATCCGCTGCTTCTGGCCTGCTTCGCCCAGCACATCGGCGCAATCTCCAGAGCGGTCTATTCCTCTGCTGTTTGAGTGCGTCTCTTTTTATGTTTGGGCGCAACGCTGTCATAGCTCAGCTCCAGCAACGGGAATATCTGGTCATCTGAAACGGAGTCGTTAAGCAGAATCGAGATCCAGTGGTTCTTGTTCATATGGTAGGCGGGGCGAAATCCTTTCTCTGCCAACAGAGAACCGACCATAATTGTGCCGCATTTCACATTCATTACATCAACAAGGTCCTCACCTGAGAGACCGAGCTTGTTGGCGGGTACATCCATAATGATGGCATACCATTTTTTGCTCGCGGGGTGACGGAATACCGCGCTACCTGGGCTGTCCGCCCAAAGGTATTCCGCCTCTGTTCCATAGGTCTCCCGGATATACTGCGTGATCCGCTCACGCTGAGATATTTGGCTCATGGCTCTGCTCCTTAAATCTCCCGTGGCTCCTTCAGGCGTTCCTCATATTCCTGCCGCTCCGCTTCGTCTGCTAGCCGGACGGCATACTTCCCGCAGTCGGGACACTGCTCCGGCTGGCTGACGCGGCTGAAAATAAAGTGGCAGTTATCGCAAGTGTAAATCATTTCTATCACCTGCGACATTATAGCAGAATAATCACTATCATACAAGGTCAGGAGGTATCTAAGACTGAACAATCAAGAAAAAAGCAGCCTGTCTCAAATGGCCGGCACCGCCCACACCATCCACGGAGCCATCAAGACTGGCAAGGCCATCTCCGCCGCCGCAAAGGGGGCCGCAGTAGGCGGGCCATACGGGGCCGCGGCCGGGCTGGTCCTGGGAGCGGGGCGGCACGCCGGGAAGTTCCTTGCGGTCGCCGCTGTGCTGCTCATGCTCCCGATGCTGTTCCTGCTCATGCTGCCATCCCTGATTTTCGGTGGCCTGACCAGCAGCGGCAGCTCCAGCCAGCCCATCCTCAACGACAACACCGCCATTGTCCAGAACGTGAACGACATCGCCTTTGCGGTCAATGAGGTGCTGGGCGAAGGCATCACCGACACAGAGGCCCGGATCGCCCAGGACTTTGCAACGACGGGTGGCGACAACTACGAGATCGTCAACCCCTATGCCAGCGATATGACCAGCAACACCAACTCCTTTATCGCCCAATACTGCGCTGCCAAGGGAGAGAGCTGGGACACCATCTCCCTGGCCGATATGCAGGCCATTTTGCGGCAGGGCAAGAGCAATCTGTACTCCTACACCCGCACCAGCGAGACCCGGACGGTGGAGGATGATGACCCGGAAACCACAGACGTGGTGGAGACGAAGGAGGAGACCTGGTACATCTACACCCTCTCCTACAACGGAGAGGTCTATGGCCAGCTGGACCTGGTGGCCGTCACCTCGGTGGAGCGGTCGGAACTGTTGTATAAGAAGCAGCAGTTTTTCCAGTTCTTCCAGAACGAGGGGGTGCGCATCATCCTGGCCGTGGTGCTGTTCCTGACCGCCATTGTGATCCTTAAACTTACCGTTTTCCGCCGCAAGCGCCGCCCCAAGGCGGGGGCCGCCGCCCGGCGGGGAAACTACAAGGGCACCCGGATGTGAAAAAAGAGGGGATGCGTGAAACGCTGCATTGTTCTCAGCGGGATCATGGACAACTTTCCTGTTTTACAAATAAGCACTGATTGCACGAAAATGTACAACTTTCTGCCTGGAATACATATTGCCATTTTTGTGCCCCAAGATCAGGAAGGAATTTAAACGTCGCAGAAGTAAAGACACCCCCTGAAATCTTGGCCTCCCCCTGATAGGGGTATCTACGACTCAAGAAAGCACCCCGGCAGGAATCACGCTGAAATTTCCTGCCGGGGGCTTTCCTTGTCCTGCGGAATATCCCCGCCAATGAAGCCATATTCTAATCATAAACCTGCGAAAATGTAAGCTCCTTGTTATGGAAAGCTTTCCATAACAAGGATAATGAATAGAAAATCAGTTAAATACGTTGTTACAGGTATGAGTTGGGAGGGAAATTTCAAGTTTGACGAGGATGGCAAAATTGAAGATACCTACGGTTATGCTAATGAACGTACTTGGAAGTTAGAGAGCTTTCATATTAAAACACGTTACCGCCACAAAATCACGGCGGAAACGGACGAAAACGGCAGACGCGGCGGTGGTTGTTCCTCGTAGCAAAAAGCAAGCGCGGCTTTCCAGTAGCCGCGCTTGCTATTTCTGTTCAAAATATCTTGAAAAGTCATGTATCACGTTAGATATTAGTGATAACTCTTTTACTTCATACTCGTTTAATGCTTTCATAATCCGCGCAATCTCTAAATCGCGTTCTGTGACGGCAGGATTGCCGCTAATGCTTTTCTTTTCAGCGGAGGCCCCCAGTAGATAATCAATAGACACGTTAAGGGTAACGCCTAAATTGAAAAGTGTATTCAATGCGGGGGCCTTGCGTCCTGCCTCAATCTCCCAAAGGTAGTTTCTGGATATTCCTATCTGTTCCGATAGCGTTTCCAGTGTCAAATTGAGCCGTTTTCGCTCTGCCTTGATTTTGCTACCCATTAACGATAAATCCATCGCATTACCTCTCAACTGTCTTATTAATAGATTTTACAACATACAGCCAGAAATTAAACCAGCTAATCGCCAGAAAACAGAAAGAATATATTGCAATTAGCCAGAATACAGAGTATAATATCCTTACTATGCAGTTGGAGGTAAGTCCACAGCAGAGACACAGAAGTAGAAACACATCAATTCAACTAACCCGCTAACGAGGGAGAAAGAAAGGAAAATTATTATGAATGAAAAAGTAATCATCAAAAGCAAGTTAAAGAATATCCTGCCACCCGCTATTACCATTGGGGCTATCGGTCCGGTTATACTTCTGCTGGGCACGTGCTTTTCACTATTTGTAATTGGAAGTGGTTCTTTTGGAGACAGATTGAGTTATACATTCGGCGGAGGCGATGGAGCGATGATGGTTTATCCGCCAATCGCCATATTAACAATCATTATTGGAATCTTCCTTTATCATCGTTGGTCGAAAATGGAAATGACAGTCACCGACAAAAGAGTTTATGGATATGATATGAGCGGAAAGCGCGTTGATTTGCCATTGGATTCTATTTCTGCTGTATCAGGTTACAAGAAAGATTCTGTTGCTGTGACAACGGCATCCGGGGCTATCAAATTTGGTTATTTAGCTAATGCTGATGAAATCCTCAATGCTGTAAGCAAGTTACTGATAAGCCGTCAAGAAAATCACGGCACAGCACATCAGGAAATTCCACAAAGTTCCGCTGATGAACTGAAGAAGTATAAAGACTTGTTAGACAGTGGCGTTATCACGCAGAAAGAGTTTGACACTAAGAAAAAACAGTTGTTGGACCTGTGATTTCTAAAACACAGAGGGACGGTACATCAACGTTCCGCCCCTCCGTAGCCAGCTAAGACAAATTGAAAGGATGATAACCATGAAAAAAACGGTACTAATTATTATGGCAATTATTGTCATGCTCTCTTTAAGCGCTTGTCAAAAAGAACTGACATTCAATGACATAAGCTACCTAAAAACTTCGGATAATGAATACACAATTAACTCAATTGATGGTACAACATTTATTCTTCATGGTGGCAGAAAAAGCCAGAATGTTCCTGGCGCTGGAGAAGTGTTCTATTCTTCGGAAAAAACTACATATAGCTACACGTTGGAAGGTAATGATGTTATAGTCGTCGATGATAAGCAGTATACTTATGAAATTGATTCAGAAAATGAATCAATAACATTTTCTCCTTCATTTTTAGGGATTGCAAAAAATTTGATTGCAAATTGGAATAAAGGTTGATTTGGCTTCAATTACTCAAGATTTGCAAAACAAGGGACTGCTATAATTTAATAAGGCATTTAAGTTAAGAGGGGCGGCACATCGGCGTGCCGCCCCCCTCAATTATAAAATTGATGTGCATTTTTCAAAGACGTTTGCCCCTTGCGGTCAGTCAACTGGCAAGATCAATCACGCGATTGTCCGGGGTTTCGCTTTCGGCGGTCTTGTCCTTATCCTCAAAGAATTTTTTGTAATCGTCATAGTTGGGGAACTTTTCAAGGAACCACGCCAGAACAGCGCGATAGGGGTTTTCCTGTGCCTTGGCGGAATCCTTTTCTCTTTCAAATTCCTCCAAAAGCTGGGGAGCGTTCACAGAGATATACCGCCCCATATTAACATAGGTCAGGTTGCGGTAGGTGCGCTTGTTGGTGTTCCGCTTGATGGTCTTAGTCTCCATCTTAGCGCCGGGGAAATCCTCGCGGTAGGCTTTCCACATCTTGTATTCGTCAGTGCCGAAAATGCGGGCCTGTCGCTGGAAAGCCTTGGTGACGCGGGCGGGAGTCTCGTCGATGGGAACGATAGCGTTCTTCTTCATGGTGGAAATCTCCTTTTCATTTTTGATTTAATTTTTTCAAGAGGTCTGTGCCTCTCGCTCTTACTGGATTTAGTATAACATGGGGCAAAGAAAAACCTGTACTTTAACAAGGACATGTGCTATAATAGAGAAAAGAAAAAAGCAGACCAATAAAAAGTCTGCAAAATCCATCGGCAAGCGGCAATTTTTAGAAATTCCCATTCGTTTTTTCGCTCAGTGGCTTGAAAACTTGTAAAAAGACGTTGGGTATTGAAGAAATCAGCTTATTTCTTGTTGCAAAGATGTTC
>OFFR01001203.1_pt1 | contig 11770 bp, 7 predicted proteins | sample 1521421 | NCBI WGS metagenome assembly OFFR01 (sample SAMEA3504087, study PRJEB24116) | mouse gut metagenome | biome: mouse gut; feature: mouse-associated habitat; material: faeces | place: Denmark | collected 2011 | reverse complement strand
TATATGGTGTTGAGCGACAGCCGCAGGAACCGTGCCACCAATGCCGTGTCCTCGATGCCAAGACGGCTGAAAGCAAGGATACGGAGTTCCATGGTCAGTTGACGTGGAGCGGGTGTGGCTATGCGTTTGTCGGGTTGTAGCAGGCTGTTCACCTCTTCAACGAAGTCGGGTATCAGGTCGATGACGGTATTGTCGAACACGTCGTAGAACAGACGTGTCTGTTCATCAAGTATTTTTGTGGATTTCAGGGTGGTGTGCAGGCTTTCGATTTGTCCTGCCGATAATTTACGCCGGCTCACACGCAATATCTCTTCGGTCTTTTCTGTGCATAGGGCATATAGGTTCAAGAAATTTACCGCATGGGTATGGCGTATCTCCCCCGCATGTCTATACTCGTTTTCCATCCTTATGATCTCTTGGCGTGACTGCCTGAGTTTTTTGCGGATAATGAACCATGCAGCTGTTGCCATTATGCTTGCCAGCAGGATGAATATGGTTATGGCTATGGAGATATTGAGATGTTTGGCATGAACTTCATGGGCGAGCGCACTATACGAAGCGAGTGCGGCAAGAGTGGAGTGCGCTCCTGATGCCACACCATTGTCCATAGCCGCCAGCATTGCTGCATAAGCTTGATTTGATTCTCCGCGAAGCCATAATTCGATGGCGAGTGTGGGTAGTCCGGAGCCTGTGGCTATGCCTCCTTCGAGTTCGGCTATCGCCGATTGATACAGGTATTGGAGTGCTTGGTCGTCGCCATGTCCGTATTGTGCCAGACGCATGTGGGCTAACTGCAAGGCTGCCTCGGAAAGGTCTTTGTTAGTGCATTCAGACGAGTTTATCACGTCGTTGAGGTGTGCTTCTTCCAGATGTGGCTTGTCGATAGCTTTGTAATATAGAGCCGAAGAGATGTTGTGCAATATGGAACCTACCGGGTAGTCCGCCATCAGAGCCTGGCTGTGTGGCTGCACATGGCGTGCGTAATATATACGGGCTGAATCGTCGGTGGCGGTCGTAGATAGATTGTGGTACAGTCTTTCTCCGCATCGATGGTATATGAGCATGTGTTCCGGTGGCAGAGTATCGGCATAGTAGGCGTTGAATCCATCCAATGCCTCGATTCCACGCCCCGCTATTGGCAGGTAGGTATATTTTGTTGCGTTGAGCCTGTCGAATGTATAGCGGTCCTTAGCGTTGTTTATGGCAAGGTCGTAATAGCGGAATGCAGAATCGAGGTTTATTGCAGTATATTTTACCGCTATATTCTCATAGGTGCGGCATTTGTCATGAGATGTCGATGCGGTTTGTTTCAGTGAATCTATGACATTTTTAGCATGTTCAATTTTAGCTTGCCGATTGCTTAAGGCTGTCTGGAAATAATCTCTTATGGTTTTGAGCGATTCTTTATTGGAATCTTTAGCGTCACAAGTGTGTGTAATGAGTACGCACAGCAATATTGCGGTTAAGATTTTGGGCATAAAAGAAACGTAAGTTTTGTGGTAACATGTTAATATTGCAAAGATATTAAAACGGCATAAAATGTCAAAAATGAGACCTGAAATTTTCGCATCAAACCCTATATAAACAGTCTGTATAAATCTATATTTTAAAATAATCATATTGTTGGTTATGAGTGCTTTATTGTTTTGAATTTCTCAATTTTCCTATTGGTCGCGTTTGATGGTATTTTAAAAGACTTGAAGTGCTGTTATTTTTGCGCAAAAATTCATCTATTGAGAAAGAAGTGCATATAATAGTAATGTGATTTATGTTAGGTTTAAAGGTATAAAAACCACACCAAAAAAGTATGGCGCGTCGTTGATGACACGCCATACTTTTTTAGTGTGGGATTTTATTTAGAATATTTTTCTTGTTTATCACAAGCCATTCCTTCAAATAATCCGTGTAGTTTTGTGTATGTGACGGCTCCAGTTGTTTTTTTATGTTTGGTATCCATCAAGCCTAATTGAACCATATCATTGAACAATCTAATTATTGAGCGTCCGATGGCCCATGATAAATTTACGGGTACGGCATTCCCAATTTGTTTATATTGGGCTGATAAGGGGCCACAGAAATTCCAATCGTCGGGGAATGTCTGTATACGGGCGTATTCCCGGATTGTTAATGGCCTTGTCTCATAAGGATGGCATCTTTCAGTTTGTTTTTGAGCCGGTGCACAGGTAAGTGTCAGGCTTGGCTCGTCCATGGCAAGTCGTCGTGCCATTCCTGTTTTCCCACCACCGAGGTTGTAGCTGCCTTTAAGATATTCTCGGGCAATATGCTCTGGTAAATCACGCCAATCCCCTCCCTCAGGGACGAGCTCCATTACTGCTTGTTTTTTGGGTGGGTACACTTGCCCATTGGAAACAGGTACGTCGCATGGGTATAGTGCCCCTTCATAAAAAGCATCACGAAGAGTCCTTATCTCCGGGCAGACGTCTGGCCATGAGAAATGTACCATTGGAGCGATATCGTTTCTAATGGCTAATAATATTAGCCTTTCTCTCTTTTGAGGCACATTGTATTGTATGGCGCGCATAAGTTTTGGTTCAATAAGTGTGTATCCTAAGTCCGAGATTACATTTCCAATTGTTTTTAAAGTTCTACCGTTGTCGTGTTCCAATAATCCTCTGACGTTTTCTCCTAAAAAAACTTTTGGTCTGATTTCCTTTACTGCTCTTGCCAATTCAAAAAAAAGTGTGCCACGAGTTTCCTCAAATCCCAAACGCTTGCCGGCATACGAGAAAGCTTGACATGGGAATCCCCCAGATAAGAAATCTACCTTATCTTTTAATGGTGTGAAGTCGAGTTCATGGATATCTCCTTCCTTGACATTCCATTCTGGACGATTACACCTTAGTGTTTGGCATGCGTTATGGTCGAATTCGTTCAATAGAAGATGTTTAAATCCGGCCTTTTCCATTCCTAATGCGAGACCTCCGGCGCCAGCGAAAAGTTCCACCGACGTATATTCCTGTAGCGGGATGGTATCCAATTCTTTATCCCAGTTTGTTGTTAGCATGGCTGATATCTCCGGGAAATTTGTTAGCTTATCTATGGAAAAGAATCGATTACCTGATGAATCGGTGTCACAATCGATTTTTCCATTGTTTATCCAAGCGTCTATTGTTGCCCGAGAGACACCAAGAAGTGCCGACAGATTATTGATGGATATATTTTTGGGCATCTCATTGTCGTTTTGTGGTGGTTTCAAATCCTTCGTATGTCGAAAATGCTAAAAGGTAGAGACTCGTAAGCAAATCTGCATGTTCTGCCGTAAGTTCCTCGTATACCGAGTTGGATAATGCCAGTTCTGAATTTTCTGTTATCACATCTTCGATTATGTAAGGTAATTGGATACACAATTTATAAAAAGCCGTGGGGTCATTAAATACTAATGCATAGAATTTGTCTATAGACATGCGTCGTATCTTATTGTGTGCTTTAGATTGTTTGTCTAATGTGATTTTCCATGTTTCATCTTTAGATTTTTTGGAAATGACTTCGACAAGATAGCATGTCGCCTGATCGTCATCCAATAATTTTGATTGCATTTTCATGTATGTTTTCTGTGAAGATGCAGAATTCATAGTATTGTGCTTGTTCTTCAATTCAACATAAATATGCAATGTGTTATTTTCGACATCGAAACCTTGTTTAGGAACTATCCATCCATTGTTGGCGTATTTAAAAATGTTTTGGTGAAAATATCCAATCTTGTTTGAGTTTGACTTGTCAATCTGTCTGAAGCATTCGTTTGAAATAGCTTCTTTAATTGATTTACCATATACTTTCGAGTCAAACGTTAATTTTATTGGGTCGACTATATTTTCATTGAATTGCGATAATGTAATTTCTCTACGATAGGATTTGACGGTTGCCTTTACATGATCATATATGTCTTGGTTCGAGATGAATCCTAAATTGTAATTTCTCATATTTGCTGTCGGTCTTTTTTTCTGTTCTGTTATCTACAAATTTAGTGTTTTTTTAAGAAAATCCTATGTGTGGATACATATTGTTTATCATATATCAGTTGGGCGGTTTTGCGGTAAAGATAAGAAAAGTTTGTTGATATAGAAATAATACACGCAAATCTTCAGTCCGGAACCAGATGTCCTGCCATTTTACGATTATATGTAAACGCAGTTATATGAAAAACGGTGTGCCAAAATTGAATTTGGCACACCGTAGTGATGGTTTTATGTGTCAAGCTGCGTTGGGCAGCTTGGTGTGGGCTTGATTACTTGCCGGAGAGTTTTTCCTTGAGTTCGGCAAGAGCTTCGAGGTCGCCGAGAGTGGCTTTCTCGATGGGCTGGTTTAGCATGGGAGTTTCCTCAGCGCGTTTGGTGGCACGTTTAGCCTTGCGGGCTTCGTTGCGTTCTGCCTTAGCTTCGTCTTCGAAGATGCGGCTGTGTGAGAGGATGATGCGCTTGCTGTCCTTGTTGAATTCGATCACCTTGAAGTTGAGTTTTTCGTCAACCTTAGCCTGCGAACCGTCTTCTTTAACGAGGTGTTTGGGAGTAGCGAAGCCTTCAACGCCGTAGGGAAGAGCGATAACGGCACCTTTTTCAACCATTTCGATGATTGTTCCTTCGTGAACGGAACCAACGGTGAAGATGGTTTCAAATACGTCCCAGGGGTTCTCTTCGAGCTGTTTGTGGCCGAGAGAGAGACGACGGTTGTCCTTGTCGATTTCGAGAACCTGAACATCGATGTCGGCACCGATCTGAGTGAATTCGCTGGGGTGTTTGATCTTCTTGGTCCAAGAGAGATCGGAGATGTGGATGAGTCCGTCAACGCCCTCTTCGATTTCAACGAATACACCGAAGTTGGTGAAGTTGCGCACTTTAGCTGTGTGCTTGGAACCAACGGGGTATTTGGTTTCGATGTTTTCCCAAGGATCGTTCTTGAGCTGCTTGATGCCGAGGCTCATCTTGCGGTCCTCGCGGTCGAGGGTGAGGATAACGGCTTCAACTTCGTCGCCAACTTTCATGAAGTCCTGAGCAGAGCGGAGGTGCTGGCTCCAAGACATTTCGCTAACGTGGATAAGACCTTCAACGCCGGGGGCGATTTCGATAAACGCACCATAGTCGGCCATAACGACTACGCGGCCGTTAACTTTGTCGCCAACTTTGAGTTCGGGATCGAGAGCGTCCCAAGGATGGGGCATGAGCTGCTTGAGACCGAGTGCGATACGTTTCTTTTCGTCGTCGAAGTCGAGGATAACGACGTTGAGCTTCTGGTCGAGCTGGAGGATTTCCTGCGGATGGCTTACGCGGCCCCAAGAGAGGTCGGTGATGTGGATAAGACCATCAACACCACCGAGGTCGATGAACACGCCATAGGATGTGATGTTCTTAACGGTGCCTTCGAGAACCTGACCTTTTTCGAGCTTAGCGATGATTTCGCGTTTCTGCTGCTCGAGTTCAGCCTCGATAAGAGCTTTATGCGACACAACGACATTCTTGAATTCCTGGTTGATCTTTACAACCTTGAATTCCATGGTCTTGCCAACGTAAACATCGTAGTCGCGGATGGGGCGTACGTCGATCTGTGAGCCGGGGAGGAAAGCCTCGATACCGAACACGTCGACAATCATGCCGCCTTTTGTACGGCATTTGATGAAGCCCTTGATGATTTCGTCTTTTTCCAAAGCCTCGTTGATGCGGTCCCAAGAGCGGGCAGCACGGGCCTTGCGGTGTGAGAGGATAAGCTGACCTTTCTTATCTTCCTGGTTTTCGATGAAAACTTCTACAGTGTCGCCAACCTTGAGGTCGGGGTTGTAGCGGAATTCATTCATGGGGATGATACCGTCTGATTTGTAGCCGATGTTAACCACAGCCTCACGTTTGTTGAGGGCGATGATGGTACCTTCGATTACTTCTTTGTCCTTAACGGTGTTGAGAGACTCGTCGTAGGTCTTTGTGAGCTCTTCGCGAGTCTTTTCGCCCTGAGCATCTCCGTTCTCATAGGCTTCCCAATCGAAATCTTCGATGGGCGAGTTTTTTACTTCTTCAGTCATTTAAATAAGTTAATAAATAAGGTTAATTAAAGCGCATTTCCCACCCACGCACGGGCGCGTGAGGGCAAATGCGCTGCAAAGATAGCTATAATTTTCTATTCCACAATTATTTCGGAGAAAAAAGCTGTGAGTTTATCACCACGATATGGTGATGTCGTCGACGGCATAGTAGGCCGGCAATGAGTATCCGTAGCCATTGTCGGCACCTCCGGCCTGGTTAAGACGCAGTTCGACGATCGGGCCGAGTTCAGAGAGGTTGTCCCATTTGATCCAGCGGTCGGGGACATATTCGGTGGTTGCGAATGTCATGGTCACGGTGCCAACTTCGTTTCCTTTGGCATCGAAGCCGGTGGCATAGTAGGTCACGTCTTCCGACAGAGCCGGGCTGAGGGGATTTCCGGAAACGGCAACGGAGTAGAAATAGCATGTGGAGGTCACATACAGGCTTTCGACCGTACGAGCTTTACCGTCGGCGAACTTGAAAATTGGCCGTCCGTCCCCGTAGGGATATACAAGGTCGAGATAGCCGAAAGTGGTCAGGAAGTTGTCGGAGCCATTGTTTCCGCCGCCTGTTGTGCTCTCGCCTGTGATATTGGGGTTGTAGACATAGAGGTCGTAGGTGAAGTATCCATAGGAATCCTGATCGAGGGAGTTGGCATTGTAGGAGCTTACGAACCAAGGATATCCCCATCCTCCCATAAAGCCATCGGGGCCTTCGGTTGTGAGCTGCGTGGTCTGGTCCACCCACATGTATCCGCTGTTCATCAGCGATGTTGTAGAGGTGGTTCCGGGAGCATAATTATGGATCGAGAGAGCGTCCCATTCGGCACCTTCAAAGGTCAGGGTCACAAGGTTCATAGCTTCGACCTTCAGCTCCGTCATCGTGGAGAGGTTTCCTTTCAGGCCTATGAGGGTAATGGTTCCTGAGGTCTCGGCATAAGTGTTGGCGGCAACGGGGGCGGTCACTGTCATCTCAGAGCCATTGACAGCCACTCGCCATCCGTCGGGCTTTGTGAATGTGAGTTTGTCGATACCATTGAGGGTCAGCTGGTAGGTCTTTGTATCACCATAGTTGAAGCGACCTTCCGGCCCATTGATCAATATAGAGATCTGCTGGTTCTTAGGCACCTGTATCACGCTGCCGTTGGCGAGAGTGAACTCAACATAGTCGTCGTGGGAATTGTCGATGCCCGAGAAGATAGAATCGCCGTCCACGCCCTGAGCCACGACACCGGTCGAAGTCCAGGTCGAGCCGCCGTCGGTCGAGATCTCCCACTGATGAGTAGCGTCGTTGATGCGCACCTCGGGAGCAATGGCATCGCGTCCATCCTCAGCGTTAGCCTTAACCATCTGTCCGCCTACGGTCAGGAACTCATCGTCGAGAGTCCAATACCAGTTCCCGTCCGAGTGTTGCTTCACGGACACAGCCGGAGCATTGACGCCATCAACGCCGTTGCGGATTACAGCTTCCGTTCCGTTTGAGAATGTGATCTTGTATCCATCGGCGTTTGTTGTCACGTCGGTCACATATACATTACTCTGCAATGCATCCACTATTTGCTGTAGCGCCGAGATATTGGTATTGGCCACTGTGACGGCTTCTTCGAGTGCTGTCACGCGCGAATCAAGATCGTCGACCTTGTTCCATAGATCGTCGTCATTGTAACATCCGGTTGTTCCGGTGGCCAGCGATGCAGCCACGAGTACTCCGGCAAGGATTCTGAATGTTCGTTTCATTTCGTTGTTATTAAAAGGTTAAAAAATAAAAGTCCGCTGCAACCTCCCGGGGCGCAACGGCACAACAACGAAAATCCAAAGCCGGACAGGCATCACATCTGCGGAGTCCGGCAGCATGGGATGAAAATCCGGTTTTGATTTTCACCCGTACACCCGCAGGCGGCAATCACAAAGGCAAAAGGCAGGTCTTCTGGCTCGTCCGGAGGATTGCCGCCTTCCCGGCGCATTATGGCACCAGTGGCTTTTCAGCAAGCTCCATCCACCGCCTATAGGCGCGGATAATAATGGACTTACAGCAACGGGTATTGCCGCAGATTCACACTGCGTTCCCTTTTCAGACCGGGAATCCGGTCACCAATTGCGATGCAAAAATACGAAAGAAAAGCAATCTTAACAAATTTTTGCTAACAAAAAGAAATTGTTTTAAATTTGCCACCATGAAAGAAAGAGTACTGATAGTTACGAAATTTTACTACCGTCGCGGCGGTGACTGCATATATGCGTTGAATCTTGAGCAGATGCTCCGGCAACAGGGACACGAGGTGGCTGTCTTCGCCATGGACTATCCTGAGAACAACGGCAGCGAATGGTCCGCCTACTGGCCATCCGAAATCAGCTTCAGCGGAGGTGCCGGACAAAAGCTGGCGGCTCTGAAACGCACTCTCGGAACGGGCGACGTGAAAACGTGTTTCGACAGAATACTGAAAGATTTCAAACCCGACATCGTACATCTCAACAACATCCATTCCTATATCTCTCCGGTTGTGGGGCGCATGGCTCGTCAGGCCGGAGCAAAAGTGGTCTGGACACTCCATGACTACAAGCTTCTCTGTCCGGCCTATTCATGTCTGCGCGAGGGACAACCATGCGAATTGTGCTTCCATTCGAAATGGCCTGTAGTGCGGACAAAATGCATGAAAGGCTCAATGGCGGCAAGCGTAATAGCATTTATCGAGGCCCGACACTGGAACCGACGCAAGCTGGAGAGCGTGACCGACGCATTTGTCTGCCCAAGCGGCTTCATGGCCGAGAAGATGGCTTCCGGCGGCTTCAACAAGAATAGGCTGAAGACCCTGTGCAACTTCATAGCACCGGAGATGGCCGAACGCTATCGCAAGATCGACAACACGACGCCACAAGAGCGCGACTACTATTGCTACGTGGGGCGCCTGTCGGAAGAAAAGGGCATCGCCACTCTTCTGAAGGCCGCTTCGGAGCTGCCATACAAGTTCAAGGTGGCCGGCGACGGTCCTCTGGGCGATGAGCTGCGCCGCAAGTTCGGTGCTTGCAGCAATATCGAATTTCTCGGCATGCTATCCTCCGAGGATGTCAAAACGCTGCTATATGGCGCACGTTTTTCCGTGATGCCATCAGAATGTTATGAAAACAATCCGCTCGGGGTGATCGAATCATTCTGCGCCGGCACCCCCGTAGTGGGCGCTTCCATCGGCGGCATTCCGGAATTGATCAATCAAAGCCGTGGAATGACATTCCGCAGCGGCGACGCCGCAGATCTGGCCAAAGCGATCAACAAAGCGTGGGCCACGGATTACGACCGCGCGGAAATACAACGGGGAGCCCTCATTGAGTTCTCCCCGGAGAAGTATTATCAGAGATTGATCTCCGAAATTTACCGTTGATCATTATTTCATTCCTGATCCTCTTGGGCAGCACCCGGGCGTTTCCAACCGCGACGCGGACGTATCATAGGATCGTCCTTGCGCGGCAAAGCCGGTTTTTTCCCCACAAGCATCTTCAGGGCATGCTCGTTGCGACGGCGTGCAAGGGGATTCTCGCTGTTGTCAGCTTCGGACTTGGGAGCGTCGGGAGCGAAAGGCTTGCGGCGGTCTGAGAAGATGGTGCGGTTGCGCGGCGAGGCGGCTTTCTTGCCACCAAAACCCTCGCGACGGGCTTCGGCACGCCATTCGGAGTCGGCCATACGGCGCGGTTTCTTGCGGTCGTCCTTATCCTTATGTTCCGTCCGGATCGATCCACCCTGCGCACGGAACGACTTGTAATCGCCGTCGAAGATTATGTATTCGCGCAGCTCGCATTCCAGCGCACCGTTGTATAGCGGCAGTTTCACAGAAGGGCTGAGCCCTATCTTGCGGAAATATTCCTCACGATAGCCAATGATCCATGCATGATAGCCACGGAACACGTGCTTGAGCTTGGCTCCGATCATGGCATACAGGCCATCCATATCGTCGGCACTGATACGCTCGCCATAGGGAGGGTTAGTGATCATCACACCGTCGGCAGGAGCGTCAGTCCACTGCGACAGCGGCTTCACCTGCAGATCTATGTATTTTGCCACACCGGCGCTCTTGGCGTTTTCGGTAGCTATGGCGATAGCTTTCGGCGATATGTCGGCTCCGATTATAGGATGCTGGACGGTACGTTCGGCTGAGTCGTCATTGTATATGGAATCGAACAGATCAGCGTCGAAGTCGGGCCATGCCTCGAATGCGAAACGGCGGCGATAGATGCCGGGATTGATTCCGGCAGCGATCAAAGCGGCCTCAATCAGGAATGTGCCGCTGCCACACATGGGATCGACCAGGGGACAGTCGCCTCTCCATCCGCTCTTCAGGATTATACCGGCGGCGAGCACCTCATTGATCGGTGCTTCTGTCTGGGCCACACGGTACCCGCGTTTATGGAGGGATTCGCCTGAAGAATCGAGCGACACTGTCACACGCTCACCCGAGATGTGTACGTTGATCATCACATCGGCATCCTGCAGGCGCACTTTCGGACGGCTGTCGGGACCGATACGGTCACGGAAAAAGTCGACTATACCGTCTTTTACGCGGTAGGTCACGTATCGCGAGTGTGTGAACTCGTCGGAATTGGTCACGGTGTCGATGGAAAATGTCTTGTCGAGCGACAGGACGGTGGTCCAGTCGTACTCCTTGATCATCTCGTAAAGCGAGTCGGGGTCCGATGCCGTGAATTTGTATATAGGTTTGAGAATGCGCAATGCAGTACGGCAACACATATTGGCGCGGTACATCATGGCAAGGTCGCCTTCAAACGACACCATTCTACGTCCGGGTTCTACATTTATCGCCCCTAATTGGCGAAGCTCCTCGGCAAGCACCTCTTCAAGACCTTGAAAAGTCTTAGCCACCATTTCAAACTGTTGCGTCTGCATAATCAAGAATGTCAATTTGCTGCAAAGTTACCACTTCCTGCTCGAAAATAAAAGCCACACAGCCAAAAACCTGCGAAATCACTACGATACACCATAGTTTACATATAATTATAGTGGCAACGTATGGTGCGGGTGTGGCGTGTCGTGGCTGATTGGAAAAATAGGGTTGTCGGTTACGGTGGAAGTTTGTACCTTTACGGTTTTAAAAAGAAGCTATGAGACAATTATTATATTTGGCAGTGGTTGGTGCAGCGTCGTTGTGCAGTGGTTGTGGCGGTGCCGATGGCTATTATGCGGCAGGTGTGCGCGAAGCCTTGGATGAGTTGGCTCGTGATACAGTGTCGGCGTTTGACCATCCGCTGGCTGAGATGCCTGAGCCTACCATCAGTCTGCCGGTGAAGAATCTTGGCAGTTATGCGCGGCTGTTCAACGACAGCAACTATGTGCATTGGGCGGAAGCCGAGCGGATAGGTATCGAGCCTTTGGGCGACACGCGGTCGCATTGGCAGATGCGCCGTCCATTGGTCAAGGTGGTTTCATGCCGTGACTTTTATGTGGAACCGCTCACATATTCGCGTCCGTTTATGATACCCGAGGGTGCTGCCATGCTGCATGAGATAGGCAGTCGTTTCCGCGATTCGCTTGATGCGCGTGGCGGTGGCGATTTTCGCCGGGTTGTCGTCCATCAGCACCACGTCGGCGGCCTCGATGGCGGCATCCGACCCCATGGCGCCCATGGCGATGCCGATGTCGGCGCGGGTGAGCACCGGCGCGTCGTTGATGCCGTCGCCCACGAAGGCCAGCTTCGCCTTGCCGCCCTTTGTCTCCAGCAGTTTCTCCCCCTGGGC
>OFFR01001200.1_pt1 | contig 11776 bp, 13 predicted proteins | sample 1521421 | NCBI WGS metagenome assembly OFFR01 (sample SAMEA3504087, study PRJEB24116) | mouse gut metagenome | biome: mouse gut; feature: mouse-associated habitat; material: faeces | place: Denmark | collected 2011 | reverse complement strand
TTTTAGTGAAGCATTTCTTCTCTTGGGGGCGGCGGTCATTGATATACATGACATTCATCGTGCCGTTGCCGATGTCGGCCAGCATATTCACCCCTCGAAAGTCCCGCAGATGGTCAGCAACAGCGGCAAACCCTTGTGGGAAAATATCCACGCCAACGAAATCAACGTGATAGTCAACACCCCGGAAATTGAAGTCTGCGCTGTCCCGCTGAAGCAAATACTTCTTGAAAGCGTCCTTCTGCTCGCTGACCCAGGTGAGGGGCAGCCCCGCCGCCAGATGGACACGGGCCGAGGTCTGCTTGCGGATGTTCAACTCCCGTCCGATGGCTGCGAGGGTCAGGATGTAGTAGTCACTGTCAGCCATCTTGTCGGCAGTGAATTCCTTGTGTTCCTCTCCGATCAGATAGTAGCGTCCCTCATAGACCAGCAGATTGCTCTTGAAGGTCGGTTCCTTGTCGAAGGAGGCCACGCCGGTTTTGAAACAGCAGTTGGCAGTCTTGATGTTGCCATAGCCGTGGTCGATGCCGATGATGACCGGTGTATTGTGAGTCAAAATATTCATAAAATTCCTTTCTGCTGTATAACAGCAAAGGGCGGTCCGCAGACCGCCCAACCTAAAATATTTCTTCTTGTAACCATTTCCGTTACGGATATGTAAAGTGGGAAAAGTTCCTATTTTAGATATCCGCAACGCTATGCGGAGTTAATTTGTTACAGATAAATCAAGTGGTCAAAGTTACCACTTGATTTATCTGTAACGCGGCTGCATCTGCGTTACGAATAATCGTAGGGGAATTTATTTCCACTATGTCCAACTGTAACACCTTAAATCGTGTTCCGTTACGATTCGAGCAAGTGGTCATCATGACCACTTGTTTTATCCGTAACACTCTGACGATACGCCCGCTGGCGGCAGGCATTGCTGCAATAGAGCGCATCTGACCGCTTGGGCGTGAATGTGTTCCCACACACCTTGCAGACCTGAGTACGGGGCGGCTGCACCAAACGCCGCTGTATCAACTGCTTTTTATAGCCGGTATTGCCGCATTTCTTGTAATAGCAATATTTTTTGGACCAGATTCGCGTATAGAAAACACACCCGCATCCCTCGCAAATAATCTTACGGACGGGGTCGTTTTTCCCATAGGGTCTGCCAGCCATCTTGCGCTCGTAGCAATTCTTCAAAACATCCTGGTGCTGGTATTCCCAATCACAGTTCCACATGGGCGTTCAACCTCCTTCGTGATGGAAAAGAGCGGTCCACAGCATTGCGGACCGCTCCGATACAAATTCATGATACTTTTGACTTCGCTTCTCTCGCCATGCGGCGGTAATCCTTCTGCCTGCAAGCAGGACAGCAGTATTTCGCGTTTGGCCGCAGAGCGGAGAAGGTTTTGGCACAGGTCGCGCAGGTCCGCTCAAAAGGAGGGCTGAGATTCTCTCCGGCCTTCAAACGGCGGTATCTCTCCCGACTGCGGATACGCTCCTTCTGCAATCGCTCCTGCTCCGCGATCTCCTCCGGAGTAGGTTCCGGCATGGGGGCATCAAATTTACCGATGAATTTCAGATAGATGTCCACCTCCTGCATCCGGTCACCCGTAGACTTGTCCGGAGCATGAACAACAATCTTCTCAACAAACTCGTTAATCATCGGCGTAGTCAGCTCTGAGAAATTGGTGTACTTCCTTGCAAGGTCAAGAAAATGTTCTACATTGGCGGTGTCCTGCTCAAAACTGCCTAACGCAGATTCACCTTCCGCGATGGACTGCTGGAGTGTTGCCTGCTCCTGTTCGTATCCGGCGAGAAGGGTGTCAAAGCGTTCTTCTCCAATGCGGCCCACCGCATAGGATTCATACAGCTTCTTGATAATGGTGTCCAGTTCGTTAAAACGCCGCTTGTCCTTGTTCAGCTTACGCTTCAAGTCCTTTGCCGCCTGCGCTTGCTGAACCTCGGACGCTGCCCGGACCTTTTGAATGAACTCAGCCTCATTGGAGATGGCGTAGGCGCTGGTGACCTTGATGGTTTCTAAAATCAACGCTCGCAGAGCTTTTGTGGAGATGTGATGATTGCTGCAAACAGCCGTCCTTCTTTGCCCTGCAAGTTTATACGAGGAACATTCATAGGCGTCCGATGGATACGGCTTTGTCTCACTGCCCCGTGTCCGCTGGTTATACATCTTTGCCCCGCAGTCCGCACAGAATACCAGCCCGGTCAAGGGATTCGCCTCGCCCAGCGTATCAATCCGGCGCGGAGTTCCCCGCAGCTTCTGAACAAGTTCCCAGGTGCCCTTGTCCACGATAGCCTCATGGGTATCCTCGAAAATCAGCCAGTCCTCCAGGGCATGAAAAATTGGCTGCTTATCCTTATAGGATTCTTTGTGGGAACGGAAGTTGACCGTATGGCCCATGTACTCAGGTTTAGACAGTATCCGTCCCACAATGAAGTCGCTCCAGGCATAGGGACGGTCGATGTTTTCCTTGCTTTTCCAGGGGCCACGTCCCTGCCTTGCCAGATAAGCCGCTGGGGACTCTACCTTATCCCGGTACAAAATGTTGGCAATATCGCTCAGGCCGTGCCCTTCAATAGCCAACTGGTAGATACGCCGCACAACTGCCGCCGCTTCCTCGTCAACCAGCCAATGATACTTGTCGTTGGGGTCTTTCTTGTAACCATAAATAGCCTGATTGGTGGTCGGCTTGCCGGATTCCCCTTTGACCCTGATGGCAGTGCGCTGTTTCCGGCTCAGATCGCGTAGGTACCACTCGGACATGATATTGACAAAAGGGGCAAACTCACCAGAGCTGGGATCGTTGCTGTCGATACTGTTCCCGATGGCAACAAAGTGGATACCATAGCGTTTGAAAACGACCTCTGTGTAAAAGCCCGTCTGGAGATAATCTCTCCCCACCCGGCTGAGGTCCTTGACCAGAAGATGTTCTACTTTTCCAGCCTCAATGTCGGCAATTAGCCGTTTCCATGCGGGACGGTCAAAATTTCCGCCAGACCATCCGTCATCCGTGTAATGGACGATATTACTGTAACCGTGGTCAGCGGCATAGCCCTCCAGGTATCGTTTTTGATTGATGATCGAATTACTGTCCCCTAAAGATTCATCGTCACGGCTGAGACGTTCGTATAACGCTGTGATCTTCGTTTCCGTCTGTCTGGCGCTCATGATGCGCTCCTTTCAGACTGACGGTTCATTTGTGGCACGTCTATCATACCACAATCTGCCGGTGATGCCAACCCTTCACGCCGGATTAGCTGTAAAATTTTGTCCTCCATCGTATCCGCTCCATCCTCTTTTGTAAAAATATTCACTTTGAAAACTGTGCTTCCGATTCGCCGGGTCATAGTGGTGCTGGTGTTTTTCGTCATTGTACCTCTCTTTCCTTGTTTGTAGGGGGATTTCCCGCCGGTGATCCGTTGTCCCTATTCAGTTGTAGGCGCAAAAACGCCGCCCCGACAACTTGGGACGGCGTTTCCGCAAAACCTGCTATAACATCCGCTTCTCCTTTCCGCATTGATTTGAGGCGTTTTACCCTCTGATACCAATATACGGAGAAAATGGTGCAGACCGAAAAAATATGGCGTTATTGCAAGTTGAGGCCGTTTCAGTGGTGAAAATTGCAAAAATGCAAGATACAAAATTCGACTTAAATTTTGGTGTGGAATGTAGTATAATCGGGTATCATGGGGGAGGGTGTCGAAATGGAGCAGGCATATTTACCGGGAACTGTCCGGCAGAGGATACAAGAGCTTATCAAGGAGCGGAAAATCACTCAGGCTGAACTCGCTGCGGAAATCGGCATGGCAGAAAGCTCTCTCAGCCGGTTCCTGAGCGAAAAAACAGATAAAATCGGGGACGAGTATATCATCAAGATCGCGGACTTCCTGGGCGTGTCCACCGATTTCATTCTCGGCCAGACGGATTTCCCGGAGCGGCGCAACTATGATATAGGAGAGCTGGGCCTGTCTTACAAGGCGGCAATGGCGTTGTATACCAGGGAAGTGGATACCGATGTGGTCAACCGTATTCTGGAGAATCCCCAATTCCCTGAGATTACACGGATGATCTCTCGCTATTTCAAGGATACGATTGCTGAAGGATTTGCTGTCCAAAATGCCATGTGGGATACTTTGCAACAACTTACCAGAACAGTAGACACCAGCCATTTGACAAACCCGCAGGAGGGTACAGAGGCCTCGATGCAGATTCTCGGTATGATGAAAACCGCTCCCCACGAAAAGGATATTGAGAGTATCCAATTCTCTCTAATGACAATGCTTCGGGACATCAAGGCCGGTATCCAGACGCAGACGCCAACAACCGAATTGGTAACGGCACAGCTCACTCATGCTATGATGGAGAGCATGGTTAAGGGGGAGAATGCCGTTCCGGCGGTACAGACGATCTCACTGGAACAGCTTGCCGGGGCATACTCCACGCTTCCAGGCGCAATGCCTGAATTGGGTACGCAGTTTGCGGAACTTATCAAAAACTTTATCAGGGACTACATAGATATTGCTCAAAAACAGGGTTTGACAAATGAAAGACCTGACGAATGAACAGCTTTGCGGATTGGCGCAGGCCGGAGACGGGCAGGCCATATCCCGGCTCATTGAGGCCAATCTCCCGTTTGTTCGGAAAGTCGCAAATCAAATTGTTGAGAATCCAGTACAGCAGGAGCATCTATCCGCCTGCGGCGTGGGCTTTGATGATCTTGTGCAGGCCGGTTCCATCGGTCTGTGGAGGGCAATCGACAGCTATGACTTTTCCAGAAACACCCAATTTCTGACTTATGCTGCTCCCGCTGTCAGACGTGCCATGAGCGACTTGATTCGCCAGTACAGCCGGGACACAGTATGGTGGTTGAGGCACGATAAAACAAACGCTTGGAAAATCATATACCTGGATGAAGATTTGGATGATGCCGGAGAGGATACGGTGGAATGCCTGATTGCTTCGCCCGATGTCAAATCACCAGAACGGATTTATATTGAACGGGAAACGGCGGCGGAGTTGCATGAGGCCATGGATGCGCTGCCGGATCGGGAAAACGTCTATGTTCAGTACCGCTTTGGTTTTGCAGATGGCAAAGGCCGCCCGCTCACTGAAACGGCGCAGCATTTCCATTTGACGGAGAGCCGCACAAAGGGCGTGGAGCATTCCGCGCTTAAATTGTTGCGGCATGAGCTGCTGATTGAGATGCCGGAGCGGGCCTATGCCAGAGCGGAGGACAGGCTGACAAAGGTGCTGGTTGCGGCGGGCGAGCTTCATGCGGTGGAGCTCCGTCTAAAGTCTCAAAAAAGACGGGGCAAGAAAATCACCGCCGCAGTCTACGAATATCTCGCGGACTGCGGCGGCAAATGGGGCGCACTCAGCTATAATTTCAAAGATGATACAACGGAAATCCTTCTGCTGGCGGAATGGGATACCATACTCAGCCATAGATTTGCGATGCGGGCGGTTGAGCATTTCAGAATACACCACAATGATAAACTGCCGGATAAAATTGTGCTGACATTTATCGGACCTGAACAAAGGAGCCGTCGCTATGACAATAAATTTGAAGCAGGTAATTGACGCCGTTGAGAGTGCCAATGAGGTGTGCACAGCTCTTTATGACGGCATATCGCTATCTGCCGCAGCATCGCTTATATTTTTTTCCGCTTCCACACGGGCATGGGTCATTGCGCCCCGGTTTCTTCTGCTCTACCCGCTGTAATGTCTTCCAAGGAACCGGAATATCCGCGTCAAAAATTCCCTGACGCAGTTTACCAGCGTCCAATTTCCCTGCTTGAAGCACCCGACTGATATTGGGGCCAAATTCAAGGGAGCTGGGCCGTTCTCCGCCCATGCGCTCCTGAATCTCATTGGGTGTGAAGCCCCGATTCGAGGGGACTCGCGTACTGTTGTACATAGCAAAATAATATTGGAAAAACTCGTTAAGCTGTTCCAGGGAGTGAAAGCAGCCTCTGCCGGCCAGACGCTCTACATCGCTGATGATCATCTGCGGTTCGCTGTTCCCGCAGCGAGCCCCGAGTTGAAGGTCGGAAAGCACATCATCAGCCCGCTTCAGCTTCAGCACGTTTCTCAGATATGCTCCAAGGTCCAGAAACTCTTTTGTCTCTTCCGAGTAAAAATCATCCTGGTATTTAAGTAATTCGTCCTTTTCCGGGATGTAATAGGGCTTGTCCGCCTGTTCTTCCTTTAACTCCAAATAACTCTCGAAGCCGTCCAGCGCATACAGATATTCGGCAACGATCTCCCGCTTCATCGGCGGGGTCGGTTCCTTCATGTCATCGTAGATATCCTCCGCACCGGCGATAGTGTAAAGCCGTTCCTCCTGATCAAGCTGATCCACAAATTGCAGAAAGTCTTCCTCTGTCAGTTTTAGCTCTGGGTTCTGCTTCTGAATGATACGAAAAGCCCGGTACAGGGGTGTAATGCCGTATAAATTGGCGAAGGCGTCAAAATAGGAGCGCAGAAGCTTCTCCGTTCCGCCGGGCAGGCCCGTACCGTTCCGCTGGGGATTTTCCTCCGTTTTCATAAACGCTCACCTCAACATTTCTAATTTGCTTTTATATCGCGGCTCATCAAATGGGACCTTGTCCTTCAGCACATCGTACATTTCCTCAAGCAGCACCGCGGCAATCATCTCCTTAGCTCTGGCGGCACCGTGAGCTGCCGATAACCGCTCAAAGGTGTGCTTCACATAATCGGGTTCATCTGTTATTGTCGTTGTCACAGGCTGTCCGGTTTCATCCAGACCGGCAATCTGGTTATCGACAACCTGCAGGATCAGCGCTTTCAGGCGAGGGTTATATTCCTCCCCCGGCGCTCGTTTCCGTTTTCCCATAAGCCTCTCCCATTCCCTTCTGTTCCATTTTGGGTTCTTTCTCTGGTAATGCCTACGTAGAGCATATTCCGTTGCAGCATCACATTGTGAGCTATCAGCACAGGCATGGTAGCGATGGGCTATTCCGATCCCTACGCCTTATGGCTGGTGGTGGCGTAGGCCAGAGTCAACTCATCTAGTTTTGCCGCGTCATACTCCACCATGCGGTCAACGAATTGAGCAAAGAGAGCGTTCGGCTCTCAAGATCAATCGGCTAAATCATGCTGACATCCCCGTTGAACACTTCCTTGGCGGATGGTGGTCTATCAAAATATACCATATTCCGTCTGAATTGTATAGCAAAAGTCAAAACCTCCGGCTAAGCTGGAGGCTTGAGTAGGCCCTATAAGGGCCTGCTACGGACAAAAGCCCCTTAAGGGGACCCGAAAGGTCTGCCGACCGCATTTCTTTCACGGGCCACCCCTTAAGGGGTATTTAGTTATGCCTTCTTATTCTCGCGACCCGTAAACGGGTCAACAAATTCTTTTAAGCCAATCTGGTCAGCCATTTGATCCGCTTGCAACTGGTTGCGTATATATTCCGCTACTTGCTTTTTATTTCTGCCAACCGTATCTACATAATACCCCCTTGCCCAAAAATGTCTATTTCCATATTTGTACTTCAAATTTGCATACCTATCAAATATCATCAAACTGCTTTTCCCTTTCAAATATCCCATTACCTGGGATACACTATATTTGGGCGGGATACTTACCAGCATATGGATATGAACTGGACATGCTTCTGCCTCAACAATCTCAATTCCCTTTTGTTGGCATAATTTCCTTAGGTTGTGTTCACATAAGGGCATCGACAACAAGGGCAAAATAGACAAAGGAAAGAAAGACAACATCAAGCTTATCATAGCGAGTGAAAATACGACGAAATCGTTTGAGACGGCGAAAAAGCCTCTCAACCTGATTGCGTTGTCTGTACAACTGCTTATCATAGTCCCAAGGATTTTTACGGTTGCTTTTCGGAGGGATTACGGGTATGTAACTAAGTTCCGCCGCCAGCGCCCGCGTATCGTCTCCTTCGTATGCCCGGTCCATCAGAAGATAGACTGGTTGGTTAACCGGACCAAGACGTCTCAGCAGGGCGCGGCTTTCCGGAGCATCGCCGCAGTTTCCCGCAGACAGCGCAAACGTTACCCCATCCCGATATGTGAACACGTCCTAGACTACGCTGTGAAGATGGGGGCCATCCAGGACAACCCCTGTCGGCGTGTAACTCTCCCCCCGCTGGAGCGCAATGAGAAAGAGGTTTACACCCTGGAGGAGGCCCAGCAGCGGCTTTTACTGGGGGATCGCTGGACTGCTGGGGACCGGCTCTTTACCAATGCGGACGGCGGGCTTATGCACCCCAACACACCTTACAAATGGCTGAAAGAATTTTGTGATCGGACGGGACAGCGGTTTCTAGGCATTCACGCCTTTGGTACTACCAAGGCAAACCCCCGAAGCCCTTGCAATTACTAGGGCTTCGGGGGTTTATAAGTGGCGCGGCGGGTGGGATTCGAACCCACGTGGGATTACCCCAAACTGATTTCGAATCAGCCCCGTTATGACCACTTCGATACCGCCGCATTTTATTTCCAACATGTCACCTGCTTGTCATAACAAACGGATAACATGAAGAAAAACTATATAAAATTATATAAAATAAGGACTTTCCCGAAAAGTCAGTTACATTAATGCGTTTCTCTGTCTCTCGTCTAATGACCACTCCGGTTTCAAATTGTCCCCGTTATGGCCACTTCGATACCGCTGCAAGACTGGCCGCACCAAGTTGATGGGGCTCATTCAGGATAACAGATAATCTGGAAAAAATCAATACATTCTGCAAATCTTTTCTTGCCGGTAAACCTGAATATCAGAAACGGGCACGGCCCGATCCCATCCGGCAGGCAACTCATCTCCAGCCGGACGGAATCAATCCGATCAATTTCCGGGGATTTCCCCCACGCTGTCCAAAATGAACCTCGGACGATAGGGATATTGTTCAAAAGAGACGCCGGACAGTACCAACACGGTGTCCAGCCCGGTCCCAATGCCGGCAATAATATCTGGATCCATGTGGTCCCCCACCATTACCGCATTCTCAGAGTGGATGCCCAACATGCGCAGGCCGGTCCGCATCATAAGGGGGGCTTTCCTGGGGGATGGTGGTATCCTTCAAAAGAGATATCCGCTCACCCACCGCTTTACCAATGTGGAAGTAATCGAAGTCGCAGATGAAGATAATGTAGCTTTCGGAGAGACTGGCAAAATCCGCCCCCTTGGGCAACTCATTGCGGTCGATGCCGCTCTGGTAAAACCTGACCCGGCGGGGCAGATCGTCCCTCCGGTCCGCCTGAATCTCCACATTAAAGACAGTGCCCTGTTCATCTTTCAAATATACGTCCAGACGAATGCCATGGTACTCGTAGCTGTCACTTAGCTCTTTTTGGCGGTCGAGAAATTCGATCCGCTGAATGGACACATCCAGCAGCGCCTCGAGAAACAGACTGCATATTTCCTCCGAACGCATAACCTGCCCGAACATAAAATCTGATTTCAACGAAAGTTCGCTGAGTGGGGTAATGGTATATTGCTTTGGCATAGGGCAACGCTCCATTCCACGGTTTTCTGCTATTAGTATAGCACAGAAATGTCTTTGGGTCAATTTACAGCCCGGTTTTGTCATAGAAAATTTTATTCAGGAGCTTGATGTCTTTGGGCGTCAGGCTCTTTTTGTACCGGGGAGGAGGTGACAACAACATGAACAACTACCAACGCCCCCACAGTCCTTTCGAGGACACCGCCGTCCAGCGGCTGCGGCGGATGGGCCTGACCACAGAGGACGGCGCACCGGAACAGGACGCTATGTCCGTATTTAGCACTATTTTCGCCGGCCAGTTCTTTGATGACCTGTGCGACTACTACCAAGACGATGAGCAGGTCCGGGAAGTGGTTACCCAGTTCTTCCAGACAGCGGAGCAGGCCGACTCCAGGCAGAAGTTTCTGCTGATTTGCCTGCAATATGATGGCATCTACCGCAACCTGCCTGATCCGGTCTGGTGGATCAGCGGCAGCCCGGACTTTGCGGCCCTGTTCGCCGAGGACTTCCTGACCCACCTGAAGCGGCTGGCGGAAAATACACAATGAAAGGTTGAAAACATGAAGCACATCAAAATTTATAAGCCCCCGGACGGCCCCGCCCAGGCGGCGGAGTTCATCAAGGGGCTGGAGCCCAGGCTGCGGGACAAGGTGGTCCGGCAAATTCTCTATCTGTCCCGAACACCCCTCCCGGAGCTTAAGGAGCCCCACTACAAGCACTTCTCCATCGAGAAGTATCAAAGTCTCTACGAGCTCCGGGAACGGGGGCGGGCGGTGGTGCGCATCATCTTCACCCCCTGCCCCAACGGGGACTATCTGCTGCTCCACGCCTTTGTGAAGCGCCAAAAGCGTGACACCGAAAAGGCACTGGAGCACTCACTCAGACTGCTGGCGTCACTCTGGGACCACCCGGAGTACGCAGTAGAATATAAAGTTAAAGAGGAGGAAACACGCAAATGAAACCCATCGTATCCATTACCCTGGCAGCCGCGCTGGCATTGTTCGGCGCGGTATCTTTCTGGAAAAGGAGGACACAAACATGAAACGACTGCTTACCTGTCTGCTGCTGGCGGCGGCCCTGGTGACCAACGCCTGCGCCCTGGAGGTACCCACGAACACCACCATTCAGAACCTTAACGGAAGTCAACAGCTCATCAAGACCTACACCCTGCCCCCCGGCGCCGACCCCCGGCAGCTCGTTGAGGAGCCCTTTGAGCTGGAGGGCTGGCACTACACCTTCGCCGACATCGTGAAGGAGGAAAACCAGGTGTCGGACCGCAAATACGACACCGAGACGGTGACCCTGGAGACCGATACCAAAGACTTGGGTAAGATTCTGGAGCAGCTGGCCGCCACACTGGACTATGACGACGGCACCTATTCCGGCGTCCTGAACCTGGACCACACCGCCATCCGCACCGAGGCCGCCGGCTACACCAGCCAGGCCAGAAATGTCAGCGTCACCAAGACCATCGGGCCGCTGGACCGCAACGATATGTCCTACGTCCCGGCCACTACCGTCAAGGACGGGGTCACACTGAGCTTGTCCGGCGTGGACTGGCAGGTCATCGGTACCGACCTGGTGGGGGACGACCTGGCCCCGGCTTCCTATCAGGCTGTGGCTACCTACTCCGGCAAGTCCTACCACAGGGTCGCCACCGGATATATTACCTCCGCCAACTATGTGGGCGAGGTTTCCCGGAACGACGTGGAGAGTGTCACCTATAAGGTGACCTACCTGGGGACAGAGAGCGGCAGCTCCACGCCTGTCCCTGAGCGGGGCAGCATCCGCGCGGCTGGCCTGCCCGGGAAGGTATTCCCCTATGCTCTGGGCGTCCTGGCAGCGGGGACTGTTGCCGTGCTGGGCGTGCTGCTGTTCCGCTCCCGCCGAACGCTACGGCAGCTCCAGGAGGAAGATTTAGAAGATGAAACGGAGGAGGAACCGAAATGAAAACCTGGAAAAACCTGAACAAAGCGATCCTGCCTGTCCTGGCTGTGCTGGCGCTGACCCCCTCCGCCTATGCGGCAGCGGACTACTCCTTTGAGACAACCGCCCCCCAGGACTACTACAAGAGCACCAGCTATGAGGATATCCACGGCAGCCAGTACAACTACGGCGGCAGGAACGTGGTGGACTATCAGATTCCTGAGCTGGAGTACGGTGTTCAGAGCACCACCATGACCGGCATCATGGAGCGCACCACCCTCCCCGGTCTCCAGCAGACAGTGACCACGGGCGGGGGCGGCTACGGCATGGCTGGCGGCGGGCCCATTACG
>OFFR01001194.1_pt1 | contig 11801 bp, 8 predicted proteins | sample 1521421 | NCBI WGS metagenome assembly OFFR01 (sample SAMEA3504087, study PRJEB24116) | mouse gut metagenome | biome: mouse gut; feature: mouse-associated habitat; material: faeces | place: Denmark | collected 2011 | reverse complement strand
ATAGGGACAGTCTGCGCTTTTTTATCCCCCGCAAGATTCTGTTTCATAGTAAATTTTATGAAAGACGTTTTCTAAAGCAGCCGCTGGATGGATACAATTATCTGGAAAAACTGATGGAACATGCCAGACCCAGTATCGGATACGTCATGCTTTCGCATTTATTGACACAGACCAGGCATAATGTTGTGATAACAACTAATTTTGACCATTTGGCAGAAGATGCGGTGAATTATTATGAGCAAAAAATACCTTTGGTCATAGGACATGAATCTTTGGCACATTATGTTACCAAACACATATCGAGACCTACTATCATAAAAATCCATAGGGATCTTTTGCTTGACCCAAAGAATAGGACAGATGAGCTGGAGGCGCTTCATGACAATTGGAAAAAGGCATTGGGAGAGGTTTTTTCAGAGTATCATCCGGTTTTTATTGGATATGCGGGTAATGATAACAGTCTCATGGACTTTTTGACTGACAATAGCGAAAAGTTTTTGAAAAAAGAATGGTTGTTTCCGTACTGGATGATGTATAAAAAAGACAAAGTATGTGGAAGGGTTTTAGATTTTCTGGAAAAGGCAGAGGGATATTTCATTAAACATAATGGGTTTGATGAAGTAATGTGTTTTATGGGAGTTGCATTTGATTACAAACTGCCATCCAAAGAAGTCTTTTTGAATGATGCAGAAGAACGTTTCCAGATGCTTTCCGATTCTATTGATAGATTTACAGAAGAATCGTTAGGGGGCAAAGCGTTTGAGCAGGGGGAACATGCAGAAGATAAAACCGAAGCGGGAGATATTAACCATGTTGTTGAGAAGATTACAAATCAGGCAGATCAGCAACGACTATATAGAGAAGCTGTTGTATTATTAAATAATGGTAACTATGAAGAAGCCTGGGAAATAGGAAAGCAGTTAGTAAACCTGAATGCAAAAAATTCCCGATATCATTATTTGATAGGAGTTACCTTGTATAAAATGGGGAAATATGAAGAAGGGGAGAAGGAGTTAAGGAAGGCGATAGAGCTGGAGCCGGAAGATGCAGGGTATCATGGCGGCTTGGGATTTACCCTGCATGAAATGGGGAAATATGAAGAAGCGGAGAAGGAGTTAAGGAAGGCGATAGAGCTGGAGCCGGAAAATGCAGGGTATCATGGCATCTTGGGAGATGCCATGCATGAAATGGGGAAATATGAGGAAGCGGAGAAGGAGTTAAGGAAAGCGATAGAGCTGGAGCCGGAAGATGCAAGGTATCATGACAATTTGGGAGTTACCCTGCGTGAAATGGAGAAATATGAGGAAGCGGTAATGGAGAAGAGGAAGGCGGTAGAGCTTGAACCGAAAAATGCAAGATATCATGACAATTTGGGGGATATCCTGCATAAAATGGAGAAATATGAGGAAGCGGCAATGGAGAAGAGGAAGGCGGTAGAACTTGAACCGGAAAATGCAAGATATCATGGTAGCCTGGGAATTACCCTGCATGAAATGGGGAAATATGAGGAAATGGAGAAGGAGTTAAGGAAGGCGATAGAGCTGGAGCCGGAAAATGCACGGTATCATGGCAGCCTGGGAGTTATCTTGCATGAAATGGGGAAATATGAAGAAGGGGAGAAGAAGTTAAGGAAGGCGATAGAGCTGGAGCCGGAAAATGCACGGTATCATTACAGCCTGGGATTTGCCCTGCATAAAATGGAGAAATATGAGGAATTGGAGAAGGAGTTAAGGAAGGCGATAGAGTTGGAGCCAGAAAATGCATGGTATCATGGCAGCCTGGGGGGTACTCTATATGAAATGGAGAAATATGAGGAAGCGGAGAAGGAGTATAGGAAGGCGATAGAGCTTGGAACAGAAAATGCAAGATATCATGACAACTTGAGTAGTACCCTATATAAAATAGAGAAATATGAGGAAGCAGAGACTGAGTCAAGAAAGGCGATAGAGCTTGAACCGGAAAATGCAAGCTATCATGACAACTTGAGTAGTACCCTATATGAAAAGGGGAAATATGAAGAAGCGGAGAAGGAGTTAAGGAAGGCGATAGAGCTGGAGCCGGAAACTGCAAGCTATCATTACCGTTTGGGAGCTGTCTTGTATGAAATGGGCAAATATGAGGAAGCGGAGAAGGAGTTAAGGAAGGCGGTAGAGCTGGAGCCGGAAAATGCATGGTATCATGGCAGCCTGGGGGGTATCCTACATGAAATGGAGAAATATGAAGAAGTGGAGAAGGAGTTAAGGAAGGCGATAGAACTGGAGCCAGAAAATGCAAGCTATCATTATATGATGGGATTTATCCTGCATGAAATGGGGAAATATGAAGAAGCGGCAATGGAGAAGCGGAAGTCGATAGAACTTGAACCGGAAAATCCCGAGTTCCAACAGCCATATTGACTATTGCACCCGGACTGGGGTATAATAAAAAGATACTGTGTAATAGGGGATATTAGAGCCGGGAGATGGTATCTGATGAAAACAGACGGTTATTTATATGAGACACATATGCACACCAGCGAGGGCAGCGCCTGCGGACAGAGTACCGGCGCAGAGATGGCAAGGGCCTATGGGAAAGCCGGCTATACGGGAATCATTGTCACGGATCATTTCTATTATGGCAATACAGCGGCGGACAGGTCGCTGCCCTGGGAGGAATGGGTGGAGCGGTTCTGTCTGGGATATGAACATGCCCGTGCAGAAGGGGAAAAATGGAATCTGCAGGTATTGTTTGGCTGGGAATCCTGCTATAGCGGAACGGAATTTCTGATTTACGGGCCTGACAAGGGCTGGCTTCTGGCGCATCCGGAGATACGGGATGCCACGGTACAGGAACAGCTGGGCCTGGTTCATGAGGGCGGGGGAATCGTCTGTCAGGCGCACCCTTACAGGGAGGCGTCCTACATACCTGAGGTTCGGCTGTTTCCGGAGTATGTAGATGCAGTGGAAGGACTTAACGCTGCCAATGCGACGGTGAAAGGGCATCCGGAATACAATGACAAGGCGGTGGCCTATGCCGGGAAACATCATCTTCCCATGACTGCCGGCTCGGACCAGCATAGCACGGAAATGTTGTACGGAGGCATGGTATTCCCGCGTAAATTAAAGAATATTCATGATTTTACCCACGCGGTTACGGCGGGAGAGGCACTGCGGTTCTGCGATGGCACGAAAACGGACAGATAGATGAGGTGAAGGCGACGATGAAACAGAAGAATTTTTCAGGGAAAGGTTCATTTTCCCTGGTTCCTTATTTACTGCAGTACAAATGGCATTATCTGGCCGGAGTGCTTCTGCTGCTTCTGGTGGACCTGGCGAATCTTTATATTCCCCAGTATATCGGGGAAGTCATTGACGGACTGACGGAAGGCGTGCTGGACCAGGATGGTGTGATGGCCCTGCTGGGAAAGCTTTTTGCCGCAGGGGCAGTGATAATGGTGGGGCGCTTTGGATGGCGCTTCTGCATTTTCGGCTCGGCCAGGGGCGTTGAATACAGGCTGCGGAATGATATGTTCGGCCATCTGGAGACACTTTCCGCCCGCTACTTTAACAGCCATAAGACCGGGGACTTAATGGCAAGGTTTACCAATGACCTGAATGCCATACGTATGGCTGTGGGCCCTGCGGTGGTGACTGCCTTTGACGCAGTGGTAATGACTTTGATGGTGCTGGTGAGAATGGTGGTCTATGTGGACTTTAAGCTGACGCTTATGGCGTTTGTGCCCATGACGCTGGTGGCGGTGGGATGCTATTTTTACGGCATGGAGGCAAAGAAACGCCAGACCAGAAGGCAGGAGGCTTTTTCACAGCTGTCCGACAGAGTGCAGGAGAGCATTGCGGGAGTAAGGGTCATAAAGGCCTTTGTCCAGGAAGAAGAGGATTTCAAGGCATTTGAGGAAGCCAGCAGGAACAGCATGGAGAAAAACCTGGACATGGTGAAACTGCGGGCAATGTTCGGGCCTGCCCTGGATGTGATCACGGGGATCAGTCTGCTTCTGACGCTGGTTTTCGGAGGGCGGATGGTGATGGCCGGGGAAGTGTCCATAGGAAAGTTTGTGGCGTTTAACACTTATATCGGCATGCTGGTATGGCCCATGATCGCCTGCGGCGACTGCATCAACAGCTTTTCACAAGCCTATGCGGCCTTTGGGCGGATTGCCATGATTTTCAGGGAAAAGCCGGATATTGTGGACAAAATGCCGGAGGAAAACCAGGATACAGAGGTACATATCAAAGGAGACATTGTTTTAAACAATCTGACATTTACCTATCCGGACGGGGATGTGCCGGTGCTGAAAAATGTGAGCCTTCATGTGGAGGCCGGGGAAATGCTGGGGGTTCTGGGACGGACCGGCAGTGGAAAGTCCAGCCTGGCAGATTTGCTCCTGCGGGTCTATGACTGCGAGGAAGGGGCGCTTCTGCTGGATGGAAAGCCTATCACCCGGTATCCGCTGGCAGTGCTGCACAGAGACATGGCATATGTGCCCCAGGATAATTTTATGTTTTCGGACACACTGGAGGAAAATATTGCCTTTGGCCTGGAAGACCGGATCCGCGATCATCCGGAACTGCGCAGGGGAATCAAGAGAGCGGCCAAGGCTGCCTGCATCCATGACAATATCATGGGATTTCCCGAGGAATATAGGACGCTGGTGGGAGAGCGGGGCGTCACATTGTCCGGCGGGCAGAAACAGCGAAGCTCCATTGCACGCGCGCTGCTGAAGGATGCGGCCGTGCTGATTCTGGATGATTCCCTGTCTGCGGTGGACACGGATACGGAGGAGCAGATTCTGGAGAATCTGATGGAACTGCGGCAGGGGAAAACCACCATAATCATTGCCCACCGGATATCCACACTGCAGAAAGCCGACCATGTGGCGGTGCTGACGGAAGGGGCGGTGACGGAATACGGCACCCATGAGGAGCTGCTGGAACAGCAGGGATTCTATGCCCATATTTACGAAAAACAGCAGCTGGAGCAGGAGCTGACCTCCATAGGATAAGCCGGCGGGAAGGATGCGGATGAGCGCCCGCGGCAATATGGGAGTCGGTATGCAAAGGAGAGTTGGAGGAAGCCATGAATAACTTGACGGATGATAAGCTGGAATCAAATTATAAGGGCAGCGCCCTGCTGCATCTGCTTCGCTACATGAAACCTTATCTGGGCTGGGTGACGGTCTGTCTGGTGCTGGTGCTGGCACTGACTGCTTTTGACCTGTACCGTCCCATGTTGATCGGGGATGCCATTGACTTGTTTGAGTCCCAGGGCAATTATGATGTGATCATAGAGACTGCCATAAAATACGGCGTTGTGCTGGTACTGAGTTTTCTGTTCAACATAACCCAGACCTGGCTGCTGCAGAAAATGGGCCAGAGCATCATTCTCACCGTGCGGAAGGACTTGTATGCCCATATTCAGTCCCTGAGCAGCCGTTATTTTGACCTGACGCCCGTGGGGAGGCTGGTGACCCGTGTCACCAATGACGTGGAAGCGCTGGATGAGATGTATTCGGGTATTCTGGTGCGCCTGTTCCGGAATATAGTCATGATTATCGGGCTTGCCGCAGTGATGCTGGCCCTGGATTTCAGGCTGGCCCTGATTTCCTTCCTGCTGCTTCCCATTGTGGCGGTGCTGACGGTGGTGTTCCGCAAGGTTGCCCGCCAGACATACCGCGTTTCCAGGACGCGGCTGACGGATGTGAATACTTTTCTCTCCGAAAATATTTCCGGTATGCGCATCATTCAGATTTTCGGCAGGGAGAAGCGGAAATTTGAGGAGTTTAACGATAAAAACCATAAACTGTACCGGGCAGGCTACCGGGAAATGATGGTATTTGCCATTTTCCGCCCGCTGGTTTTTATTCTGAGTATCTTTTCCCTGATGATTGTCCTGGGAGTGGGAAGCCGTGACGTGCTGGGCAATGTGATATCTATCGGCACACTGTATATTTTTTCACAGTATATCAAATCTTTTTTTGAACCCATTCAGGAGCTGGCAGAGCAGTTCTCCACACTGCAGTCCTCCATAGCTTCGGCAGAGAAAATTTTTACTATCATGGATGAGGAAACGCTGGTGAAGGAAGCGGAAAATCCGGTGGTTCTGCCGCGAATCAGGGGCCGGATCGAATTTTCACATGTCTGGTTTGCCTATGACAATGAAAATTATGTGCTGCGGGATGTGTCCTTTGTAATAGAACCCGGGGAAAAAGTGGCCTTTGTGGGCGCCACCGGCGCCGGAAAGTCTTCCATCCTGAATCTGATCGGACGGTATTACGATATTCAGAAAGGGAATATTTATATTGATGGAGTGGACATCCGGAAGCTGAGCAAGAAACAGCTGCGGAGCGCCATCGGGCAGATGCAGCAGGATGTGTTTATTTTTGAGGGAAATGTGGAATACAATATCCGGCTGCATGATGATGACATTACGATGGAGGATGTGAAGGCGGCTGCAGAATATGTGAATGCTTCCCGTTTTATCGAAAAACTGCCGGGAGGTTACCAGGAGCCGGTGTCCGAGCGGGGAGCCACTTTTTCCGCAGGGGAGAGGCAGCTTCTCTCTTTTGCCAGAACCCTGGCCCATAAACCCAGCATTCTGGTTATGGACGAAGCCACTGCAAATATTGACACGGAGACGGAACTGCTGATCCAGGAGGCCCTGGAGAAGCTGATGGAGGGTCGTACCACGATTATGGTGGCACACAGGCTTTCCACCATTCAGCATGCGGACTGTATTATGGTCATGCACAAAGGGAAAATCAGGGAGCAGGGCACACATCAGGAACTGCTGGCCCAGGATGGAATTTATAAGAAGTTATATGAACTGCAGATTCACAAGGATATGTCGTAAAAATAAGGAGCTGGAAACATGCTGACAGATGCTTGCAGTACGGGCAGGATAGAAGACGTGAGGGCCTTGTATGAGGCTGCTTTTCCAAAAGATGAGAAGAAGCCGTTTGAATTTATTCTGGAGAAACGCAAAGAGGGATTTTTTGATATCTGGGCCATAGAGAATAAGGACGGGGGCTTTGGCGGCCTGGCGATTATGCTGCTGTCAGAAGACCTGGCCCTGCTGGATTATCTGGCGGTACATCCGGACTGCAGGGGCGCAGGGCTGGGCGGCAGTGCCCTGCATGCGCTGCGGGAGAAATACGGGAAGGAAAGAATTGTTGTTGAAATTGAGAACACCCTGGGGCCGGCGGCAGAACAGGCGGAAAACCGGGAGGAACGCCTGCGCAGGAAGGCGTTTTATCTTCGGAACGGCATGACTCCCATGAATTTTCTGGTGGATTTGTTCGGAGTGGAGATGGAAGTGCTCACTTTTGGCAGGAAACTGACTTATGAGGAGTATTATGCCATTTACCGGAAGGTGCTTCCGGACAGGCTTCTGGAGAAGATCAGTCTGATTTCCGGCATGCCGTGAATAACCGGGGTTGGATGGACTCTGTTTTTGCCGGCGAGGGTACCGGGAGGACAGAGGTGGAACCGGAACAGGAGGAGGGAAATGCAAAAATATGTAATGGCATTGGATCAGGGGACTACCAGTTCCCGGTGTATTTTATTTGACAAAGCAGGAAAAATACATTGTATGTCACAGAAGGAATTTACCCAGTTTTATCCCAGGCCGGGCTGGGTAGAGCACAATCCCAAGGAAATATGGTCCTCCCAGCTGGCGGTGGCCACGGAATGTATGGCAATGACAGGGGTGGGGGCATCACAGATTGCTGCCATAGGCATCACCAATCAGCGGGAAACTACCATACTGTGGGACAAGAATACCGGGGAACCGGTGTATAATGCCATTGTGTGGCAGTGCCGCCGTACTTCGGATATGATCGGGGAATTGAAAAAGGATGGTTTCGACAGGAAAATCCGGGAAAAGACGGGACTGGTACCGGATGCCTATTTCAGCGCGTCCAAAATCGCATGGATTCTGCAGAATGTGCCCGGGGCAAGGGAGAAAGCGGAAAACGGTGAATTGTTGTTCGGCACAGTGGACACCTGGCTGATCTGGAATCTGACCAGAGGTGCGGTGCATGCCACCGATTATACCAATGCCTCCCGCACCATGCTGTTTGACATCCGCAGATTGTGCTGGGATGAAGAAATCATGGAACGGTTTCAGATTCCGGCACGGCTGCTTCCGGCAGTGCATCCTTCCAGCCATATCTTTGGGCATACGGATGCCTCGGTACTGGGAGGGGAGATTCCCATTGCAGGGGCTGCAGGTGACCAGCAGGCCGCCTTGTTCGGGCAGTGCTGTTTTGAAAAAGGGGAAGTAAAAAATACTTATGGGACAGGCTGTTTTCTGCTGATGAACACGGGAGAGGATGCCATTGCTTCCGGATCAGGGCTGTTGACCACCATTGCCGCAGGTACTTCCCACAAACCGGAATATGCCCTGGAGGGAAGTGTTTTTGTGGCAGGCGCTGGAGTGCAGTGGCTCAGGGACAGCATGCGTATGATCAGGACTGCGCCGCAGTCCCAGGAATACTGCGAGACAGTGGAAGATACCGCCGGTGTGTATCTGGTGCCGGCTTTTGCGGGCATGGGAGCGCCTTACTGGAATCAGTATGCGCGCGGAACTGTGGTGGGGCTCACCAGGGGATGTACCAAGGAGCATTTTATCCGGGCCACGCTGGAATCCATCGCTTATCAGACTGCTGATGTGATTCAGGCCATGGAGCAGGACAGCGGCATCCGGCTGAAAAATCTGAAAGTGGATGGCGGTGCCAGCTCCAATGATTTTCTGATGCAGTTCCAGGCGGACATTGTGGATACCCAGGTACACAGACCTGAGTGCATTGAAACTACGGCCCTTGGGGCGGCGTATCTGGCGGGCCTGGCGACGGGCTACTGGTGTGACAAAGAGGAAATCAAAGAAAACTGGCAGATCGGAAAAGTGTTTGAAGCCTCCATGAGTGATGAAAAAAGGGCGGCATTATTAAAAGGCTGGAAACGCGCCGTAAAATGTGCACTGGCCTGGGCCGAAGAAGAATAAATGAAGCAAAGAGACGGAACTGGAATAAGAAAGGAATAATATGCTGGTTCAAAAGTATAGGGATATGTTGTCGGGAAAGTCCGTGATCAGGGAACTGTCAGAGTTTGCCACTGCCAGGGGGCAGGAGATCGGATATGAAAATGTATATGATTTTAGTCTGGGGAATCCGTCGGTTCCCGCGCCCCGGGAATTTACGGGTGCCATGATGGGGATGCTGCGGGATATGGGAGCCAACGAACTTCACGGATACAGCCCCAGCCTTGGGATTACCAGTGTCAGGGAAGCCGTGGCGGCTTCCCTGGAGAAGCGGTTCGGGCTGCCTTACCGGAAGGAGCACATTTTTATGGCTGTGGGGGCTGCCGGCGCCCTGGCCCATGCGTTCCGGCTGGTGACGGAGCCTGGGGACGCGGTCTTGACCTTTGCACCCTATTTCCCGGAATATATGCCCTATGTGAACCTTACAGGGGCGGTGCTGAAGGTGGTGCCTCCTGACACGGAAAGCTTCCAGATCCATTTTGGCAAACTGGAGGAGATGCTCACGGAGCTGGAGGACTACCTCTGCTCCACCAACAGCCGGGTGGTGTCGGCGGCCCTGGACACGGTGGAGAAGCGAAAAGGGAAGGAATTTATCTCCATTGAGGAGTTTGCCCTGTGCTGCAACAAGCTCTCCAAGACCCACATTGAGCAGCTCAAGGCTCTGGGAGCCTTCGCAGGCATGGCGGAGACCAGCCAGATCACGTTGTTTTGATCAAGACCGGAATAGGAGTGGCAAATGAAAAACCAATTGAGAGGAATCACCCTGATTCTGCTCAGCATCACGTTAATGCTCGGCGCTTTGTGGGATGGGTGGAGATATTTTTTCGATTTGAGTATCAGCTGGCAGCATGTGTTTGCAGCGCTTGGCGTTATTGGGGCCGTAATGGTGTTCCTGCCTGAGAAAAAAGAGAAGAAATAGCGGCCGCGAATCTTTATATGTTTGATGGCTGTTCCAACAGCATCGTACTGTCTGGAAATGGCGGCTATGCGGCAATAAAGCTGGCCAATTTAAAGAGGTATTCCTTTGAAGATGAATCTGCGTGGAACGGGATGGTCGCAGTCGGTGTCAATGGAACCAACACGTTTGCATTGGGCAACATTGACGGACCGAGCCTGACCCTCCCTTCCTATGACCGTGCTTCACAGACCATCGTGACAGATGTGTGGCAGGTATTCCAATCACCGGATAACACAATTCAAACGTTGAATCTACCCCAATATAGCACTTCGGTTGCCGCCAGGGCAATGGCAAACCTACCAGAACTTACCTCTGCCGATTTTTCGGATTCCGTCAATTATATCTCCGAATGCGCGTTTTTCGGCTGCGAGAACATATGATGGAGCGATACGCCGCTGTTCACAACCTGCATTTCCATGCACTAGATGATTAAGTGCCAGATATATTCGATTGCCCCACCCACCCAGTGAAATGGCCTCGTGGTCGCAGTCTTTTTCCCTGGCCGTGGCCGTTTTGTGCCAGGCAGCAATTGCTCCTCCATGGTTTTCCGGCCTTGATCTAGGCGAAGCGATGTTTGTACTCTCGACAGTACCCTTGAAACACTTGATTGCTCCAGCGGTTCTCCGTCCGCTGGGTCCCGTTCCAGAAAAGTTCAAAAACACTCAAACTAAGGGTTGAAATTTGGAGGAAGATATCATAAACTAATAACAGATAATACCAAATTATCCTTAGGTTAACCTGAAAGAATCATTTTGGATTATCAATTCCCAGGACGGTGAGCAGTTTGTCCTTTTTGGGGAGGGGTAAACTGCCTGGGTGGCTTATTATGATCCAGAAAGTGGTGAATACAGTGGAAAAAATTCGTATACTCTGTGATTATCGCGAAATGTTTCCCAGTAAGTGCGAGGAGGCACTATGGAATGATCACCTGCCTAAAGCGTCATTTGACGCTCTGGCGGCGGCAATTCGTTCTAAGGGGCATGACTGCGATATTTTTGGCGGTGTCCCAAATCTTATCCACGCCTATGAGCAAAAACTCTCATTTCCAGATACACTTTTTCTAAACGCCTCTGATGGTATGGATCAGCCATATAGCCGTACGCAGATTCCTGTTCTTTGCGATATGCTAAAGGCAGCATATATAGGGTGCGGAACGTTTGCCGCAACACTGGCTGCAAATAAGCATTATACCAAACTTGCCATGCAAGAGGCAGGAATCGATTGCCCAAGAGGTCTTTTATTAACTACATCCACAAAAGAAGAGGGCTTGCGGGCAATCAAAGACTCCGATTTCCCTGTACTCTTGAAGCCCAATACAGAGGGGTCATCTCTGGGTATCACCCAGGAAAGTGTGTGCCGTTCCAAAGACGAGCTGGTAAACCATATAGAAGAACTTTTAAACCAATTTGAGGAAATTGAGGTCGAACAATATATAGCTGGCTTCGACGCAACCGATTTTGTAATCGGGAATCCTGGACATTTTTTGCTCAATGAGGTTCTGGTCACCCAGCACCATGGAAAATTCTTTTTCGAGAAAGAAGTGCTTGGATACACGGAATATCTGAAAAACGATGTAACATATGCCAATGCAGCAGGCTACATGGACCAGTCCACGATTCAAAAAATACAGGAAATTTCCCAGCGCGCATTTTGTACATTGGGCGCACAGGACTATATCAGGATTGACTATCGCGTAACAGCAGAGAATCGAGTATTCCTGCTGGAAATCAATACCGTTCCCGCGCTGAAAATGGAGAGCCAAGTGGGAACCATCTGCGCCATTAAAAACTGGTCCTTGGGGGATTTTTGT
>OFFR01001193.1_pt1 | contig 11816 bp, 10 predicted proteins | sample 1521421 | NCBI WGS metagenome assembly OFFR01 (sample SAMEA3504087, study PRJEB24116) | mouse gut metagenome | biome: mouse gut; feature: mouse-associated habitat; material: faeces | place: Denmark | collected 2011 | reverse complement strand
CCGGCCTCACCGGCGATGCCGGTGCCCTTTGCGGAGCCCACGCAGCTCAGACCGACAGCCAGACCGGAGCCCAGCAGAGCCAGCGCCAGGCCGCCAAAAGATTCCAGAAAACTCATGATTGATTTCCTCCTTAATTATTTCTCGATGTCGACATATTTTGTGTTGATATTCAAGGGACGGAAGGGCTTGCCGCCGTCCTCATAGAACCGGCCGAAGAACTCCAGGCACTGCAGGCGCATGTCGTGGACGAAGCAGCCCAGGATGTTCAGCGCGAAGTTCAGCGCGTTGCCCACCATGGCGATGATGAAGAAGAAGAACACGTTGCCGGTGATGGCGCCCAGCTTGTTGAACACCTGGGCCACCACCGCCCCGGCCAGCATCAGGGCCATGAGGCGGGAATAAGACATGATATCACTGAAATAACCGGTAATGCCGTTGTAAAGGGCGCCAAAGACGCCGGTGATGATGCCGAAGCCCTTCTTGCCGTAGGCGTTGGCGACCACCAGGATCACCAGTCCGGCGATGAGGCCCCAGCTGAGCTTCCCAATGGCGAAGCCCACACCGGCCAGGATGAACACGGCAAACCACGCGCCCTCGTTGCACAGGGCCGCCATGGTCTCGCCTGCCCTGATCTGCTTATACATGCTGACGATCATGCCGGTGAAGATTTGAATGACGCCCAGTACCAGGGAGCCCATCAGCACCATCAGCGCGTCGTCCAGGGGGGAGAACAGGGACCACAGAGGGACGCTCTCCGGATCTACGCCGGTGAGGATGCCCCGCATCTGGGGGATCAGATCGCCAAAGAAGCCGCCGGTCAGCGCGCCCCAGATGAAGGTGCTGATGCCGCACAGTCCCATCAGGGGGATCATGTACCGCATGGTGGCCCCGTTGGGCTTCGACTTCTTCATGACGATCAGGGACAGGAGCATCATAATGAGACCGTACCCCATGTCCGCCATCATCATGCCGTAGAACACGATGAAGAAGGGAGCCATCAGGGGGTTGGGGTCCACAGTGCCGTAGGCCGGCAGAGAATACATATCGGTGACCATGTTCATGGGGCGCACCAGCTTGCCGTTGCGCAGCTCCACGGGCACCTGGGGGTACTCTTCCTTCACGGGCTCCTCCAGCTCCCAGGCGCAGTCGAACTTCGCCAGCGCCTTTTCCAGCTCGGGGATCTCCGGGACGGAGGCCCAGCCCTCCAGATAGAGGATGGACCCGCCGGTGAGCAGCCGCTCCTTGGCGCTCTCCGTGGCGATGACCTGCTCCACCCGGTCCAGACCCAGCTGCAGCTCGCTGGCGCAGGAGCCCATCTGGCGGACGGCCTCGGTCTCCTCGTTGCGCTGGCTGGAGATCTCATCCAGCTCCCGGCCCAGCCGGGTGATGTTGTCTTTGGCCGTGCCGGTCAGGTCCTTCAGCTGAGCGAAGCTGAAGCCGAAGGAGCGCAGGGCGTCCAGCGTCTCCTGGCGGCAGTCCTTGTGTACCAGGATCTCCAAGTACCGCTGCTCCCGGTCGGCGGACAGCTCCCGGACCTCCGCCGCTCCCGCGGCCTCGTCCAGAGCGCCGCTGAGGGCGCTGAAATCCACCGTGACAGGCACGGCGCCCAGCAGGATCTCCGTTTTGGAGGTCCCCTTGGTCTCCAGAGGGATATCGCAGTTCTCCCAGGGCTGGAGGGCCAGCCGGTCGGCATGGATCCGGGTCTCCCGGGCGTTCAGCTGCCCAATCGTCCGGGCGTGACCGTTGATGAGGCCCGCCTTTTCCAGGGCGGAGCGCCGGGCGGCTTCGTCCAGAAGCTCGGTCTCCTTCATGGTAGGACGCAGGGAGAGAAGCGGCTTCTTCCGGGGGGCGTATTTGTCCAGCACCTCGATGGCGTGCTGGAGCTGGGTCAAGTCCCCTTTGGCATCCGTCAGAAGGGAGACGTCATGGTGCAGCAGGGCCGCCCCGTTCTCCTCCGACAGCTCGCCCTCCGGTTCCCGGAGTTCCACGCAGCCCACATGAAGCAGACTCGACAGCAGAGCGTCCCTGTCCTGGGCGAGGGCGATCAGCCGGAGCCGTTTCATTTTGACAATTGCCATTTTAGTTTCCTACCACCCTTCCTAAGATCGCCTGCGCCGCTTTGTCCATGCGTGAGCCGGCCTGCTGTTTCAGCGCTTCGCAGTCCTTCTCCGCCTGACGCAGGATTTCTTCCCGCCGCTTGGCGGCATCCTCCTCCGCCCGTTTCATTTCGGCGGCGGCGGACTTTGCGGATTCTTCCCTGCCCTTTTGCAGCAAAGCGCGCCCTTCCCGCTCGGCTTCGGCGGTCAGCTTCTGGGCGCGGGCCTTTGCATCGGCTTTGGCCTGGTCCATGTTCTCCTCCACAGAGCGGATTTTGGTTATGGCTTCCAGTGACATTGTCTCACCCCTTTCTACCGATCTGATTTGGAATTTTTTGTGTGCCTGCTGCCGCCGAAGCGGTCGGAAAGGCGGGTTTTGCCAACCGATTCCGGCAATAGCACAGGTAACAAATAGTATAGCACAAACCCCCTGGCAATACCAGATATTTTGCCAAGATTTACGCAATTCGTCAAAATCACGCAGAATCAAAAATACATCCCGCTCTGTTTTGTCAGATATGTCCACAGCCCTTGCGTACTGCGGATTCCATTGCAAAAAAAGGGCCGCGGACAGCTCTGCCCGCGGCCCGAAATGCAGGCCCGCATTTACCGGCTCAGCCAGCTGGGATGCACCAGTTTTCCGCGTCCCCAGGCTCTGGGGAGATGAGGACCAGCTCCGGCCATTTTTCCGCTCCCGGAGGGGCCGCCAGCGCCGCCCGGACAGCCTCCGGATCGGAGGCCTGGACATATACCCCGTCCACCAGCGGCAGCAGCGCCGCCAGATCCACGCCGGATTCCTCGCTGGTACCCTCCAGAATCTGCTCCTCGGTCAGCAGCAGGGAGAGCTTGGTTCCATAGGGCTCCAGCGCCGTGCGCAGATCGGACAGCACCAAGGCCAAGGCGTCCTTTTTCTCCATGGTGTTGTCTTTATAGCTGATTTTATACGTGTTGCCCCGGGTGGGGTAGCACAGCTCCTCCAGCAGCAGCTCGTCAAAGCCCAGCTGGGCGCACTCCGCCGCCAGGCCGGTCACATACTGCCGGGCCACTTCCTTTTCCGGCTCCAGCCAGTGCCAGGAGTGGTTGTCATACCAGACATAGCCGTTGGCCTGGCAGATGGCGGCGTCCTTCATGTTGGCGAAAGCGTAGTAGCTGTCGTGGAGGACGTTGAACCGGGCCACGGCCCAGACATTCTCCGTCCCGCACAGCCCGCGGAGCTGCTCCGTGGCCGCCTCGTCCGCCTTCACCGCTTTTTTCTGGCCGGTGGGGGAGGCCCAGAAAATCTCGCCCTTGTTGTTCCGGACAGGGTAGACGAACCCGTTGGCCCCCTTCTCTGCCAGCAGCTCCGTCAGAGCCGGGCTGCCGGCGGGCAGGACGGACAGCTCCGCCAGGCGGTGATCCCCAAAGAGATCCACCGGCTCGGGCTCCGGTTCCGGCTCCGGCGGGGTCTCCGGCTCATCGATAATCAGCTGGACCGGGGGCGGCTCCGGTTCGGCATCGGTTTCCGGCTCCGGCGGCGGGGGTGGGGGCGTGGGGAGATAGACCCGGCCGAAATAAGGGAGTTCCAGGTAAATTCTGCCGTCGTCCGCATAGGAAATATATTGCTGCGCGAAAATAAAGGCGCAGGCGGCAATCAGGATCAGGACCAGCAGCGCGATGGCTGCCCGCGTCCCCGCCGAATGCCGGCCCCGGTAATTTTGATATCCTCTGGCCACGGACATTCCTCATTTCTTTCATCACAGATCAGGGAAATCGCTTTCTATCTTCTGCCTTACCATTACCATACCACATCTGGCGGGGAACATGCAACCTGATTTTGGAAAAAATGATAAAATTTAGGGGACAGCCCATATTTGTCTCCACAATAAGAGGAAAGTGTGATATACTGCTGTTCATCAGAAAGGAAGGAACCGCTTATGATTGAGACAGTGGGCGTTGTGGGCCTGGGCCTTATTGGAGGCAGCATGGCCAAGGCCATCCGTCAATATACGGACTGCACCATCCTGGGCTATGACACAGACGGCGCGGTACTCAGCCGGGCTCTGGACGAGGGGGTGGTGTCCGCCGCCCTGACGGCGGACCGGCTGGCGGAGTGCGGACTGGTGGTGATTGCCCTCTACCCCCAGGCAGCGGTGGAGTATGTCACGGCCCACCGGGACCATTTCCGGAAGGGCGGCACGGTCATGGACTGCGGCGGCGTGAAGGGCGTGGTCTGTACGCCTCTGGCGGACGTGGTGAAGGACGCGGGGTTCTGGTTCGTGGGGGGGCACCCCATGGCGGGCATCGAGCGCTCCGGATATTCATCTGCCTTTCCGGAGCTGTTCCAGAGGGCGTCCCTGATTCTGACGCCCTACCCGGGCACGCCGCAAAGCTGCCTGGATGAAATATGGGCCTTTGCCCGGCGCCTGGGCTTCGGCCGCCTCCAGCTCTCCACGCCGGAGGAACACGACCACATCATCGCCTATACCTCCCAGCTGGCCCATGTGGTGAGCTGCGCCTATGTGGGCAGCCCCTCGGCCCCGAATTTTGAGGGCTTTTCCGCCGGGAGCTTCAAAGATATGACCAGGGTGGCCCGGCTCAATGAGGAGATGTGGACGGAGCTGTTCCTGGAGAACCAGGATGCCCTGGTCCGGGAGATCGACACACTGGTAGAGGAGCTTGCGGCCTTTGCGTACACCATTCGCCGGGGGGACCGGGAGCGGCTGAAGGACATGCTCAAACACGCCCGGGAGATCAAAGAAGCTATTGATAAGGATCGTTGAGGAAGGAGAAGCGCTATGAATACCAGCTATATTACCGATTACTACAACAACTACAACGAGGATGAGCGGACCAAGTCCCGCCACGGCAGCGTGGAGTTCACCACCAACATGAAGTATATCCGCCAGTACGTACCCCAGGGGGCGAAGATTCTGGATGTGGGCGCGGGGACCGGGGTCTACGCCATGGCTCTGGCTATGGATGGCTACGACGTCCACGCCATCGAGCTGGTGGAACACAATATCGAGGTGTTCCGGGAGAACCTGAGAGCCTGCGGCGCGGAGATCCCCGTGGAGCAGGGCAACGCATTGGATCTGAGCCGGTTCGCGGACGAGAGCTTCGACGCGGTGCTGCTGTTCGGGCCGCTGTACCACCTCTATACCAAAGAGGACAAGCTGACCGTCCTCCGGGAGGCCAGGCGGGTGGTGAAGCCCGGCGGCCGCATTTTCGCCGCCTACTGTATGAACGAGGCCACCATCATCCAGTATATCTTTGCCGGTGACGGCGGCGAGATGATGAACTATCTCACCAGGGGACTGCTGACGGCGGATTACCACTGCATCTCCGAACCGGCGGAAATTTTTGAGCTGGTACGGCTGGAGGACATTGACGAATTAAACCGGGAAGCGGGCTTGAAGCGGGAAAAGATCGTGGCCTCCGACCTGTTTACCCGCTATATCAAGGACCGGCTCCCCAATTTCTCCGAAGCGGTGTACCAGGCCTACGTCAAATACCATCTCTCCATCTGCGAGCGCCCCGACCTCATTGGAGCCACCAACCACAGCCTCGATATCCTGACCAGGGAGTGATTTTTATGCAGACCATTGCCGTCAACGCGTCCACGCCCTATCCCGTCTACATCGGCCCCGGCCTGCTGGAAAAGGCCGGAGAGCTGATCGCGGGAGCGACCAGCTCCCGGACCTGCGCCCTCATCACCGATACCACGGTGGAAAAGCTTTATGCCGCCGCCGTGTGCCGCTCCCTTCAGGAGGCGGGCTTCCGGGTGTGCCTCCACGCCTTCCCGGCGGGGGAGCAAAGCAAAAATCTGGGGATCTTCGGCGGGATGCTGGAATTTCTGGCGGAAAATAAACTGACCCGTTCCGATTTTGTAGTTGCCCTGGGGGGCGGCGTGACGGGGGATATGGCGGGGTTTGCCGCCGCTGTCTACCAGAGAGGGGTGGACTATATCCAGATGCCCACCACCTTCCTGGCCGCGTCCGACTCCTCCGTGGGAGGGAAGACCGCCATCGATCTGGCGGCGGGGAAGAATCTGGCGGGGGCCTTCCATCAGCCAAAAATGGTGATCTGTGATACGGATACCTTCCGGACCCTGCCTCCGGACGCCTTTGCCGGCGGCATGGCGGAGACCCTCAAGCACGGCCTCATCGCCGACGGGGATTTTTACCGCTTTCTCACGACCGGGGATGTCCGCGCCCATATGGATGAAGTGGTCCGGCGTAATGTGGAGATCAAGGCCGCTGTGGTGGGTGAGGATGAGCGGGAACACGGGAAGCGCAAGCTTCTGAACTTCGGCCACACGCTGGGCCACGCCATCGAGAAGTGCAGCGGCTATACCGTTGCCCACGGCTATGCGGTAGCCACCGGCATGGTGCTGGCCTCCCGGGCGGCGGAGCGGCTGGGGTACAGCCCTGCCGGGATGCTGGAAGCGGTGCGGGCCGCCTGCCGCCGGTTTGATCTGCCAACGGAGTGCCCGTATACCGCCCCGGAGCTTTACGCCGCCGCCACCGGAGACAAGAAGCGGGACGGCGGCAGCATCGACGTGGTGGTGCTGAAGGAGGTGGGCCGGGCGGAGACCGTCCGGCTGGATCTGGAGGGCCTGCGGCGCTTTACGGAGGCCGCTCTATGAATCTCACCATTACTCCCGGAAAACTCTCCGGGACCGTCACGCCGCCCCCCAGCAAATCCCAGGCCCACCGGCTGCTCATCTGCGCCGCCCTTGCGGGGGAGGGGAGTGTGATTCATGGTCTGGCGGACTCCCAGGACATCCGGGCTACCCGGCGGTGCCTGACAGAATTGAACACGGAACGTATCGATCTGCCAAAATTCGACTGCGGGGAATCGGGGTCTACGCTCCGCTTCCTCATCCCCATTGCCCTTGCCCTTCGGGGCGGTGGCATCTTCACCGGTCACGGACGGCTGATGGAGCGGCCCCAGAAGCCCTATTTCGACATATTTGACGAAAAGGGCATCCGGTACGAACAGAAGGAGGGCGTCCTTACTGTAGAAGGCAGGTTGACGCCGGGGGAGTACCGCCTGCCGGGGAATGTATCCAGCCAGTTTTTCACCGGGTTGCTCATGGCCCTGCCTTTGCTGGACGGGCCTTCGGTCATCATCCCTACCACACGGATGGAGAGTGAGGGGTATATCGGCATGACGCTGGACGCAATGCGCGAATTTGGCATAGATATTGCCTCCACTCGCTCCCTTCCGCCGCACTATCTCATTTCCGGCGGCAGCCGGTATCAAACGGCGGAGGCCACAGTGGAAGGGGATTGGTCTCAGGCAGCGTTCTGGCATGCGGCCAACTGCCTGGGGTGTACGGTGGATGTGCGGGGCGTTTCCCAACATTCCGCACAGGGCGACCGGGTGATTGAGTCCCTCTGCCTGGAGCTGTCCCAGCCCGGGGATACTGAGATCGACATGTCCGGTTGCCCGGACCTGGCCCCACCCGTGGCGGAAAGGCCGCGCCCGTGGCGGCGGCCGCGGCGGTACGGCAGGGAACGGCCCGGCTGGTCAACGCCGGACGCCTGCGCATCAAGGAGAGCGACCGCCTTGCCGCCATCACCGCCGTGCTGAACGCCCTGGGGGCGCGGGTGACGGAATACCCCGACAGCCTGACCATTTACGGACAGGACGGTCTGACCGGCGGGACCGTGGACTGCTGCAACGACCACCGCATCGCCATGATGGCGGCCATTGCCGCCACCCGCTGCCGGGAGCCGGTGACGCTTCTTGGCGCGGAATGCGTGGCGAAATCCTATCCTGATTTCTGGGAACACTACCGCCTGTTAGGAGGGATATTCCATGAACACACTGGGGAATAAATTGAAAGTCACCATCTTCGGACAATCCCATGCCCCCGCCATCGGATGCGTCATCGACGGCCTCCCGGCGGGCTTCGCGCCGGATATGGACCGGGTGGCCGCCTTCATGGCCCGGAGGGCTCCGGGGCAGAACGCCTGGTCCACCCCCCGGAAGGAGAGCGACACGCCCGAAATTCTTTCCGGCTTGGTGGACGGCAGGACCTGCGGTGCGCCGGTGGCTATGGTCATCCACAACGGCGACCAGCACAGCAGGGATTATTCCGGCCTCAAGCGCACCCCCCGGCCCTCCCACGCCGATTATACCGCCATGGTCAAATATGGCGAAAATTACGATATCCGGGGGGGCGGACAGTTCTCGGGGCGCCTGACGGCCCCTCTGTGCTTTGCAGGGGCTTTCGCTTTACAGCTCCTGGAGCAGAGAGGCATCACTGTCGCGGCCCACATTGGAAAAATAGAGAATATTGACGACGCTCCTCCGGACTTCGCGTCCGTCAGCCGGGAGGACCTGGAGGCCCTTCTCCGCAAGCCCTTTCCCGTGTTCGACGACACTTCAGGGATGAACATGCGCCAGGCCATCGAGGCGGCGCGGATGGAGCAGGACTCCGTGGGCGGCGTGATCCGGTGCTTCGTCCTGGGGCTCCCGGCGGGAGTGGGAGAGCCCATGTTCGGCGGGGTGGAGAACTGTCTAGCGGCGGCGCTGTTCGGTATCCCCGCCGTGCGGGGGGTGTCCTTCGGCACGGGCTTTGCCGCCGCCGGGATGCGGGGCAGCGTCCACAACGACCCCTTTGTCATGGAGGACGGCAGGGTGAGGACCCGCACCAACCACGCCGGTGGCGTGCTGGGGGGCATTACCAGTGGAATGCCACTGGTGGTCAACATCGCCGTGAAGCCCACCGCGTCTATCTCCCGGGAGCAGGAGACGGTGGACCTGGAGACAAAAGAAAACTCCCCGCTGGTCATCCACGGGCGGCACGATCCCTGCATCGTGCCAAGGGCTGTGCCGGTGGCGGAGGCCGTGACGGCGCTGATGGTGCTGGATATGATGCTGGAGTGACCTGCTTAAAAAGCTTTCGCCTGTTGCTTTGGAGGACGCCTGGTACGCATAATGAATTTTGTGATATGCAGGAGAAAGAACTAAGGGACTGACTTATGATAGAGGATCAGTATGAACTGAAACTAAGCGAACGGTTTCCAAAAGGAATGGAAGTGCCCGAACGTGCAGATATTTTGATCGAACTTTCCAGGTTTGGCATTGGGAGCGCAAATGCAATTCAACTGATCGATACCACCCATGACGCGCTGGATGTGCGCCTCAATTATATCATTGATAAAAAATGGGTATTACGGTTCTGCAACGCACCGGATATGACAGAAAAACGCATGGGGGAGCTTAACCGTCTGATTGGAAGGTATCGGGCAATGGGATTCCTGTGTCCGGCGTTTATTGCGGATGATAACGGCAACTATCTGCACCCATGGAAGCATTCCCTGTGTTACTTGTCCGAATATATTGACCGGCCTCTCGCAGGCGATATGGAATTAAATGATGAAGAACAATTGACTTTTCAGGTGGCAGAGAATGTAGCCCTGTTTGCTGAAACATATCGGGATGTTGACTTATCCGAAACAATGGGAATGTACAGTTTGTTTGAACTGTCCCCCTTTGACGTTCCGAACGGAGTGGATGAAAAACAGGATAATTTTAATAAACTGATCCGTCTTCTTCGGAACGAGGAAGAAGATGATCTGGCAGTCCGGCTGGAGATTCGGCATACAGACATTCGATGTAAGCTCAAAGCGGTTTTCCGCGAATTGCCTCGCTGCGTGTTTCAGGGGGACGAGAATTTTTCGAATGTGCTTATTGATGATGCACAGCATTTCGTTGGTTTTATTGATTTCAATTTAGCAGGAACGGAAGTAATTATCAATCAGCTGGTCAATCTGGCCGGTTTTGATTATGATGAGAAGCAGACAAACCCGGAAGGTGCCAAAGCCCGACTGGATTTTGCGATTCGATATTTTCACGATCAAATCAGCCGTATGCTGCGAATATATCACGCAACCGAAAAAGAACGGCAGGCAATGATTTGGTATGCGTGGATCGTTATGGTGGCACAATGGCCAAACTTCTGCTTTTTTAAGAAGGCAATTCATGATGGGGTACTGAAAAATGAAATCCTTGAACTGCTTTCTTTAATTGCTGATCTGCCGGAAGAACGGCTGTTGGCGGGTGTGAATTAAGTGGGAAAACCTCTGCAAAAAAGATGATTCAGAAGGTGGTATCGTGGGGGTATAATATGCCGCCTGATGAAAAAGTCCGGGTAACAGGCCCTGGACATTCATACAGGCAGCTTGCTGAATTTCTGATAAAACAAAACAGAAACAGAATATTGGGAGGACAACTATCATGGAGTTACAGGATTACAGGGCCCAACTGGACCAGATCGACGATCAGATCGTGTCGCTGTTCACACAGCGCATGGAGACCGTCAGGAACGTGGCGGACTACAAGAAGGAGCATAACACCCCGGTCCTGCACGCAGGCCGGGAGCGGGACATCCTCTATCGGGTCACCGGCGCGTGCGGGGAGGAATTGCAGGAATACACCAGGATCCTCTTCTCTACCCTGCTGGAGCTGAGCCGGGACTATCAGGAGAACCGGCTGAACACCGGGGAGTCCGCTCTGTGCCGGGAGATCGCGGAGGCGGCGAAGTCCTCCGGTCAGTTCCCCAGCCGGGCGGTGGTGGCCTGTCAGGGGGCCGAGGGGGCCTACTCTCAGATCGCCTGCACCAAGATGTTCGCCCTGCCCCAGATCATGTATTTCGGGCGGTTTGACGGCGTGTTCCGGGCGGTGGAGGCCGGCATGTGCCGGTACGGCATCCTGCCCATCGAAAACTCCTCCGCCGGGTCCGTCACCGAGGTCTACGACCTCATGGAGAAGTACAACTGCAAGATCGTCCGCAGCCTGAAGCTGAAGGTGGAACACTGCCTGCTGGCCCGTCCCGGCGTGAAGCAGGCGGACATCAAAGAGGTGGTGGCCCATGAGCAGGCCCTGAACCAGTGCGGGGACTTCCTCAAGAGCAGCGGCGTGAAGGTCACCGTCTTCGACAACAACGCCCGGGCCGCCCAGTACGTCTCCGAGAGCGGGCGCAGCGACCTGGCTGCCATCGCCTCCGCCGGGTGCGCGGACCTCTACGGGCTGGAGATCCTCTCCAACCGGGTGGCGAACACCGACCACAACTACACCCGGTTCATCTGTATCTCCCGGGATTTGGAGATCTACGACGGGGCCAACAAGATCACCTTCGTAGCCTCCGCCAGCCACCGTCCCGGCTCCCTCTACAGCCTCATCGCCAAATTTGCCACCCGTGGGCTGAATATCTGCAAGCTGGAGAGCCGTCCTATCCCCGGCAAGGACTTCGAGTTCCGCTTCTACTTCGACGTGGAGGCCTCCGTACACGATCCCGACACCCAGACCGTCCTCAGCCAGCTGGAGAAGGAGGACTTCTTTACCTTCCTGGGCGCGTACAGCGAGGTTTTCTGAATGGAATACGGACTGTTGGGGGAGACGCTGGGCCACAGCTTTTCTCCCCAGATCCACCGGGCGCTGGCGGACTACGGCTACCAGCTGTATCCCACGCCGCCGGACGCGGTGGAGGAGCTGTTCCGCAGGCGGGCGTTCAAGGGACTGAACGTGACCATCCCTTACAAGCAGACGGTGATCCCCCTGTGCGACCGGGTCGATCCCAGGGCCGCCGCCATCGGGGCGGTGAACACGATTGTCAACCGGGACGGCCTGCTGGACCAGCGGGAAAGCCTCAGAAGCAAGGCGGGCTTGTGGTTTGTGTGTGTGATTTCCACCAGCCTCAGTTTCCCTGTGCATAAACCAGTTGCCTTC
>OFFR01001179.1_pt1 | contig 11955 bp, 10 predicted proteins | sample 1521421 | NCBI WGS metagenome assembly OFFR01 (sample SAMEA3504087, study PRJEB24116) | mouse gut metagenome | biome: mouse gut; feature: mouse-associated habitat; material: faeces | place: Denmark | collected 2011 | reverse complement strand
CAGGACCGGAAAGATCAGGCTGTCATTCCAGATCAGCCTGTACCCGTCTTCTGTATGTTTGAAGACCGCCTCATTATCAAAACTTATTCCCCCGCCGACAGTTTCCAGGGACATGTGATAAGAGACCGCAACCTTCTCGTCTTTCTCCTCTCCCAAGATCACATCCTTTAATCTCAGGTCTCTCGCCTCGATCCCCTCGTATATCTTCGCATTTCTCTCTATGAACGTATCCTTTGCCGGTCCGCCCTTCTCTTCCGGCATAACCATGGCATACATTGCTTCGTATTCTTTTTTCTCTATGTGTCCCATATATTCGGCAAGCAGCTCTTCCGGCTTTTCTCTCTCAAGTATCTTGACATACGCCACATAGCCCAAGCCGCCAACGACGCCGGCAAGGATAACGATCGACAATATGATGGAAATCCCTATTCCTGCGCGATTCTTCTTTTTCTTCTTCATATTCCTGCCATTCATAGATTCCCTGATTTCCTCCTTCATACGGTTTTTTAATTTTTGATGTACTTGCATTAAGCTTACACTCGTAATATTAATATGTCAAGCATTCCGCCCCTTTCTATCAATAATTCTGTTACAGAATTCTCACTTGTACAATCGAAAGGGAGATGCGGGTTCGGCGGATTTCTTACTATACTATATAGTAAGAACGGGGCAGGTAAGGTTCTCTCAAACCTCGTCTGCCCCGTTCTTCCGTTTCTATCAATTATACTCTCAAAATCCTTCCACGTCGTTAAAAGTTCTATTCCATGCACCTCACCCACATCACTGCCGGGACTGCCAAATGCTGAAACCACAGCGCTGTGCTCCAGATAAAATGGTAAAAACCAATTGGCTATATCGCTGAAAAACGGGAACGATTTCAGGTGTGAGAATGTACTCATCATCACATCGCCGCCATCGGCTTGAATCTCGCTCAACTCTTTAAGCTTATCCATCACCCCCGATTTCTCCATCATCTCTGACCATTCCGGATTCTCTTCAAGTGAAGCTAAGTCCTCCAGATCCTTAGCTGACCCTAATTTCTCCGTTATATCAGAACGTAATTTCATCATCTCGGGTATCACATTCTCCATCATAGTACGAGAAATCCTATCGGTATCACGTGTTCGCACCAATTGCATGAACACCATTTTCAAATCGGATTTCCAACCATCACGGTCCTTCATCAAATCCAATATAGACTTAAAACGCGCTCCGGATAAGTTCATGCGTTGCATCCACATGGCTATGAGCAAGGCGCACAAAGCCTTTATCTCAATGTGGGTATTTCCGCGCATATACTCACCGGCAAGCAACACAAACCGCCTTTCATCATAATTTTCAATTGCGCCAAGCATTATTGCCGATACAAGCAGTTCTTTAAAATGTAACGGTAGTGAATCATCAGTTAAGGACTGTTCTATTGCTGCTTCATCGTCCGACGTCAAGGGGTAAGTCACCCATATAAGTTGAAACAATCGGCGAGCCAACCCCTCCTGCTCAACAACCAAGCTATTCCCATTCCCATCCTTAGGCTCCGAAACGCCACCAAGCATCGCCAAACTCATTTTCGCATTGCCGGATCTGTACTTAACCAACAAATCCGCTATAGATGTTTCAGAATTGGCACGCTCGTATCTTAAAACGCTATAATATTGACGGGACGATTCCTCAATATCCGCATTGCGTATTATCAAAGCACCCTGCATCATTATACCGCTACGTATATCCGCGAGCACCTGATTACGCATTGGGTCATTGACACCATCCAACGCATATTTCATTAAGTATCCATAGCTCTCACGCAGTTTGCCCACATCACGACGTATGCCCCACGCCACATCCGATGCCTCGCACATAGATTCCAACTCAGACAAGGCTATCTGAATATGATTGGCGGCAAGCGCTTTTTTAATCCTATTGAATATAATTTGTAATTGAGAAGATGTCATATACATGTATTTTATACAAATGTAATGATATTTGTCAACAAAACTCATGCCAAATCCTCCGTTTACATATTCTTTAGCGATATTTTGCGTAATTTTGTGGCGTAATATGATTGAATTTGACAACGACACCTGGCTTTGGATTGATAGGCACTCTCTTGACGATGTTAGTCGGCTCAGATTGTCAAGTTCCGCCGATGCACTAAAATCAGAAGCCATCACACAGATAGAATGCCGGCGAAAAAACGCAAAAAAGCTTTCCGAAACACTGGCATACAAATATTTCAGATTCCCATCGACATTATCTGCCGAGCAATCTACATCCGACACATTGGCAGACTTCCATGCATCGTTAGTTCCCGACGGCAGTTCCGTACTCGATATGACCTGCGGATTGGGCATCGACACGTTTCATATCGCACGGAAAGCCAAATCCGTAACAGCTTGCGAGATGAATTCCGAAATTGCATTGACCGCCCAATACAACAGCCGGATTCTTCAACTCAATAATGTGGAAATCAAGTGTTGCGACAGTATAGAATACATCACTCACGCTCAAGACAATTACGACTGTATATTCATTGACCCTGCCCGTCGTGGCATCCGGGGACAACGCTTATTCGCCTTATCCGATTGCTTGCCCGATGTCACAACCATCCTCTCCCGATTATTCACACTCGCGCCAAAAATTATCATAAAGGCGTCGCCGATGCTCGATATCACACATACGATTTCGGAACTTTCATGCGTCAAAGAAATATACGCCGTAGGCAACACCACTGAATGCAAAGAGATAGTGGTGGTTTGCGAACGCAACTACGATTCAAGCCCCATAATTTCGGCAGTCACAATAAACGACAAAATAAACGACTCATATTCATTTACACGCAAACAGGAATTAGACGCCATCCCAATATTGTCCAATCCTGAAATCGGACATATCCTCTACGAACCCTACCCGGCAGTGATGAAAGCAGGACCATTTAAGCTACTGTCCATCGATACTAATACCGCAAAACTCGATGCGCACACGCACCTATACGTTTCCGAACGTCGGCAGAAATTTCCCGGGCGCGCTCATGAGATAATAGATTTATTCAGTTTTAACAAAGCCGATATAAAACGATTATCAACCGACTATTCGTCATACGATATATCCGTACGAAATTTCCCATTGAAAGCCCCCGAACTGAGTAAGAAGCTAAAACAAAAATCAAGCGGGGCATTACGACTTTTCGCCGTAACCCTAAATGGCAATCAGCATGTTCTGATTATGACTCGGCCGGTATAGCCATCATGTCATTTTTCAAACATACGTGCCATCGAACGCTTATCCTCACGTTCTTTTATGCTCTGACGTTTATCATATTCCTTCTTTCCGCGACCAATACCAATAACCATCTTGGCAAGACCTCTATCATTAATGAAAACCCTCAATGGTACAATAGTCATGCCGGTTTCCTTTCCGCATTTTGCCAACTTGGCTATTTCCTTCTTATTAAGAAGTAATTTTCTATCCCGGCGTGCTTCATGATTATTATATGTGCCGTAAAAATACTCGGCAATGTACATATTTTTAATCCACACACCACCATTGGACACATAACAGAATGTGTCAACCAGACTGGCTTTACCCATACGGATTGATTTGATTTCGGTACCGGTCAAAACGATTCCGGCAGTAAATGTCTCCGATATGGCATAATCAAAGTTAGCACGTTTATTCTTAATATTTACTTCTGAAAATTTCATCTCTTAATACTCCGGTACTATCATATTAAACAAATATTGGAGCAAATATGGCGGAACGGTTATTGTAAGAATGCACAATATCATGTAAGTTACAACGCCATTGAAACTTACAGCCATATATCTCAGTCCGCGCCACATTATATACCACACATACATTGGCAGCAGATACGCCAAAGAAAGCTCCATAGGCATACAATTCTGCAACATATCGATCAATGCCACTGCACTCAGCGAATACATTATCAGCGTATGGCACTTGTTCATGCTCACAGTTCCGTCGGTACACATAGGCATATACCATGAGAAGAAGAAGCTGGCAAGATAATATGATGCAAAAAATTTGACAAATCCTATGATGGCTTGCTGAAACAATACCACCAACGACGCATCGGCGTGATAAAACCACTTACACAACACCGACAATCCAGCCAACGCAACAAAAGGCAAAAAGCCGGATTTAAACAATTGGTGCGCATCATAGCCATCATACGACACATCTTCCCAACCATTTCGTGGCGAGAGCAACAATTGCAACAAATCTTTTAGATACCGTAGAAACATGTCGTAACCGATTCTTTAATCCAATTGACAAAGATAGTGACTTTTAATCCAACATGGAAATTTAGCGTCAACTTCTCGCAAGTAGAACACTTAATTCGAGATTTATTGCTACTTTTGTACTGTAAATTTTAATGCCAAATTTTATATTTATGATTAAGACAATTCTTTCAATAGCCGGTCGCCCCGGACTTTTCAAATTGGTCAACCAAGGCAAGAATATGCTTATAGTCGAATCACTTAAAGATGGTAAACGTACTCCCGCCTACGCACACGACAAGGTAGTGTCACTTGGCGACATTGCAATATACACTAATGAGGGCGATGTTCCTTTATCAGATGTTTTTGAGGTGATTAAAGAAAAGAACAATGGCAACGCTGTGGATGTCAAGAAAATGTCAGATAGCGAAGTGCGTGCTTACTTCGCAGAAATCTTACCTGAATTCGACGATGAAAGAGTGTACACCAATGATATCCGCAAAGTATTTGCATGGTACAACCAGCTCATTGCAGTAGGCATCACCGAGTTCAAAGACAAGGAAATCGCTGAAGACCAAGCTGCCGATGAAGCTGAAAAGGCCGATGAAGCTGAAGTTACAAAATAATGCACGGCACCACATGAAGCGACTTTCCACACCGGTTACAGCCAACGACCTATTGGTCGATTTAATCAAGGAAGATTTCAACATCCTCCCTATACTAAGCCGCTTCTCCATACCACTCGGCTTCGGCAACAAGAACATCAGTGAAGTGTGTCTTGAAAACGACATTGATACCGATATTTTTCTGCTGATTATCAACTTTATTCTAACGGGGGTGATTCCCGCCGAGGAGAAATGCTCAATCAAATCGGCAATTGGAATAGTAGATTTTCTACATAACTCACACGACTATTTCTTAGGTTACAAATTCCCCCACATCAGAGCCAACCTTGTCAGCGCCTTAGACCAGACCCATTCAGACATAAACCCGGCAATAATCAGCTTTTTTGATTCATACGTATCGCAGGTAAAAGCACACTTCGATTACGAGGAATTGAATGTGTGGCCCTATATCCGCAATCTGGTTTCAAACACAGATAGCTCCTACAACATCGACATATTCAGGAAGCATCACGATGAAATTGGAGAAAAACTTTCCGATTTGAAAAACATAATTCTCCGATATTACACCACATCAATGCCAAATAAGATGTATGATGCATTAGTTGACATATTCAATTGCGAGGAGGACTTGAACACCCACCATGCTATTGAGAACCACATTCTCATTCCCATGATCTCAGCACTGGAGCAAGCCGGCAAAAAATGAAGTAATGATGAAGCCCATTACCGCACTTATAGCATCCGATTCGGAGATAATCACTGCAGGACTGGCAACGATTATCTCCGGAATTAAGGATGTTAATATCCATACACTACCGGTGCGCCCGCAAGATTTGCAACTCAACATCGAACGCATACAGCCCAAAGCAATAATACTTGACATCTTGGCATTCGGCACTCAAGGCATTGATGAAATCAGAACGATATGCCCCGATTACACCTATTTGATAGGCTACTCCTCCTGCGCACTTCCGGCTAATGCAGCCAACCTGTTCAACGCCATAATCGGAATCAATGACAACGCTCAAACAATTACCGAAATAATACGGCAAGGATGTACATACGGAGACGATTTGGCACAACAGAGCGACCTTACCCCACGTGAGAAAGAGGTAATAAAAGGCATTGTAAAAGGATTATCCAATAAAGAAATTGCATCAGAGATAAATGTATCGGTCAATACAGTAATGACGCACAGGCGAAACATTGCGTCAAAACTGCAGATACACTCGCCTGCCGGCTTGACTATCTATGCCATAGTCAGCAAACTTGTGTCCATCGACGAAATCAAGGATACAATATCCTAAGAGTTTATAGCACCTATCAACTCCCGTATATCATTTATACGGTGACGGTCACAGTACTCTTCGATATAATCAATTATTTTCATTGTTACCGAAGGATCCACAAAATTAGCCCACCTCTACTGCTGTTGCGCCCGCAAGAATGAATTCCAATGCGTCGCGCCCATTCATGATACCACCCAATCCAACGACAGGAATATTCACGGCTTTTGCCGTTTGCCATACCATACGTACAGCCACCGGTCGTACGGCAGGACCTGAAAGCCCACCTGTTATTGTTGACAAGCATGGTTTGCGACGTTCCACATCTATAGCCATGCCCATCAATGTATTTATAAGTGACACAGCATCCGCACCCTCACCTTCAACAGCCTTTGCAATCTCTGTTATATCTGTAACGTTTGGCGACAACTTTACAATAACCGTTCCCGGAAATGCCGCGCGCACAGCCTTCGTTACCTGAGCAGCTCCGGCAGCGGTCGTACCGAACGCCATACCACCCTGTTTCACATTCGGGCACGAAATATTCACCTCTATGGTTCGTATATCAGTCTGCATTGCCAATTTTTCACATACGGCAACATAGTCGTCGACCTTAGCGCCCGACACATTAACTATCAATTCAGAATCGATACCCTTTATCCCGGGATAAATATTCTCTATGAAGTAATCGACACCCTTGTTTTGCAATCCCACTGCATTAAGCATACCCGACGGCGTCTCTACCATGCGGGGATACGGATTACCTTCACGGTGTTCCAAGGTAGTTCCTTTTACTATATAACCGCCGAGACGGTTCAAGTCTATAAAATCTGAGAACTCTATTCCATATCCAAAAGTACCGGAGGCGGTGAGTACCGGATTCTTCAATTCCACACCACCGATATTAACGCTTAGATTCACCATGTCAATTCTTCGATATTAAATACCGGGCCTTCGGTGCACACGCACACATTGCCCTTAACAGTTTTTTCTACACAACACAAACAGGCTCCGAGTCCACATGCCATCATATTTTCAAGTGACACCTCGCATTGGGCATTGATTTCACGACAGACTTTGGCTACAGCCTTCATCATTGGTGCGGGACCACAGCAGTATATCTTATCCCACTTTTGTGAGAGCACGCTATGGCATGTCACCACACCATGCTCGCCGGCGCTGCCATCATCGGTAGATATGAACACTTCACCGACTGCCTTGAAGTCATCCAATTCCAAAATATCATTCTCAGACCGTGCTCCAAGAAGGAAATTCGGGGTCACACCTCTACGTTTCAGTTCCTTACCCAAATAGAGCAATGGTGCAACCCCAACACCGCCACCAATAAGCAATACCTTATCCGATGCCGCAGCATCCAGACTGAATCCATTGCCCAATGGTAATAGCAGATTAATCCGCTCCCCTACGGTCTTACGCATGAGCGCATCAGTACCGGCACCGGCACGGCGTACAAGAATCCAAAGCTCATTTTTATTGTAATCCACATTGTTAATAGATATGGGACGACGCAGAAATGTGGTTTTTGAATTGTCCACGTCAATCTGCACAAACTGTCCGGGGAGCATCCGGGGAATATCAATACCGGACACCGGAGTCAGTTTCAGCAATGAATAGTTAGTGTGTAGCGCAATATTCTCCACTACCGAAAAATCCATTATTACTTTTTTCATGAGCAAGAAGATATGTTTATGGAGTTGAACATTGCAAAGTTACATAAAATCCCGAACTGCATCAACTACATTCCTATTATAAATAAAAAAAGTCCCGGTCAATTTGCTCCGGGACTTTTTACATTATTGTATCATCATATTATATCCAGCGGACATAAGCGAAATCCTGACGATGGGGCAAGTTAGGATTGATTGGATACAATCTGAAGCCATAACGGTACACACCTGCATCTTGAATTTTTTCGCGCAATTCGTATGTAAGTATGCCATTATCTTCCTTGATTACCTTGAACGGCTTAACCTCGTAAAGTTTTTCGGTGCCGTCTTCCACACGGTAAGCAACATATTCCAAACCAAGTTCGCGACCAAGACCATTGGTGTCTATCTTGAATTCCACACCATAAGTATTTCCGGATGCCGACTGAGCAGGACCGTCAGTCTTGAAATCAAGAACTTTTATACCATCCCAAGCGTCAACTACCTTGTTTTTCCAATCAACTATTTCCTTAGCCAAGGCATACTGATTGGCAGCAAGCGCATCGAATCGTTTTTCTTCAGGACGGTAGAAACGTGTGATATAATCATCAATCATACGCTTCATTGTGAAGTGAGGTGCGATATGACCTATAGAGCCCTTGATATATTGAACCCACTCGGGAGAGTATCCTTTAGAGTTCTTAGCAAAATACAGCGGAATTATCTCATTTTCAAGCATCGAGTATATCGTTGCCGCATCGAGTTTATCCTGCTGCGACTGATCGGTGAATGTACGCTTGTCGGTAAGAGCCCAACCCGCCTTTTCGTCGAAACGATAACCTTCGTACCACCATCCGTCAAGCACAGAGAAGTTGAGGACACCGTTCATTTCCGCCTTTTCACCTGATGTGCCGGATGCCTCCAACGGACGGGTCGGAGTGTTCAACCAGATATCAACACCGGTCACGAGACGCTTGGCAACAACCATATTATAGTCTTCCAAGAATATAATCTTGCCAAGGAACTGCGGCATACGTGAGATTTCCATAATGCGCTTGATCAATCCCTGTCCGGCTCCGTCTGCAGGATGAGCCTTGCCTGAGAATACAAACTGTACAGGGAACTGCTCATTATTAACAATCTTTGCCAAACGGTCAAGGTCGGTAAACAATAGATGAGCACGCTTGTATGTGGCAAATCGACGGGCGAAACCTATGATAAGGGCATTCGGGTTAATCTTCTCAACAATCTTCATCACAGCAGAGGGATCGCCTTGATTAGCAAGCCACTTAGCCTTAAAGTCACGTTTAACGAAATTGATGAACTTATTCTTCATGAGCATACGCATGTTCCAAATAGCTTCGTCGCTCACATTGAAAATACCATCCCAAGCTTTCGGATCGCTTTGGTTCTCAAACACCTGCTTGCCGAGATTCTCCTCATAGAATGCTTTCCATTCCGATGCAGCCCATGTAGGCATGTGAACACCATTGGTAACATAACCTACGTGGCTTTCCTCCCAGGAGTAACCCTTCCAGATTCCGGCAAACATCTTTTTAGACACTTCACCGTGAAGCCAGCTCACACCATTAGCCTCCTGACAGGTATTCAATGCAAATACACTCATAGAGAAACGTTCGTTGGTATCCGGATTCTCACGACCCATATTCATAAGGTCATTCCAGGATATGCCGAGTTTCTCAGCGTAGTGGTGCATGTACTTGCCGAACAATGATTCATCAAAATAGTCATGACCAGCAGGCACCGGTGTGTGTACGGTATATAGCGATGAAGCGCGTACCAGCTCGAGGGCTTGGTCGAAATTAAGGTGCTTTTCCTGAACGTAGTCCACCAGACGCTGGAGGTTGAGCAGCGCTGCATGACCTTCATTACAGTGATATATAGTAGAATTAACGCCCAGTTTCTTAAGCATCAACACGCCACCTATACCGAGCAGATATTCTTGCTTGATGCGGTTTTCCCAATCGCCACCATAAAGTTTATGTGTTATCGAACGGTCAAACTCGCTGTTCATGTCAAAATCAGTATCAAGAAGATACAACTTCATTCTACCGACATTCACACGCCATATATGCGAGTAGATAATACGGTCGTGGTAAGGAACCTCAAGAATCATAGGATGACCTTCACCATCCATTACTTGTTCGATAGGCAACTGATTGAAATTCTGAGGTTCGTAATTTGCAATCTGCTGTCCGTCTACAGATAAGGTCTGGGTAAAGTATCCATAACGATATAGGAAACCGACGGCTGTCATGTCGACACAACTGTCGGAAGCTTCCTTTATATAATCACCGGCGAGTACACCAAGACCACCGGAATAAATCTTAAGGCAATTGCACAAGCCATATTCCATGGAAAAATATGATACCGAAGGTACATCTTTGCGCATGGGTTTGCTCATGTATTCTTTGAAAGAAGCATATACATTATCTATACGTGCCATCATCTCAGCATCGTTCATAATCTCCGACAGACGCTCGGAGCTGATGCGCTGAAGCACCATTACGGGATTTTCACCGGTAGAACGCCACAAGTCGGGATTGATATCACGGAACAATGATTTTGCCTCGCTATTCCATACCCACCACAGGTTCTTCGATATTATATCAAGAGGTTTAAGACGCAAAGGCAGTTCAGCCACCACTGTGGCATCATGCCATATGGGTGAATTTGTTTGGCTAACTTTAATTTTCATATTTTGTTTAGTTGTTTGTTTATTGCTAATTAGTTATTGTTATTTCTTTTCTCTTCATTCAAGATTGCTATTCTGAATGAATCTTCATAATATTTCACAAAGTTATCCCATGAAGCACATGATGCCGTAGCCATCGCGCTACATGATATTTCGCCCGATACCTCTTTATCGCAGCAAACAAGGAATCGGATAGAGCGGGCTATATTCTCCACTACATCACAATAGTTTCCATCGCTACGACCGATTACGGTAACTCCACAAGACTCGAAATTGCTTTCAAATGAATTAAGTATCCATTGACCGAAGCCTGAAAGAGATGTGGTTATAGTCGGCACTCCAAAGGCGACACTCTCGAGAGGGGTATAGCCCCATGGTTCATAATAGGATGGAAACACTGTCGCATCCATGCCTATAAGTAAATCATAGTAATCTTTATTGAAAATACCGTCATTTCCATTAAGATAACACGGCACATATATTACACTGACATTACTGTCAGAGCCGTTATCAAATCCGATGGAATGTATACGTCCGTACACGGCATCACTATCCGGATTATGTATCTTATGCGTTATCACTGGATCAGCCAATCGCACAGTCGCATTATTCTTTAAGGACTCTTGCAAGTCAGCACGTGCGGTATCACACCATGCAGGTACCATAACAAATGCAAGCACTTTCTTACATGGTGACAACTGCAACAAACGGCACATTGAATCCAGGAACACATCAAGACCTTTGTTGCGATATTCACAACGGCCGGATGTAGCCACGATGAAAGTATCGTCATCGTAATTGTTTCCGGTCAACGACGATGCAACCTGCAACATGCACTTACGCGCATTCTTTCGCACAGATTGGAATTTGCTTTTGGATGGAACGAAATTCGATTCAAAACCGTTGGGGGTAACCACATCCGGTTTCTTTGCCAACAATTGTTCGCATTCCACGGCTGTGATATCGCTTACTGTTGTAAAACAATCCGCCTGATGCGCAGCTGCTTTCTCCAATGAATGTTTGGATTGCATGTTCAATTCGCCGGCCATCTGGTCACCATCGTAACCTTTCATATAATCATACAACGGCTTACCATTACCGCATATACTACGACCTATACTGGTGGCATGCGTTGTAAATATAGTGGCTACCTTGGGCAACACTGACTTCACATATAAAAGCCCCATACCGGTGGTCCACTCATCAAAATGAGCCACGACAGTCTTATCTTTACCCTTATAATAAGCATACAGGCTCTCTATCACTATACCTGCCGCGTGTGAAAATGCACATGCCTCGTCATAGTCTCCATAGGCATGGAGCGAATCCACACCATACAGATTCCACATCTTTCCATAGAAATCATCTTTCACAGCATACATACCGTCGAACTTGACCAATATGGCTATGGGCTTGCCCGGTATA
>OFFR01001176.1_pt1 | contig 11966 bp, 5 predicted proteins | sample 1521421 | NCBI WGS metagenome assembly OFFR01 (sample SAMEA3504087, study PRJEB24116) | mouse gut metagenome | biome: mouse gut; feature: mouse-associated habitat; material: faeces | place: Denmark | collected 2011 | reverse complement strand
GACATCACCCCGTTGACCATCATCCCCGGCACCCAGCCGGATATGAAGTCCCGCAGCTGCTCCAGCGTCACCGTTCTGGCCGCCCCTTGCAGCGGATGCTTGGCCAGCATGGGAATGCGCTTTTGGAACACCGCCCGGCTTCTGGGATTGTCCCACAACTCGCCCAGCGTGATCTGATTGTTTCGCAAGTCCATCTTGTTCACCTCCAGGTACATACTATGCGCCGGAGGGCCCGGCCTGACATCATCATTGACAAAACAGATAGACCGTACAGGAAAGGAGCACAACATGCCTAAGCGCCAAAAGAAAAAGCTGAAAGGCCACGAGTGGCGGCACATTGAAAACAAAAAATTGATCTACACCGTGTATTTCATCCTCCGCGTGTCGGTGGTGCTCATGCTGGTGGCCCAATTCTTCAACCAGAACTATGAAAACGTGCTGCTTTGCGTGCTCACCCTGGTGCTGTTTATGCTGCCTTCCGCCTTTGAGCGGCGGCTGCATATCGACCTGCCCGACACACTGGAGGTCATAATCCTCCTGTTTATCTACGCCGCCGAGATTCTGGGCGAGATCCAGTCCTACTACACCAGTTATCCCGGCTGGGACACCATGCTTCACACCATGAACGGCTTCCTCTGCGCCGCCATCGGCTTCGCCCTGGTGGATATCCTCAACCGGGAGGAAAAGGTGTCCCTCCACCTCTCCCCCTTCTTCATGGCGGTCACCGCCTTCTGCTTCTCCATGACCATTGGCGTGCTGTGGGAGTTCTTCGAGTTTGCCATGGACCGCTGGATGCTGTTCGACATGCAGAAGGACACGGTGATCAACACCATCTCCACCGTCAACCTGGACCCCAACCACGGCACCACCGCCGTCATTGTCCAGGGCATTCAGGACGTGATCCTGGTGCTGGACAACGGCACCCAGATGCCCCTGGGGCTGGGCGGCTATCTGGACGTAGGCATCATCGACACCATGAAGGACATCATCCTCAAGTCCTACGGCGTGAAGTCCCCCGATGGCCGCCGGTTCATCAAGAACCAGGAGGTCCGCGATGCTTTCGCTCAGACGGAGGCGTACAGCCAGTTGTTCATGGAGCTGGCTACTAACGCCAAGGCTGCAAGCGATTTCGTCGCCGGCATCATCCCGGCCAAAGAGGATGTGGCATCTGACGCTGAGACGCCTGCCCTCCCCGGCGGTTCTGACGCGCCGTCTCCGGCCTGATCCTTATAAGGGAGACCGGAAATGCTGGAAATTACGATTCCTGAAACCGAGCTGTTTGACGGCGTCGAAAATTTCATCCATGTAAAAGAGCAGACGCTTCGATTGGAGCATTCGCTGGTCTCACTTTCAAAATGGGAGTCGAAATGGCACAAGCCGTTTTTGTCAAAGAAGAGGAGAACGATGGAGGAGTCCATTGACTACGTTCGCTGTATGACGCTGACGCAGAATGTGGACCCCTCTGTTTATAGGGCTATTACTCCGGAGATTTTGCGGGAGGTAGAAGCCTATATCGATGCTTCCATGACGGCCACCACTTTTCACAACATGAAGAAGAGTACGGCCAGTGAACCGAAAGTAACTTCCGAAATCATCTACTACTGGATGATCTGCCACGGTATCCCATTTGAGTGCCAGAAATGGCATTTGAACCGGCTGCTTACGCTTATCAACGTCTGCAACGCAAAGAGCCAGAAGCCGCAGAAGATTCCCAGGGCGGAGCAGATCGCCTACAACAAGAGACTCAATGCGGCGAACAAGAGAAAATGGAACACGAGAGGGTGATGCTATGTCCGAGAAGACGATTTGGGAGTATCTGAAAGCACAGGGGCTTACCGATGCCGGCGTTGCTGGTTTGATGGGTAATCTCTACGCCGAGAGTGGGCTTCGCCCGAACAATCTTCAGAACAGCTACGAGGGTAAGTTGGGGATGGCCGACGCCGAGTATACCGAGATGGTCGACCGAGGCACCTATGCCAATTTCGGAAATGACCGGGCGGGCTATGGTCTCGCTCAATGGACATATCCCAGCCGAAAGGCTGCTCTGTTGGCTTACGCCAAGGCCGCAGGGAAGAGTATCGGCGACCTGGAAATGCAGCTTGGTTTTCTGATGCAGGAACTTTCCGCTGGTTACAAGACTGTGCTGAATATTCTGAGAACAACTGTCAGCGTCCGAGAGGCATCCGACATCGTTCTCCTTCAGTTCGAGCGTCCCGCGGACCAGAGCGAGGCAAGGCAGAAGCAGCGGGCTGAATATGGCCAGAAGTATTTCGACAAGTATGCAAAGAAAGGAGACGGCATTATGGGATTCACCAATAGTTCCCTGGCTACGGTCAGGATGATTTCCCCGAACCGGACGCCAAATCGAAACCACGTTATCGACACCATCACCATCCACTGCTTTGTTGGGCAGGTAACTGCGAAGCGCGGGTGCGAGGTGTTCCAGCCCAGCAGCAGGAAAGCCTCCTGCAACTATGTTGTTGGGTATGACGGCTCTATTGGTCTGTGCGTCGAGGAGAAGGATCATTCCTGGTGCTCAGGTGGCGCCGACAAAAAGGGTAACCCCATCCGGGTAAACGGCATCTCCGGTTCGTCCAACGACTATCAGGCCGTGACCATCGAGGTGGCCAGCGATACCAAGCATCCCTACACTATCACTGATAAGGCTATGGCGGCCTTGATTGAGCTGTGCACCGACATCTGCCGGCGAAACGGCATCAAACAGCTTCTGTGGAAAGGCGATAAGACGCTGGTCGGCAGGGTGGCTCAGCAGAATCTTACGGTCCACCGCTGGTTCGCTAATAAAGCCTGCCCCGGCGACTACATCTACGAGTGCCTGGGCGACATCGCCGCCAAGGTGAACGCCAAATTGGGCGTCAGCTCCGCTCCTTCAACCCCTGCTATTTCCGAGAGCAAGGTTCCGTATAAGGTTCGTATCACCGCTACGGATCTGCGCATTCGGAAAGGGCCGGGCATCAACACGGCTATCGTCCAGAAGGCCATTGCTCCTGGTGTCTACACCATCGTGTCTGAGGCTACGGGTGAGGGCGCTACGAAGTGGGGCAAGTTGAAATCCGGCGTGGGCTGGGTTTCTTTGGACTACTGCAAAAAGCTGTAACAGGAGGGCACATGATTACATTCAGACAAAAGGGCGACTTCTCCAAGCTGACCCGATTTTTGGAGAGAGCCAAAGAAGCTGTTCACCTCGGCGATCTTGATAAGTACGGCCGAGCTGGAGTGGCCGCCCTTGCGTCTGCGACGCCTATTGACTCCGGAGAAACAGCCAGTTCGTGGTACTACGAGATCACTAACAAGAACGGTTCGGCCGTCATCTCATTTCGCAATTCCAATGTTCAAAATGGAGTCCCAATCGCCATCATTCTTCAGTATGGGCATGGCACCGGGACCGGGGGCTGGGTACAGGGAAGAGACTATATCAACCCTGCTATCCAGCCTATTTTTGACCAGATTGCAAATAACGCATGGAAGGAGGTCACAAAGCTATGAGCACAACAATCGACGAGAGAGTCGTAGAGATGCGATTTGACAATCGCCAGTTTGAGCAAAATGTTCAGACCAGCTTGTCAACACTCGACAAACTCAAACAGGGTTTGGATCTGGACGGTGCTGCTAAGGGCCTGGAGGGCTTGGGCACCGCCGCTAAGAAGTGTGACCTGTCGACTCTTAGCAATTCCGTCGAGACCGTTCGCGCGAAATTCTCGGCGCTTGAAGTCATGGCTATGACCGCTCTTTCCAACATCACCAATTCCGCAGTCAATGCGGGAAAGCGAATGATCTCTTCGTTCACAGTTGAACCGATTTCCACCGGCTTTAACGAGTATGAGCTGAAGATGGGCTCCATCCAGACCATTATGGCCAGCACTGGCGAGAGCCTGGATAAGGTCAACCAGAAGCTGGATGAGCTCAATACTTATTCCGATAGAACGATTTATTCGTTTGCGGATATGACCTCCAACATCGGTAAATTCACAAACGCCGGCGTCAAGCTGGACGACGCCGTGGCCGCCATCCAGGGCGTCAGCAATGTAGCTGCTGTTTCCGGCGCTAACGCCAACGAGGCTTCCCGGGCCATGTATAACTTTGCCCAGGCGCTGTCGGCGGGCTATGTTAAGCTGATTGACTGGAAATCCATTGAGAATGCCAATATGGCGACGGTGGAGTTTAAGACACAGCTCCTCGAAGCCGCTGTTGCGGCAGGAACTGTCGAGAAGTCCGCGGACGGCATGTACAAGGTCCTCACCAAGAACGGGCAGGGCGGCGTAATGAAAGAGACCATTGACGCTACCCACATGTTCAACGACAGTCTCGCCTATCAGTGGATGACCACAGAGGTTCTGACCAGTACGCTGAAAGATTACGCCGACGAAACGACTGAAATTGGCAAAAAGGCCTTTGCCGCCGCTCAGGACGTTAAGACCTTTTCTCAGTTGCTGGATACGCTCAAGGAGAGTGCTCAATCCGGGTGGGCCGAGACATGGCAGTTGATCGTTGGCGACTACGAAGTGGCAAAGGTTACGCTGCGAGAGTTCTCCGAGTTCTTCAGCAACATCATCGACGGCTCCTCCAAGGCTCGGAATGCTTTGCTCGGCGGAGCTCTGACGTCAAGCTGGGGGCAGTTGAAGAATGAGGTCAGTGACGCCGGATTTTCTGTGGATGCGTTCCGCGATGCGCTTCGGGAGACGGCGTCTGAGTCTGTTGCTGGCCTTGACAAGATGATTGAGGAGGCAGGCTCCTTTGACGCCACTCTTTCACAGGGGTGGCTGACAACTGATATTTTGGCTAAGACGCTGGACAAGCTGGCCAATGAGGCCACGGGAACGACTGGCGGTATTTCCGCACTGAGCGATGAACAGCTTAAGAACATCGGCTATACCGAGGAGCAGATCGCGGCGCTTCGTTCCCTCAGCAATCAGGCGAACTCTTCTACGGGAGAAATCGCCGACCTTGTTCAGAACATGACCCGCAAAAGCGGCAGAGAGCTTCTTTTCGAATCCCTCCTGAATAGCGCCAAGGCAATCCAAAAGGTGTTTGGAGCGCTGAAAGGGGCCTGGGATGAGGTGTTTCCTCCGATGACCTCGGAACGGCTCTATGGCTTAATTGAGGGGTTGAACAAGTTTACACAGCGGCTCATCATTTCCGACGAAACAGCGGACAAAATCAGTCGGACATTCAAAGGGCTGTTTGCTGTCCTTGACATCATTCGTCAAGGGCTTTCTGCTGTGTTCAAGGCTGTGAGTCCCTTGCTTGGCGGTCTTGGCACTTTGAGCGGGGGCATTCTCGATGTGACGGCTTCTTTCGGGGATTGGCTCGTTGGCATTGACGAGGCAGTAAAGAAAGGCGACGTCTTCAACCGGGTATGCCAGCGCATTTCGGATTTTGTCGCTGCGGCCGCTTCCAAAGTAAAAGAGTTCATTCAGACAGTCAAGGAAAACTTCAAAATCCCCGGATTTGAGGGGTTCCAAAATCTTCTTGGTCGGGCTCGGGAACGTATGGGGCAGGTCCTTGACTCTGCTGGAGATATGGGCTCCGGCGTAAGCGCTGCCGTCGGCGTCATGGGGTCTGCTCTGGCCAACAGCAAGTTCCTCCAGGCACTCCAAAAGCTGTATAACGGAGCGAAGACGATTGGTGCCGCTATCGTAAAGGCTATCGGCGGTCTGGCCAGCGGCGTTGTGGAAAAACTGGGAAACGCCGATTTCAGTGGAGCTATCGACTTGCTGAATGGTATTTCGTTTGGCGCTATTGCCGTCGGTATCACCAAGTTCCTGCACAGCATCCAGCAGCCTTTTGATGAGGTCGGCGGGTTCCTTGACAATGTAAAGGGTATCCTGGACGAAGTCAGAGGCTGTTTCGAGGCATACCAAACGCAACTGAAAGCCGGCGCCTTGCTTAAGATTGCCGGCGCCATCGGTATCCTTGCTGCGGCCATCGTGGCTATTTCTCTGATTGACAGCGATAAGTTGTCGGCCTCTCTCGGTGCGGTCACCGTTCTGTTTGCCGACCTGATGGGTTCCATGGCGATTTTCAGCAAAATCAGCGGCGACATGAAAGGTGTGACAAAGACATGCGCCGCCATGCTCGCTGTCTCTACCTCCGTTCTTATCCTCGCATCCGCATTGAAGAAGATCGCAGACCTGGATGCCGGACAGCTCGCCGTTGGCCTGACTGGTATTGCCGGGATGATGGCGGCTCTCGTGGCATCTATGAAGGTGCTGGGAAGCGGTTCCGGCTCAGTAGTCAAAGGCGCTACGCAGATGATTATATTCGCCGGGGCAATCAAGATTTTGGCGTCTGTCTGCACTGACTTGGCTGACCTGGAATGGGGGCAGTTGGCGAAGGGCCTGACCGGTGTCGGTGTCCTGCTGGCCGAGGTGTCTCTGTTCCTGAACACTGCAAAATTCAGTGGGAAATCCATTACCACAGCGACCGGAATTGTTATTTTGTCCGGAGCAATCAAGGTGCTGGCCTCTGCCTGCAAGGACTTTGGGCAGATGAACTGGGGTGAAATCGCAAAGGGTCTCACTTCCATTGGCGCTCTGCTCCTTGAAGTATCCGCCTTTACCAAGCTCACAGGCAATGCCAAGCACGTTATCTCCACGGGGCTCGCGTTAATTGAGATCGCCGCAGCTATGAAGATCTTCGCATCTGCTATGAAATCTTTCAGCTCTATGAGCTGGGAGGAGATTGGCAGAGGGCTTACGGCTATGGGCGGCGCCCTGGCCGAGGTCACCCTTGCGATGAATCTGATGCCGAAGAACATGGTCGGTATTGGCGTTGGTCTAATCGCTGTGGGTGCGGCTTTGGAAATCGTGGCCGACTCTCTCAGGAAGATGGGCGGCATGAGTTGGGAGGAGATCGCGAAAGGGCTTGTCACTCTCGGCGGAGCTCTTGCGGAACTCGCTATTGGGCTTAACCTGATGAATGGTACGCTGGCCGGGTCCGCCGCTATGTTGGTGGCGGCAGGCGCATTGGCTGTACTTACGCCGGTGCTGGTCGTTCTTGGCTCCATGAGTTGGGAGTCTATTGCCAAGGGGCTGGTCACGTTGGCCGGCGCGTTTACCGTCATTGGTGTCGCCGGTGCTGTACTCACTCCGCTTGTTCCGACTATTCTTGGACTTGCTGGCGCGTTCGCTCTGATTGGCGTTGGAACCCTCGGCATTGGCGCTGGTCTTCTTGCGATTGGAGCCGGGTTGTCCGCTATTGCAATCGGCATTACCGCCCTCGCGACCTCGATGGGAGCCGGCGTGGCCATCATTGTGGCCGGACTGACAACCATTATCACTGGAATTGCCGCTTTGATTCCCGCTATCGCCGAAAAGCTGGGCGAGGCTGTTGTGGCGTTCTGTAAGGTGATTTCCGACGGCGCTCCTGCGATTGGAGAGGCCGTCAAGGCTCTTGTCCTGACCCTGGTTGACGTGTTAGTCGAGTGTGTTCCTGCTCTGGCAAACGGAGCGCTGGAGCTGATTGCCGGCGTACTGTCTGCTCTGGTCACATACACCCCGCAAATTGTCGATTCCATTGCTCAGTTCCTGGTAGAGGTCATCGAGGGCATTGCGCGAAATCTGCCCGATTTGATTCAGGCTGCTGTGCATCTCCTCATGGCGTTCTTCTCCGGGATCGTGGATGCTCTGGCCGGTATTGATACCGATGCGCTGCTGAAAGGCATCGCCGGCGTCGGTCTGCTGTCCGCTATCATGCTGGCACTTGGCGCTGTCGCCGGGTTGGTTCCCGGCGCTATGGCTGGTGTTCTTGGCATGGGCGCAGTTATCGCCGAACTGGCACTTGTGCTCGCCGCTATCGGTGGTCTGGCACAGATTCCGGGCCTGTCCTGGCTCATCAGCGAGGGCGGAAAGCTCCTTGAGGGCATCGGAACTGCCATCGGCTCTTTTGTGGGCGGAATTGTCGGCGGATTCATGAGCGGTGTGTCCAGGCAGTTCCCGCAGATCGGGGCCGACCTCGCCGCTTTTATGACCAATGTACAGCCGTTTATAGACGGGGCCAGCAGTATCACTCCCGATATGCTCTCCGGTGTGAAAGCGCTGACTGAGGTCATCCTCCTGCTTACCGCCGCTGATATTCTGGACGGGCTGACGTCCTGGCTCACAGGCGGCTCCTCACTGTCTGACTTTGCGGAGCAGCTTGTCCCCTTTGGGGAGGCCATGAGCAATTTCTCCAAGTCGATTGCCGGTATGGACGGCGGCCTCGTTTCTCAGGCTGCGATTGCTGGCAAGACTCTGGCTGAAATGGCCGCGACGCTTCCGAACAGCGGTGGGGTTGTCGGTTTCTTCGCCGGAGAGAACGACATGGAGACCTTTGGAAATCAGCTCGGCACATTTGGCGACGCGATGGTCAACTTCGCGAACAAGGTCAAGGGGATGGACGCCGATGCTGTGACCAATGCCGCGATTGCCGGTAAGACCATGGCCGAAATGGCCGCTACGCTTCCAAACAGCGGCGGCGTAGTCGGTTTCTTCGCCGGCGAGAACGACATGACTACCTTTGGCGAGCAGCTTGTCCCCTTTGGCAAAGCCATCAAGGACTATTCCCTGGCCGTCCAAGGCTTGGATGTGGACGCTGTTACAAACTCCGCCACCGCCGGTCAGGCTATGGTGGAGCTGGCAAACACCATTCCAAACTGCGGAGGTGTGGTCGGCTTCTTCGCCGGAGAAAACAATCTTGACACCTTTGGCGCTCAGCTTCTCAGCTTCGGAAACTCTATCAAAGCGTATTCTCTGGCGGTAAAAGGTCTGGATACAGATGCCGTGACCAATTCCGCCACCGCCGGCAAAGCACTTGTGGAGCTGGCGAAAACCATCCCTAACTGCGGAGGACTGGTCAGTTTCTTTACCGGCGATAACAACATTGCCGATTTTGGAGATGACCTCGTTCTCTTCGGCAACGACCTTGCGGCCTATGCGGCAGCTATCAAAGATGTCAAGCCTGACGCGGTGACAGCTTCTGCCAACGCAGCGCAAGCACTTTCCAATCTGGCATCCGGTCTTCCTGACAGCAGCCTCTTCGACCAGTGGTTTGGAGGGGACCAGACTCTCGCATCGTTCGGCGACGATGTTGCCGAGTTCGGCGAGGCTATGGGTGATTACTACAATGAGATCTCCGGAATTGACCTCGGAAAGATGTCCGGCGTCATCACCCAAGTCTGGGGGCTCGTGGATCTTGCCAAGGGCGTCAAGGATGTCGATAAGAACGCTTTCACCAACTTCAGTAAATCTTTGACCACCCTGGCGAATAGCGGCATCGACGGTTTCACCGATGCGTTCTCTAATTGCGGTCAGAAAGTCAACAGCTCTGTTCTTGTCATGTTGAACTCTGTTAAATCTTCCATCTCCAGCAATAAGGCTGTCGCCAACCCGGCAATGGAGGAGGTCATGGGTTCCCTGGCAAACGTGGTGAACGAGAAGACCACGTCTATGAACACCGCTGTTGTACAGATGATGAACGGGTTCAGCAAGACTATCCGGGACAACACCAGCCCTGTCAAGTCGGCCATGACCACAGTTTTGAACAATACGGTGACCGCCATCAACAGCACGAAGGGCTCGTTTACCGAGGCTGGCAAGAATGTCGGCCAGGGATTTGTGAACGGCATCAACTCTAAGCTGAGCGCTTCTACCGCTGCGGGCCGCAGTTTGGGCCTTGCCGCACTGAATGCAGCAAAGAAAGCACTGGACAGTCATTCCCCGTCCCGTGAGTTCATCCACCTGGGCGAGAACATGGGCGAGGGCCTGGCAATCGGTGTGAAGAACAGTATTGTCCCAGCTTCTCAGGCAACTTCCGGCATGATCGACGAGGTCATCGCGGTCAGCTCCAAGGGCATTGACGCTTTTAAGGAGTGGGCCGAAGAGAAGAAGTATTATGGCGAGCTCAGTTTGAAAGACGAGCTGGCCGGGTACGAAAATCTTCAGAAGATGTACAAGGCTGGGAGCGAGGAACGCAAGCAGATCGACCGTGAGGTCTACAGACTTCAAAATGAACTTGTAGCGGCTACCTATCAGGCCTCCATGGACTGGATTGAGGAAGAGAAATACTACAACCGGCTCAGTCTGGAAGAGGAACTTGCCGCTTATGAGCGTGTCCAGGCCAGATATTTGGAGGGCAGCGAGGAGCGTAAGAAAGCCGACCGTGAGGTATATCGCCTGCGGAATGAGCTGATGGATGCCTCTTATCAGCATTCCATGGACTGGATTGAGGAAGAGAAATACTACAACCGAATGAGCCTTTCTGACGAACTGGCCGCCTATAAGCGGGTCCAGAGCCGGTATGCCAAAGGTACAGACGAGCGCAAGAAGATGGACCGCGAGGTCTACCGGCTGGAGAAAGAGATCAGCGACGCCCAGAAGCAGTATGCCGAAGATGTTCAGCGTGTTCAGAGTGAGGCCAATCAGAAGCGGCTTGACCTGGAGCAGGAGTATGCCGATAAGGTAAAATCTATCAACGACAAACTTGCGCAGGACATTCAGTCGCTGAACGACCAGTATGAAAATGCTTTGAAATCCCGCGAGAACAGCCTTTACCAATCCTATGGACTCTTTGACGAGGTCAAGAAACGGGAGGAAGTCAGCGGGGAAACACTGATGAAGAACCTTGAGGGTCAGGTCAAGGAGTTTGGCGAATGGCAGGATATTTTGGACAGCCTGTCCGCCAGAGGCCTTGACTCCGACCTGATTGGGGAGCTTCAGCAGATGGGCCCGGACGCTATCTCGCAGATCAAGGCGCTGAACTCCATGAGCGACTCCGAACTGGAAAAGTATGCGGCTCTCTGGTCTGTCAAGCACGCCCAGGCTCGGGAGCAGGCTGTCGGCGAGTTGGAGGGGCTCCGTATCGAGACCCAGAACAACATCGCGCAGCTCAGGGTCGAGGCCGACCGGGAGCTTGAAGAGTATCGCTCTGTCTGGCAGTCGAAGATGGCGCAGGTCACGGCCGACGCGGATGCGGAGCTTGAACGGCTTCGCAAGGAGTTTGGCGAAAAGGTCGGTCTTATCAAGACCAATACCGAGGATGACCTGAAAGAGATGTCCGAGACGGCGCAAAAGATCCTTCGGGAAGCCGGATGGGACGAGACCGGCAAGCAGATCGTGACCGGGCTGACCGATGGCGTTCAGTCTGAGCGTTCCAGCTTCATCGACGAGCTGACCAACATGGCGCTCGCCGGTGTGGAAGCCGTGAAGACAACGCTGGACATCAACTCGCCCTCTCGGGTATTCCGTGAGTTGGGCAACTTCACAGGGCTTGGTTTCGTGAATGGTTTGCACAGCTATGTGGAGAAATCCTATGACATTGGTGCGGATATGGCGGAGTCGACAAAGTCCGGCTTATCCAACGTGCTCCAGACAGTCGCCGATATTGTGAACGGCGGCGTCGAGATGGAACCGACCATTCGCCCGGTGCTGGACCTGTCCAATGTGGCGAGCGGTGTTGACACCCTTGACAGCTTGTTCTATTCCCGGCGGGCCATCGGTCTTGCCGGTCAGGCGAGCGTCGCGTTCAGCTCACCCCGTGATAAGAGCCAGGCGGCCTTTACCGTGAACAACAGCGATGTTGTGGCGGAGCTCAAGTCCCTCAGGGGAGAGATGGCCGCTATGGCGGAGAAGATGGAACGGATGCGGGTCGTGCTGGATACCGGAACTCTGGTGGGCGAAATGGTTGGCCCTATGGATACTGCTCTCGGGCAGAGAGCTACTTATAAGGGAAGGGGGAATTAGTTTGTACCATTCTATCACATTTGGCGAGAAAAACACATGGGATGACTGGCGGCTGGTCCCCTCTTCCCGACCTGTTTTCAATCCTCCCGCACAAAAGGTAAAAACACTGGACATTCCTGGTGGGGACGGTGTCATTGATCTGTCGCAAGCCCTCACCAGGTATCCGGTGTATCAGAACCGGACGGGTTCCATCGAGTTCATCGTCATGAACGACTTCAAGCCCTGGCA
>OFFR01001171.1_pt1 | contig 12026 bp, 8 predicted proteins | sample 1521421 | NCBI WGS metagenome assembly OFFR01 (sample SAMEA3504087, study PRJEB24116) | mouse gut metagenome | biome: mouse gut; feature: mouse-associated habitat; material: faeces | place: Denmark | collected 2011 | reverse complement strand
ATGAAAAGTCTTTTCCTGTACATGCAGGCAAAGGTCTTGGATTTTTTTTTTTTCCTTCGCCTTAGTTTTTAAAAATGCACAATACCATTTTTTATTGTCTTTTCTTCTGCATACTGCATTGTTAGGTGATTTTTCCCATAAAAATTCTAGTTCATCACCATATTTACCTTTTATATAATTTGCAAGCATAGTGGTATAATTACTTTTAAAAACAGTTTTGTCAAAGCAATTATTTCTAATATCTATAAGTGTTTTTTCATACTCTTTTTTTACTTCGCCTATAAAAACCCCAGTTGCTCCTTCTGCTAGAAAAATTGTATATACTTCCTCACATTCCAAATCAAACACTTCTGTTTCAACTTCGCCATTAAGATTTACAAATATAGTTAATCTCATTTGATTATTAACTATCAAAGTAGAGTATTTGTATTGGTTGCTATCCAGTGTAAAACCATATTGTTTTAATTTATCAAAGTTTACTTTATATTGCTCAAATATTTCTTGTAATATTTTGTTCATATATATACCTTAAAAGATTTTAATATAATCATTATATCATAATTTTACTAATCTATCAAGATAGTTTGAAAATTTTTAATTATGCTTTTTTACTATATTAAACACAAATGTTTAAAATTATTGAATTCAAACTGAAATTATGGTATAATAAATAAAAATAAATCTTTCGAGTTGATAAATATAAGATTTTTCAACTGAAAAATTTTATAAAAAACTAATTAACTGCTCAAAAATCGGTATTATTTAGTAAAATAGGAGGAAATATGCCAGCATTATCTATTATGATTAAACCAGCATCTGGACTTTGCAATATGAAATGTGAGTATTGCTTTTATCACCAAATTGTAAATAATAGACAAGATGGTGTGCTTGGTGTTATGAGCAAGGAAACTACTGACAATTTAATAGAAAAAGCGATAAGTTTTGCAAAAGGTGATAAGATATTTATTGTGTTTCAAGGCGGAGAGCCTTTGCTTGCAGGTATAGAGTATTATAGACATTTTATTGAAAAAGTAAATAGTCTAAATTATAATGACAAGGTGTGTTATAGTTTGCAAACTAATGGTACATTGCTTAATGAAGAGTGGTGTGAGTTTTTTAAAGAAAATAATTTTTTGTTAGGAGTTAGTCTTGATGGAGACGCGACTGCTAATAAATTTAGAGTTATGCATGATGGAAATTCTTCTTTTGATAAAATTGAAAAAGGGATAATTCTACTTGAAAAGTATAAAGTTGATTACAATATATTGAGTGTAGTTACTGGTTATTTTGCAGATAATGTGGAGAGTATTTATAATTATTTTAAGAAAAAAGGTTATAAGTTTTTGCAATTTATACCTTGCTTAAAGCCATTTGGCGAAAATGTTGAAAGCGAACTTTATATGACTGCAAGACAATATCAAAATTATTTGATTAAACTATTTAAAATGTTTGCAAAAGATTTTTTGAATGACGAATATATAAGTGTTAGAAGTATGGATAATCTAGTAAGACTTTTTGCTGGAGTTCCTGCAAAACAATGTGGTATGAATGGTAGTTGTTCTAGGCAAATTGTTATAGAAGGCAATGGAAATATTTATCCATGTGATTTTTATTGTACTGATGAATGGTTGCTTGGTAATATAAATTTTTCTGATTTTAATAGTATATTAAATCAAGATAAGGCGGTTGATTTTTTAAAAGAGTCTTATAATATAGACTCAAAATGCAAAAATTGTGAATGTTTTAAAATTTGTCGTGGTGGCGGTTGCAAGCGAGAAAAAATTAGTCTTGATTATTGTGTGGCATATAAAAATTTTTATAGAAAATGTGAGCCTTTATTTAACAAAGTTTTGGAAAAATTGCGTGTTAGTATTTAAAATATTAATAATAAATATAAGTAGATGCTAGGTTATAATCATTGCAAAATTAAAAAAATTGTGATAACATTATAATAAGAAAAAGCAATTTAAAATTAAAATGAATATTTTATCTTGCAAAAAATAAAATTAAATTATAGGACTTCTGTGTTTTTTACATAAATAGATTAATAGGAGTATTTTTAATGAGTGATTTAATTAGTGTAATAGTTCCAGTTAGCAATGTGGAAAATTATTTGAAAGAGTGCGTGGATAGTATACTTGCACAAAATTATAGTAATTTGGAAATAATTTTGGTTGACGATGGTAGTTATGATGGGACTGCAAAACTTTGTGACGAATATGCACTTAGGGATAAACGAATAAAAGTTATACATGAGCCAGATTTAAATAATAGTGCTATTAAAAATATTGGTTTAAAGAGTGCAACAGGCAAATACATCACATTTATTAATGGTGGGGATTATGTTGCGGATAATTATATTGAAAGATTACATCACGGTATAACTTATTTTGATACAGATATTGCTTTTTGTAAGTATAAAAAATATTATACAAGTCATAACGAAAAAGTTTATGAAAATTATCTTGAGAACTCAAAAAATTATCTGCTTAATTTTGACGAGTTTGTAAGCAATGCCTTTTGTTTGGAAGAAGGTGAGAATGCAATTACTTGTAGTAGTTGGCGTACTCTTTTTAAAATGGAAATAATAAAAAAATGGAATATATCTTTTGACGAAAAAATTGAAATATGGGAAGATATTAGATTTTTATTTGAGTATTTAAAAGTTTGCTTGTCTTATTATGTTGTAGATGAGTATATGTATTATTTAAGATTAGACGAGATGGCAGAACAAAAATATAATGATAAATATATTGACATTAAGATAAATGCGTACAGAGATGTAGAAGATTTTATTAAAGACGAAAATATTAAAGGTATTATTAAATTTAACCTTATTTGGAATTTGTTTTATCATGAATTATCTAGCATATCAACATATTATGATAAAAATAAGGTGAACAAAATTTATTCACTTGATGAGTATAAAAATTTTAAGATAAAAACTTATATAGAAAATGCAAAAAATAAAAGTTTTTCTAGCATATTTTTTATGTTATTAATAAAAATGAAGATGCCTCATCTTGTATGGAAATTAAATAGAGAAAAAGAATAGTAATAAATATAGACTAAAATGGTGATTTATGGATAATATAAATGAAGGTAGGAAACACGTTTTTTCTTTTGAAGTTTTTCCTCCTAAACAAAGTACAAGTTTTGAAAAAATAAAAGAAGTAACCGATTCATTAATAGAATTGGAGCCAGACTTTATAAGTGTAACTTATGGTGCTGGTGGTAGCATAAAGGATAATAGGACAGTTGAAGTTTGCAAACTTATTGCAAATAGTGGGAAAAGCAAACCAGTTGCTCATCTTACTTGTATTGGCTCTAAAAAAGAAGAAATTGATGAGATTTTGTATTCGCTTAATAAAATTGGTGTAAAAGATATACTAGCACTTCGTGGCGATAAAAATCCTAATGTTACACAAAAAGGTGATTTTGAGCATGCAAGCGATTTGATTTATTATATTAAGTCTAAAATGGGTGATAAGTTTAATGTTTTGGCGGCTTGCTATCCTGCTGGGCATAATGAAAGTGTTTCTCAAAAACAGGATATAATTAATCTTAAGAAAAAAGTTGATGCAGGTGTAAGTGGCTTAATCACTCAAATGTTTTTTGACAATGAGGAATTTTACAGGTTTAGAGATTTGGTAGAGGTCAGTGGAATAGAAGTGCCAATAGAGGCGGGAATAATGCCTATTACAAACACCAGACAAATAGAAAAAGTTATTTCGTTATCTGGTGCAAGTATGCCAGCAAGACTTACTAGACTTATTGCTAAATATGGCAGAAATGATGATGCTATGTTTGATGCGGGTACAAGTTTTGCAACTTCACAAATAGTTGAACTTTTATCTAGTGATATTAATGGTATTCATTTGTATACAATGAATAATCCTGCTGTAGCAAAAAGAATACATAGTGTAGTAAAAGGACTACTAAAATTTTAATAACATGGGGAAACTATGGCTATTGATAAAAAATTAGTTAAAAAATATCTTGATTATAAAGGAATTGATGGGGATTTTGATTTGTATATAGATGAGGTATTTTTAGAAGTCAAAAATATTAGTAATCCAAAAAAGATTTGCGTAATTAGCAATTGCTTTGTTGAAAATGGTTATTATAAACTGGACAACCTTGGTTTAGTTTTAAAAAGCGATGATATAAATAAATTGTTTATTAATTGCAAAAGTATTGCAACTATGGTTGTAACTTTAGGATTAGCAGTTGATAAAAAAATAGCAATTTATGCAAAAACAGATTTAAAAAGGTCTTTAGTGATGGATGCTGTTGCAAGTGTATATGTGGAAAGTATTCTTGACGAACTTGAGTGTGAAGTTGTAAAAGAAAGCAATTTGTATAAAACAATGCGGTTTAGCCCAGGGTATGGCGATTTGGATATTAGTATTCAAAAAGATTTAATTGAAATTACTAGTGCTAGTAAATATCTTGGTATAAATGTTAATGGAAATTATTTAATGACACCATTAAAGTCGGTAACTGCATTTGTTGGTTTTTCGGATGAAAAACAAGTGTTTAGCAATATATGCCTAACATGTCCGCAAAAGGGTAGTTGTAACAAAAAATGTAGTAAAGCACAATAATAGAATATTTAAAACAATGTGATGTTTTATTTACTAGTTTGAGAGGATAAAAATGAAAGATTTATTTGCAAAAAAAGTTGTAGTATTAGATGGTGCAATGGGTACTATGCTTTTTAATAATGGTTTAAAAGTTGGCGAAAAACCAGAAATGCTTAATCTTACTAATCCAGATATAATTTTTAATATACATAAATCATATTTGGATAGTGGTGCAGATGTGATTTATACTAATACTTTTGGTGCAAATAAAATAAAAATGAAAAACTATCCTTATAAGGAAGTTATTGAAAAGGGAATAGAAATTGCAAAAAGTGCTGTTAAAAGTTGTGGACACGGCTTAGTTGCTTTGGATATGGGTAGTATTGGTGAATTGCTTGAGCCTCTTGGTAGTATGACTTTTGATAGTGCGTATGATGTGTATAAAGAAATGGTGGAAATTGCTAAAGACAAAGTAGATTTGTTTGTAGTAGAAACTATGAGTGATTTGTACGAACTTAAAGCGGCAGTTTTGGCAATTAAAGAAAATAGTAATAGGCCAATTATTACTACAATGAGTTTTGACGAAAGTATGCGTACATTTGCCGGCTGTCCGTTAGAGGCTATGATAGCAACAATGGAAGGCTTGGGTGTTGATGCTTTGGGTGTAAATTGCTCATTAGGACCAAAACAACTTGGAAATATTGTTAATGTATTATTAAAAAAATGCAGTTTGCCTATAGTTTTAAAACCAAATGCAGGTTTGCCAGTAATTAGAAATGGTGTGACAGAATACGATGTTGACGAAGAAGAATTTGCGGCAACAATGGCTGAGTATGTAAAAAAAGGTGTTAGTGTTGTTGGTGGTTGCTGTGGTACAACGGATAAATACATTGCAAAACTATCTGAAAAGATAAAAGGAATAAAGCCTGCTAAAAGAAATATAGAAAATGTATTTTGCCTTGCAAGTGGCACAAAATATTTGGAAATAAATAGTCCAAAAATTATTGGTGAGAGAATAAACCCTACAGGCAAAAAATTGATGAGAGAAGCAATTGCAAATAAGGATATTGCTTATTTTGAAAATCAAGCAGTAGAACAAATGCAAGCGGGTAGTGATATTTTGGATATTAATATGGGTATACCTAATATCAACGAGGCAGAGATGATGAAAATTGCTGTAAAGGCAGTGCAGTCAGTTGTAGATTTGCCACTTCAAATAGATAGTAGTGACCCACTTGCTGTTGAAGTTGGTGCAAGGTATGCAAACGGAAAAGTTATTATCAATTCGGTAAATGGTGATGATGAAACTTTAAATAAAATATTGCCTATTGCAAAAAAATATGGGGCAATGGTTTTAGGTCTTACTATTGATAAAGATGGTGTGCCTAAAACTGTAGAAAAAAGATTAGAGATAGCGGAAAAAATTATTAATCAGGCTATGAAAATCGGTATTAAAAAGGAAAATATCATTATTGACTGCTTGACTTTGACTGTTGGTGCAGAGCAAGAACAAGCAATTAAAACATTGGTTGCTATAAAAAAAGTTAAAGAAAAATTTGGTGTTAAAACTGTGCTTGGTGTGTCTAATATTTCTTTTGGTTTGCCAAACAGACAAATAGTTAATAGTCACTTTTTGACAATGGCATTAAGTTTTGGGTTGGATTTAGCAATTATTAATCCTAATATTGCCGAAATGATGCAGAGTTTTAAGGTTTATAACCTGATTACTGGCACAGATAAAAATGGTGTAGACTATATAAATAGTTATAGCAATGTGGTTAGTGAAAAAATTAGTAGTAATAATGAATATAGTTTAAAAGAATGTATTATTAAATCTTTAAAAAACAAGGCGACAGATTTAGTTAAAGAATTATTAGTGTCTAATAATGGTTTAGATATTATAGATAACGAGGTTATACCAGCACTAGACTATGTTGGTGATATGTATGAAAAAGGCAAATTGTTTTTGCCACAACTTATAAGTTCTGCTGAAGTTGCAAAATCTGTTTGTGATATAATAAAATTGACTTTGGGTAATAGTGCCACTCAAAATTCAGTAAAAATAGTTTTAGCAACGGTAGAAGGTGATGTGCACGATATTGGAAAGAATATTGTTAAAACTGTGTTGCAAAATTATGGTTATCAAATAATTGATTTAGGAAAAGATGTGCCAATAAATAAAGTAGCAGAAATAGTAAAACAAGAAAAACCTCAGATTTTAGGTTTGTCTGCACTTATGACTACTACTGTAAAAAATATGGAAAAGACTATTGCTTGTGTGCGTCAATTTGATAGTGATATTAAAGTGTTTGTAGGTGGTGCAGTGCTTAATGAAAGCATAGCAAAACAAATTGGTGCAGATTATTATAGCAAAGACCCAAGACAAATGGTTAAGATATTGCAAAGTTTAAATCTATAAGTTAAAATAAATTTAAAAATAGAAAAAAGTTTGAGGTTACTCAAACTTTTTTTTGTTTAAAATCTTTCAAAAATCGGTATTATTTTTATAAATTATATGTTTTTTACTATTATTATTTTTTCTTGCTAACAAGATAATTTAGTTGGTTAGTAATCTCACATGTTACAATATTATAACCTGAATCACTTAAGTGCAAGCCATCAATTGTGTAAGTTTTATTTAGTTTATCATCTAATAATAAAGAGTTATGTGTATCTAAATAAATAACTTTTTTTGTTTTGCATAAATATTTAAGTGCAATGTTTGTATTGTTAATAGTTGAGTTTTCTCTGACTTTTGTTAAATTTTTTGAGTTATAACTATTAAGGGTAACAGTTGGATAAATGGAATCAACTATTATAGTACAATTAGGCAATTGAGTTTGCAATTGATTTATTATTTTATCCATATTGGCAATATATTTTTCGTTAGGAATATTGTGACCTATATCATTTGTGCCTACATGAATTATTACGACAGATGGCTTTAAATCAATTACATTTGTTTGAAGTCTATTTAATACATCTTCTGATTTGTTGCTAGATATACCACGATTTATATAATCTTTATCTTTAAACCATTTTTTTAAATCATATAACTCAAAAATACTATCTCCTACAAATACAACACCATTTTGTGGTGTGCTTGATGCAATTGCAGCATATTCTTCTGCTTTTTTAAGTTGTGTTTTTTGAGAAGTTAATAATGCCTCACCATATAAAATGTATATGATAGAAACGCACCCTAATATAGTAAATAATAATAGTATTATTGCAATAGATGCAAACATTATTTTTCTTTTTTGATTATAATTTAGTTTTTTAATATTCATCTTTTGCCTCTAAGATATATTATAAATTTATTATATCATTATTATTTGCAAATTGCAATAGATTAATATCCTTTTAATAAATAAAGCGGTACAAAAGAAATTTTTTAAAAAAATAATTTTTTTGGAATATATTGTACAGATAAGCAATATTCTATAATGATAAAGGTTTGGAGGATAGAGAATGGATAGCGTAACTATTTATCAAGACATTGCAAAAAGAACAAATGGCGATATTTATATCGGAGTAGTAGGACCTGTCAGAAGTGGCAAGTCTACATTTATTAAGAAGTTTATGGACGAGTTGGTTTTGCCTAATATTGTAGATGAAAATGAGAAAATCAGAATAACAGATGAACTTCCTCAATCAGCAACTGGTAAGGCTGTTATGACAACTCAGCCACAATTTGTGCCTGACAAAGGTGTTAAAGTGGATTTGGAGGGAAACCTAAAAGTTAATATTAGACTTATTGACTGCGTTGGATATATGGTGAATGGTGTGGAAAATCAAGATAGAATGGTTAATTCGCCTTGGTTTGCACATGAAATTCCTTTTGCAGAAGCAGGTGAGATAGGTACTAAAAAAGTTATGTGTGACCACTCTACTATTGGAATTGTTGTAACTACAGATGGCAGTATTACTGATTTTGCTCGCAAAGATTATGAAGAATCTGAAGAGAGAATTATTGCAGATATGAAAAAGACAAATAAACCATTTGTTATTTTGCTTAATACAAAAAATGCCGATAGCCCTGAGACTAAAAGAATAGTAGAAGAAATGCAAACTAAATATTGCGTGAGTGTGGTTGCAAAAAATGTAAGCAGTATGAATATTAAAGATATTCAAGAATTACTTTATTGCATATTAGGTGAGTTCCCTTTAAGAATGATAGGTGTTACATTGCCAAAATGGATGCAAATGTTATCATTTGATAGTGAACTAATTACAAAAATTATGTCTGCACTAGCAAGTAAAATGGTTAACTTAAATAAAATGTGTGATTATGAAAAGTTAAAAGACATATTTACTGGCGATGAAGACTTTAATAATGTTGACAACATTGACGTTCGTTTTGATGATGGTAGTTTAGTATTAAATATTATGCCAAAAGAAGAGTTGTTCTATAAAGTTTTAAGCGACTGCTGTGGTGTTAATGTAAAAGACGAATCTGCTTTGTTTGGATATATTAAAAATGCTGTTAGAGCAATTAAAATTTCTAGCAAAATGGATAAGGCTTTAGAATCTGTTGACCAGTATGGTTATGGTGTGGTTATTCCTAATGAGGAAGAAATTAATTTTAACACACCAGAAATTGAAGTTAATGGCAATAAAAAGAATATTAAAATGTCAGCAGACTGCACATGTCTTCATATTATGAAAGTTGACATTAAAACAAATGTTAATCCTATTATTGGTGCAGGTACACAAGCACAAGATATGGTTAATTATCTTGAGAGTGAGTATGCAGAAAACTTAGATGAGATTTGGCAAACTAATATGTTTGGTAAAAAATTGTGTGATATTGCAAAAGATGGGTTGTCTCAAAAAATGTATGCTATGCCAGTTGAAGCACAAAACAAATTACGTAAGACTGTTTGCCGTATTGTAAATGAAGGTAGAGGCGGAGTACTTTGCGTATTGCTTTAATATAAAATATATTTTGTCTTCATAATAAAGTATTAAAAAATGTGGCGGTCTTAACGTCACATTTTTTAATTATTCTGTCAAAAATCGGGACTATTTTGTTTTTACTACATTTATATGTATGGTTTTTTGTGTAAATTTTGTAATAAAAATTTGTTTATGTAGTGGCAGTGATGATTATAATATTGAATAAAAATACAGGTTATAATTAATAAATATAAATAAAAATAAAATAATGCGACGAATAAAAACAAAATATTTATGCAATTTTAAAAATTTGGTATTGACGGATATGGTAAAATGTGTTAAACTTAAGTTATAAAAATACAGACAACAAGGGGGGTATATGAATAACACGCAAAACGATTTGCCGATTTATTTATATCATGAAGGCAAGAATTATCAGTCATACAAATTTTTCAGCCCTCATAAAGAAGGAAAAAATTGGGTGTTCCGTGTATGGGCACCTAATGCAAGAGCAGTACATTTGGTAGGTGATTTTAATCATTGGCAAACTGGAGAAGATAAGTTTGAATTAATATCTGATGGTATTTGGGAATGTGTTACTCAAAAACCTAAAATGTTTGATGCTTATAAGTTATGTATATTCAAAAAAGATGGCAGTAAGGTGTTAAAGTGTGACCCTTATGCAATTCATGCAGAAACAGCACCTCAAAACGCATCTAAAGTTTATGAATTAGATAAATTTAACTGGACAGATGATGAATGGATAGAAAAACATGATAATACTAATTCTTTTGAGTCACCTATGAATATTTATGAGTTGCACTTTGGGTCTTGGAAACAATATCCTGACGGCAATTATTATAGTTATAAGGATATGGCAAAAGAGTTAATACCTTATGTTAAAAAAATGGGTTATACTCATATTGAGATTTTGCCTATGACAGAATATCCATTTGATGGTTCTTGGGGATATCAAGTAACAGGATTTTTTGCACCAACTTCAAGATATGGTATTCCAAAAGACTTTATGTACTTTATTGATAAATGTCATAAGGAAGGCATAGGTGTTATTTTGGACTGGGTAGTTGCTCATTTCCCTAAAGATGAACATGGTTTGATGGAATTTGATGGTAGCAGACTTTATGAGTATCAAGATGAATTAAAATGTGAACATAAAGAATGGGGAACAAGAATATTTGACTATAGCAAAAACGAAGTTAAATCATTTTTAATATCTTCTGCAATGTATTGGCTAGGGGAATATCATATTGATGGTATTAGAGTGGATGCGGTTGCAAGTATGTTGTACCTTGATTATGGTAGAAAAAATGGTGAATGGAGACCTAATTGCTTTGGTGGTAACTATAATTTAGAGGCAATAGACTTTTTGAAGGAATTAAACAAAACTTGTTTGACAGAGCATAAAGGTGCTTTAATGATAGCGGAAGAATCTACTGCTTTTCCAATGGTAACAAAACCTACTGAAGATGGTGGATTAGGCTTTAATTATAAGTGGAATATGGGTTGGATGAATGATATGTTGAGTTATGTTTCGCTTGACCCGTTTTTTAGAAAAGATAATCATGTTACTTTTTCTATTACTTATGCTTATTCCGAAAATTATATTTTGCCATTATCTCATGACGAGGTAGTTCACGGAAAATGTAGTATGATAGGCAAGATGCCATTATACTATGATGATAAGTTTGAAGAATTAAAAGCATTTTATGGTTATATGATAGGTCATCCTGGTAAAAAATTATCATTTATGGGTAATGAATTTGGACAATTTATTGAATGGAATTATAAACAAGGGCTTGACTGGTTATTACTTGATTATGATAAGCATCGTATGCTTCAAAGTTTTGTAAAGGCATTAAATAATTATTATCTTGATAATAAGGAAATGTATGAACAAGACTGCAGTTATGACGGATTTAAGTGGCTTGTTGTAGACGATAGGGAACAAAATATTGTTTCATTTGTAAGGTACGCAAAAGATGGTGAATTTACTGTGGTTTTAGTTAATTTTTCACCAGTTAAACGAGAAAAATATGATATGGGTGTACCTAAAGCAGGTAGTTATAGTGTTAAACTTGATAGTTCGCTTGAAAAGTTTGGCGGTCATAAAATTAAAAATAAATCATATAAAGCAAAAAAAGGTAACAAACACGGATGTGATTACTACATTACACTGGAAATAGAACCAAATTGTGTTATGTTTTTTAAATGTAAATAAATAGGAGGGGAACTTCATGTTACACAATAATAAAGAATGCGTTGCAATGTTACTTGCAGGCGGACAAGGTACAAGACTTGGAGTATTGACAAAAGATACTGCAAAACCGGCTGTGCCTTTTGGTGGAAAATATCGTATTATAGATTTTCCACTGTCAAACTGTGTGAACTCCGGAATTGATACGGTAGGTATTTTAACACAGTACCAGCCACTGGTTCTGAATGAGTATATTGGAAATGGGCAGCCCTGGGACTTAGACCGCCTGTATGGCGGGGTGCATGTGCTCCCTCCTTATCAGCAGG